>Ga0209190_1000104_pt1 | contig 55677 bp, 43 predicted proteins | sample M_140205_XF_Meta_FD_187315 | JGI IMG/M metagenome (GOLD analysis project Ga0209190, IMG submission 187315) | Freshwater microbial communities from Lake Montjoie, Canada to study carbon cycling - M_140205_XF_MetaG (SPAdes) (version 2) | ecosystem: Environmental > Aquatic > Freshwater > Lake... | reverse complement strand
GCGGGAACCACCCAACCACCTGGGCACATGCAGAACGAATGTACGCCGCGACCACGGATTTTTGTGGCCAACCGGTAACGGGCAGCGGGGAGCAGTCGCGGGCGTTCTTGACCGAAGTTAAGGTGGTATTGAGTACGATCAATAAAAGGTTGTGGGTGCTCAATGCGAAATCCTACTGCGAAGGGTTTAGATTCTAGCAGTATTTTCTTTGCCGCGAGCAAGCGGTAGATATCGCGGGCGGAGTGGCCGGTGGCGAGAATCACGGAATTTGCAAGAATCTCTTCGCCGGATACAGTGACGACACCAGAAATTTTATTTCCAGTTAGAAGTAAATCGACAACTTTAGTTTGAAATCTCACTTCACCCCCGGCGTTGATGATGGATTGGCGAATTGCTTTTACCACGTTAGGTAATAAGTTAGATCCTATGTGTGGGTGAGCGTCGGTGAGGATTTCCTCAGGTGCACCGTGGGCGACAAGTACACGATAGATCTCGGCGACAGGCCCGCGCTTGGTGGCTCGGGTATAGAGCTTACCGTCGGAAAATGTACCAGCGCCGCCTTCGCCGAAGCAGTAGTTCGATTCCTCGATCACTCGACCCTCACGCAGCAGTGGGGCGAGATCGAAGCGGCGTGCGCTGGCATCTTTTCCGCGTTCTAATAGAATTGGCTTTTGTCCATTTTCTAGGCAGCGTAGCGCGGCAAACATCCCAGCGGGGCCGCAACCGACGATGACGACGACACTTGCACCCGTGCTGAGAGGTGCAGGCGACCAGTGGGGTTTTTTGTCGGCAGGCAGGGGGCCGTCGAGCGCGACATCCAAGCGCAACTGCACTTTGACGGCACGTTGGCGGGCATCGATCGAGTGTTTGCGCAGTTTAACCTCACCGATGCGGTCGAGCGAAACTCCGAGTTTGATGGCAGCGGCTTGGCGGCGAGCGTTGTCGTCCTCTGATTTTTCCAAGGGGAGTACGATGTCAACGGTGTCGATGAGAGGTTCCACGGAAATTTAATGTTAGAAAAACAAGCGGGAATGCCCGAATCAAGCTTCGCCGCGAATTCTTCGTTTTTTGCCCTCGTCATCTACGCTAACGAAAGTCACGCGGGTTGAAAAGATTGTTCGTTGATCGACTTTTTCGTTGAAAACTTCTACCGAGTAAGTGGTGCTGGTATTTCCTTCATGCACTCGTGAGCAAGAGATTTTAAGTATGGTACCCTCGCGGACACTGTGGCGGAATTCCACTTGATCCATCGCAACGGTGACGAATTGGCAGTGCGGATAGTCTAGGCTAGCTGCGATCCATGACGCTTCATCGATCCACGCGAGGAGTCGCCCGCCAAATACAAAGCCGTATTGATTCAGATCACCGGGAAGAACAAGGCGGCGCGTTTCCATAATTTTACCAGCTGCGGCGTTTACGATCTCTGTAAAGAATCGCGTCTAAAGAGAAACGCCCTGCACCTGATAGAATGATAGAAATCATCGGGATCAAATACATGATCGCAAGTTCTTTTGTTTCGATGAGTGTCGGTGTTTTTAGAAACCAAGGTGTGCCGCCGAGTGCGCCAAATGCGGCGACGACCATGCAAAATCCGAGAAGAAATGCAGCGGTTCTGGTGGCAAATCCTACGATGAGGCAGGTTGACGCAAGAACTTCCGCGGTGATGCATGCAAGTAGGCTGGCTGGGGCCCAACTCACGGGGAGGAAATCTGGTACAAAGAACGTGTCTTTACGAATCGCGAAGTCTTGGATTTTTGGAATTCCGTGACCTATCAGAATCATGAGTCCGACAAGCACTCGTAACGCGACAAGACCGAGCGACGCTGTCGTGTCACGTGTGCCACAATCAAAAAAGAATTTTTTCATGAGCTTGATCTTGGTGATTTTTTTGACGTGATCATGATCCGTTTGAGTCGATCATCTCCTGATGGGGAATGAGAACTGATTTGCGATTCATCCGCGAGAATATTGTGAACCATCCTACGGTAATAAGCATTGAGTGGTCGCATTTGAAAAGGCTTACCGGTGGATTTCACGCGTTCGGCGACGCTTTGGATTTCTATGCGAAGGTGATCTTCTTGGATTGAGCGAAAGTGGGCGCAGTCCACCTTAATTCGCGCTGCATTTGGAACGTGGCGTCGGAGGATTCGGTTGACTAGGTATTGGATGTCATCAAGACGCTCACCCTCCCGACCGGTGAGCACTGCACCTTCGCTCGAGTGAATTTGCAAGCAAGGACCATCTGGGGTTTCCTGAGCCTCGATTGTCGCAGTGAATCCGAGGTGTCCCAGCATCGTATCAAGAATTTTCGTTGCTGATTCGACATCTGTCATGCAATTAGTTTAATGACATCCTGTCCGCGGTCAATCACTGCAAAAATCTTTATGTGAGAGAATCATGGCGATGGCTCTCGCGGATGCGGTGATACGCTCTTTTTCGGCGGTGGTAAACTTGTGGGGCTCAAATTTACCGATGCCTAGTGTACCGATGACGTGGTTGGATTCGTTGGCGAAAATGGGCACCGCGATGGATCCTGAAACTCCGGTTTTCTGTGCGTCAAGATTCGCGATCCCGCCGAGGTTTTCCTGTAAGTTGCAGAGTTCCACCGGTTCTTGCCGTTCTGCTGCGACCCCTGCGATGCCTTTGCCGAAAGGGATTGAAGAGATTTTTCCGAGAAGAATATCCGGCACTCCGACCTGCCAGATCAGCGAGAGGATTTGCCCTTCCGGGCAGGCACGGTGGATGGTTCCAGTTTGACAAGAGAGCTCCGCGAGGAGTTGATCCATTAGAAATTGAATGCTTTGGATGTTCGACATACCGGTTCCATTATCACACTTCGGTCTCCAAGTCACGGACGGATCATGGGTGAATTAGAGCTTGGCAGCCTGAGAATTAGCATTCAATCATTTGCCTCATGGAAAAATCCAAATTATTCATTTCTTCGTTGGTCATTGGATTGATGACCTGCCAGTTTTCGAGCGTGACCGACGCAGCAAACGAGGTGAAGGAGGAGATTTATGGATCGATGCCGGATGGTAATAAAGTTAAAGTATTCACCATTACCAATAAGCATGGACTGGTCGCCAAAGTCACCGAGTATGGCGCCATTCTTGTTTCTTTAGAGGCCCCTGATCAAGCGGGGAAGCTCGCGGACCTCACGCACGGCTACGATTCATTAGCGGGTTGGTTGACGAACACTTCTTACTTTGGTTCTACGGTTGGGCGTTTCGGGAACCGCATCAACGATGGGAAGTTCACCCTCGATGGCAAGTCGTACAAACTCGCTACAAACAACCAACCTGGTGGGATTCCATGTGCTCTGCACGGTGGCGTGAAGGGCTTCGATAAAATGGTTTGGTCAGGCAAGGTGGTCAAAGGTAATGGCGTTGAGTTCTCATACACCTCACCGGATGGCGAAGAAGGCTACCCAGGAAACCTCTCCGTCAAGGTCACTTACTCACTCAACGATGAAAACGAACTTAAGTGGGAAGCCAAGGCCACGACTGACGCCCCGACGATTTTAAACATCGTCCATCACACGTACTGGAATCTCTCCGGTGATCCGGCGCAGTCAATCAATGACCATATTCTTACGCTGAATGCCGAGGGGTTTTTACCAACAGACATGGGGCTGATTCCTAACGGTGAGATCGCGCGTGTTGCGGGAACTCCGATGGATTTTACCAAGCCCACCGTCATCGGCGAGCGAATCGATGCAGACTTCGAAGCACTTAAATTCGGAGGGGGCTACGACCATGCTTGGGTGCTCAAGAAAGGCGATGGTCTGCGTCTTGCGGCTCGGGTCAAAGATCCTAAGTCCGGACGGGTGATGGAAATTTCCACCAATCAACCCGCGATTCAATTTTACGGTGGAAATTTTCTTGATGGAACCGCCAAGGGCAAAAAAGATTTAGCTTATGCCAAGCGCACGGCCTTCTGTTTGGAGACGGAAGGGTTTCCGGATGCTCCTAACCACGAGAACTTTCCGTCCGCGGTGCTTCGTCCCGGTGAAGCTTACACCCACACCATGATCCACAAATTTTCAACGGAGTGATAAAGGGTGCTTTAATTATTTTTTCTATCAGCTTTCACAATACGTTCTTCATTTAATCATTTAACTACAGAAAAATCCATGATCGACCTTCATTGCATTTCAATACTTGCTACAGGTGCACTCGGTGCCTCTGCGGCCACATCCACCACTCCGAAGATCGAACTTCACTCGGTGGATTACTCAATTCTGGGAATCTATATTCTCGTGGTGATCGGCATCGGGTTCGTGTTGAAAAAACATGTGAAGTCTGCATCTGACTTTCTAACATCAGGAAGGTCTATTCCCGTTTGGGTCACCGGTCTTGCGTTCCTTTCCGCCAACCTCGGTGCACAGGAAGTCATCGGTATGGCGGCTTCTGGTGCCAAATATGGAATCATGACCGCGCATTTCTACTGGGTAGGAGCGATTCCGGCGATGATCTTCCTTGCGATTTTCATGATGCCTTTTTATTACGGCTCACGGGCACGCTCGGTGCCGGAATACCTGAAGTTGCGCTTCGATGAAAAAACCCGTGGATTGAATGCGATTGCATTCGCGTTGATGACGGTGGCTTCATCTGGTGCATCATTGCACGCGTTGGCCGCGCTGCTCCACCTGCTGCTCAAGTGGGATTACAACTTCTCGCTGATCATTTCATCTGTGGTTGTTCTGGCATATGTGCTAAAAGGTGGACTCTCATCCGCGATCTATACGGAAGTGCTCCAGTTTTTCCTGATCGTGCTCGGTTTCGCGCCGTTGGTGATCATTGGTCTCTATGACCTTGGCGGTTGGAACGGCCTTGTGAGCTCGTTGACTGAGACTAAAGGACCCGAGTTTGTACACTCCTGGAAATACATGGGGACTACAGCGAACCCTATGGGCGTCGAGTGGTTCGGTATGGTCTTCGGTCTCGGATTCGTGCTTTCTTTCGGTTACTGGTGCACAGACTTCCTCGTCGTACAACGTGCCATGGCGGCTAAGAATATGGGAGATGCTCGCCGCACGCCAATCATCGGTGCAATTCCGAAAATGTTGTTTCCTGTCATCGTTATCTTGCCCGGTATGATCGCGCTTGGTCTAATGGCTAAAGCTGGAGCAAATTACACGATACCGCTGGGTGTGACCGGGGTGACGGATTACAATTTAGTCATTCCCTCGCTCATCGCACACTACCTGCCGACTGGCATGTTAGGCCTCGCCCTCACCGCACTGATGGCTTCGTTTATGTCCGGTATGGCTGGCAACGTCACCGCTTTTAACACCGTTTGGACTTACGATATCTATCAGTCTTACATCGCGCCAGGTAGATCCGACTCACACTACATGTGGGTTGCTAAATTTGCGACAGTGGCAGGAATTATTATTTCCGTCGGCTTCGCTTACGTCGCGAAAAATGTGAATAATATTATGGATTTCTTGCAGTTAGTATTCGGCTTCGTCAACGCTCCAGTATTTGCGACTTTCTTGTTAGGGATGTTCTGGAAGCGTGCAACAGGAAATGGTGCCTTCTTTGGACTGCTAGCGGGTACCATTTGTGCGATGATCTTCCACGGTATCAGCGCTCCGGTGCCATTGTCTGAAATTGGTAATGGTATCCCATGGGTGCAAGGGGGGTGGCTAGGTGTGAAATTCGGCTTCACTTCGAGTATGGCTCAGAATTTCTGGCTCGCCATCGTCGCTTGGTCATTTTGCTTTGTGATCACCATCGGCGTTTCGCTTGCCACCAAACGCACCAAGACGGACGGCGAACTTGTAGGTTTGGTTTACTCACTCACCGACAAGATTAAGGAGGTTGGTGAACCGCTTTGGAAACGTCCCGCAGTCGTCGGCAGCATTGTTCTGCTAGGAGCCCTAATTCTCAACATCATTTTCCGCTAAAACCTAACGACCTAACAAATGAACTTCGATCTACGCCTGCCAATCGGTATCCTCTTTTCACTCTTCGGATTGATTCTCGTTGTTTTTGGTTTCATTACCAAAGGTAGTGAAATCTATGCAAGGTCACTCGGTCATAACATCAATATCGAGTGGGGCACCGTCCTGCTCGTGTTCGGTGGTTTGATGCTATTCTTTGCCAAGCGTGGCAAGAGCGCCTAGGACACTCAGTGCATACTTTTTCTCGGTAGCGCAAAACACTTGGCGTTGCTTTGTGGTTGTTCATACTCACACAGTGAATTCAGCTCCTCTTGGAATTTTTGACTCTGGCGTCGGTGGCTTGACGGTCGTGCGGGCGGTGCAGCAACTATTGCCCGCAGAAAATATCCTCTATCTTGGTGACACCGCCCGTCTGCCTTATGGATCGAAAAGCCCGGAAACGATCCGCCAGTTTGCGGACGAAGATGTGCGATTCCTCATCGCGCACGGGGTGAAGGCGATCGTCGTCGCTTGTAACACCGCCACCGCTCATGCGCTGCCTAGTTTGCACGAGAAGTACCGTATCCCCATTCTCGGAGTGATAGAACCAGGGGTAGAGGCCGCCCTTGCCTGCCCCGAAGCGGCGCGCATCGGCATCATCGCCACACGCGGAACCATCCGTTCCCACGCCTACCAGCACGCCCTTGCGCTGCGCAAAACCGGTCTAATGATTCACGGTCAAGCCACGCCGCTTTTGGTTCCTTTAATCGAAGAAAATTGGATCGATCACCCCGCGACTCGGGAGATTTTACAGACTTACCTCGCCCCTTTGATCGAAAAAGGTATCGACACGTTGCTTCTCGCTTGTACGCATTACCCTTTGTTAATGGAAATTCTGCGGGAAATTTTGCCCTCGGATGTGCGACTCGTCGACTCCGCAACGACCTGTGCAGAACATTTGAAAAGAGAACTGACTCGGCTAAATTTACTGGAATTAGGTCCGCGCGATGGCGGCTTAAATATCCACCTCACCGACCTTTCCGAGGAGTTCGAAGAACTTGCCCGACAGTTTCTCAAGAAATCGCCAGGTCGCATTCACCGAGCCGTGCTAGCGGGTGCCTGAGTTGAAAGGGGTTTAGCCTTGATTAGTTCAGTTTTTTTTGAACTAATCAAATGATTGAAACTTCGGTAAACAAATGAAACTTTTTGGAACAGATGGGATTCGAGGCAGGGTGAATGAATTTCCAATCACTGCGGAAGTCGCCCTAAGGATGGGTAAGGCGGTTGCCAATGTCCTTCGCTCCGATGGCGCACGCCGCAACCGAGTGCTCATCGGCAAAGACACCCGCATATCTGGCTACATGCTAGAAACTGCCATCACCAGCGGTCTCGTTTCCATGGGAATGGACGTCTACCTCGTCGGTCCCATGCCCACACCTGCAGTCGCCCACTTGACGAAGTCGATGGGGGCCGTCGCCGGCATCATGATCACCGCTTCCCACAATCCCTATGAGGATAATGGGATGAAAATTTTTGGTCCAGACGGGTACAAACTTTCTGACGACCTTGAGAGTCTTATCGAGCGCCACATCATGGGTGACGAACCGGAGGCGGCGCCTGTACCGCCCGCACAAATCGGCAAGGCCCACCGCATCGACGATGCAAGAGGTCGCTACATCGAATTTGCCAAACATACCGCTGACAATATTTCCCTGAGCGGTTTGAAAGTCGTCCTCGATTGTGGACACGGTGCCGCTTATTTCATCGCTCCATTGATCTTCAAAGAACTCGGTGCGGATGTCATCGTCACTGCCAACGAACCCGACGGCATCAACATCAACGACGGCTGTGGTGCACTTCACCCTGAGGCTGCCGGCGAACTCGTCCTCAAGCATCGCGCCGACATCGGCATATCCTTCGACGGCGATGCAGACCGCGTGATCTTCACCGATGCAGCCGGACACGTCGTCAGTGGCGACCGGATTCTTGGGCTTTGCGCACTCGGTCTTAAACAGCAGGGCAGGCTCAAACATGACACGCTCGTCGCCACGGTCATGAGCAATTTAGGCCTGCTCGAGTCGATGAAACAGCATGGCATTAAGGTGGAAACTACCGCAGTTGGAGATCGCAGCGTCATCGAATGCATGCGGAAAAATGGTTACTCCTTCGGTGGAGAAAACTCGGGGCATCTCATTTTTGGTGATCACGTCACCACGGGTGATGGTATTCTCAGTGCTCTCCAAGTCCTTCGCATGATGATCGAGCGTAAGGCGACACTCTCAGAACTGGCCGCCATCATGAACGAGTATCCCAACCACCTCGCCAACATGCGCGTGCCTTCCAAGCCGCCGTTAGAAACTCTGCCGAAACTTCAGAAACTCATGCGGCAAGCAACAGCAGAGTTCGGCGAAAGCGGGCGCCACCTGATTCGTTACTCGGGTACGGAAAATAAAATTCGCGTGCTCGTCGAGCACCGCGAGCAAGATGAAGTCACCACGTGGGTGACTAAATTCTCAAATGCCATCCACGAGGAAATCGGACAATAGCCGAATATGTCATCCGATCCGTTAGACTTATGGCCGCTCACTAGTAGTATGGGTGGTTTTCTCACAAGCTCGTTGCCTAGCGACTTCATCATCCGCTACCCATGGGACCTCCTCCATGCTAATGAAATCTACGTATCTTCCCTAACTGAAAACTTGATACAAGGCGAAATTCATCCGTTGGCTGTCATTGAGGGCATCGTTCACATTGGCCCCGGCACCCGTATCCTCCCAGGCGTATTCATCGAGGGAAATGTAGTGATTGGTGCAAATTGTAAGATAGGTCCTAACTGCTATATCCGTGGTAATACATCGATCGGTGACAACTGTCACATCGGGCAATCTGTCGAAATTAAAAACAGTCTTATTTTTTCTCATACTAATGTTGGTCATCTTTCATACATTGGTGACTCAGTGTTAGGTGAACGTGTTAATCTCGGTGCCGGTACCACCACTTCCAACCTTCGACATGATGGGAAAAATCATCGATCAATGGTCAAAGGTGTACTAGTTGATACCGGTCGCCGTAAATTTGGTGCGATCATCGGCGATGGTGCTCACACAGGCATTAATACTTCCATTTATCCCGGGCGTAAACTTGGTTCTAACGCTAGAACCCGTCCAGGAGAAGTCGTACAACACGACATCATTTTGTAATCTATCAAATTTTAATATTAACTCAATATGTGCGGAATCGTAGGATACATCGGAAAAGCAGGCGCTACCACGGTGCTCATTAACGGCCTAAGGCGTCTCGAATATCGTGGTTATGACTCTGCTGGTGTTGCGATTATTGATGATGATCGCGTTATCATTTCTAAGTCACCGGGAAAAGTTGCTAGGCTCAACGATAAGACCCATGCGGACTGGGATCCCACAGTATTTCAACGAGCTATCGCAGGCATCGCTCACACACGTTGGGCGACCCACGGTCCTCCAACGGAGGTAAATGCTCATCCGCATCTCGATCAATCCGGTGACATTGCGCTTGTGCACAACGGCATCATCGAAAACTACCGCGCCCTTCGCGCACGCCTCGAGGGATTAGGTCATCATTTCTACTCTGAGACCGACACCGAAGTGCTCGCACATCTGATTGGCGAATGCAATAAAGGCGATCTTTTTCAAGCTGTCTGCGATGCACTGCACCAAGTTAGCGGCACTTTCGGCATTGCTGTGCTATCTGCTAACGAACCAGACCGAATCATTACCGCACGCCGAGGCAGTCCAATCGTGATTGGCGTTGGCGATGGCGAAACGATTATTGCATCAGATTCTTCTGCGATCGTGGCCCACACGCAGCGAGTCATTTACTTGAATGATAACGACATCGCCATTGTCACAGCGGATTCGGTGGAGATTCGTGACCTCAACAATGTACCCGTTACTCGAGAAATCGCCGAGCTTAACTTGGACGCTGCAGCTGCCGAAAAGGGTGGTTATGACCACTTCATGCTCAAGGAAATCCACGAGCAACCCGATACTTTGAGCAATACGATTCGTGGCCGCCTCGACTTTGATCTAGGGTCATCTGTTCTAGCAGGAATGGGTACTTCTCCTCGTGAGCTTGCGGAGCTTAACCGCGTGGTTCTTCTTGGTTGCGGCACTTCGCTTCATGCAGGTTTGGTGGGTGAATACGCTTTCGAGGATCTGGCTGACATCCATGCTGAAGTACAACAAGCTGCAGAATTTCGCTATAGGAATCCAATCCTTGGAAGTCGCGATCTCGTTGTTGCGATTTCTCAATCTGGCGAAACTGCTGATACTCTAGCAGCAGTTCGTGAAGCTAACCAAAAAGGGGCTTTTGTGATGAGTCTTTGCAACGTGGTCGGTTCGACAATTGCCCGCGAAACGGGTAGGGGAGTCTATCTTCATGCAGGACCTGAAATTTCTGTGGCATCAACCAAGGCTTTCACCTCGCAAGTCGCGGTTCTTATAATGATGGCGCTCAAATTAGGTCGCGGCAGGCGCTATTCTCGTGAGGATGGGATTAAGCTCGGGCGTGGAATCGAATCGATCCCAACACTGGTTGCTAGAGTACTTGTTCAAGATGAACATATCGCCAAAATTGCAACCACCTATGCGAAGAACGAACACGCTTTCTTCATCGGACGCGGTCCAATGTACCCCGTCGCATTAGAGGGTGCCCTTAAACTAAAAGAAATTTCATATATTCATGCTGAAGGATATCATGCGGCAGAATTGAAACACGGTCCCATCGCTCTGCTAGAAAACGGCACTCCGATCATCGCACTCGCGGTAGACATCCCGGGCAAGGATAAAACTCTAGGTAACATCGAGGAATGCCGTGCACGTGGAGCACGCATTCTTGGAATCGTCACCGAGGGAGACCACGAAACTGCTGAATGCATGGACGACTTCATCACCATTCCATCCTGTCATCCGCTGGTGGCCACCATTCCAGCAGTCGTAGCTTTACAGCTTTTCGCTTACCATGTTGCCCGCATCCGAGGTTGCGAAATCGACCAACCTAGAAATCTAGCAAAAAGCGTCACAGTAGAGTAACTTTGAATATTAAGTCGTATCAGCCGTAATTACGACGTCATCGTATGAATTTGGCTAGCATCTACAGAATGATTATCGATAAATTATCGTATCAGTTTTTTGTTATATTTGGTAAAATTTAAAAAATTCCTTATCACTCATACAAATGCTTGATGCGGCCGCATCAAGCATTTGTATGAGTGACCGGTTAAAATCTTACTGATGTCAGTGCCTCGCTTTTAGTTTAATGTGCTGGGGTGATATGTTAGTTTGGCATTGTGGAACATGCGGATCAGAATCATTTTTTACTCGAATTCATTCGAAGATGTGTTGCTACCACAGTCGCTCGCTTGTGCGAAAAAAGAAAACCCTCAACAGGGTTAGCTGTTGAGGGTCAAAGAGTGGAGGCGAGGGGAGTCGAACCCCTGTCCGAAACGCCGTCAACACTGGCATCTACACGTTTAGCATGATGTCTAGATCTTCGGATGGGCTGGGCCCTCATGCAGCGTTGCTCATCCTAGAATCCTGTTTGATCTCGGAAAAATGCCCGGATACCCGACACTTTCCCCATCCTGCTAAGTGTTCGCCATCCCCCTCAGCAGGTGTCGGGGTTCAGACGTGGTCGTCAATTAAGCGGCCAGTGCGAGCTCGTTAGAGTCTGCATTTATTTTTTTTGAGCGGCTTTTTAAAGAGGCCAACCGATCAACCTCTACGTGCAACCAGCGCGTCAAACATCCCGTCGAAACCAGAACGCCCCCGTCACTTGTGACAAGTGAACTATGCACACAATTACCCAGTGATCAATCGCAATCGAGATTTTCACCTCCAAGGGCGTTTTTTGCTAGAATATCAAAGGTCATGGGTGCCGTGATCGGTGATCTGAGCGGGGTGATTAACCCGTTATTTAAGCGATATATCCAGCTGTGGATGGCGATTTGTTGTCCGCGCTCCCAGGCGTCTTCCAAGATGGTGGTGTGGGCCACGTGCCTCGCTTGGGCTAGAACGTTGAGCTCACAGAGTCGGTCGACCGCCGCTGCTGGATCGAGGGCATCAAGTTCGCGGTGGTTAATTCGTCGTAATGACCGGATCCCTGCAAGCCAATTGTCGATCATCCCATGACGGAAATTTTCCAAAGCAGCCTGCACCCCGCCGCATCCGTAGTGGCCACAGACGATGATGTGGCGGACTTTGAGGACGTCGACGGCGTACTGAATGACGGCGAGAACATTGAAATCTGTTTCAGCAACGATGTTTGCGACATTGCGGTGGACAAAGATTTCACCCGGAGCCAGCCCTGTAATTTGATTTGCGGGCACTCGACTGTCAGAACAGCCAATCCATAAATATTCTGGTGATTGCTGACCCGCGAGCCTCAGGAAAAAGTCTGGATCGTCGGCTCGAATTGACTCAGCCCAAAGACGGTTTTTTTCTAAAAGATGGTTAAGAGTTTCCATAATAATCGAATCGATTGCGATAGTAGACAATGTGATCCACTCGCGTCCACGCGAAAGATTCATCTCCATTCAGTGTGGAGGGACAAACGGTTCGCGATGGACGTAATGCCAAATATGTCGTGAATTGCCGTCGCACCTTTCACGGTTGCAGCGATGTGATGAACTGGAATTATCCCAAAGAACTGCCAGTCGTCGAGCACCGAGAGGAAATTCTCGCTGCCATTCGTGAACATTCAGTGGTGGTCGTGGTCAGCGAGACAGGGTCGGGAAAAACCACTCAGCTACCGAAAATGGTCGCCGAGGCTCTTGGTGTTGATGGTGGGCGAATCGGGTGCACCCAGCCACGTCGGATTGCGGCGGTCAGTGTGGCAAAGCGTGTCGCGGAGGAATTACAGGTGCCGCTCGGTGACTTTGTTGGCTATCAAGTCCGCTTCGAAGACAAGACATCGCGAGCCACTCGTATCAAATTCATGACGGATGGCATTCTCTTGGCAGAGACCCAAGGAGATCGGGATTTAAAGCAATACGAGGCACTAATTCTTGATGAGGCGCATGAACGCTCACTGAATATTGACTTCTTGTTAGGATACGTAAAAGGACTGATCGACCGTCGCAAGAATTTGAAATTGATTATTTCATCAGCCACACTCGATGCTGGTGCATTCTCAGAATTTTTTTCTAACAATGGAATTCCAGCTCCCGTAATTGTAGCACCCGGTAGGATGTTTCCCGTCGCGGAATTTTTTTTACCACCTTTCGATGATGAAGATCTAGCACATCACGTTGCTCGTGGTGTAGACTACCTTGTAGAGGTTGAGCCAAGTGGTGACGTGTTGATTTTTCTCCCCGGAGAAAGAGAAATTCGCGAATGTGCTGATGTGCTGGAAGGTCGCAATTATCGTGGCACGGAAGTCCTGCCGCTCTTCGCCCGACTTGGCCTCGGTGATCAACAGCGAGTCTTCAATCCCGGCAATAAGCGCCGACTTATCCTTGCCACAAACGTTGCAGAGACATCTCTAACCATTCCTCGTATTGCCTGTGTGATTGACTCGGGTATCGCGCGAGTCAGTCGCTGGAGCCCGGGAAAAGGCGTGCAACGATTGCAGGTCGAGCCTGTTAGTCAAGCCAGTGCCCGTCAGCGTAAGGGACGTTGTGGACGAGTGCGAGACGGTGTCTGTGTTCGGCTCTATGAGGAAACGGAACTTACCGAGCGCCCAGAATTCACTGATCCAGAAATCCGTCGCAGTTCGCTGGCCGGGGTGATTTTACGGATGAAAGCGCTCGGGCTTCCTGAAATCGGTGAATTTCCGTTTCTCGATCCACCTGCACCGAAGGCGGTGGCAGAAGGTTATCGCACACTGCGAGAGGTTGGTGCGTTAGATATGGATAAAAGACTAACAGAGTATGGTCGTCAAATTGCTCGTTTACCCGTTGATCCACGTCTCGGGCGGATGCTAATCGAAGCCCGAAAAGAACACTGCTTAGCAGAAGTCTTGCCCATCGTTGCCGCATTAGAGTCCAGCGATCCCCGCGAGCGACCGGCGGAAAAAGCTCGTGAGGCGGATGCTGCACACGCTCGCTGGAAGGATGGAGAAAGTGACTTCATAACACTTCTGCGGCTCTGGCAGGATCTTGCCCGATTCCGGGATGGAAAGGGGCGATGGCAGCGCAATGCCCTGCGAAAGTACTGCGGGTCGACCTTTCTCAGCGCCCGCCGCGTCATGGAGTGGGCCAACGTCTGCGACGAACTGGGGGACTTGCTAGAACGCGAGTGGAAGCTCAAGCTTGGCGATATCGGCAAGGAACTATCTGGAGCGGCCGCCTACGCCACCATCCACAAAGCGCTCCTCTCCGGTGTGCCTCGTCAATTCGGAGTGTGGGATCGTGAGTCTAAATCATATCGAAGTGCGAATGGTGGTTTCTTTGCGGTATTTCCTGGTTCTGGATTATTTTCGCTGCCCAAGCGCTTCGAGTGGGTCATGGGGATGGAATTGATAGAAACTTCGCGTCTTTGGGCAAGGCGCGTGGCACGCATTGACCCAGTGTGGGTTGAAAAAGTCGCCCCCCACTTGTGCAAGAGTAAGTATGGCGATGCTCATTGGGATGAAAATCAGGGAGCGGTCTATGGCGCCGAAACGGTAATTTGTGGAGGACTGCCAGTGGTGGTTGGAAGACGCGTTCATTATGGTCGCGTCGATTCTAAAGCTGCCCGTGGTATTTTCTTACGGGAAGGAATTATTGGTAACGGTTTGCGGAAGAGTTATCCATTCCTTGATTATCTATTAGAAATTAGGGCTGAAATTGAATTGATCGAACAAAAATTACGGCGACCAAGTGGGCTTTGGAGTGATGATGCAGTTCTGCGTTTTTACGAAGATCGCATTCCGGACGATATCAACACCGCTGCTGCTTTCGACAAATGGTTGGTCGATCGAAATGATATACTAATGTTAGGAATTTCAGATGTGGTGGATGAGGATTTAGCATATCTCAGACTCGATGGATTTCCCGACACTTTTTCACACGGTGGATGCGAATATTCGTTTTACTATCATGCCAAACAGGGTGATCGCGATGACGGTGTCACTCTCGGCGTTCACGTCGATCAATTGCCTAGGCTTCCCGAATGGCTTCCCGCGTGGGGGGTTGATGGAAATTTGCGAGAAAGAGCGGAAGTATTATTGCGGTCATTACCTAAGGACTATCGCCGAATTTGCCAACCGATCGGTTCCGTGGCTGAGGGATTTGCTGAGCGATGGATGTTCGCACCGAAAGACCGGTCGATTCTTCAAGCGCTTTCTGAGTATGCTCTCGAGCGGACGGGTGCTGACGTTCCTGTCTCGGAATATGATCCGAGTAAAATTCTGCCAGAATTGGTCACAAAAATATGGGTTTGTGACGATGATGGTGAGGAACTCGCAATGGGTGACGATGTTGCGGTGTTGAAGTTGCAGTTAGCAGATATCATGCGTGTACGCTTCGAGGCAGTTGCGAATGCTGATATTGAGCGAAAGGGTATTAACTCGTGGGATGGTGAGCAATTACCTGTTAGAGTTGATACGCCCGGCGGTCCCGCTTTTCCTGCACTGGTAGATGAAGGTCATTCCGTCGCAGTGCGCGCTTTTACTTGTGCAGCGGAGGCTGAAGAGTCGCATCGCTGTGGTGGTGCGAGGTTGCTTTGGTTAGCCCATAAAGAGCAGGTTTCTCATCTAAAGAAAAAATTTCCGATAGGAATAATGGCCAAGGTAGAACTCCCTCGACTAGGTATCGGTGGAACATCATTAGATAAGCTTATTTTACTTGCAGCCGAAGGAGCTGCAGGAGCAATTTTCCCACGCTCGCCCGATGAATTTCGCATAATCACCGAGAAAGCGAGGGGCTTATGGTATGAGTCTGCGGCTTCCATCGCGGTGGCGGTGGATGAGATTCTTGAGATACTGCCAGAGATTCAAAAGTGGGTTGTTGTAAACCACGGTGATCGCAATCTGGGTGAGATCGCTGTAGATATTGAAGAGCAGCTTGCATGGCTTTTTCGTGAAGATTTCGCTTGGCGTGCTGGCTTCGCAGGCCTGCGTGATTACCCACGCCGTCTTCGCGCAATCCGTTCTCGGTTAGGTCGGGTATCATCATTACCGATCGTCAAGGATTTGGAAAAATTACAGCGCATGAGACGGCTATGGGCCCCGTGGTTTAATCGTTGGACGGAACATCCAAACGACCCGCGGTTATGGGCTATTGGTTGGGCGCTGGAGGAATATCGGATATCGATTTTTGCGCCTGACATTCGAGTGATTGGAAAGGTGTCTGAGAAGCGGATTGAACATATGATTGCTCGAGATCGATGAGAAAATAATTGAGTGTGTCTGGTGCTTATCCAAGTCGGGTTGGTCTTGCCAAGTAAGAGAATTTGACCATCTTTCGTGACACATATGATGCAATCGTTAATTGAAATTTGGTTTCGTTGGGTACACGAGTGGGGATATGGCGGCGTTGTCCTTCTGATGGCGATGGAGAGTTCGATTTTTCCCGTGCCTAGTGAACTGGTGATACCTCCGGCGGCGATTCTAGCAGCACAGGGCGGAAAAATGTCGGTATTAGGCGTGATTTTTGCAGGTACTTTCGGCTCATGGCTTGGTTCGGCGATCACCTACTGGGTCGCATTGATCGTAGGCCGACCCGTCGTGATGAAGTTCGGTAAATATTTCCTGTTGCCGTCTGATAAAGTTGAGCGTGCCGAGCGCTTCATGCACCGTTATGAAAGTGGTGGAATTTTCTTCGCGCGCTTATTACCCGTGATACGTCACTTGATATCGATTCCTGCGGGAATGATTCGGATGGGTTTTCTTAAATTTAGTATTCTAACCATAGTCGGTGCTGCGATATGGAGTTGGGTTTTAGCGGTTTTGGGCCAGAAAGTCGGCGCTAAACTTTCAGCGACCCAGATGTTGGCGCTTCAGAAAGGTGACGGGGTTGACCTAACTCATTTGATTCATGCGGTGAAGCACGAAGCTTTATGGATCGTTGGCGTGGTAGTCGCGATATGCATTTTATACTTCGTTATGCAGCGTTTGACCGGCAGTAAAAATTCTTAATTCGCCCTGGAGTGATTTCAACTGTGTTCGGGTCTTGGATCTCGGCTGAGCAGTTCGCTCATGGCAAGTGGAGCGGGTTTACCTTGGTAAAGAATGCTGTAAACAGCATCGATGATAGGCGTTCTTACGCCGACACTTCGAGCGGTCTCATAGATCGAAAGAGTGTTAGGTACTCCCTCAGCGACCATTCCTAAAGCAGCGACCGCTTCTTCGAGGCTTTTGCCGCTACCGAGTGCGAGGCCCACACGGTGATTGCGTGAGTGCTCGGAAAAGCAGGTGACGATGAGATCTCCTACGCCGGAAAGACCGGCAAAAGTTTCGATTCTTCCACCCAGTGCCGTTCCGAGGCGGGTCATTTCCGCGAGGGCACGGGTTACCAGTGCGGCAACGGCATTATCTCCTAGACCCAAGCCATGAGCCATTCCCGCAGCGATGGCGTATACATTTTTTACCGCCCCACCGAATTCGATTCCTGCGAGGTCGTCGCTGGTGTAAGCGCGGAAGTGAGGGAACGTGAAAAGTTCTTGGAGTTCGACTGCAAGATGATGGTCATTTGACGCGATCACCGCGCAGGTGGCCATGCCTGCAGCAATTTCTTCGGCATGATTGGGACCAGATATAATAGCGATCGGGTTTTCAGGAAAAACATTGCAAAGCACTTGGCTCATGCGTTCACCTGTGGATTTTTCTATACCTTTCGCGCAGGAAAGTAGAGTCGCTGTGGGTGGTAGGTTTGCGTTGAAAAGCTTGCATGCCATTTCGCGTGTGGCTGAGGTTGGAACGGCAAAAATGATTAATGGATACGCAAGAGCATCATTTGGTTTAATAGAAGCGCGCACATTTTCATGGAGTTGGACATCATTCAGGTAGTGAGGGTTTCGGTGGTAGAGGTTGATTGAATCCGCGGTGGGCGCGTCTCTTCCGATCAGAAGTATTGTTTCTAACTTCGGTGCTAGCAGTTTTGCCAGCGCCGTGCCGAATGATCCAGACCCAAGGATGGCTGCAGATTCAAATTTCGATTCTGACATCAGTGGATTTCTACTTACGAGTGAAACGATGCTCGGTGCCGTTCAGCAATCGATTGATATTGGTGCGGTGTTTCCAGATTGCGAGAACAGCGATGATGATGCTAAAATATAACATGGGCTTATTCCAAGTGCCCGCTACCCAGAGCGTGGGCAATGACTTGTCGTTGTGCAAATGGTGAAAGCGTGCGCCGGTGTGAGTGATTAGTGGTAAGGCGGCGGCCGCAATGATGCTAGCAAGGGAGACGTAGCGTGTGATTAAAAAAGTCACGAGCCACACCAAGATCAACAGAGCGACCCCGGCCGGCATCAGTCCAAGTAAAACACCAGCCGATGTGGCGATGCCTTTGCCGCCTCTGAATCCGACCCAGGGCGAATAGTTGTGTCCTAGGATGGCAGCTAGTGCGGTGATTACATGAAGCATTTGTCCTTTGAATTGTTCTGCAGCTGGGAGAATCACGGCGTAAGCGTCGAGTGCATCGATATGAAACAATCCAACATTTTTCCCTTCGATTTGAATCAAATTCACCGCGATCATCACCGGGATGAAGCCTTTCAAGGCATCGAGAAACAAGCAACTGACCCCATGCTTTTTGCCCACCACGCGCAGCACGTTTGTCGCGCCGATATTGCCAGAACCGTGCTCACGGATATTGATACCGTGAGCCTTAGCAATGATGAGACCGAAAGGGATGGAACCTAGCAGGAAAGCGAACAGTGGGCAGAGCCAGAGTTGCATCACTCGATACTGGCGGATTGTATCGTTACAGGGTCCACGGGGACGTCGCTGCCAAGGCGGGCGTCGGGACGGGTGGTGACAGCTTTAATTTTATCCACCACGTCCATGCCGTCTACTACCTTACCGAAGACTGCGTAGCCGCCGTTGTTAGGAAAATTCAGCATATCATTGTCCACCACGTTGATGAAAAATTGCGCAGTCGCGCTGTTGGGGTCGCTCGTGCGGGCCATGGCAATAGTACCACGGTCATTTTTGAGACCATTTTTTCCTTCGTTCGCGATTCCTTTGCCCGTTGCCTTTTCGGTGAGGACTTGTCCCTCTTGGGTGAATCCGCCACCTTGGATCATGAACCCATTAATGACACGATGAAATACTGTTCCGTCGTATTGCTTCTTTTTGACGTAGCTGAGGAAATTCTCCACCGTGATGGGTGCCTTTTCGGCATTCATTTCGATGACGATGTCTCCCTTGGACGTTTTTAATCGCACCTTTGCAACCTTGGACGTGGGAGCGCTTGGTTTTTCAGTTTCTTTGGTGGGCTCGCATGATGCGATAACTGGAAAGAGCATTAAGGAAATTAGTGCGAGGCGTCGTTTCATCCAGAAATTATTAGGCAAACGAATCACCGAGTGCAAGTGCTGTTCGTGGGGCGGCTAGATCAATTTGGAACTGTTTACTTAGACTTTTCATTGATCCGTGACCGGTGATGTGGCGCCAATAAGCCATATTTGGGACTGAATAAGTATGCGGCGATGAACAACAGTCCGAGAACGATTACGATCGCTGGACCCGGTGCGATACCGAAACTTCCAGAGAGCAAAACTGCGACGATTGAACCGATGCCGCCGATTAAGCCGCCGCCCCAGAACAATGCTGAGGTTCGGTCGGTGAGTAGCGATACAGTAGCCGCAGGCGTCACTAACAATCCAACCGACAAGACGCAGCCAACCGCTTGTAGAGACGAAACAAGAGCCAGCACCAGCAGGGTGAAAATCAGGTACTGAATGAAGCGAACTGGGACACCTTGTGCAGCAGCAACGTGTGGTTCAAAAAGTGTTAGTAAAATCGGGCGCATGAGTAGATTTGTAACTAATAGAATTAGTGTGCCAATCCCGAACGCGATCCAGATATCTGTGTTACCAACTGCGATGATATCGCCAAAAAGCCAGTGTTCGAGTTCTTGACGCGTGCCGATCTTCGGCAAGAGAGCGATCCCACCAGCGAATGCAGCGGTATAAAGGACTGCCAATGCGGTGCCTTGTTCCACACGGTTTCCTCGAGCAACTGCGACCGATCCAAGACCAACTAACAGTGCAGCGAATAATGCGCCGAAAAATGCATTCCACTGGCTGAGAGAACCAGTTAGAAATATGCCCAATGCGATGCCTGGAAGCATTGTATGAGACAAAGCTGATACGGATAGTGCATTCCGCCTCAGTACCACGAAGCCACTGAAAAATCCATTAGCGAAGCCAATGAATCCTGCTGTGGCCAGTGCTCGTTGATAGAAGAGGTTGTGTAGAAGATCGAAATCCATAGGTCATTTGGGGATTGCCCGCTCGTTGAACGTTTTATGGATCAGGTCGTCATTTAGTATTTCCGCCACTGGTCCGAATGCAACGGACCGGGTCGCAAGTACTAGCACCTCGTCAAAAAGTTGAGGCACTGAGTTTAGATCGTGGTGGGAAGCGATGATTAAGCGACCCTCATGAGCGAGTTTGTTGAGCAGTTCGCCCAGAAGTTGCGAAGCATTTCGATCCAGTCCTGTGAAGGGTTCATCTAGCAGCAGCACATGTGCCTCCTGTGCAAGTGATCGTGCGAGAAAGGCTCGTTGTTGTTGGCCACCGGATAACTCGCGGATTTGTCGATCCTGCAGATCCAGCAACCCTAGTGATTCCAGAGCTTTATCGACGGCGAGGCTGTCAGTGGTTGAAAATTTACGCCACCACCCAGTTTGCGGATATCGCCCCATTTCCACCAAGCCACGAACGGTGATTGGGAAAGACCAGTCCACGTCCTCGCGTTGCGGGAGGTAGGCGAATTCTCGCGACCACTTTTTCACGGTGGTGCCTCGCCAGAGGATGGAACCCGTTTCTCGTGGGACGAGCCCCGCGATGGCTTTGAGCAGTGTGCTCTTACCGGCACCATTTGGGCCAATCAGAGCCACGCGATTACCGCAGGATGTTGCTAGAGAAATATTTTCAAGCGCCAACACGCGGCGATAGCTCACCGATACATTTTCTATCACCAACTCGTGATGGTGCCCGTGATGATCACAGCAATCGTGATGGTCATCGCTCATGGTTTGAATTCTGAAACGGGGAATTCCAAGATATCATCGATGTCACCATCGGCGTCGAAGACGTGAGTGAGAGTTTTTTTTCCTCGGGGCTCTAGCGTGATTTTGGCGAATCGATGTTCGCCTGGACTTGATGGGGCTTGCCACTGAATCGAGAGGCTGAGGTGGGGGTTATGCGGATCCATTTCAACGGTGCCCGAGAGTGCAATTTCCGGTGTGAGCTTTTGAATAGATTTACCCGTATTGATTTCGACCTGACGAGCGGGTGAGGAAAGTAAGAGGTGGAAAGGGACTTGATGGTTTGCGTTTGTTGGGGCTTCAACCGCCACAGCAGATGTTGGCAAATCACCAACGGTGCGCTTGTCGGTGACCCACATCAATCCACGCCCAGTGACCATGAGAGCCATTGCGAGCAGGATAAATCTGACTAAAGGTGAACCGCGCACGTCACGACCATGCGTCGCAAATTGATGATTTGCAAGAAACTTGCATCTGCTGTTATTGGACAACTCACATCGCTTCCGATCTACAACCCGGACGAGCGAGATCCTTTTTGCTTACTTAATCTCGTCTTCTTCGTCGACGGTGTGCGTGAGGATAAATTGCAAGTCGTCGATGCCGAGGTTGGATGCGAAGCCTTCATCGCCAAGCACGTTGGTAACGAGTTGGGTTTTTTGATGTTGAAGGATACGAATTTTTTCTTCGACCGTGTCTCGGGTGAGGAGACGGTAGGCGATGACCTTGTTCTTCTGACCGATTCGGTGGGTTCGGTCGATGGCTTGATTTTCGACCGCAGGGTTCCACCATGGATCATAAAGAATGACGTAAGAAGCCGAAGTTAGATTAAGACCGGCGCCACCTGCCTTGAGTGAAAGCATGAAGACCGATGGATCCTTGGTTGTTTGGAATTTTTCGATTTCGCCTTTACGATCTTTGGTCTGGCCAGTGAGGTAATTATATGGGCGGTTATTGAGTTCCAAACGTGCTTTGATAAGGTCGAGCATCGAGACGAACTGCGAGAAGACGAGTACCTTGTGACCTTCTTCGTGAAGTTGATCTAGCAGATAGAACAATGATTCCATTTTTGCAGATTCTTCTTTCAGGTACTTAGGGTCGATTAGGCCAGGGTGGCAGCAAATCTGACGCAGGCGCATGAGACCTTGGAGAATGGCGAAAGAATTTTTCTTCACTGCCTCATCCGAATCCAGACCTAGCAAAGCTTTCTGAATCCGCTTGAGTTCGTTTTTGTAAAGCTCGAGTTGAATGCCCTCCATTTTCGAGTAGACTTCTTCTTCGGTCCGCGGTGGAAGGTCTTGAGCGACCTGTAGTTTGGTACGGCGGAGTAGGAATGGACGCAGACGTGAAGCGAGGCGACTCTGGCTGAGTGGATCCTTGCGTTTGTCGAAGCGTTTTTTGAAATACGCGCGACTACCAAGAACTCCCGGCATGGCGAATGCCATGAGTGACCACATATCTAGTAGGCGGTTCTCGATAGGTGTTCCTGTTAGTACCAACCGATTCTCAGAATCCAGTTCACGGGCGCACTTGGCAGCCTTGGAATCTGGATTCTTGATTTGCTGACCTTCGTCGAGAATCGTCGTGAGCCATTTGATGCCATTCAGTTCCTCGCCACAGACGCGAAGTTGTGCGTAGTTGAGGACGAGAATATCGATGTTGTTTTGAATATTCTCGACGTTGATATCATCGCGATTTTTAAGAATTTTGACCTTCAGTTGTGGGGTGAATTTTCCTGCTTCGCTGAACCAGACGTCGAGCACCGACTTCGGACAAACGACGAGAGCTGGCTTTTTCATGCCTCCTTTTTTGCGATGCTCTTCAAAGAGCCACAGAAGATAAGTTAGGGATTGGATCGTTTTTCCAAGACCCATGTCGTCGGCGAGGATTCCGCCGAAATTATTGACGCAAAGGTATGCGAGGAATTTGAATCCATCCACCTGATAGGGGCGAAGAGTTGCGTTGAGTCCGTCTGGCAGATCAGGGTTGACCTCGAGTTGGATATCGTTCGCGCGGTTCTTGATGCGCTCCCATGCTTTCGGGTCAAAGACCTCGGCTGCTTTGGGGTCGGAAAGTTGTAGGGCGTGCATGCGGTGCGTCTCGCCGGAAAGGTCGAACGGATCCAGTCCGAGTCGAGTGACGGCTTCGCGTTGGTCGGCGTCGAGTTTGATCTCTAGGCGCATCCATGTGCCGTCATCCATGCGGACATATCCGCCGCGAGCAGCGACGAGTTGACGGATTTGTGCTTTTGATAGATTCGCACCTTCCACGTCGATGACGATGCGAAGGTCGAACCAGTCGATGTCTTGACCGACGACTTCGAAACGCACCGCCGCGGTGACAGGATCTGCGAGGATCGATTTAAGACGGAGATCGATGTCGAGCTCGATGGTATCGGGCATTGCCTTGATCCACTCGGCAAATTTTTCAGGGAATTGCTTGGTGATGCGTGACTTGAAGGAGATCAGTTTTTCGTCGTAGCTGAGGGCCATTTCGTCGAGGATTGCGGGCACTGGATAGAGGTCTTCGCGTGCGAAACGGAGCAGTTGTTTACCTTTGACCGGTTGTTGTTCGGCGAGTTCCCAGCCCTCCTTAGTGAGGCGTTCGGTGCGACGGCCTTTGGTCTCGATCGCGGTCACGTCGATGACGAGATGTTCGGTTTCGGCAGCGGTAAGGCCGGCGATGAGCTTCATTTCAAACTTTGGTTTTAGTTCGAGATCGACGACGCGCTTGATGAGTGATTCGGGGAGTGCTGCACCGATTTTGCGCAGAAACTCGACACCCTCCAACGAGTCGATGACCCGCACTGGGATAAGGTAGCGAGGCATGACGTCGGTTTCCTCTAACCATCTTGGTGGGCCGGGGAATACAGTTTCGTCCGACTGATAGAGTTCCTTGCGACCTGGTAGGAGTCTAACCGAGTGTGAGACATTCTCGCCAGAGGCGGTGACGAGTTGGAGAGCAAAACTTTTGGGGTCGTATGGCTCATCTTCACATACCCAAGAGAGTGGTTCATCCGAGACTTTAAATTCACGCTCGTCGAGGTTGACGATGTAGCCTTTGAGGGCAGGTTGGCGGAAAACACGGTTCATAAACCGGCAGGATTCCTCTTGATCGAAATCGAGAGTGGTGTCGCCGTATTTTCGGTAGAAAGCGAGGTAGTGCTCCCACAGGGTTTGGCTGGAAGCGTCCATGAGGAGTGCAGCCTCGTGATGCAAATTTACATAGGCCTCGATGTCATTTTTTTCGCGGAGTTGTACCCAGGCGTTAGCTTTCTCCTCTTTAACTTCGATGCGAGCCTCATTGATTGTAGCGACAAGGCGAAATGTAACAGAAAGCGGGGCATCTTGTGGCGGACGTTCGTTGACTTGCTCGATGCGCTCGTACCATGAGGCGACTTCTCGCTCTTGTTCCCAGTCCGCCATTTTTTTCTGCACGTGTCCGAGGTCGGTGATCACGCTCATAAACTCCGGATAAGAGAGTTTTTTCTTGTAGAAAGCGTAGGCGATGTAGTTCCAAAACTCGAGGATATCACCGGGTGGAATTGGCCAGAGTTCGAGCGGTTCGTAAGTGGTGATTTCCCAACGCGGCGTGATGCGCACCATGTCGTGGTCGTGGAGTTCTCCCTCGATGACGTAGCGGCGGTAGCGCTTTTCAATTTTTGTGACGAAGTCTGCTTCTTTATCGTCTAGCTCGCGACCGAGTTTTTCTTCGATGATGTCGAGGACTGGGGTGTCATCAAATTCGTTGGGCGACTCAGGGAGATCCTCACCACGGTGCATGCGCTCCATCATTGTGGCGTATTGGCAAGCGCCGGCGATCAACTCGTTTTCAGCGGTGCAAGACCCGAACCAACGGTTGCCTTGGAGGCGGAGACTGGTGCGAAAGATTCCAGTTTCGTCTTCGACGCGTCCTTGGATAAATAAATGATTGCCGAAGATCTGGGTAACGGCTCCGTCTTTTTGTAACAATTCGCCTCGTTTTCTAGCATCTTCTGGAAAGCTGTTTAAAAAATTAAGGGTCGCTCGGTCTGGATTCATCGATGGTGGAGGTAAAATATCTCGGAGGTTTCCGCACAATGCCACTTGGCTTGCCGTAAACCGTCCGAGAAGGAATCTTAATCGATGAAAGTGACAGGACGCAATAAAAACATCCCAGCCTTCTATTTAGTTGGGAATTTTTCCAAATAACCTCTCCGGCATTCCGCAGGTTATGCCTAAGAATTTTTCACAATTATGGCACGGTAGGTGATACCGAGTCCGCCGATGACAAATAAGCATGGAAACCAAATTGAGTAGCCCGGTGCCAGCGAATCGACATTTAAAACTGCGAATTCTGCAGCGTTGGGGTTGACGCTGCAGATGGTTTGTTTTCCCCGTGGGTATGCGATGATTTGTTGTTCGACTAGGGCGCGTTTGGATGTCCATGGGCTACCGCGCAGAGTCAGGTGTTGGCCCGTGTAGGTCTTTCCATTCCACTCGTAGCCAAAACTTAAATTTTGTCGGTACTCCATCGGCGAATTTTCGTCGTGCCGCCTTTCCTCGAGTTCGGAAGAGATAATCACGCATGAAACTTCCGGCCATGTACGCATTTCGCGTGCCCTGATGAAACTGCGCGTCATCAGCCATACAAATAAACCTCCCAAGAGTGCGATGGAGAGTCCGAGGACCGCTAGGAACCAACGGCCAGCGCGACTTGGTGGCGTGAGTGATTGGATTGGACCAGCGGGTGCGTGCAACATGGTGAAATCTATGCGCCAAATTCGTTGACGATGCCAAAGAAAATTCGAGAGGAAATGTTGGATCGCCACGGGAAGCATGAATGGCAATTTTACTCGATTCGAATTTTCGTATTGATCGATGGATGATAAGGCTGTCATCTGAATTATGCGAATACGTCGGCTTATTTTCATCGTGGCTTTGCTTCTGGTGGGCTGGTTTGGTTATTGGCTGGCATCGACAGCGGTGCCTCACTCACCCACGACTCGGCAGAAAGCGGATGTGCAAATTGAGGCGCAGATCACTGACACGACCCCTGCGAGAACTCCGCGATTACGCAGAGAATTCAGGGCCCCAAGCGAGTTAGAAGACGATGAAGCTCTGGACGTCGGTGCTCTGCCAGGGCAGCGAGTTTTGGTTTTCGATGACCAAGCCGCTCTCGAACGCTTTTTGGTCCGTGCTGGAAATGGTGTACGGGTCCTCGGACGGCTTGATGCTCTCAATGCGTTGCGCGTTGGATTTTCCAATGCAGATGAATTTGCAGACCTCGATGATGGTGACGCGCAGGCATCGCTGGTCTACCCAGTGAATATTCCTGCCCCTGCTGAAGGAACTGTTCAGGAAGGTGCGGTCGGATTGGGAGATGGATTATTAAAATGGTTAGGGATATCGGGAGACAACTCAGCTTGGGGCAGCGGCGTTAGCATCGCTATTCTCGACACCGGAGTGACGTCAAACTCGATATTTTCTAGCAAGATATCAGCGATCAATCTAGTGGATCTTCCCGCCGACCTTTCAACTCAGAATGGACACGGTACAGCGGTGGCATCGATGATCATCGGAAACGGGTCTCTCACTCCGGGAGTTGCTCCTGGTGCCTCGATACTATCTATCAGAATAGCCAATGATCTTGGGCAATCTGATAGTTTTCTCCTCGCCAAAGGAATCGTTGCAGCGGTTGATGCCGGTGCTCGATTGATTAACATATCATTAGGCAGCCCTGGTGACAGTGGCGTGGTGAGAAATGCCATCGAGTACGCACGCGCCGCGGGCTCGATCATTGTCGCGGCTTCCGGAAACAACGGAATTGATAGCGTTTCCTACCCTGCGGCGAACAAGGGCGTGATTGCGGTGGGCGCGGTGGATGCATTAGGAAATCATTTGGATTTTTCTAACACGGGTCGCCAAGTTGCGGTTTCAGCTCCGGGATACGCAATCAACGCTGCATGGACAGGAAACGAAGCGGTCAGCGTGAGTGGGACTTCTTTCAGCAGCCCGATCGTCGTAGGTGCGATCGCTGCAGTGATGAGCCAACCCGGCTCAAAGAATCTCACCAACGTGCAAGCGATGAACTTGGTTTTCGCTTATTTGAATGACGGAGGCGAGGCGGGTGGCGACGAGGCGCTGGGTGGTGGCATGCCGGACATGGGGCGAGTACTAAACCGCGCAATCCCCGGTATCTATGACGCAGCGGTGGCTTCTCAACGCATTATTCCACCCAGTCAGGGAAATCCATACGGCCAAGTCGAGGTACTCGTGCAGAACCGTGGCACCGAGCCACTTGTCAATACCGCCATCCAGATTTCCACGCCTGCTGGGGTGGTCAACACCAACATCACCTCGCTTGCAGTCAACGCCGTGAGAACCATCCGCGTGCCGATCACACAGTCGACCGCGGAGAAGATGCGCTTTGACTCAAAAGTGAAGCTTACTGATGGTGTTAGAGACGCCAAGCCGTCGAATGACCGCCGGTCGGAAACCTACCTACATCAGCCTGTGAAGTGAATTTCAGCGCGAGTCCGATACGAGTCAACCGAGCACGTCGTCCATCGCATTGATGAGTTCTTGCATGGTGGCTTCGGTTTCATTTCCCATGTTAGAAATGCGGAAAGTGGTGCCTTTAATTTTTCCATAACCACCGTTAATTAGGAAGTTGTGTTTGGATTTCAAGTTCTTGATGAAACCGGAGAGATCGAATCCTTCGGGCGTCCTGAAACACGTGAGAGCGAACGAGCGGCGCCCCTCGGGAGCGAAGAGTTCGAAGCCATGTTTTGCGCCCCACGCTGCGATCATCGCGTTGGTCTTGGCATGGCGTGCTTGGCGTGCGGTGAAGCCTTCTTTGGCGATTTCGCGCAGGATGTGTTGGAGTCCAAAGATGATCGAAATCGGCGGCGTACACGGCGTGTTATTTACCGCAGCATTTTTTGCGAACTCGATGAAATCAAAATAATAGCCGCGGTTTTTGATGGTCTTGGCGCGTTCCATTCCCGCTTCAGAAACTGCGAAAAGGGCCATCCCTGGCGGCAGCGCAAGCGCCTTTTGCACACCGGCGAGCATGACGTCGATGTGGTTCGCATCCATGTTCACTGGGACCGTCGAGAGTGAGGAGACTGTGTCTACAATCAGCATGGTGTCAGGGAATGACTTCACCACTTGGCAAATTCCAACGAGATCGTTGAGAACTCCGGTAGAGGTTTCCGAGTGAATGAACGTGACAGTGTCAAATCCGCCCTCCGCAAGTTTAGCGCGGACCACCTCCGGGTCGATCGCTTCGCCCCATTCGACTTGGATCGCTTCGGCCTCAAAGCCACATTTTTTTGCGACGTCGATCCATTTATCAGAGAATGCACCGCAGCAGAGGCAGAGAACTTTTTGACGAGCAAGATTGCGCAGTGCGCCTTCCATCACGCCCCAAGCCGAAGACGTGGAAATGAATACTGGGCGTGTGGTGCCGAAGATTTCTTGTAAGCCAGGCTGAGTTGAGGCGTAGAGATCCTCGAAATCTTTGCCGCGATGGCCGATCATGGTTTGTGACATGGCGGCGAAGGTTTCGTTAGAAACATCGACCGGACCGGGATTGAATAGTTTTGGGTATGACATGGGAGAAATTAAATTAGCGATTGAATTTTACAAAATAAAAAAATCAATTAGAGAAGTTGATAAGCTTTGAGCAGAGCCGTAAGCTTATCGGTATTTTCGCTGCTAAGGGGTGACAGTGGAAGCCGAAGGTCTGGTAGGCAGTGTCCTTGCAGGGCGACGGCGGTTTTGATCGGTACAGGGTTTACGTCGAGCGACATCAGTCCACGCATCAGTGGATAGTATTGTTTTTGCAGAGCGAGTGCTTCAGGGAAATTTCCACTGAGGCAAGCGTTGACGAGTTTAACGATGATTTCTGGAATCAAGTTAGACGCGACAGAAACCAAGCCTGTGGCACCGCAGGATACAAATGGCAAGGTGAGTGGATCGTCGCCGCAGAGGATCGAGAATCCTGCTGGTAATGCCTGCACGAGTTGGTTGACACGGTCGACAGAGCCACCTGCTTCTTTGATGCCTGTGATGGTTGGACAATCGGCGGCAAGACGTGCGACCGTTTCTGGTGCGATTTCGATGATTGATCTACCGGGCACACTGTAAAGCATCAGCGGTAAGTTAGAACACTCGGCGATGGCCTTGAAATGGAGATAGATGCCTTCTTGAGACGGCTTGTTGTAGTATGGGCAAACTTGCAGTGAGCCAGTGGCACCGAGGGCTTCGGCGGCCTCGGTAAGCTCGATGGCCTCGGAGGTGGCATTCGCCCCGGTGCCTGCGACCACTTCACAGCGCCCCGCGACGAATTCCACCGCGAGGCGGATCACCTCTAGGTGTTCGTCGGTGTCTAGCGTGGGCGACTCGCCGGTGGTGCCTACCGGCACGATACCGTCAACACCCGCTGAGATTTGCCGTTCGATGATGGACTGAAATGCGGGCACGTCGATCTCGCCATCGCGAAAAGGAGTGATCAGGGCGGTGTAAATACCAGAAAATGACATGGCAGCGAAAAGATGACCAAACTTGGAACTACATCCAAGCCGTATCCTCAGGTTGAGTGCAAATTTTCGTCAAGCGGGGGTAGGATTGACGTTTAGATGTCAATCTCTCCTTCGAATACAAAGTCCGCAGGGCCAGTGAGAGTGACGTTTTTAAATTCATGATTGCTAGTTATTTCGAAGCCGATTTCCAGTGTGTCGCCGCCCTCGACGTCTACCTTAACGGGGCTGGTGGTGCCAGTTAGGAGATGATGGATGAGAGCGCAGGCAACCATTCCCGTGCCGCAAGCGAGTGTTTCATCTTCCACACCACGCTCGAATGTTCGGATAGAAATATGGCCTGGTGAGATCACGGTGGCGAAGTTCACGTTGGTGCCCGCGGGTGCAAACGCTTGGTGATTTCGGATCGCTCCGCCGTGGGTGAACACGTCGAGTACATCAAGCGCGTCCGAATTTGCGACGAAAGCCACCACGTGGGGAACGCCTGTGTTAATGAAGTGCAGCGCCGTGTCAAAGTCAGGTATTTTTGCACTGGTGTTGAGTTTGAGATCTTTGGGCTCGGACATCGCGATTTTAACATCCTCGCCGATCATCTCGGCAGTTAGGGTGCCAGCGATGGTTTCGAAGGTGACTTTCTTGAGTATGATTTCACCAAGGTGTGCGGTGAATCGACCGAAACAACGCGCGCCGTTGCCGCACATTTCCGCTTCGCCGCCGTCAGCATTATAATAGCGGAAGCGGAAATCCGCGCCTTTTTGTGCGGGTTCTACGGCTAGTAGGCCATCGGCACCGATCCCTCGGTGACGGTCGCAGAGCGCGGCGATGGTATCGGTGTCTAGTTCCTTGGAGAGCGAAAGGTCGCGGTTATCAACGATGATGAAGTCGTTACCGGCGCCGTTCATTTTGAAAAATTGGAGAAGCATGACGATGAAATGGAATGAGTGAAATTAAGACTTTGCGGCGGCAATGAGTGGTGTTGTAAAATCGCGAACGGCATGAGCAGCGTTTTGCGGGTGGAGTTCGACTTGTTTGACGATGGCGGAACCGACGATCACTCCATCGGCGGTTTTGGCGATGTCTGCCGCTTGCTCCGGTGTGGTGATGCCGAAGCCGACGCAGATCGGTGTGGTGGTGTGCTCGCGGATGGCAGCGACTTGGGCAGCGATGTTGGCGGAGGGCGCGCCGTGGGAACCGGTAACTCCAGTTCTTGATAGAAGATAGATGAAGCCTTCAGACGACTGCGCAAGAATTTTGACGCGTTCCGGCGGAGTGGTCGGTGCGATGAGGCGGATGTGTTTTAGACCAGCGCCCACGGCCAAATCTTTGTTGAGGGCGGCTTCATCGGGAGGAAGGTCTAATAGAAGAATTCCATCGGCTCCAGCGGCGGCGGCATCGTGGTGGAATTTTTCGAACCCATAGGTGAAAACGGGATTGAGATAGGTGAAGAGCACGATGGGAGTCTGGTGGGTCTCACGAAAGCTGCGGATCAGTTCAATCGAGCGAGCTGTTGTCATGCCCGCTTTGAGTGCGCGCTCGGCAGCCATTTGATTAACAATGCCGTCGGCGAGGGGGTCGGAAAACGGCAAGCCTAACTCGATGATGTCAGCCCCGGCATCGGCGAGGGTTTTGATGATTTCTAACGAGCCAACAAAGCTAGGGTCACCTGCGGCGACGTAAGCGACGAAGGCTTTCTGATGATTTTCTTGAAGACGAGAAAAAGTTGTGTCGATGCGGTTTTGCATGTTGATGTGAGTCGAAAATTATTGATGAACGCGTAGCTATCATTCGTTCTTTTTTGCCAGAGCTTCGCAAGACTTTATATCAAGTTTGCCAGAAGCAAGCACTGGAATTTCGTTTACGGCAATGATACGTTTGGGACACCATAGTGATGAAATGCCCTCGTCCATCAGTTTGTAGCGGAGGTCGATGCATTCTTGAATGAGTGAAGAGCCTGAGACGCTTGAAAGCAGGAGGATGGCTTCGCCTTTTTGTTCGTCCGGAACTCCGACCACGGCGATCCGTCGTTCAGACTCCGTATCAAGTCCTAACACTTTATTAATCGCTGCCTCGACCGTCTCATGTGGAACCATCTCGCCAGCGATTTTCGAAAACCGTGAGATACGACCTTCGATGAATAGGAATCCTGCGTCATCGACACGTCCGACGTCGCCAGTGCGGAACCAACCGTCTGATAGGACTTCCGCTGATTTGACAGGGTCTTTTAGATAACCGTTGAAGACGTTGGCACCCTTAAACCAAATGATGCCTTGTGAATCTATAGGGATATCTTTGTCGGTAACAGGATCGGTGATTTTGATGGCAAGACCGGGCAACATCTGTCCAACCGTTCCTGAGCGTGAGGAGGGTAGGGTGAGTAGGTTGTTATTTAGCTCAAGATCGGGAAGATTGACGTTGGTTGCCGGCGAGGTCTCTGTTAGGCCATACCCTTCTTGCGGAAGGATACCGAATTTCTCTTCAAAGCTCTTAGCAAGCGATGAGGGAAGCTTCTCCGCACCTGTGACAACCAACTTGAGCGAAGAGAACTGAGCGGGGTCGGTACGTTTCATGAAGCCCCGCAAAAATGTGGGCGTTGATAGAAAAACATCCACTTGGTGAAGGGCAATCAACTCAGCAAGACGTTTGGTTTCTAACGGGCTTGGATAGGTAACGAGATTCACCCCGTCGATGATCGGAAACCAAAGGGTGACGGTGCAGCCGAACGAGTGGAAAAGCGGAAGGCATCCAAGGATTGATGAATTGCTCGCAAGGTTGAGGCGAGATCCAAACTGGCATGAGTTTGCAAGCACGTTACGGTGACTCAGCGCCACACCCTTCGGTTGGCCAGAGGAACCGGAAGTGAATAATAAGATAGCTTCGTCGTCACCACGGCGGCGATGAAGTCCTAGCAGAAACCCTAAAAACCGTGCAGGTAGTATTTTCGCAAGGATGGCCCAAATGATGATTTTTTTCTTAAGAGCGGGTAGAACACGCTCGATAAAGATGAGGTCGCGGTTTGGCGGCCACGGGAATGATGAGACCTTTCGGACGAATGGGTCTGCAGTAATGAAGCGGTCGACATCGGCTTGGCGAATGCAAGAACGAATGGCCTCGTGGCCAGCGGTGAAATTCAAGTTAACGGGGATTTTGCCTGCGAAAAGCACTGCTAGGTTTGCGATGAGTCCGGCTTTTCCAGGGGGAAGGACGATCGCCACCCGTGGTTTATCCGTCTCAGTCCTGATGAATTTGGCAAGTGCGATGGAGGCCGCTAGAATTTTGTCAAAACCGAGTTCAGTGTCATCTGATCCGTCGATCACTCGGCGCTTGGAGCCATATTTTTTGAGACCCTCTAGCAGTACTATTGGCAATGATCCATTGAGTAGTGAGCGCAGGCTGTAGGCTTCCTCGTTAGCTTCTAAAAGGTATTGTTGATAGTTCGCGACGCTGGAACGTTTGCTAGAAATAAGTTTTCCTATGGAAATCACTGCCGAAGGAAGGTTCGCCTTGCGTTCGACGGACAGACACGATTCCTGCGGGCGATCGACAGCAATCGGCAGGATAGGCAGCCCGAAGGCACACAACGTTTGCAGATGGGAAGCGGGGATGTGGCAGGCGGTTCCGAGTCGCGCGTTGATCCTGCTGGGAACGAAGATCAAAACCCCGCCGTCGGCGAGGTAAGTAGAGAGCTGGGCTCCTGCAGCGGCGGGCGCGGCGTCCTCTGCGTCAAACATCGCCCCAGAGCCTGATTTCTCGAGATAGTTTCGCAGCGCCGGCTCGTGTGTGGAATTCTCCTCGATGAGCCAAGCAACTTTGCGCCCAGCAAAAAGTTTTTCCAACTGGGCGACACAGTCGAAATCGATGCGGCCGGGCATCACCAAGCATCCGGTGGTTGGGAGGCGTTCTTGGTGAATGATTTGAATAGAGGCTGACGACATAAGTGGAGAGTGGTGAGTGGAGTGACTCGAAGCCCGTGTCCGCGGGGATTTAGTCTGATAATCCGCTCGCTCGCACGGCAAATTTCCAAAAAAGACATCCATCATTGTGAGTGCTAAGGAAGCGAGGTTGGTAGTACAGACATCATGTTGCGAAACTTAGGCACCGGTCTCGCACGAGGGCGACCCGTCTGGTTCGCGGCTGAGTGGAACGTTTAAACCCTCAATCCTTGCTCCGAATAAACCACGCCATCGGCATTGACGTAAGCGATTCATCCCGCTCAGATTCTTGCCCCGTCATCCGGCGGGTTCTGCTATGGATTACAACGCGAAAATCGCCACCAATGTCGCCTCGATCCCACGCTCGGGCATCCGCGACTTTTTCGAACTTGTGCAGGGTCGCGATGACGTGATCTCGCTAGGTGTCGGTGAACCTGACTTCGTCACACCGTGGCACATTCGTGAGGCAGCCATTTATTCTCTAGAAAAAGGTCAAACAACTTACACTTCGAACCTTGGACTGCTGTCGCTGCGCAAATCGATCGCCAAATACGTGGCGAGCTTTTTTCACGTCGACTACGAGCCCGCCAAGGAAATCCTGGTCACGGTAGGCGTCTCTGAGGGGATCGACATCGCGCTGCGTGCTTTGTTGAATCCCGGCGACGAAGTGATTTTCCACGAGCCATGCTATGTATCCTACAGTCCTAGTATCATCATGGCGCACGGTGTGGCAGTGCCGGTGGTGACCACCAAGGAGGATGAGTTTTCACTCAAGCCAGAAAAACTTGCAGCGGCCATCACGCCAAGGACGCGGATTATTTTCATCAATTTTCCGACCAATCCCACCGGTGCTTGCGCTTCGCGTGAGGACTTGGAGGGTATTGCTAAACTTGCCATCCAGCATGATCTCATCGTGATGACCGATGAAATTTACAGCGAACTGCGCTACGACGAGACCGAGGAGCATCTTTCGATTGCCTCGCTACCAGGCATGAAAGAGCGGACGATTCTGCTGCATGGATTTTCCAAGGCATTCGCCATGACTGGGTTCCGCCTTGGATACGCGTGTGCGCCGCAACCGATCATCGAGGCGATGATGAAAATCCACCAGTATGCGATGCTCTGCGCGCCGATCATGAGCCAGAACGCAGCCATCGAGGCGCTTGAGCATGGACAGCCTGCGATGCTTGCGATGCGTAAAAGTTACCATCAACGTCGTGACTTTCTCGTGAAGCGGTTAAATGAAATCGGACTGGACTGCCACACTCCGGGTGGTGCCTTTTACGTGTTTCCAGATATTCGGAGCACGGGTCTAACAAGTAAAGATTTTGCAATGAGATTGCTCGAGCAAGAGAATGTTGCGTGTGTGCCTGGCAGTGCTTTCGGCCCATCGGGGGAAGGTTTTCTGCGTTGTTGTTACGCGACCGCATTTGAAGACATCCGCAAGGCTACTGACAAGATAGAGAGATTTGTAGGTAGTCTCTAATTGTTATGCGTAAGCCGCTGCCCATCACGAATCCCGAGCAACTCACTCGAGCTCATGTCTTACCATTTGTCGTCTTCATGGCGTTTCTGGTCCTCCTGCAAGTGCTAGGCAGTTTCATCGAGTGGAAGCATCCGGCCGCTCCTTGGTGGCGGCAAGACCCCGCACAGTTTATCTATCCGATTCAGTCTCTGGTGTGCGCTGGGGTGCTCTGGCATTTTCGCCGCTACTACACCTTTCGCTGGTCGTTGAAATGGGCACTGGTGGGCGTGGGATTTGGTACCGTGGGGATTGGATTTTGGTTGTTGCCTAACGCACTCTACGAGGCGTGGGGCTTGACGGGAAAAACCGAGGGGATTCTCAAATGGCTCGGCGTTGCTGAGCGCAAGGACGGATTCGACCCCGGAATTTTTCATCACCCAATCGCCTACTGGGCGAGTTTGAGCTGTCGCTTCTTTCGCGCCGTCATCGTCGTGGCTTTGATCGAGGAAATTTTCTGGCGTGGATTTTTGATGCGCTTCGTTTGCGATTGGGAAGGGGACTACTGGAAACTTCCCTTTGGACAAGCGCGTTGGATTTCTTATGGGATCGTCACGGGGTTATTTATCATAGCGCACAGTCCCTTGGACTACGCTGCGGCTCTCGTTTACGGCACTCTTACCTACCTACTTTGTGTCTGGAGCAAAAGTCTCGGGGCCTGTGTGATCATGCACGCCACCGCCAATTTCCTCTTGGGGATTTATATCATCAAGACTGGGAATTTCGGGCTCTGGTAAACGTATCGTTCCATCTTGGTCACGGTGTGGTGGTGAAAATGACCGAACGATGAAATTACTCTTGTCAGAACCGTTAACCATCCCCATACATCCGCCCCGCAGTAAGCGGAATGGGTAGATGCCCGAGTGGCTAAAGGGGGCAGACTGTAAATCTGCTAGCGTAAGCTTACGTTGGTTCGAATCCATCTCTACCCACCATGTTTAAGTACAACGACTTAGGGAGCCGAAAGGCTCCCTTTTTTGTTGGGTTGTGATTTGATTGATCGCGAGGAAATTGTTTCTGTGTTGGAGGCCGCTGCAAAGGTTATGCGGAGACTTGGGGCAGGGGGATTGGGATGGAAGCCTGGCATCGGTGCGTACTCATACTATTTAGCAAAATATCCAATGCACGGAAGTGGATAGCTTTTACACATGGTGTCTGGGTAGGTTGAACTAACCGTAAAAATTGTGGAAGTGGGAGAGGTTTATCACACTTTTTGGAATTCAATTGTTAAGCCCCTTGAGGATATCTGTCTTTGCCTCGTTGCTGATGTTGGCACTGTTCACAGCCGCTTGTGCTGCCGCCCGGTCATATTCTTTCCACTGATTCGCCGCGTTGCGGATCATGCTTTCCCGCGTTGAGGAATCGCTGATGCTGGTCGCCCAGTCGAATGCGGACTCCGGATCGCCCTGTTGACCGAGATCGCTTATCAACGCTCCCACCGCTTGGTCGCGTTCCTTCCCCACCGCGAGGGTATTGACAAATTCCGCCGTTCCTTTGATGTCGTAGTCTCCAAAACTATCCACCATGGATCGAATCGAGTTTGAGCGTGTTTCCCCTTCAGGGAGGCTCATGACCCATTGACCGGCGGCTTTGGGATCATTCTGAACCCAGCTGCTGGCGATCTGGGATGCGGTGCTTCCGAAGGTCTTTTCAATCGCTTCCGGCGCGAGGTTTGCAGTCGCCTCCTGATAGTACCGTAGCGCCGTGGGGTAGTCCTGATAGGTCAGAGTTTGAATCAGGGAGTTGAGTGAGCGGTTCTTAGTATCGCCGTCGAGGGACTTCATGATCCATTCCCGTGCGGCTTGTGGATCATTGTTTCCCCAGACTCCAACGAGAGAGGTGATCGCTTGCTGCCGTGTCTTATCATCCTCAATGCCCAATGCGTAACGACTGGCGGCTGGCGCATCCTCATTGCCCCAGTTTTGCATGAACTGGCTGTGAATATTCCGCTGGGCATCTCCTTTAAGGCCGAGGCTGTCGAGCCAAGCAAGCGCGGCCGGTTGATCGGTCTTGACCCATGCTCCGACGATCATTCCAACTTGGTGAGAGTTTTGGTTGGTTACGACTGCGCCGCCAAAAAGCGTCGCCGCTTTCGCAGGGTCAGCCTGCGCCAAGGTGCCAATAATTCCGTTCATGGCTTGTTCCCGAGGTTGTCCGGCAGGCAGGGATTCGACCCACTTCTGGGCGGCCTCGAGGTCTTGTTGTGCCCACTGACCTGCCAATTGCGAAAACTGTTGATCGGTCTGGTTGTTTGCGGGAAGCGATGCCAAGAACTTGGATGCCTTTGCGGGATCCTCTTGGATCAATTGCCAGCAGCCGCTCTGAACAGCCTTGGATCGATCCGCTGCGGGCAGGCTGTTGATCCAGGCGATGGCGGCATCGCTGTCGTGGCTCATCCACGCGGAGGTGATCGAAAAAAGCATGCTGGCGCGACTTTGCCCGGGCGGTGTCCCGTCCAGCAAATCCAGGGCGCGTTGCGGATCGGATGTGACGAGTGCCACGGCGATGCCTTGTAGTGCTTGCTGCCGTTCCGAGGTCCCTTTGATCAGGTTGAGTTTTGCGATGGCGGCCTCGGGATCCTCCTTGGCCCATTTTTGAAAGAGCGTTTGATAGTAGTGGGCATTGTTCTGCGAGTTTTCCGAATCGGATGTCAGCATGCGAAACGCTTCCTCCGGATCTTCCGTCGCTGCTTGGTTGATGAACGAGTAAAGCGCGTTTTGTTTGATCTGCTGATCCTTGATTCCGGCCAACAATTGCCGCGCCTTGCCAAGGTCTGACCGGGAGATTACCCCGATCACCGACGTGATCATCTGTCGTTTTAATTGCTTGTCGTCGAATTTCATGGCGGCGTCCCATGCGCCATCGGGATCGATCGCTGCCCAACGGTTGATCAAGGCATTGCAGAGCCGAGATCGGCGCGCATCGCTTGGATCAAGTTTCTCAAGATCACTCATCATCGCCGTGAGCTCTGCCGCGCCGAGTCCCTCGACCGCTTCCAGGAACGCGATGGAAGGCTGAGTATTCCATTTATCGCCGACCAGACCTAACAGGCCGGCAAGACTTCGCGGGGACGCCGCCGTCTGCCCGGCGGTGGACTTGCCTGCGGACGACGTCCGCGATGATGGGCGGGTGCGGAGATTCGAAGCTGTGCCAACATCCTGGGATTGGGACTCGGCAACATGGACGGCATTGGCAGAACCCATCGATTTCGTGATGAGAATCCCGAGGCCGATTCCGAGCATAAGAGTGATTGCAGGAGCGAGGAAGTTTTTCATTGGCGGATTTAAGCAACCAGCGTGATAGGTAGTGGTGCGGTGAATATGTCGTTCGGCTTGGCATAGTCGAGGCATTTCCTCGGACGCGAGTTCAACATGTGCGACTTGTTTTGCACCCTAGGGCTCAGTGTTAGTCCCGCGAGACTCGCAACCACAGAAGGTGCTCGCGTCCCTGTGACTGTGTGCATCTACGTCGTCGTGCCATCGGGCAGTCACCCACCGTGGCGATCCTAAGGAAAAAAATTACAGGAGACAGAAATTATAATTATCCTCACTTCCATGGCATACAGACGTTGGATCGCGCCTTGGGCGGACTCTGAAGCTGTGGTTTCTTTTTAGCACCCATCAATTTTTTGCCGCTTGACTGGGCTGACTAGAAAACTCTTTCTAATTTGAGATGCAACTGGTCTTGGTTGGGTGTCTGACATCGGATCAAACTCGAATTGCATGTTGGGTTTTAGTGCTATTTCTCAAATCTATCCAAATTCATCACCTTGTCCCACGCGGCGACGAAGGCTTGGACAAATATTGATCCTGCATCGGCGCTGGCATAAACTTCAGCCAAGGCTCGGAGTTGTGAGTTTGAACCAAACACGAGATCTGCCCTAGTGCCGGTCCACTTGAGTGCGCCGGATTTACGATCGTGCCCTTCAAAGACCTCGGAAGCCGGCGATACGGGTTTCCACTCGGTGCTCATGTCTAGTAGGTTTACGAAAAAGTCATTTGTAAGTACCTCCGGCCGCTGGGTGAAGACGCCATGCGGGGAGCCTCCGAAGTTGGTCTTGAGCACGCGCAAGCCACCCACAAGCACGGTCATTTCGGGCGCAGTCAAGGTGAGCAGTTGTGCCTTGTCGACGAGGAGGGCTTCAGCCGAAATGGTGTAGTTCCCTTTGAGATAGTTTCGGAAGCCATCGGCGATCGGTTCAAGCACGGCGAAGGAAGCTACGTCGGTCTGTTCTTGGCTCGCATCCATACGTCCTGGGGTAAATGGCACCGTGATTTGGTGACCCGCATTTTTCGCCGCCTGTTCTATGCCCGCACATCCGCCAAGAACGATCAAGTCAGCTAAAGAAACTTTTTTACCGTCGTTCGTTGCGCCGTTGAAATCGTTCTGAATGATTTCTAACGATTTTAAAACTTTGTCTAGCTGGGTGGGTTGGTTGACCGCCCAGAACTTCTGCGGTGTGAGGCGGATGCGAGCACCGTTCGCACCACCGCGCTTATCGGAACCTCGGAAGGTGGACGCAGATGCCCATGCAGTGGAAACCAGTTCCGAGATAGATAGACTGCTTGTTAGAATTTTAATCTTCAGTGAGGCGATGTCTTGTGCATCGATCAAAGGTTGAGTTGCTGCGGGAATCGGATCCTGCCAAATTAGCACTTCTTCGGGAACATCCGGACCAAGATAACAGCAGCGAGGGCCCATGTCGCGGTGGGTCAATTTAAACCATGCTCGGGCGAACGCGGTGGCAAATTGATCGGGATTTTCATGAAAACGCCGCGAAATTTTTTCGTATTCTGGGTCGAACCGTAAGGCTAGGTCGCTGGTCAGCATGGATGGGGAGATCCGCTGTGTTGAATCATGTGCGTGGGGCACGGTACCTGCGCCGCCGCCATTTCTGGGAGTCCACTGCTGAGCGCCAGCGGGGCTTTTGGTGAGTTCCCATTCATAGCCGAAGAGGTTTTCGAAGTAGCTGTTACTCCACTGGGTGGGCGTGGACGTCCAAGTGACTTCGAGTCCACTAGAAATGGTGTCGCCGCCATTGCCTGTGCCGAAGCTACTTTTCCAACCTAAGCCTTGCTCTTCGAGTCCAGCGGCTTCGGGTTCTGGACCCACGTGGGATGCCGGACCCGCGCCGTGAGTTTTTCCAAAAGTGTGACCGCCGGCGATCAGTGCTACCGTTTCTTCATCGTTCATCGCCATGCGGGCGAAAGTTTCGCGGATATCTCTCGCGGAAGCGATCGGATCGGGATTTCCGTTAGGTCCTTCTGGATTGACGTAAATCAGGCCCATTTGTACCGCCGCGAGGGGTTGCTCAAGCTCTCTGTCGCCGGTATATCTTTTATCATCCAGCCAAGTCGTTTCCTTACCCCAATAGACATCCTGATCTGGCTCCCAGACATCCTTGCGTCCGCCACCAAAGCCGAAGGTTTTAAAGCCCATTGTTTCTAAAGCGACGTTTCCAGTTAGGATCATCAAGTCGGCCCATGAAATTTTTTGACCATACTTCTGTTTGATCGGCCAGAGCAGTTGCCGTGCCTTGTCCAAGTTGACGTTGTCGGGCCAGCTGTTTAACGGCGCAAAACGCTGCTGACCACGTCCTCCGCCGCCGCGTCCATCACCGGTGCGGTAAGTGCCCGCGCTGTGCCAGGCCATGCGGATGAAGAGGCCACCGTAGTGACCGAAGTCTGCGGGCCACCAATCTTGTGAGTCGGTCATCAGCGTCGCTAGATCCTGTTTTAGCGCGGCCAGATCAAGACTGTTAAATTCCTTCGCGTAGTCGAAGTCCTCGCCCATTGGATCGGACTTCGAGGAATGCTGTTGCAATAGCTCGAGCTTGAGTTGGTTTGGCCACCAAAATTGGTTGGTGGGGCCGCTGTTAGCGGAGTGGTTGAATGGGCATTTCGCTTCAGTTGACATATTGTTAGGATAAAGTGTTAATTTTTTTGGACCCTATCTTAGTATAGGAAATCACCCGCAAAGGGTTATTCTTAATATGGGTAGAGCGTCACCCAGCGCAAGTGCGATCCGGACGATTTGAAATTCATTGGAGTAGATGGCTCAGGCGATTGGAATTGGCATGCCAACTTGTGTCGGTAGCGTCACCCAAGCGAGGAACTCTTGGTTCCCATCCATGCCAGTGATGGGTGATGGGATCAGTCCGCGCCACGTGCAACCATGTTTGGTAGTGACGAAGTGGCGAATTTTTTCAATGGCTTGCTCATGGAGGTGCGGATCGCGGACGATTCCTCCGCGTGTAATGTCATCGCGGCACAACTCGAACTGCGGCTTGATCAAGCAGACGACTGAGCCACCGTCTTCGAGTACGGAAAAGATCGCGGGGAGGACTTTAGTTAGTGAAATGAATGAGAGATCGGTGACGGCGAGGCGGACTTTCTCGCCGATGTCGGTGGGGACCATGTGGCGGGCATTGAATTGCTCTTTGACGATAACTCGAGGGTCATTGCGGAGTTTCCAAACGAGTTGATTGGTTCCAACATCTACTGCGTGGACGCGAGCGGCGCCGCGCTGAAGAAGGCAATCAGTAAATCCACCTGTAGAGGCACCGACGTCAATGCAGATCCAACCGGTGGGATCGATTTGAAACGCATCCAGTGCGCCCTCGAGTTTGATTCCTCCGCGACCCACGTAGCGTTGTTTTTCTTTCACCTCGAGTGGGGCATCAGGGAGAAGTTGGGAACTCGGCTTATCGATGATGCGGTCTCCGCTGCGCACCTCGCCGGCAAGGATGAGTCGTTTGGCTTGCTCGCGGGAATCGCAGAGTCCGCGGGTGACGAGTAAGGCGTCGGTGCGTTCTTTTTTCATGCAGAGTCAATGGTCAAACTTGATGTGATCGCCAAGGAGGTCACGACCGAAGTCATTAGAAAAGTCCCGCCACGTGGCGTGGATGTGGTTGGCGTGATTTTGGACGTTGGCGACCTCGATGAGGAAGGTCGGTCCTTGGATGCGATAGTAGTACGGTTCGCCTAGCAAGGTGCCACCCGCCCAACCGAAGCGAATTTTTTCGATACCTGCAGCTTTGATCCGAGTCATGTCTGAGGCAGTAATCTCTGTTCGGTAGCGACCTGTGAACTCTGAAATGAGCGTTAACAACGCGCTTCGTTGGAGCGGGTTGAGGTCGCTGGCGACCACGCCTACGGGATCGAGTGCGGTGGCACTGCGGTTTTCAAAACTCAGAATTTCTGTGGGTGGTTTGGTGTTGAAGATCACTTCGGATTTTCCTGCGGTGAGTAGATCTAGGGTCAGGGCACGTGCGAGGTCTTCTTCTGCAGCAAGAACACGCAATCCATGCTGTGCCCCCTCATCGACTTGACGGGGATTTGCACCCATGAATGAGGGAGTCGCAGAAATACATTTGTCACCGATGAGCGCGATATTGACAGAAAGGTGATGGCCCTCGAGACGCCAGCTCCAGCCTTTGGGATCGCCAGGGGTACCGAAAATTGCTAGAAAATAGCGTTCAGGATCACGCTTGACCGAGTCGTTTTCGAGAATGGCAAGGATACTTTCTAACGAGAATATCTGGCTCGCTTTTAGCTTTCCCTTTTCACTGAGAGTACTCGTAAGAAGATCCATGGCGGCCACACGTTGGGGCGAGGTCATTTCTTTAATTGGTAACCCGGCACGGTCACGTGGAGTGTAGCGGAAATTCTCACGCTCGCTGTTGGTAAGTGAGAGAGCGGCTTTCTCTCTTTGAGCAGGAGCGAGTGTCGAGAGAAAATGCTCAGCAGCGGCGGCGACCCCCATAACCGGCAGGCCTTCTCCGGCAGCGGTGAGGATACATAACAAAGTGACGAGAACAATTTTCATTCGGTGGCGAACCAAGCAGGAAGCAAATCTCTGGGCAAGGAGAGTCTCAGTGAAGAAAGGCGGTGGCTAGCGTGAATTGTGCCTTGCTTAGCAGGTGATCCGTCGACAAGCATCGTCGGCGTGACGCGCCACCGCACTGACGACCTTCGAATTACTGGCCTAAACCCGCTGATTTCCCCAGCGGTTTTGGCGTACTATTTACCCGTTACTGAACAAGCATCAGAACTCGTCGCCAGCACCCGCTTGCAGGCAGATGCCATTTTGCGGGGTGACGATGATCGTTTGTTGGCCATCGTCGGGCCTTGCTCGATTCATGATCCGAAGGCAGCTCTTGAATATGCGGCGCTGCTGAAGGAGCAGGCCAAGCGCATCGAGAAAGATGTTATGGTGATCATGCGGGTTTATTTTGAAAAACCTCGTACCACAGTGGGTTGGAAGGGACTGATCAATGACCCGAAGCTCGACGACTCATTCGATATCAATCAAGGTTTGCGCATTGCGCGAGGACTCTTGTTAGATCTTGCGAATATGGGAGTGCCTTCAGGCACAGAGTTTCTCGATACGATTTCTCCGCAATACATTGCCGATTTAATCGCTTGGGGAGCCATCGGCGCACGCACCACAGAATCCCAGATACACCGCGAACTCGCTTCCGGTTTATCAATGCCAGTGGGATTTAAAAATGGCACCAGCGGATCAATCCAGATCGCGCTTGATGCCATTCAATCGTCTTCACGCCCTCATCATTTTCTATCAGTGACGAAGCAGGGAGTCTCGGCGATTGTATCCACGGCGGGCAATGAATCCTGCCACCTGATCTTGCGGGGGGGTGGTGGTGCTCCTAACTATAAGAAATCCGAGATCGATGCCGCGGCCGCCATGCTGCGAGAGCAAAATTTACCAGAGTCGGTGATGGTGGACTGCTCGCATGGAAATTCGATGAAAGATTACCGCAACCAACCGCGAGTTGCCCGCGACATCTGCGAGCAAATCTCGGCAGGTTCTAAGGTGATCACCTCGGTGATGATTGAATCAAACTTGGTGGAAGGAAATCAAAAGCTGCAGAGGGAATTGAGCGACTTGACGCATGGCCAATCGGTGACCGATGCATGCATTGGATGGGTAGATACGGTTGATGTGTTAGAATCTCTGGCCTTGGCGGTGCGGAATAGACGCGGGTAGGAGATTGGCTTGCCAATATTGGGAAAAGTTTGATGGGAGTTGATAATGCAACACTGATCGTACAGTCAGTCGGCTTCAACTTTTCTTCCAGTTAGATAGTAGGTACGAAGCTTGCCACGATTCTTCAACTCGATGTCGCCCCTGTCTTCGAAAATATAGCTTTCTTCCAAGCGTGACCTTACCGTTTCACTTGCGTGAATGGTCATCGGTTCGGCGGTGGTTTCAAGTCGACTAGTGACATTCACCACATCCCCCCATAAATCGTAGGCAAATTTCTTTCTTCCGATGATTCCGGCAGCCACTGTTCCGCTATGAATTCCGATTCGAATTTGCACATCTCTCCCCATTTCTTGATTTTGTGCCTTGAGGTTTTGAATTACGTCCAAAGCGAAGTCTGCCATTTGTTGAGCGTGAGTGGGGCTTCGCGTTGGTACGCCAGCCACAGCCATGTAGCAGTCTCCGATCGTTTTAATTTTCTCCAAGTCGTGTTTATCGACCAGTTGATCAAACAAGTCGAAAAGATCGTTAAGCAGTTTGGTAACCACCTTGGGACCGATCTCGGCTGCAAGTTTGGTAAATCCTACGATATCTGCGAAAAATACCGTGACCTCAGGAAACGTCTCGGCCTGAATTTCTTCACCTCGTTGCAATCGTTCCGCAATCGCCACGGGTAAGATATTTAGCAATAGCTTTTCTGCCCGTCCTTTTTCTTTTTCGAGCGCTGCAGCTTTTTCGTCTAAATCACAAATCGCTAAGTTTTTCTCATCCTCCCTTGTTTTTAGCATCAAGGTCATCTGGTTGAATGTTCGCATGAGGGATTGTAGTTCGCGAGCTCCTCGGTTGTGAGCGATGTCCACAAAATCTCCTCCGCCTATTTTTTCAACCGCGAACGCAAGTTCTTGAACCGGTCGTAAGACCATTCTCATCACAAGTAAGTAGCTAACGATCAGTACTAGTAAAATAAATCCTGATAGAATTAGGCTGGTGCGAAGCCGCATTGCAGCTGCTTTGTTAAGTTCGTTTGTATCTGCTAGGGTTCTTTTGCTAACAATATCCATAAATTGATCCAAAGGTTTCATGACTTTGGCTTTGGCTTCATGGTACTGCGACCCATGCAAGATTTGGATTGCTAGGGCACGATCGGGTTCTTTTCTAATGGCAAAACTGCCTGTGCCATCATCAAACTCACCATTCACGGCATGCATCGCCACATCTTCGAGTCGAACTAGGCTGTCACTTTGATTTTGAGCGTTCTTGAGTAGCGCGAACTCCTCCACCGAAAAGCCTGCCTTGATCATCCGATCTTCTAGTGAGACGGGCTTTTGCGATCTAGTGGTAGAGGGAATCGATTCGAGATTTTCGGTGACTAGATCCCAGTAGACTCCATCGTATCCTGCGGGTCGCGGTGCTTTTCCGTTGCGAATATCAAGGATTCGCCCGAAGTACTGCCAATACCTATTTTCACCAGTCACGACGTAAGTTCGTGCCATACGAGTGAGATCGTCAGAGCTTTGGCGTAGCTCAGCTGCTAATTTGTTGGATTCGGTCTGGCGGGCCTCAGCCTCGGCCAATTGAAATATTTTCTTTCTGCCTTCCAAGGTGTTGACCAAGAGAGCCACCAGAAGGACAGCGACGAGACCAAAGATCCCTATCAGTAAAGTTCTGAGTTTCATGGTGATCTGGAAAGTTTCTACATGGCTACATGCATCGCATGGCGGTGTGTGTCGACGTATATAAAGTTATTCGTTTGTGGCGAAATTAGCATCAATCGAATAGCTTGTAGAATCGTTAGGATTCTACCCCTAACCTTTAATTTCCATCAGCATCTGTGGATTGTTAGGGAATTTTTTCAGGAAGAATAGCAGGCGCTCCATTGCCTCGGCCGGGCGGTGACCGGAGAGCCCACGACGAATGAGGTGAATCTTGTGAAGCATGTGATCTGCGAGAAGAAGTTCTTCACGACGCGTACCAGATTTAAAAATGTCTACCGCTGGATAGATATAATTTTCTGCGATTTTGCGATCGAGCACGAGTTCCATATTACCAGTGCCTTTGAACTCCATGTAAATCGCTTCGTCCGCTCGCGAGTTGGTCTGAATCAGCGCAGTCGCCATGATGGTTAGCGATCCGCCTCCGCGAGTATTTCTTGCTGCTGCAAAAAGCCTGCGAGGCACCTCAAGCGCACCGATGGTTAGACCACCCGATGCGGTGCCGCGACCACGACTATTCATGTTGCCATTGTAGGCGCGGGCAAGTCGCGTGATCGAGTCCATGATCAAAAAGACGTCTTTGCCAGCCTCAACGAGTCGCTTGGCGCGCTCAATGGCGATCTCAGCGATTCGGGTGTGGTTTCGAGCCTGTTCGTCATTTGAACTCGCGTAAATTTCAGCGCCTGGGAGAGCACGGCGAAATTCAGTTACCTCCTCGGGTCGTTCATCGACGAGGACAACCATGAGATGGATGGCCTCGTCATATTTCTCACGAATAGCCTCGGCCATGTGGAGAAGAAGAGTGGTTTTCCCTGAGCGTGGAGGTGAGACAATGAGACCGCGCTGACCACGCCCTACTGGGGCCATGATGTCAACGACTCGAGTGGTGAAGCGCTCTGGAGTGGTTTCAAAGCTGATTCGTCGAGCTGGGTTGATCGCTTTGAGTTCGTCGAAATGCGGGAGCTTGGATGCCTCTTCAGGAGGCAAGTCATTGATTTGAGAGACCTCGACAAGTTGTGGCCCGCGTGGACCGTCTTGATACGCTCCGTGAATCCAATGACCGAGGCGAAGGTTGTGGGTACGGATAATTTCCGGACTAACAAAAACGTCATCACGGGCTTGTTCGAAATTTTTATTTGCTACACGGAGAAAGCCGAAACCTTTTGGTGCCAGTTCGAGGAGACCGTTAGTAGCGATTTTAGGGCCATCGAGAAGCACAGGACGGCGGTCTTCGGCATCGTTGCCGTGGCCCGCAGAATCGTGACGTTGGCGGTTCGGTTGGCGACCGTGTGGGTTATGTTGGCGACCGGACTGGTTTTGTAGGCGTCCGTTTTTAAATTGTTGGCCACGGCTACCTTCTAACTCCTTGCGTTCGTTGTTCCGGCGCTTGCGTTTTTCACGGCGACGCTTGCTGCGGCTTTCACTAGTTTGTTTTTCGCCAGTCTGTTCGGGTGTGTTTTCGTTTCGATTCTGAGTATCAGCTTGTCCGAGACTTTGAGAAATTGGCGGAGTTGACGAGGCTTCGCGGTGAGGAGGATGGATAATAGTCGCTGGATATGGGGTAGACTCTTGAGGATTTGTTTCTGCAATTTTGCGTGATGAGACCGGCCCACCACCAGGTACACGTCCGACTCGGCGATTAGAATTTTTTGAGGTTGCCACCGCCGACTCTGACGATGCGGTCGATATTGGTGATTTCTCTGCTATGAATTCGATGCTCGCGGACGGAGTCTCCACCGAGGATTTAGCGGTGGATTTTTTAGCTACAGTTTTTTTAGCTGCGGCTTTGGTAGCCAAGGTTTTTTTTGCCACCGTTTTTTTAGCTGCGACTTTTTTTGTCACTCGTTTGGTGCGAATGGTTGCGACATCCTCAGCCATCATTGAGGGATTTGTCGGCGGGTCTTGATTGTTATCGTTGCTCATTCGGGATCGATTAAAGGGTAGTAAATATTTGGATGTTTTGATCAGTATGCTGATCTTTAGACTCGAAATTTAAATTGCTGAATTTCTGGAAGGTCCGGAACAGACCAAGAATTTTTTTGGTTTCATCTGGCAGTTAGTGCATTTCGGGGGTGACCTCAATACTGCCAGCTATATGTTTGATGAATGTTTTAACCATAACCCCTTTTGGAGGCTGGTCATTGAAGATGAAATATAGGTTGGTTTGTGGAAAATAGAGGAATAAAAGCAAGCAACCAGACCTGCAAATGTGCGCCTATTGGTTGGGGTAGACGTTTCTGCGGGTGAGCCGTTTTCGTTGAACAGGAAAGACTTCCAATTCGCGACTATACAGGTGGGCGTCAACCCAATTGATTTAGTGGAAAGTCGACTGGAAACTTTGTTCCGTCCTTCCAACAGTTTTATGTTGTGAAAAGAGTTTCCTCTTGGCAATTCAATTTTTTAAGATCATTTCGAAGCGGTTTGAGGCATTTATCTCGAGTCTCAAGGCCGATTTTGTCAGTTGCCGAACGGTGGGCCTGCTGTCAGGCTTCACCCATGAGATTTTTTGGAGCACACTTGTTAGTTCTTTTTTGCGCTGCAAATTCAGCCGTGTTTGCAGACGAATCGAGTCCAGCGGTCAAAGCTGAGATGAAAGAGGAAGTGAAAGCCGCAAAAGAGAGCGCTATTCCAGAAGATTTGAGGGAAGATAGCCACATGCTGGAGGAATTAGGGGTGAACGAATTCACCGCGCCTTTGATTTCAAAGTTGTTCGATACATTACAATTTTTAATGCCATTGCCGATTGCTGAGGTTGCTCGGAAAATGCCTGCACGGATGTCACAAGATCGCGCGGATTTGGCAATGGAACTTGGATTTCTCATTGCCGATGGATTTTTGGTGGTTCAGGCAGAGCAGTTAGACCAAGTGGAAGAATTGGCCAAAGATTTAACTCGTTATGGCAAAGCTCTCGGAGCTGGCGAGCGTGTCAATCGCCACGCGGCAGGCTTACTTGACAGCGCGAAGAAAAAAAATGTGGAGCAGTTGAAAAAAGAGCTTTCTGCAACTCAGCGTGACGTCGAGGCGGAATTAGTGAGCTTACGCGATGCGGACTTAGCGCATTTAATCTCGTTAGGTGGTTGGATCCGTGCGCTTGAGGTTTCCACCGTTGCCGTAGACAAGCAGTTCTCTGTCGAGCGTGCGCGAAAGGTGCTGCGCGAAGATATTGCAGATTATTATACCGAGTCCGTTGCGGGTTTGGAGCCTAGAATTTCTGAACGTCCGAATTATTTGGCGATACGAGATCTGCTCGCCGGGCTTCGCACGGAGATGGTGCTGGAGGATGGGCATGAACCGACCCCGGAACTGATGGTTGAAATACGCAAACAGGCAGCCAAATTGGTAGAACTAGCACTGCAGAGGCAACAATGATTTTCCCCATCATCTGAAGCTCCTTCTCATGGCTTTTCCAATCATTCCTGCGTTGTTAGAATTTCGTGGACCTGACGCCGTTCGGTTCTTGAATGGTCAGCTTACGCAGGATGTGAGGCTTGTTATCGGTAAAAAAAAATCATTGCCATCATGTGTTACTGACGCAAAAGGGAAAATCCAATTCAGGGTGACCATTACTGAGAATGAAGATGGTGCTTTATGGGTCGCCGGTCCATCTGGCTCGCAAGAAGCGCTCGCAGCAAGACTGACCCGATACTTGATCGCCGATGATGTGGAGGTCATTGATTTGTCAGGAAAATATTTTCTAACGCATTTGATTGGATCCGCACATTCTCCTCCTGTCGGATCGATGGCCCGAGAATCGAGCCGCTATGGAGAACATGGAATCGATTGCTGGACACTTGCTACATCGGATGTGATTTTTCCTGCTGTTAGTTTTCTAAGCAAAGACGAGCTCGAGTCGCTTCGCATAAAAAATGCAGTACCAGCGTGGGGAAGCGAATTGATTGAGGGAATGCTCCCGCCCGAAGCGCGCTTGGAGAGCACAGACATTTCGTACAACAAAGGTTGCTACATCGGCCAAGAAATTATTTCCCGAATGAAATTTTCAGGGAAGGTAAACCGTCGACTCACTTTGTTCTCGTTCGATGCTTTGACTTTGCTTCAAACTGGTCCTCTGATCGACGCAAAAGGCACAGCATGCGGCGAACTTACAAGCATTTCTCCTCTGATCGATAACGGCGTTAGATACGCGCTCGGTTACCTGAAGCGAGGTGTGGACGATGTGTTTTACAAAACCGACGATGGATTGGTAAAGCCTAGCGTAATTGTTGGTTCAATTGACTGTAAGCCTGATCAATAGATCGTCACTCTCCACTCGGTCGCCTTTTTGTACGAGGATTTCTGAAACAACTCCATCTGAACTTGCGCTGACTGTGGTCAACATTTTCATTGCCTCAAGAACAACAAGTTTGTCGCCAAACTTGACCTCTTGACCGAGTGAAACAGCGACCTCGGTCACCATGCCTAACATTGGAGCTGATGCATTATATGGTTCGTTAGGGATACCTTTTAGCCTTGAAGCAATACTAACAGATTTTAATGAGTTATCCGTCACGATTGATTCACGCGGCATTCCGTTAAGTTCATAGAAGAGCGCCTTGCGCCCAGCCGAATCTGCCTCACCGATCGAGATTAGCTTGATGATGAGAATCTTGCCGGTATCGATTTCAATCTCGATTTCCTCACCAATCTGCAAGCCATAGAAAAATGCTGATGTAGGTAATCCACTGAGATCGTCGTATTTTGAACGGAAAGCCATGAAATCATCAAATACTTGTGGATACATCAAGTGTGAGTAAAGGTCATCATCGGTAGCATTGCGCCCAAGCTTGTTTGATAATGCGATGCGTGTGGCCTCGAGATCGATAGGTTTCGCAAGTTCACCTGGTCGTTTAGTGGTAGGTTTACGATTTCCTAACACAACATTCTGCACATCAGCTGGCCACCCGCCATCGGGTTGCCCCAGTCCACCGGCGAGCATGTCGATGACACTCTCCGGGAAGTCGATCGAGCCAGGCTTTAGCTTGGTGACGTCTGCCGCTTTAATGCCGCGAGTGACAAGAAACATGCACATATCTCCGACGACCTTGGATGAAGGAGTGACCTTGACGATGTCACCGAAGAGTTGATTGACATCTGCATACGTGCGGGCGATTTCACGCCAACGGTGCCCAAGACCCATGGCATTCGCTTGTTCACGGAGGTTAGTGTATTGGCCACCTGGCATTTCGTGTTCGTAGACCTCCGCAGTTCCGGAACGAGGTGCTGAGTCGAACGGTTGATAGAATTCTAGCACGTGTTCCCAATAGTCTGAGAACTCGTTGAGTGAATTAAAGTCTAGTCCGGGATCGCGCTCTGTGTTAGATAGTGCTGACGAAATTGAGTTAAGGTTAGGCTGAGAAGTCGAGCCTGACATGGATGATATGGCTAGATCGACGACATCCACTCCGGCCTTGGAAGCTGCTAGAACTGAAGCGGAGTTGATGCCGGAAGTGTCATGAGTGTGGAAATGGACAGGGATGCCGATTTCTTCCTTCAGCGCCGTGACCAATTTGAAAGCGGCGTGTGGTTTACAGAGTCCTGCCATGTCTTTGATACAGAGCATGTGGGCTCCCATGCGTTCGAGTTCTTTGGCCTTGGTCACGTAATATTTCAATGAATACTTGTCCCGACGCGAATCGGTGATGTCGCCCGTATAACAAATCGCTGCTTCACAAATCGGTTTGCCATGATCGCGTACGGCCTCCATCGCCACCTGCATGTTTGGAAGGTAATTGAGGGAATCGAAGATCCGAAAAATATCCATTCCTGAGTCAGCGGCGTGCCTTACAAATCCCGCGACAACATTGTCTGGATAGTTTGAGTAACCCACTGCGTTTGATCCGCGGAACAGCATTTGAAAACAAATGTTAGGAATTTTTTCACGCAGGCGACGTAGTCGATCCCACGGGCACTCGCTGAGGAAGCGCATTGCGGTGTCGAATGTAGCTCCACCCCACATTTCAAGTGAAAAAATCTCAGGAATGCGGTGTGAAATCGCCTCGGCAACTCGCAGCATATCAAAACTGCGCATTCGTGTAGCGATGAGAGATTGGTGGGCATCACGCAGGGTTGTGTCTGTGATAAGAAGGCGCTTTTCGTCGAGAATCCACTGAGCAAATTTCTCCGGTCCCAGGTCTAGTAGGACGTCGCGACTTCCTTTTGGAGTCACTGCGTTGTGCTCGATGATCAGAGACTTAGGAACCAGAGCTTTGTGGAATATATTATTCGGTTTCCAACCCTTGGTGCTGGGATTTCCATTTAGGGTAATGTCGGATAGATATGAAAGCGTCCTTGTTGCTCGGTCGCGACGACGTTTGAAATGGAAGAGTCCGGGCTTGGTATCGATGAGCTTGGTGTGAGCTTGCCCGCTGCGAAATGTCTCGTCGGCAATGACATTTTCTAAAAAAGGAATATTTGTTTTCACACCGCGAATGCGGAATTCACGCAGGGCACGGTCCATCCGTTGGCAGGCCATCGGAAAGTCGCGACCCATGGCGGTGACCTTGACTAACATCGAGTCGTAGTATGGTGTCACCACCGATCCCGCGTCCCCCGATGCTGCATCCAAACGAATCCCAAAGCCAGCCGCGGACCGGTAGTTGAGAATGCGACCGTAGTCTGGAGCAAAGTTTTTTTCGGGATCTTCGGTGGTCACGCGGCATTGAATGGCGAAGCCGATACATGGGATTTCCGCCTGCTTCGGGATGGCGACTTCCTCGCTGAAAAGTGTGTGACCGGCAGCAACAAGAATCTGCGAGCGCACCAAGTCAATTCCGGTAACACACTCGGTTACGGTGTGTTCTACCTGAATTCGCGGATTCATCTCGATGAAGAACCAGTCATTCTTGTCCATGTCGTATAAAAACTCGACGGTGCCCGCGTTGTCGTAGCCGATGCCTTTTGCCAGTGCCACTGCCGCATCGCAGAGTTCCTTGCGTACTTTGGGATCTAGGTGCATCGCTGGCGCAACCTCTATGACTTTCTGATAGCGGCGCTGCACCGAGCAATCGCGTTCGTGAAGATGCACGACATTCCCGTGTTGATCGCCGAGGATTTGCACCTCGATGTGTTTTGCTCGCGAAATGTACCGTTCGAGGAAAACTGCGGAATTCCCAAATGCGTTTAGCGCTTCGTTTTGTGCCTCGGCCAATAATCCAGCGAGCTGATTGGGATTTTCAACCACCCGCATGCCGCGTCCGCCACCGCCGAATGCGGCCTTGATGATGAGAGGAAATCCGATTTCATGCGCTACAGAAAGTGCTTGATCCGAATCAGTGATTGGATCTTCGGTGCCGGGTAGGGTGGGGATATTGAAACGATGGGCTAGGGCTCTAGCCGCGGTTTTATCTCCCATGTTTTCTAGCAGGTCTGGAGAAGGACCGATAAAAGTAATACCTTCACGTGCACAAGCACGGGCAAATGTCGCGTTTTCTGATAGGAAGCCATACCCAGGATGAATCATGGTCACGCCTTTCTGCTTGGCTAAGGTGACAATGCCTTCCACGTCGAGATAAGCGCCAACAGGTCCTCTCGCCGAGTCGAGTTGATAGGCCTCGTCCGCCTTGAAACGATGGATTGAAAATCGATCTTCTTCGGCAAAAATCGAGACGGTACGGAGACCGAGTTCATTGGCTGCGCGGAAAATCCTAATTGCGATTTCTCCGCGATTTGCGGCCATTAATTTACCCAATCGTGGTTGTGTATCAAGCATATCGAGCATTTTTCTAGAGAGAAGGGACTCGGAGGTGAAGTCAAAAAACAAACATCAGGGTAGATATTTGTCCTTTCCTTCACCCAGATAGATCAACCAAGGTTGTTTCTGTTAATTTTCAGGAATGAGGCTTTCTCACTCGACGTTCTGTACCTGTTCGCGAATTTTTTCCAATTCCGTTTTAGCCTCGACGATCGTCTGTGCGATGATCGCGTCATTTGCTTTGGAACCAATGGTGTTGAATTCTCGAAAAAGCTCCTGACAAAGGAAATCGAGCGCGCGTCCTGCCGGTTCGCTGGCATCGAGATATTCGCGAAATTTGGCAAAGTGTGAATCTAAACGCGTGATCTCCTCGCTGATATCGCACCGGTCTGAAAAAATAGCTATTTCCTTGAGCACACGATCGTCGGTTATGTCTAGCTCGAGACCTGAATCGCGGAGTCGTTTGGTGAGTATTTCACGTTGGTATTTTGACCGATCAGGGGCCTCGGTTGAAATTTTTTGTACATAAGAAATAAGAATACCAAGACGAGCGATAAAGTCAGATTTGAGGTGACCACCTTCAGAACTGCGCATTCGAGTCAGTTGATCCAGAGCATCTGTGAGGGCGGGTTCGATGGAAGACCATGCAACTTCTGCGTCGATATCGGTGCGAACAACAGCAATGATGCCAGGCTGACGTAGGAAGTCTGAAGCGGTTGGTCGAATCTCGAAACCTACGGTCTTACCGAGATCCTTAAAAGCATTTGAAAAGTTGATAGCGAGTTGAGAATCAATTTTGAAATGAGATAACTCGCTAACCGACTGTTCAACACTGATGGAGACTTGGACGCGACCGCGGGAAACTACCGCAAGGATGGCTTTACGGATGCGGGCGTCGAGTTCGTTTAGTTCGCGCGGTGCTTGCAGAACGACTTCGGCTTGTTTGCGATTGACTGAACTGATTTCCACGTTGACCAGCCATGTGTCGTTTGCAGTAGAACCACGCCCGAATCCTGTCATTGATTGCATGTACAAGTGTCAAAGGTTACGTAGTAGAGGTCAACGGAGAATAGACGCGGACACACGATTGTGGATTTAACGATACTAGGATTTGATTGGTTAATTAAATCCTAGTATACTGTACGTAGTTAGACACTCTGTTGATGATATGAATTTGATCTTGTTATTTTTAATCGGTGCGAATGCTTTTTTTGCTTTGAAAACCCATGCGGCGGAACATCCAGTGACTCTTGGATGGCAAGCTCTCATCGCGGAGAACTTTGTGAATTGCACCGGTGGCACTCACTGGTCGATGGAGGGTGATACGTTTGTGGCAAAGGATCATGAAACGCTATGGACACATGAGGCTTATGAAAACTTTATCCTCGATCTGGAATTTAAAGTTGCCAAGGAATCAAATAGCGGCGTTTTTCTGCGTTCCAGCGATATCAAAGACGTACTGAAAGCGTTAGAAATTCAAGTGCATGAATCCAGCGATGGTTCGAAGTATGGGATGGTCGGTGCGATTTATGATGCGAAACCACCAAGCAAGCGCGCGGAAAAGCCAGTGGGTGAATGGAACCACTTTACCATCATTTGCAATGGCAGCATGGTGACGGTAATACTTAATGAACAAGAAGTCATCAAGGCCGACTTGAACGACTGGCCTGAGATTAAGAAAAATCCTGATGGAACACCTAACAAATTTCCAATAGCGCTAAAGGATTATGCACGAAAAGGTCCGATTGGCTTCCAGGGTCTCCATGGAAAAGCACAAGCTCCAGTTTGGTATCGCCATGTGAAAATCAAGGCGATGGATTAGTTCTTTTAACAAAAATGCGTTATTCTTTATCTGGAGATTTCCGCAGAGATTTTTTCTCGGAAAGATTTCTTTTATCCGCGACGGTTCGATTTTTTGAGTTGCGAGACCTTGGTCGGTTGGTACGGCGCATTTTTTCGATTGCTTGAGTTTTAGCGATGGATTTGCCTTCTTGTATTGATTCTAACTGATCGCATAATTCGCGTTTTGCCAAAAAGCGGTTCATTTCCCGTGATCGGTCTAATTGGCACTTGATGCACAGGCCCGTTGGGAGGTGCTTGAGGAAGACGCAGATGGATGTCTTGTTTATTTTTTGTCCTCCAGCACCTGAGCCACGGACAAATTTTTCCAGCAAGTCTGCAGTGGTGATTCCAAGTGCTTCCATTCGCAACTCCAACGCCGCGATTTTTTCGGAAGTA
>Ga0209190_1000102_pt1 | contig 55992 bp, 70 predicted proteins | sample M_140205_XF_Meta_FD_187315 | JGI IMG/M metagenome (GOLD analysis project Ga0209190, IMG submission 187315) | Freshwater microbial communities from Lake Montjoie, Canada to study carbon cycling - M_140205_XF_MetaG (SPAdes) (version 2) | ecosystem: Environmental > Aquatic > Freshwater > Lake... | reverse complement strand
GAAAAGGATGGGAGTGCCCTTAGATACATTGTGCCTATGGTTAGTGGGTAGGTATAGGTTAAGGTAGTGGGGAAGTGGTGAGGTAAGGTAGGGTAATTGTATTAAGGGGTGTATATGGGGTAGGTGGTATGGGAAGACTAAAATAAATTTGGAGCATTGCGTAACAATTCGTAACATTGCGTAACATTCCGTAACAATGCGTAACAATGAGTAAATTAGATAAAAATAGTGTTTGTGAATATTGCCAAAATGAAATGATTGCTTCTTATAGAAGTAAAAGGTTTTGTTCTGGGAAGTGTAGGGTTTATTTTGGTAGGGAAAATGTCAAGTTTAATGTACAGAAAACTGTACAAAAAGTCACAAATATTCAAAGAAATGTGACAGAACTTCCCGTTAATAAAGAATTGAATAAAGCAGATATGTGGAAATTAATGCGTGAAGGGAAGATATAATATCCGGTTGATGTGGAGATGCTTAGCATCCATTACTAACATCCCAAATGAACAAGGGCATAAAACACCCTCGTTATGGGTACGAGAGTAAAATCTCTCCCCGGATTAATTTTATGCGAAAGGTGCTTAAAATAAGTGCTTTGTGCAAAAAATCACATTATAGTAGGAAATGGTCTACAAAAAAGCTGTTTTAGTGGAAAATAATCTACAAAATCACATTATAATTGTACTAATAGTACTAATAATCAAATAAATTTAAACTTATGACATCAATAGAATGGTTATTTAATGAATTATGGGAAGTCCCAAAAGATAAACTTACATGGCATAGCATATTAAGTAAAGCCAAAGAAATGAAATCTTCCCAAGAAATATCAGATGAAGAAATAGAGAAGTTTGCAGATGAAGAACTTGGAACTATTAGAACTGATTTTGATTTTGGTGTTATTCAAGGAATGAAATGGTATAGAGAACAATTAAAAAAACTATAAATTGGCAGTAAAAAGAATTTGCTGTCATTTTATAGAGAACAATTAAAATTAAAGAAATGATACTCCAGTTAAACCCTATGATTCCAATATACAGAATGTCCGATAAAATGGAGGGGTATGCTTTTTTAGTTATTGATTATAGTCAGGAACATAATTTATTATTTACCTGTGCTATGAATGATGGGAAGATCTGGACTCTTAGCAATAAAGAAATTAGGTTTTGTAAAAATATATCATTAGATAGGATAATTGATAATACAGTATAGTGTAACGGTAACACTACAAATTTTGATTTTGTCATTCTAGGTTCGAATCCTAGTACTGTAACAAAAAAAGTATCTTATATAACACAAGTTGCACTTTGCGATGTGCAGTATATGACACTTTATGCATGGATAATGTAGCAAAATTCATGCATTATCGGATAAAAACCGATATAATGTTGTATATAATACACAAATTGCAACGTAATGTGTGCATTATACAACACTTTAACGAATGAAAGCTTATTTTTGAAATATAAAACATGAATTATGGAAAAATTGTATGATTTCACTTTGCACTACAACCACTTTACTGGGTTATGGAATGCAATCCCTAGAGATAAATATAATGAATATTGGAACAATAGGGAAGTCAAGGGAGTGATTAAGTCTAAAAACATTAATACTCTAATAGAGTTGATATCTAAGGGTGATGAATTTATAAAGTCAATTAAATGATAAGAGCTATTTGCATTGATGATTCTGGAAAACCAAAGGAAATACCAAGTGGGAAATGGTTAGTTAAGGCAGAGGTCTATCATGTAATTTATACTACGATGGTTCTTCCCCAAAAACAATTAGCATTCCATTTAGCTGAGATAGAGTTAACAGACAATGAATTGCCTTATGAGTATTTCTTAGCCTCTAGATTTGTATTTACACCAGAGGATCTAACTGAGTTAATCGAGTTAATAAAGGATTGTAATGAAACAGACTTTTCAATGGAGGAGCTCCTTGAACAAACAAAATTAATAGCAAATAGTTAATATGTTGGCAAAAGTATTCATATACTTAGGCATTATGCTTTGGTATATAATTGGTCGTTTATTTGGGAAATATAAAAAATGACAAAACAAATCCTAATCAAGTTTCGATTCTACCATTTTAAGTTTAGCTCTATAATCTATTAGAAGCTGTTTTAGTTCTTCCCTGCTATATTTATAAACCTCTCTACTTTCTTCTTTTAACTGTGCGGTTATTCCGGGTTGTTCAATTTCCAATATCTTAGTATACTCATCCATATTGCCATGAAGATTGCAATTGCAGTTTATACATTGTGATCTTGCATTTCTAGAATCCCATCTAAGTAATGTTTCTGATCTCTTTATATAATGACCACACTGTAGATATTTCCATTGTTCTTTCTTACCACAGGTATAACACTCTCCAATTCCTTTACTATTAGACTCTCTTATTCTTATGTAACGGGAAAATGTAAAATCTAAATCGTGAATTAACGATTGTCTTTCTGCAACACCATCATCACAAATCAATCCTTTTATTTTACTTTTTAAATCAGCTCTTTCTATTTGCTGCTTACGTTTAGCATTATTACGACAATCTAGGCAGTACAACGATTTCCCAACTTTAACGCAGTTTGTATTTTTTTCTCCGCACTCTACGCAATCTCCAAATTTACTTCTAGGTATGATACTCATTTGTATGTTTTTTTTTTACAAAGATAAATAATTTTTACAAAATAATTTAAAATATATTTGGAAGTTAATAAAATTAAATATTACTTTGCTAAAAAATATATAAGATGACAAGTTACGAAATGTTTAAAAAAGAAAAAGAAGACATCAAGAAGAAATTATCTACCGTAGTTTTGCAAGAAGGGCAAGAGACTAGTCTTTGCTGGCAGGTAGCAACAGCCTTAAAGATAAGTGGTACAACCGTTAATAACTATTTAAGGGGAAATGTATCTGATGGTTTTATGGCTGAGGCTATTTATCGTGAATTCAAGAAATTAAAATGTATAAAATAAAATAAAAATGAACAAATGGCATCCAGACGAAGGAATTGAAGACCCTTCTGAAATGGCAGAATGCGATAGTAGTATTACAGAAACGCAATTATAATTTATGGAGTTTTATTTAATGGAAAATGCAATTGGAGCTACTAGTAGAAAGGTATATGCCTTGCAAGGAGAAAAAGTAAAGTCAATTGCAGACCATGACAATTGTCTGATCGTAGAATCGGAACGGGGAATCCGTTTCGGTATTAGAAAGACTTTACTGTCTAAAGATTTTGTTCCCAAGGAAGTAATTATTGATCAAACTAAAAATAAGAAAAATGGAAAGAAATAAACTAGATGACATTGTAGAATATTGGGGAAGTCTTGACCCTAATGTAGAGATATTAAAAGCTGATGGGTATGATGATTGTGTATTAGGATATGACTACTCTTGGGATGGTGTAATTAGGTTAATTTATTCAGTAGATGCAATCATTAAAAAGCTAATTAATGAAGATGAAATGACTGAAGAAGATGCCATAGAGCATTTTGAATATAATATGAGGGGAGGATATGTAGGAGAACAGACACCTATCTGGTGTCAGGATGATTTTTAATACTAAAACTAAAACCACAAATATGAAACCAAAAAACGACTGGGCTAAGTGCCTTTACATCCTCAAGCACTCTAATCAAAACTTAACAAGTATGGCTAATGTGCTTATAGATTGGGATGCTACATTTTACAAATTCCAAGCTAGATTATCTGAAATTGAGAAAGAGCATTCAAGCTTAGTAATTGAAAGAAAAAACATCCCTTATTTGTCTAAATTGACGGGGAAATCAAAGCACTATACTCAATATATGTGTACTTCTAGTATGGGCATTTTAGATGATTTATACGAAAGAATAAACGAATTTGGACTATCTGGAAAAAATTAAAATCAGAAATAAAAAACAATAATTCACTTTATGGCATTTATAAAAATAGATAGAGATATCTTAAACAGTTACTGCTTTTCTAACCCAAATCATTTGAAAATATGGATATGGATGCTGCTTAAAGCTAACTTTAAAAAGAACTTTATTCCTATTAATACAGGGAAGGGAACTGCTACAATTGAGGTCAAAAGAGGGCAGTTTATTTTTGGTAGATTAAAGGCTGAAGAGGAACTCAGTATAGATAAATATGTAATATATAGAGCATTGAAGAAATTTGAGGAATTAGGGCAAATTAAGGTAGAATCGCACAACCAATATTCCCTTGTAACTATCTGTAAATATGATAGTTATCAAAGCAAAAATGAGAAGAGTGCACAACCAATGCACAACCAACGCACAACCAATGCACAACCAATGCACAACGAACGCACAACGAATGCACAACGAATGCACACAACTAAAGAAGGTAAAGAAGGTAAAGAAGGTAAAGAAGTATTTTTAGGAAAAATTGAAAATTTGCCAAATGAAATAGAAAATTCAATTAAAACAAAATTGAATATAACAAAAGGCATAATTTTAAAAGATGGCGATGTTCAGAATCTTTGGGATTGTTTTAAATCCGAAAACAAGGATGTCAAAAAATACGAAAATGAAAACGAGGCATACAAACATTTTTCAAACTGGATCAATCTTCAAGATTTCAAAAAATCAAATTTGATCAAGGGCGGACAATTTGAAAAGATTACCGGAATAAAATTTTCTGATGACAAAACTGAAGTTTATTTTTCTGATGGCACTTCCCAGAAGTTAGGAGAAAGCCAATTATCTTTGATCAACGCAAACATGACAAACCCTAGTCAGATCGTTAAGGGGCTAATTTACTAATCACAAAAAACCAAAATATGTATTACGAAAAACTATCGGCTTTAGGGATAAGGCTACGAAGAAGAAGTGGAACTGAGAAGACCACATGCCCACAGTGCTCTGAAAGCAGAAGAAACAAAAAAGATCCATGCTTATCGGTGAACATCACAGAGGGAGTTTACAACTGCCACAACTGCTCTTGGAAGGGGAACGTGAAGAATTTTGACAGAAAGGATTCCAAGAAGGTTTTCCAAAAGCCTGAACAGTCGATGTTGAAGCATGTAGATCTTTCAGAAAAAATTGTAGATTTTTTTGACAAGAGGGGAATTTCTAAGAAAACTTTAGATAAATTTTTGATTCATGGGAAGGAGGAGTTTATGCCTCAAACCCAAGCCAAGAGCAACTGCATCGTCTTCCCGTATTTGAGAGATGGAGAGATTATCAATGCGAAGTTTAGGGATCACAAAAAGAACTTTAGGCTAGTGAAGGATGCTGAACTTATTTTCTTTGGAATGCAGACCTTGAAGGGAAGACACTGTGCAATCATAACCGAAGGCGAGATAGATGCCCTATCGGTTTACGAGGCTGGGTTTGGAAACGATTACGATGCTGTTGCTGACAAGGATGGGGAAGTCGTGGAGCATGAGTTAGGCAGATGGGCTGTGTTGTCAGTTCCCAACGGAGCAAGCAAGGGAAGTCAGCGAATGGAGTACCTTGACAACTGCTCTGATTGGCTTTCTGAATTTGATGAATTTATCATCGCAGTCGATAGCGATGAGGCAGGATCTTTCTTGAAGGAAGAATTGGTCAGAAGATTAGGAACTGAGAAGTGCAGGATCGTATCTTACCCAACGGATGCCTCTGTAAGCGATTCTAATGGGGGTAGAAGGGCTTGTAAAGATTTAAATGAGGTATTAGTCCACTTCGGAAAAGAAGCCGTTAAAACGTCTCTAATGAGTTCGGAATTAATGCCGGTTGATGGAGTCTATTATCTTGATGATGTCTTCCCTAAAATGTTAAACTCGTTTAGGAGAGGTGCACAACTTGCCCCAACATCAAGATTTGGAAGCTTTGATGATTACTTTAGATGGAAGAAGGGAGACATAAATGTCATAATCGGATATGCTAATGCAGGAAAGACAATGTTTTGGTTGCAAATGATGCTAACAAAAAGCATTTATGACGGATGGAAGTGGGCGGTATTTTCCCCAGAAAATTATCCTGCAAATGATTTTTATGATGATTTGGTTGAGATGTATGTAGGGAAATGGATAAGTCAGATGACCGAAGATGAGTATATTAATGCTTGCTTGTTTTTAGATTTGCATTTCTTCTATGTTTACCCAGAGCATGAGCATGACCTTGAATCTATTCATGATAAGTTTAGACATTTGATATTGAAAAAAGGTGTAGATGGTGTGATGGTTGATCCTTTTAATCAGCTTGATAAAAATCAAAAGGCATACGAAAGAGATGACCAATACATTAGCAATACGCTTAAGGATGTCAAGAGGTTTGCACTCTTAAATGCTGTATCTTACAACATAATTATGCATCCAAAAAGTCCACAATACAATCAGGACAAGTCATTGCCAGTCGTTGATATGTATGACATTGCAGGTGGAGCTATGACAGGTAATAAGGCAGATCAAATTATTTCTTACTATAGACCAAATTATCACTTAGATAAGAATGATACATCTGTTCAAGTATTTATACAAAAAGTAAAAAGAAAGAGAACTGGTGGTCAATTGGGAAGTTTTAACATGAGGCTGAATTGGAATACAAAAAGATACTGTGATGATTTTGATAATTATTATTGCGATCCGGTAAGAGCTGAAAAAGTAATGTTTAGCGAATCTAAGGGACTACTTCCCGATAACGTAAAAAACTCACAAATAAATTTTTAATATTAACCAATTATGTCTAAAGAAAGATTTACAGATAATACTTACAGCGTAGCTAAAGGATTAACACATATTCATATAGCTAAACAATATTTTGAAGATGTTAAGACAGAAGCTAGTTTGGATGTTAAAATGATATTCAATCAATACATTCAAAAGTGTGAATGGATTCTAGCTAATTTAAAAGACAGGCTTTCTGAAGAAAACAGAATGGTCTTAAATCAAGAGTTAGAAAACTCATTAACTGTAGATGCTATAGCTGATAAAGTTATCTTATTAGATAACCAAAAGAAAGATTTTGTAGAGTCAGTAATAGACAGGCTTATTAATGGCGAAGAAATAATTATTGTTGACGAAGAAAAATAAAAAAAATATGCTAAACGATATAAGTTACGAAGAATATTTAATTAAGTATAATAAGTTTCCTAAAACTAAATACTTATTATTAACAAATAATACTGCTTCTTATTCATTTGTGACTACATCTAAAAGTGAAGAAGAGGCTATTATTGAATTAAAGAAAATAGCTGGATCTAGAAAATACATGAATGATATGTATTATAAAATATATTCTGAAAGGGATGGCGAAAAAAAATTATTAGCAAAGGGAAAGGTGTAAAATTAAAAAAGCCCTCTAAAGAGAGAGCTTTTTTAATAAAAAACAATAAACTAAGGTGCAACTAAAGGTGCATTAGCTGCACTAACTAAGCTTGATAATGTTGATGATGTGTAATAGATCTGTTGAATTGGTGATGGTGCATTTGGTAATACATACAATGCAGTTACACAAGCAGTACCAGCATAAACTGTGCTTGGTATAGTTTGTAAATAAAAGCCATTTGTAGGGAATGCCATAACAACCCCAGCTTTGAAATCATTTTGATTTGAACCGTAAACGGTTACAGAAATTAAATTTGCCATTTTTTTTGTTTTTTTTAGCTAAAAATAAATTAACAACGTAAAAATAATGTATTTTTAAATACAAAATATAATTTAAAATAAAATCACTAATTTATATTTGTTAATAAGTAATGTATTTTTTGTAATTTTAATCATTTAATATAATCATTATGGAACTAAAGCATGTAGAAAAAAGAATTGTAATTAAAGCTGACAAGGATGGTAAAAATTGGCATACTTTTGCTGATGGTAAGAAGATAAGACTGGAAAGGGAATATGAAAATCTTGACAGGAAGCATACAAGTCAGGTATTAGGAGAGGTAATAAGTGGATCTAATGTTCCTGCAGGTGCAATGATATTATTTCATCATAATGCAATACATCCAGTAAATCAAATTATCAATCATTCTCAATTAAACGGGGAAGAGATAGCATCCGGTGTTGAGATTTTTTCTTTTAGAGAAGATGAATGTTATTTGTGGAAGATGCCTAAAGAAAAAGAATGGAAGCCATTAAAAGGATTTGCTACAGCTTTAAGAGTATTTCAGCCTTATAATGGAGAAATGGAAGGTATTTTGCCTACTAAATTAAAAGATGTTTTGTATATTACAAGCGGTGAATTAAAAGGAAAAGTTTGTCATTGTTTAAAAGCATCTGATATGTCTTTGATATTTAATAATGATGAAGGAGTAGAAGAGATTATAATAAGGGTTAGGCATTTTGAAGGGACTGAATTAAATGAAAGGGAAGAAATAATTGCAATTGATTTAGATTTAACTAAAAAAGTTAAAAATGGGGAATTGCATGTAGGAATAACATCTAAAGATTGTAAAAAAATAAATTAATAAAAATGAATGACAAGAAAAAAGTAATGGCAGCTGCTGTTGTAGGATCTAAAGTACCTCAAGTAAAACCAGAAATGCCAGAATCTGTAAAAGTAATGATGACTCAAAAAATGGACTTCCCTCCATCAAAAAAAATGAAATTATCTATTAAGAAGAAAAAGTAATTTTTAAATACTAAATTAGCATATGCTTAAAACTAATAAAAATGGTTACATATGAATATGCTATGTTTGATATTTTTGATAATGTAGTCTTTAAATATAAATTAGAATGCCTTATCATAGAATGGGAAGAGGATGATTTTGAGTGTTTATTTTTTAATCTAAACTAAAAATATGGCTGAAGAAAACTTAACAAGAAAAATAGAAAAACTTGAAACACTTGTAAAGAAATACGAAGAAAATGGAATAGCTAAATTGTATTATTCCTTAAATCGTAAATCATGGGAAATGGCTGACCTTATGAACAGTATCAATCTAAAAGATTTAGATATAGATGCAGCTCAATCAAAAACATTCGATAGATTAAAAGTAATCTGGCAAGATGCTTCAGATATCGCAACGGCTGTAAAAGCTTTAGGCGAATCAGCAGGCATTACTGGTGATGAAAAAAAGGATGTTTCAAAGAGAGGGTCATTTCTTGATAAAGTTGTTGAATAATGGGAGAAAAAATAATAATATACAATACGACAATTGAATTGCCTGATGTTCCCTCGCATGAGGAAATTGAAGATTGGGGAATGCCTAAAGAGGAGCAATATTGGAGAAAAAAACCATTGCCTGCTATATTTAAGATTTTAAATAAAGATGCAGATGGAAATATAGAGCTTACTAAGGATCAAGAAGATTATGCTTCAAAAGAATTCCATAAAATAAAAAATGGTTTTTGGTTTTATAATAATGGAGTGCCTACTTATATAACAGGCAGGAACTATTATTATTTGCAGTATTGGACACTTGAGAATAGAAAGTCTCCAGAGTATAGGGAAACAAGTAGAAATTATTATTTGTATTTAGAGCATTGGTATAATGTATATTGGTGTCTTGGTGTTATCCGGGGAAAATCTCGTAGAAGTGGAGCTTCTTCTGAAGCCTCTTCAAATATAACAGGGCATGTTACTACTAATAAAAATGCAAGAGGTGGTCACGTTTCTAAAACAAGTTCGGATGCTCGTAAGATGTTTATCTATCGTATGCAATTCGGTTTCCGACATCTTCCCTTCTTCCTTCAACCTACATTAGCAAATGATAAGGATAGTAAAACAGAATTAGTATTTAATGTTCCATTAGCTAAATCAAAGAAAACAAAAAAGGCTCAGTTAATTGATGAAGTAGAAGGGCTTAATTCAATATTGGATTATCAGCCAACTGCAACAAACTCTTATGACTCTGAACGTCTTACTTGGTTCTTTGGGGATGAGGGAGGTAAATATCCGGCAGATGTTCCCTTCAGTCAATTCGTGTCAATTATATTAGAGACACTTGTAGAAGGTGCTGAAAAAGTTGGATTCTGTGAATTACCATCAACAGTAAATGAACTTACTAAAAAGGGTGGAGCTGAATTTAAAAAAGTATGGGATGATGCTACATGGGTTAAGTCTGATAATGAAGATGATGAATTACTAGATGGAGATGAAGAATCTACAGCAAATAGATTAGTTAGATATTATTGCCCTGCGTATGATGGATTAGCTGGGTTTATAGGTAAGTATGGAGAGTCAATTATAGATCCTCCCACAGAAGAACAATCAAAGTATCTAATAGATAAGTATGGCGAAAAGAAATATGCAGGACAGCTTAAGTTAGGTGCTAAAGCATACTTAGAAAAAAGAAGAAGCAAATTAAAAGGATCTGCATTAGAAGAAGAGATAAGAAAGTATTCATTTAATGAATTAGAAATGTTCATGTCTGCTAATACAGAATGCGTTTTTAATGTTTTCAATATAACACAAAGAGAAGAAAGTCTTAAGGAAAATAGGATATATAAACGTAGTGTTATTTTCTTTAGGGATATGAATCAAAAAGTTCGATGGCGAGATGTTACAGATAATGAAAAATCATTTCATTGGAAAATAACTTGGTTTCCTCCTGATGAAGAAAGTAATAAATATATTACCGATGGGAGGATTAGAAAGCCTAGTAGGACTCATGATGGTGCTATAACTGTAGATAGTTATAGTAACTCTCAAGGGGGCAGAAAGTATGGCTCTAAAGCTTCTGCTTGGATTGGAAGAAAGTTTGATGTTAATGATCCTAATAATACAGGGAAGGCTATTGGTCATTTATATGGAAGACCTTCTGTTAAAGATATTTTACATGAACAGGTAATGTTAGCTTCTGAGTATTATGGATATTTAGTTTGGTATGAGCATACTGCCGATGATTATGAAGGATATTTTAGGGAAAGGGGAAAGGGTGGTTATTTAGGAAAATACCCATTATCGTTAATAGATCCAAATAAAAGGAATAGTGCAGAAAGACATAAGGGTACACCAATAACTCCATTTAGTTTAACAAGGCAATTGGATAATGGTATTGCTTATTTTGAGTATCATTGTGATTCAATAGATTTTGAGGAAGTATTGTCAACTGCTAAATTATTTGATCCGTATGATCGTACAGCATATGACTGTATAGTTTCATTTTTAATGTTAATATCTGTATTAATGGAAGTATCTCCCCCCGAAAGAAAAAGGAGTGAATCTTTAATAAAGGTATATGATAATACAAATTCATCTGTATCGTATTGAAAAAAAATATAAAAAAAATTTGTTTTTTAAAATTAATGCTATATTTGATTTCTATATTCTGCTTTATTTTAACGAAAAATATAATTAATTGTCAGACGGATCAGAAATATTAAAAGAGTTTCAGCTTACACAAGATGGAATTTCTAAAAAGTCGGATGAGTCTTATGGACTATCTCTAGCTAAGTATATTGCATCTACTGTAAATAGTGGTGTAGGAAGCTATTATTTCAATAGGAATGCGAGATACAGACAAAACAGGAATGCTGCTAACGGAAGAATTAGAATGCAAAAATTCATGGATTTGCTTGAGTTAAATGGTAAGCAAAACTATGTTAATATCAATTGGCAATCTATAAGAATCGTTAACAGGATTGTTGCAGGCTTAGTTGGAAGATGGATGTCTAAAAGTGAAAAGATTTCTGTAAAAGCTACAGATTCTTTATCAGTTAAAGAAAAAAATGATCAATACAAAGAATTAGAATTCTTAATGAAAAATAATGCTTTAGTTGAAAATCTAGAGCAAGCTTCAGGTGTTAAATTGAAACCAGAAGATATCAAAATACCTGCAGATAAAGAAGAATTAGATTTATGGGTTAGTCAATTTCAAAGACTTCCCGAAGAGATAAAATATGAAATGGGATGCAACCAAGCGTTAGAAGCAAATGGTTGGTTTGATGTATTGAAAGAAAAGATGTTACATGATAGTGCAGAGGTTGGATTTGTGGGAACATATACATGGATGGATGAGCAAGGGGTTATTCATATTGATTGGGTTAAGCCAGAAAATGCATTTTACTCATACTCTGAATATAATGACTTTAGGGACACTACATGGAGAGGTCAAGTAAAAGCAATGAAGATAAGTGAACTTCGTAGAAAGTATGGTCAAGAGTTTGGAGGGAAATTAACAGAAAGACAATTATATGATTTAGCATCTACTGCAAAAGAATTTCAATTAGCTGATAAGATATCTTGGATTGATCAATGGACTAGTACTTATGCTAGACCTTATGATGAATTTAATATAGATGTATTTGAGTTTGAATTGAAAACGGTAGATAGTGAAGCTTATACTATAGTTACAACTAAAAAGAATAAAAGTACTTTATTAAAGAAGGGAATTCCTACTAAGAAGGATGAAAGTGATAGCGTAATAGAAGATACTAAATGGAATATATATCGTGGGGTTTATGCTAAAAATCAAGATTATTTACTTGAGTGGGGCATAAAAACAAATATGATTCGCCCACAAGACCCTAAAGAAATAGGTAATGCTGAATTTTCTTATAGTTTCTTTATGTATCAGAATTACGAGATGCGTAATTTGGCGATACCTGAGAAAATAGAAGAGCCGACAGATCAAATGATTTTAGCAAGGTTAAAGATGCAACAGCTTGTTGCAAAGATGAGACCTACTGGAGCAAAATATAATATTGATGCTTTACAAGAAATAGATTTAGGATTGGCTGGTGGAGTATCTTCCCCTTCTGAAATACAAAAAATATATGACCAAACAGGTAACTTATATTTTAGGGGAAGAGATGCTGAAGGAAACCCTATTCCTGTTCCAATGGAAGAGCTTTCTAATAGTGGATTTTTAGGACAAATGCAAGGATTGATTTCCCTGTATCAATTCCATTACCAAGTATTAAAAGATGAATTAGGGGAAGACCCAAACTTGATAGCACAGGCATTACAACCAAGAGTAACATCTAGTAACGTAAATACTGCACAAGATGCAGCTAACAATGCTACAGGATATATGTACGATGCTTACAAATGGGTTATCGCAGATACAGCTAAAAAAGTATGTTGTCTGTTAAAAGACAGCGTTACTTACGGAAGTAAAGTGTATCGTGAAATATTAAAAGAAGAAGATGTCGCAGGAAGAATGTTTAGTACTACTATACAACTACTTCCCGATGAAATTGAAATAGCAAAGTTTGAAGCATTAATGAATCAAGCAATAGGGAGCAATCCTCAATTAATAATGTACATAGATCCATTCCAATTGATGCGTGTTGCAAGAGAAGATGCTAAATTGGCTGAGACTTTATTTAGACAAGGACAAAAGAAAATGATAGCTTCCCAACAAGAGCAAGCAGCACAGCAAAGCCAAATGAATGCTCAAGTACAAATGCAATCATCTCAAGCTGCAGAGCAAGAGAAAAGAGCTACTATGCAATTAGAAGTAGAAAGCAAAGGACAAATAGAGTCAATGCTTAGTAAAGAAAGGCAAAAAGAAACTATCCTTAATGGTATATTTTCTATTTACGCTAAAGGATTACAAATACCTGCTGAATTAAAGTCTTTAGAAACTGAAATATTGCAAAATGTAGCGTTACCTTTGTTTGCAGAGAATATGGGTAATGTTCAATCAATGGCTCAGTCTGCTCAAGAAGGATCTCCTGAAGAACAAGGTATGGAGCAGGGACAAGAGATGCCACAGGAAGGGATGGATCAAGAACAACAAGTTCCCGGACAAGAACAACAAATGATGCAACAATAAAAAAATAAAATGCCAACATCAATAAGTAATTTATTATTAAATGCAAAATTAGAAAAAGACAAACAAGAAAGTCTTCCTGCTAATAATGAATCATTTAAAAATGTTGATGCTAAAAAATTCGAAACTAAATTATCTCCAGAAGACGAAAAAAAGTTTCAATTATGGTTAGATAAAAATCATAAAGAAGGGAAGATAGGAAAAGAAGATTATGATCATTATAAAGAAAAAGGATATGGATATGATTATGATTTTAGGGCTGCATTTAAAAATAAAGCATCAGGAGGTATAGATCCTGTAGATAAACAATTTCATTGGAATGATTATGGTAAAAAACCAAATCATGAAAGTTTTAGTAATGAAAGTATGTATTATTCTAAAGTAGCAGAACCGGGAGTTGGAGGATATTGGGGTGGTAATGAAGAACAAGGTTATATAAAAAATCCTAAAATAGGTGCTCCAGTTCCCCCTACAAAAGAATCTTTAGTAAAATTAAAAATAAAAAAACAATAAAATGCCATACAAAAGCTTAGCTCAAGAAAAGTATTTTAATGTTCATAAAAAAGAACTTGAATCTCAAGGAGTAAATGTAGAGGAATGGAATAAAGAATCTAAAGGGATGAAACTTCCCAAAAAAGTAAAATTAAAAGTAAAAAAGAACAAGAAATGAAAGAAATGATTAAAAGAGAAGACGGATCTTATTCTAAGAGAGGTCTTTGGGATAATATCAGAGCTAATATAGGTTCTGGTAAAAACCCAACTAAAGAAATGTTGAAGCAAGAGAAAAAAATTAAATTAAAAATAAAAAAGAAATAAAATGATAGCACAGTACTTAGACGTATCAGCAAATTTCGTATCTGGAGGAACAGGTACAGCAGTAGTTGAACTTAGTAATTATGATTATTGCATAGTTCAATTTGTAACACTTTCTGGAGCAACTGCTTCATTTAAGACAACCATTGATAGCGGTGCAGTTCAAGGAACTACAGATGGTAATGCTACTTTAGCTAATAATTACCTTGATGTTTATGGTGTAGATTTGTCTAGTAGTACAAATGCACTTGTTAAAAGCTTAGCTAGTGGAAGTGGTATTATTAGATTCCCTGTTGTAGGTAGATATCTTAAGATTGGTGGGACAGGTTGTCTTGCTACAAAAGTATTAGTAATGTTAACTAAAATAGGATAATGACATGGCAACTTTATTGAAATTAAGCAAAGAAAAAGAAATGGAAAAGTCTACAATGACCCCTGCAGAAATTAGAAATAAATTATTTTATTTTCATCAAGCAGCTCATGTATTTCATCAGGATACTACTGACGGATGGGAACACGATGCATTGGGTAAGCTTTATACCGAGTTGATAGAGTTTAAAGATGACATCCCTGAAAAGATAATGGGATATATGGAAGGTAAAAGAATCTCTGGATTTAAGTCAGAAGAAGTTCCTTCATATACGCAAGGATGTGCAATGAAGTTAGCTAAAGATATAATGGAGTTTGCTAAGAAATTAGAAGAATGGGCTGAGGAAAAAGAATACTGTGATATCGAGAATATAGCTCAGGCATTAAGTGGATTAGGAGCTAAGACAACGTATCGTTTAACTTTAAAATAAAATAAAATTATGAGTGAGCAATTAGAAAATCAAGATGCAGTTGAAACTACACAAGCTAGTGTAGCCAACCCTTTCGCTGATGAAAGTTGGGCAGAACTTCCCGTAAATGCAGAAGATGAAACACCGCAAACAACAGCAGAAGAAACTGTTGTAAATAATGAATCAGATGAATCATCAGATGAAGAAATCGTAGATGCTAATGAATACTTAAAAAGAACATTAGGATTTGATGATTGGGATGTTGCAAAATCTGAAATAGAAAAATTAAGAACAGAAAAGACTTCTACAAAGTATGAGAATGAAGTTAGTGAAAAGATTCATAAGGCTTTGTCAGAGGGAAAACATGATGATGTTTATTCTTATCTTGAGAAGCAAACTAAGCTTAATAAATTATTATCTTCAGATGTTGATGATAAGACTGCTGAACAAATAGTAAAGCTAAGTATGCAGTCTAAATATTCAGACCTTAGTGAAGATGAAATTAATTATAAATTTAAAAAACAATTCTCTATCCCTAAAGAGCCAGAGCAATCATACGATGAGACTGATGAAGAATTTGAGCAAAAGCATAAAGATTGGGAAGAGAAGGTAAAGGATGTAAAAATGGAGTTGTTGATAGAAGCTAAGACTTCTAAGCCTCAACTTGAAAAATTAAAATCAGAATTAAAATTACCTGAAATATCTCAAGATGCTCAACAAGCTAAACAATTGACACCAGAGGAATTGGAGTCTACCAAAAAGTATGTTGATAGTTACTTGAAATCGGTTGAATCATCTGTTAATTCTTTTGATGGATTTACTGTTGACTATAAAGACGAAGATGTCTCTTTGAAGTCGGCATATCTTCCCTCTCAAGAAGAAAAAAGCTTTGTAGCTAATCAATTAAAAACATTTGCAGAAAATGATTTTAATGCAAACGTAATCTTTGCCGAAAGATGGGTAAATGAAGACGGAACATTAAATACTTCAAAAATGACTAAAGATTTATCTTTGTTATATAGTGAAGAAAAAATAATGCAAAAGTTAGTTAATGAAGGTGTTACTAAGAGACTAGCAGAATATCGCAAGTCTACAAGCAATATAAAAGTAGGTGGTCAATCAAAGGGAACTTTTGAGCCAAAGGATAATAGTAAAAACGGAATGGCTGAATTTTTCTTTGGACAATAAACAAATATCGTAAACAAATTAAATTTTAAACAATGGCAGGGATTCCTACATCAAACATACTCAAACCGGGTGCGATTAGCGTAGCAGGTGGAGTAACAAGAGCCTTAATATCTGATCTTCAGTTATTAACTCCTCAATATTATAACAAATACGTTGAAAAATACGGTAGTGAAGAATTCTTCATGTGGTTAGCTACTTATGGCGGCATGGAAGAAGTAAACAACAGAGAATTTTTCTGGTTCGAGAACAGAGGTAAATTAATGATAGCTGTTAGCAATAAAACTGCAGTAACTGGTATATCTACACCCGGACAATCTATCACTGTTCAAATTGCTGCTGCTGATATTTTCGCACAGAATGGATCAACAAATCAAAGTCCACTTCGTGTAGGTGAAACAGTTCGTATCGCTTCTACAAACGTAGAAGGTTACATTTCTGCAGTAACTACAACAACTCTTACTAATGATACTGCTACTATTTTGCCAAAGCAAACAGCTCAAAAATTAGTTTCTGCTGGTCAAGCTTCAACATTGCTTGCTGGTGAGGTTCTAATCTTTGGTGGTAACACAGACGTTGGAGAAGCTTCTAGCTCTATCGAGCCTTTAATCCATTTGGATAAGAAGTATATAAACCAAATTACAGAAATGAGAGAGTCTTGGTCTGCTACAGATCTTGCTGAAATGGCTGAAGTTTTCTATAGTTCAGGTGTATCTGGTACTGAAGCTGCCGGTGGCGGACAGGCTGGTACTAGCTTCTTTACTTTAAAAGGTCTTAAGAAAGCTAACACTCGTTACTTAAATAACATCGAGTCTAAATTAATGCGTGGAGATCTTCAAGATAACACTTCTATAAGTGGATCTAAAGGTACTCAAGGATTTATTCCTAAGATTCAAGCTGATGGAGAAACTGTAAGTTACACTCCGGGTACTTTGGATATTGCAAAATTGCATGAAATCACTCGTATCATGGATGTTAATGGTTGTGCTAAAGATAATCTTTGGTTACAAGACATCTACCAACGTCAGAATTTCTCTGATGGTATATTCAAAGAGTTCCCAGCAGGAGCATGGGTATGGGGTTCAAACGAAAAGTCTGAAGAAGCTAATATCAATTACGGTGTACAAAGCATCATGATCGATGGTTACAGATTCGGAGTTAAGAAGTACTCTCAATTTAACACTGAGGTTACAACTGGTTTAACACCAACTACTGATGCATTCCGTAACTACGGTATCATCTGCCCTCAAGGTTCAACTCGTGATGCAAAAGATTCTACTAAAGAATACAAAAACATCCAAGTTATGTACCAAGCTCCAGTTAAAGGCGGAACTATTGGTAACGGAATCAGAGTATGGCAATGGGGTGGTGGTTCAATGAACCCTACTGACGGAACTATGCGTGATCACGTTGAAATGATTGCATATAGAGGCTTAAGAGTTGCTGCTGCTAATCAGTTCATTCAAGTACAATCTGCATAATCTGTTGATTATTCAAATTTATGGGGGAAGACTTAGTTCTTCCCCTATTTTAAAAAAAGCTCCGAGATGGAGTTTGGAAATATTTCCAGTAAAATAAAATAAAAACTTAAAAAAATGGCAAAGTTAAAAGACGTTCAAGTTTCTATGGATACATATCAAGATCCATTAGAACAAAACGATGTAGCTCAAGAGATAGCTAATATCGCTATACAAGGATCTACTCAGCTTCAAGATGAATATATTATCTATAAGTTGGTAGACACGAAAAGAAAGGGAAGACTTTATATAGATGGGATTGATGATGATATCTTAAATCCTAAAACTAAGAATAGAGAAAGGATTTGGTTATTATCGGGAACATCTAGCATTTGGTCAACAGAATTAATTGAACAATTAAAAGATAAAGATTTCGTAAGAAATAATAGACGTTCTTTGCAATTTGAATCTGGAATATTAAGAGTTCCAAAATGGGATGAAAGAATGTTGGAATTTATAAAAAATTGCCGACATTTGATAGATAATCCAAATAGAAGAACAGGCAGTAAGTTTGAATTCTTTGAGTACAATCCTGCTAAACAACAGGCTGAAGCTCTTAAGAAAGAATTGCTTGAAATTGATATGGCTATAGCTGCGAGAGAAATGCCAATGATTAAGGCTCGTAAGTTAGCTAGCTTCTTTGGAATAGTGTTCTTTGATGAATTAGGTCAGCCTAAGTCTGATGATGGAATAAAAAGGGAATTAATGCTATTTGCAAAGAGAGACCCTAAGAAATTCCAAGAGAATTTAGAATCTAAAGAAGTAGAGGTTGCGTTCTTAGTTAAGAAAGCGATAATCGAATCTAAGATTGACATAGGTGGACAAAACGGAAATGTTTCATGGTCAGCTGGAGGTTTTATTGCAAAAGTTCCTGCATCTAGAAGAAATGAGATGCATAAGTATCTAGTAGAATTAGCAATGACTAATAGCGATGAAGGCATGATGTTTTTAGAACAATTAAATAGTAAAATAAAATAACAAATAAAGATGAACATAAATGACGTTTATACATTAGTGCAGTATATTACAAATAAAAATCAGCAGGGGTATGTTACTCCTTCCCAATTTAATACTGTAATCAATCAAGCACAAAAGTCTTATGTTTCATATTTACTTGGAAGTTTTCAATCATATACACCCGGGAGACCAGTCGCTAGAGTGGAATTTGGGCAAAACTCCGTAATCAGACAAAGGTTATCACCAATAATAGTAAAGGTGACTAATACTATTGATGTTACGGGGTTTTCCCCTTACCCATCTAATTATTTACAAACAGATGCTATTATGACTACAGCATTTGAAAGAGTAAGGTTTGTACAACAGGATAGTTTATATTCTTATTATAACAGTGCTATAGACCCCGTAGGATCTAATCCTATTTATTTATTAGAGCCTACTGGATTTAGATTTTATCCTATTACTTTGGGAACTGCTATTGTAAGTTATGTTAAGAATCCTACAGACATGAGTTGGGCTTATAAAAAAGATAGCAATAGTAGACCTGTTTATACAACAGGAATACAAGGAGCTAATGTTATTACTGGGGGAAGTGGATATTCTTCTGCTACTGTTACTTTCTCAGCTCCTCCAAGTGGAGGCATACAAGCTACAGGTACAGTTACTATATCAGGTGGTGTTGTTACTGCAATAGTAATGACTAATAATGGTACTGGATATAATAATACTACACCAACTATGACCTTCGCAGGTGTAGGGGGAACTGGTGCTACTTTTAGTAGTCCAATTGTTTCAACAGACCCTATTTGGGATATTGCAACAATTTTTGACATAATTCAGCGTGCATTATCAATAATTGGTGTAAATTTACAATCACAAGCTATATCTCAATTTGCAGAACAAATAAAAAGAGAGGGGCAATAAATAAAAAACAAATAAAAATAAATATTTTAAAATGGCAAATCAAATACAAGCTACAGTTTATCAGATAGACGGAAATCCACAAAAGACCCCTATCTCTCTATCTTTCCTGACTAGTGATATAGCTATGAGAGAATTTTCTGGATCTAATATACCAGAAGTTCAATCCGCTATACTTTGTTATCCAAATGCAAGCAATCCTTTAGAATTGCAAACATTTTATGTTTCAGAAAGTATGGCAACATTGCTAGCAGCTGCTAATCTTGGTATTACTTCCCAAGTACAAGCTACTATTTTAGCAATAAACACAAACCCTTTAATTCCTGCAGGAGTAACATATTCTTTCCCTGCAAGTGGAGTTTCAATTTGGACAAATGTAGATGCAACTACTGGAATAAATTCTTATTTGCAATTTAAAAATACAAGATACTTTGCTTCTCAAACTGAATCATACTTATCTGCACTTGCTAATCAAAATCAAGGAGGTTCTGGAACTGTTACTTCTATAGTTGCAGGTACAGGTATAACTGTAGATAGCTCAACACCTGCTTCCCCTATAGTATCTATAGGATATACAGCTGAAAATGTAGCTAATAAGTCTTTAGATGTTGCTACTGATGGATCAAGTGATGTAAAGTATCCTTCTGTCAAAGCTACAAAAACATATACAGATTCATTGGTTGTAGGTTTATTGAATGATAGGGGAAATTATACTCCGGGAGTTACATCTCCGGGAGCATTTCCAACAACAGGAGGAAGTGGAACTGCTGGAGCTATTAAGAAAGGAGATTTATGGTATTGTAGTGCTAATGGATACATGGGAACTACTGCTGTAGTTACTGGTGTTAGTTTTAGAGCTCTAATAGATACTCCCGGACAAACTGCTGCTAATTGGAATATATTAAACGTAGGATTAGGATTTACTCCTGAGAATGTTCTTAATAAGTCTACTAGTGGAGCTTTGGGAACAAGTAACACTTTGTACCCTTCTCAACAAGCTGTAAAAACTTATGTAGATACGAACAATACATTGCAAGTAACAACAGCTGGTACAAATAAGAATTTAACTAACGGAAGGAATTTTCAAGGGACAAGTGCAGGAAGTGGTACAATAGGTGGAACAGAAATTAATGGATTTGGTACATCGGCTGCACAAGCTAACACTGGGACTAACGTAAATGCATTAGGTAATACTGCTGCATATCTAAATTCAGGAACTGGTGTAAATGGCTTGGGTAATCAAGCAGCAAGACAAAATTCAGGTAGTGCTGTAAATGCATTAGGTGAAAATGCAGCAAACCAAAATACAGGTAATGCTGTAAATGCTTTTATTAATTATGCAGCATATCTAAATTCAGGGGATAATGTAAATGCATTAGGTGGATATGCAGCACAAAGCAATTCAGGGGTTGATGTAAATGCACTTGGAGATCATGCAGGTTTAAATAATGCATATAGCAATGTAAGTTTGCTTGGATCATATGCAGCTGCAAGTGCTAATAGCCAATTAGTATTATCTGATGGAACTAATAATGCTAGAATATCGCATATTAATTTAACAGGGAATAGGACATATGAACTTCCCGATGCAAGTGGAACATTAGCATTGGTTGGTAGCGGCTCTTCATTTAGTTTCGAACTTTTATCTGTTACGGGAACAAATTCAACAAACGCAAATCCTATAACAAAAACATTTACTAATGTATCAAAAGACACTGGTACTTATGTAAAACTACCTCTTAGCCCAACAGTTGGTGATATTTATTATATATCCAATGTAGATCCTACTCTTGATTTAAAAGTAGCTAGTGGTGCATCAAATTATATATTTTCTGCTGGTAGTAATACAAATACTAACGTATTTAGTGCTGGAACTGCATCTAATAAAATATATGTATTCCAATATGTATCAACTAATGTTTGGATAATGTGGAAATTGTCAAGCATATAAAGTTATGGCAAAAGTATTAGGTAACAGTACTAAATTAAGTTTTGGTAAAAGAAAAAGCGGAAAGGCTAAGAAGTCTAGAAGTCCAAAGGATAAGCTTGTATCTAAATATAGAGGTCAAGGTAAATAAAAAAATAAAATGACAAGACAGCAACTTATAGAGCAAATACTTAGAGAGGTTTACGGTGGTCAGCCATCAGATGATGCTTCTATAACTCCTAATTTAGTTAATCAATATATAAATCAGGGAATTGGATTAGCAGTAAAACAGAACTATAAAGAGGCTATACAATTAGATGGTGTTGGGTATGTTAACAATAGTTTCCATACCACATTTAAAGGATTGACAATTTCAAAAGATGAGAATTTTTTATGGAGGTTAACACTTCCCGAAGTCCCAATGGGAGTAGGTCAAAATGAAGGAGTTTCTAATTTGAGATTAAAGAATGGAGACGGTCAAATAAGTTTAGATTGTATTCCCTTAAGTATAAATCAAAAAGGATATGCCTCTACAATGAAGACTATTCCAAATAAATTATTATATTACACCGAGGGAAGTACTGCCTATATATTAAGCACATTAACACTTAGCCAATATACAGCAACAGCTACTTTAATAAGTGGAGGGGATTCTAGTTTGACTAGTACTTTAAATGTACCTGCAGACTATATCCCAACAATAACAGCGTATGTTATTCAAGCACTAATGATAGAAAGAAAACAACCACAAGATCAAACAAATGATGGAGTGTCAAACTAAAATTTATGATAAAACCGATTAAAAACAAAATCCTAGTTAAAGCCTTTAAAGAAGACGAGATGTCTTCAGGTGGTATAATAGTACCTGAGAGCTTAAGAAAAGATGGATGTAAAGTTGAAGTTGTGGCTGTGGGAAGTGGAACGCCAAACAAACCAATGACACTGAAGCCCGGAGATATAGGCTTTAGAATAAAGAATTGGGGAATTCCCGTAGAAGAAGATGGTCAGCTTTATTACATCATGGAAGATGTAGAGATATTAGCAACAATGTAAAAAAAAATAATAAATGGGTAACCCACATCTACAGTTTGTCAATATTAATGATTGTGTAACTGCCTATATGGATGAAAGTGAGCAAAGTGTTCACAGACAATTTAAGCTAACTCAGTTAGCTTTTCGTGCTATGGATGAGCTAGGATTAGATTTTTTTTATAGAATAAAATCAGCTAAGTTACCAGTTAATGCAAACCTTACAGTAACTCTTCCCCAAGATTACTTAAATTATTCTAAAGTAGGAGTACTTAACTCTAAAGGGGAAGTCATACCATTGGTTTACAATAATAAATTGACTACTTACGCAGATCTACTTCCCGAAAGACTACAAAAAACTCAAGATAGCAGTTTATTTGATTGGGCAGCACCATCTAATGGAATATTTTATAACTTTTGGAATGGAAGCACATTTGGTGCTTTATATGGTGTACCTAGTGGAGCTCCATTTGTAGGAAGCTTTAAGATAGATGCTCATGCAGGGATTATATTATTAAATGAATCTTATGGTTACGAATATATAATATTAGAGTATTTGTCAGCCCCAGCTGCTGATGGACAAGACTATTATGTTCCCATCCATTTCAAAGAAGCGATTATAGCCTATTTAGCTTGGAAAGACATAAAGAGTATGCCATCAACAAGAAAGGGTAACCTTGGGGATAAGAGAGACCGTAGACACGAATACTATAATGAAAGAAGACTAGCAATAGCAAGATATAAGCCATTCAGAGCAACTGAAGCTTATGAACTTAATATGCAGTCTCAGAGGTTAACTGTCAAGGCTTAATATAATTAATATAGCTCAATTTATAAAATGATAGAAATAAAATCAGACTTCAGTGGTGGATTAAATTTAGATGATGCATTATATAATATACCTAGAAATGCATACATAGATGGGCTAAATATAACAAAAGATGCTATAGAAGGATCTAACGATAAGGCTATTACTAATATAGTAGGGAATCAGTTGGTCAACTATACTTATCCTCAATATTCGTCTTTAATAAACATAACAGCATCTTCTACTACTGTAGGTTTTCAAGTAAATCAAACTATTAGCTTTGCTTCTGATTATGCCATGCCGAATGGATTTGTTATCAATGTTTATTTAAAAACAGTTCCGGGAAACGTAGTTACATTGGTGGCTACTTATACTACTAGTTATAATGACACTCTTCAAAGTATCACTAATGGATTAGTATTATCAATGAATACAATAGCAGCTCCGGGATTATCTGCAATTTCATCTGTAGTTGTTAACCCTACGTTATCTCAATTTAAATTTAGTTTTTTAACTACGGGGGGAGGAAGTAATACTTATATATATTATAACACAACAATTGCAAAGCCTTCTTATGGTTTTAATTTTTGTATAGGAGCTTATGCAAATCAAGTTACTGATACTGTTATATATTTCATATGGAACTCTATGGATTATCATTTAGTGTTAGAGTATGATAATGCGACTAGAACGATTTCCCCGATATTTACAAATTTAGTAGATAGTGGAAATATTGATATACTTGGATTTCAAAGGTATAATAAAATAACATCAATAAATGTATACAATAGGAGTGCTGAAATGGGTGAGGGAGATTTGCTTTTCTTCTTAGACAGCTTGGGAAGACCTACATTCATGGATATAGCAAGATTTAAAGCAAGGGAATATGTTCCCGTTACAAGAGATATCATCGATGTGGCAAAAAGACCACCACTATTTCCCCCTACAGCTATATATAGCAATAACACAAGTAGAAATACTAATAACTTAACAAATAAATTATTTAGATTTAAGACTAGATATGTTTATGATGCAAATGAAAAAAGCACTTGCAGTCCAATAAGTATAGTGCCGACACCTAAAAACATACTTGATACAGCTTATACTAATATAAATACAAACAATAATCAAATAGATCTCACGCTTAATTCAGGTGATAAAGATGTTAAAAAAGTAGAACTATTAATGTCTTATGTGAACAAAACTAATGATTGGTCTGATTTTGCATTAGTAGACACAATAGATAAAAGTGCATCTAATCTATTAAGAGGGAGCTTTACATTAACATATCCAGCTCCTTTTTTTACACCATTTTGTCTTATGCCTTTCAATGGGTATGTAATTCCCGGAATAACTGTAATAATTAGAGTAGTAAGGGATGTTGATCCTCCAAATATTTCGTATACAGTAGCATCATATACTACAGTAGTAGGAGACACTATGGGGACTTTGACTGATAATTTAGTGACTCAACTTGATGCTAGTGCTAGAATAGGTGCTGTTGTTGGTAAAGATGGGGATAGTGTTATATTCTTTTCATTACTTGCTGGATATTCAATGGAATCCGGTAATCCTCTAGCCATTAGAAATGGTTTAACTATAACTTATCCTGCAGGTGCAGGAGATTTTAATAATATTCAATTTTCTTATTCTTTTTATAATGATTCTACTTACCCTGTTATAGATATAAATGAAAGCATACAGCTTTTCGATTATGTTCCCACATATGCAAATGCACAAGAAATGCCTAACGGTAATGTTCTTATGTATGGGGGAATTACTGAAGGATATGATAGAGACTTGCTGCCAGATGTAGTTAATACTATACTTACAAGAGAATCCGCAAGTATACCTTCTGGGAACTTGTCAGCTAGGGTTTATAGTATATATGACGAGTATACTTCTTTTGGTATTCAATTTACTGGAACACCTGTGACCGGAACTGTTATAAATGTTTACATACATAGCAAAACTGCTATTACGACTAAAATATTAATAGCAACATATACTACAATTGCTGGAGATTCTGGAGCAACTATAGCTTACAAACTTTATTTAAGTGCGTTATCTTCAGTTGGTGTAAATTTAGACTATATAGCTTATCAGGATAATTATTTGATAATTTATTGTTATCTGACTTATAAGTTTGATAGTATTGATATAACTGCACCTTCCTTTACTCAGGATTATAATTCTACCCCAACATTTCTATTTTCAACAAGTAGAAAAATAGGTATAGCTTACTTTGATAATAAAGGTAAAACAAATGGAATTTTGTATAATGGGGGAATTAAGTTCCCTGCTTATGCAGAAAATGCAGGTCATACTTCTGTATTGTTGCCATATATAAATACAAAGGTTTTTCATCAACCTCCAACTTGGGCATATAGCTATGGTTTTTATTTAACTAAAGAATCAACTCAATTTTTATTTTGGGAAACTATAGGTCAAAAAGAGGACACTGATTTTTATTATTTCAATATTACTAATTTAGTTGAATATCAAAAGTCTAGCCCCACTGTTACTGCAGTATTAAGTTATACATTTCAAGATGGGGATAGGTTAAGATTAATAAAAAAAATATCAACAAATACAATTTACAATGAAACTTACAATACTGCAATAGAAGGACAGGTCGTAGATCCGGCAGGGATTAGCCCAGTAGGTACTTATATAAAAATAAAGAAATCAACTCCATTTACAGGAATTTCTGGGTTGGTTGGATCTGATGCATATGTAATACAATTGCTTAGACCATCTCAACCACAGCCCAATGGAATAAATGAAGTTTATTATGAATTTGGACAGCAATATCCTGTAGGGAATCCGGGGCTTAGTAGTAGGTATCATATTGGTATGGTTGCTAGCCAAAATTTAGAAACAAATGCTCCTGCTGAATTTAATTTTTATCAAGGGGATGTTTATTTCAGGTTTAGGAGCTATGCCTTTACTAATTTATCGGGAAGATCTGTTGGCATTTTCCCTGCATTGGACAGGAACTTTGTAGATAATTATATAAGTGCATCAAATAGTATAGATGGAAGATCTAATATTATCGATATAAATGCTAGGAAAGCATATTATTCAACATTAGTTAGGTTTAGTGAAGCATATCAACCTAATACAAATATAAATGGCACAAATAGATTTTATCCTAATAACTTTGACGAGTATGATTATTCTTATGGGGACATCATGAGATTTAAGGTGAGGGATAGATTTGTAAGGGTATTCCAGAAATTAAAGGTGGGTCAAGTTCCCCTTTATAATCAAATACTTAAAGAACAAAATAAAGAAAGCTTAGTAGTAACAGATAGATTATTAAACCCTATACAATATTATATTGGTGATGTGGGAATTGGTGATAATTCAGAATCTTTAGCATCTTACAACTTTGCAGATTACTTCACAAGCAATATAAAGGGTGTTATTTGCAGAGTAAGCCAAGACGGTGTCAAGTTTATTTCTATAGACAGAAGTATCGATTCATGGGCTTGGAAACAAGTCTCTGCTAGATCAGGAAACTATAAGATATATGGATGCTTTGATCAGATATTGGGTAATTATATTATGGCATTAGAAGCTGTTGCTGGAACAAATCCTCAACCTGCGTACACATTGTTATATGGGGAAAATGAGAATTCATTTGATACATTCTTATCTTATCATCCAGAAATGATGGCTAATTTGGGTGTCTTATTTATATCGTTTAAAGACGGGCAGTTGTATACTCATGATTCATCCGTATATAATAATTTCTATGGTGCACAATATGATAGTTCTATAACATTTGTATTTAATGAAGCTCCTTTAGATAAAAAGACATTCTTAGCTGTAGGGGAAGTCGCATCTCAGGTTTGGGATGTTCCCGAAATAATTACAGATTTAAATAGCTACGGTACAACTAAAATGCAGTCTAATTTAGTAGACTCTGACTTTGCTGAACTAGAGGGAAGTTTTGAGGCTACCATATTAAAAGACCAGAATTCAATAGGGGGATTAATAGAAGGCGATACAATGAAGGGAAAAGTTATAACTATGAAATTTAGAGCAAAAGATCCTACTTCTTTGGTATCATTAAATTTATTATCTTTGAAGTATATAAATTCACCACTGAACAACAGATGATAACAATTAAGAAAATATCTAAATCTGAATTACCAAAACTAGTCGCTATATCTTACGAGAAAGATGAAGAGCTTTTTGATAAGTATCACATTGGGAAGATGAACTTCCCACAAGCAGTATTAAGTACATTGGACTTAATAGATGATGCTTCTCAACAATTAAAACTTAGTTATTATAAAGTAGTATATCAGAAACAACCTATTGGTTATTTCGTTACATTTGATGGATACTTATATAGCTTTGGAATATCTATGAAGTTTAGAAAAAAAGATATCCTTGTAGGATGGTTTGTCGCAGTTAAAAAAGTTCTTGGATTAAACTTTAGGGCTATGCTTTATGAGAATAACACAAGGGCGATTTCCCATCTAGAAAAACAAGGAATGAAAGTAATAGACATAGATCAAGAAACAAAAATAGTAACACTACAAAATTAATAAGTTATGCCAATATCCGCAGCCGCATTAGCACCATTTATCCCAGCCGCATTAGGAGCAGCTACATCTGGAATAAGTTCTTTAGTAGCAGCCGGTAAAAGAAATAAAGCAGAAAGAGATTTAGAGAATTTTGCTAAAACAGATAAAGTAAGTTCATCTATATTAGATTATTATAACAAAGCGTATAATCAATACTCTCCTAATGCTTATCAAAGTGCTGAATATAATGCACAAATGAGAAATGTATTGGGAAGTCAAGCTGCAGGAATAAATGCATTGCAAAATAGAAGAAGTGCTTTAGCAGGAATCCCCTCTATAACACAAGCTAGCAATGTAGCATCTCAAAGAGCAGCAGCTGGAGCAGAAGCTGCACAAAGATCCAACTTAGGAATACTTGGTCAGGCAGCAGGTGCAAAGGCTAGAGAAGAGCAAAGATTGTTTGGAAATATATTCAACTTAAAAGCTCAAAAAGCAGCAGCAAGGGCAGCTACACAAAGGCAATATACTCAATCTATGTTTGACTCATTAGGAGATGCAGCATCTTTAGCTTATAAACAATATTCTGGTACTGGTATAGGTGATGAAAAAGATAAAAAAGATAAAAAAGAATAAGTTGCCGAATAAGGATATACTAGAATTTAATTAATTAAATTAATATAAATAAAAATGCCAATTAGGATACCTTCAGGATTATATGCAAGAGGAGCAGATATCGATACAACTCCTTTTACTAATGTTGTATTAAAAGACATTGCCTCTAAAGATGCTGCTAAGAAAGCAGTTGCTAAAAGTGCCGATGATTTATATAAAGGATTAAATCCTGCAGGGGTTAGACCTCAAGATTTGCAGTATCCTCAAGATAATACTAAGGGAATTCTTCCCGATATGGTTAATTGGTACAATAACGCAAAGGCAGGAAATATAGATTTTGGGAAGTATAAAGAAATGCTATATAATATAGAAAGATCAAAACAAATAGCTAAAGAGCAATTAGAAATAGGAGGAATGGTTCAACAAGGTAAAATAGAGCCAGATGAAAAGTATGGTGATATTACTAAGCTTAGTCAAAAGGATTTATCTATATATGATGCAGGTCATAATGATTGGAAACAGGGAGACCTTTCCCCATTTATTCCCGAATTAGATGAAACAAAATGGAACAATTCAATATTTGGAAGTGCAAAGCCTCAAGAAAGAGTAGAGAAGAAAAGATTTGATGCTAGCACAGGAAAATATTTTATTCCAAAAGAATTTACTACTGCAGAAGAAAAAAGATTTGGAGATACTGCTGCATCATTAGTAATTAATGATAAGTCTGCAAATAAGCAATTTACAAAACAAACTAGGAATCCAGTATTCCTTGCGGATGCAATTCGCGTATATAAAGAAGTTTATGGAGTTGATTATAGCGAAAAGCCAGAAGAATTTACTGCATCCCAAGCAGCATCAGCAGCAGCAATACTAGAAGCTAGAAAAAGAAAAGATGTTGTTAGCTATGATAAGCCAACAGATCCATATGCTTTAGCTAAATACAAATCTGGACTATCTAGAACAGGTGGTGGAAAAGGTGCGATTGATGAATATATTAAAGCTCTTGGTCAAACTTCAGAACCATTAACCGTAAATAACAAACCATTTGTTGGTCTTACTATATCAGGTAAAACATATGGAGGTAAGCTAGTGCAAATGACACCTGACTTAATAAAGACATTTACTATAGATCCCGGACTTACATCAGAAAAAATACCTTATGGTATGCTTTTCACTGATGATGGAAAATATGTTATACCTACTTACTTTCAAAAAGGTGAAAAAGGTGGCTTTATCCCAACAGAAAGTGGAGCTAGTTATAAACTTGAACAAACGAAATTTAGTAAGCCAATACCAATGCCTCAATTTAGAGATATAATAGGGAAATCATTAGGTGAAACAACGTCAGGGAATTTAAGGGCACGTGATATTGCAGATGAAGATGCACAAGAAACGAAAACTACATATACATCAGAGGGAAGTAAACAACAAGGCAAACAACCAAAACAAGTTTCAGTCCCAGAATTAAATAACTACATGACCGATTAATAAAGTTAATAATATATGACAAACGAAGAAATTCAACAAGGAGATAATATTCAGCAAACTAATGAGCCAATTTATAAAACTAAAAGTGGTCAAATAGTTACTCAATCGCAATTGATATCTTCTAAGTATACTCAAGATATTATTGATAGAGGGGTAAAGGATAAAGCATTAACTTTAATTGGAGATACTAAGTATCCTGATCAAGAGTATAAAACTTCTGATAATCAAATAGTTTCTACTAAAGATCTTTTAGCATCAAAGTATACCCAAGATGTTATTGATAGAGGAGTGCACGAAGGGGCACTTATTCCCATTGAAAAAAAAAATCCTTTACAGAATACTTCAAAAGGCTTACAGGATGGCGGATCAAAGTCTACAATACCTACAGCTAAATCTATTGGAGAACAATTTCCAGCTTTAACAGAAAAGATTATAATGAATAAGCCCGGTGGTGATATGTTAACCGGACAACAAAGATTTCAAAAAGAAGCAACTATAAAGTCTGCTGAAATAGCATCTAAGAAAATAATAAGTGGTGATCAAGAAAACCAAAGAATTAAAAAAGCAAATGCATTAAAGGCAGCAGCACAAGCCCCTTCCGCAAAACCAAAAATAGATTATTTAGATTTTGCAAAGCAAGATATTATAAATAATGGTGGAGGGAAGAGCTTGCAAACAATGCCTTCTGACATCAATTCCCTTAATAAATATTTTGACAATAATGCATATAATGCTACAGATTATTTTAGCAATAGAATTAAAGATGTAGAAAATCAAATAAAAGATGTAAGGACTCAGAACATGACTCTTGCAAATCAAAGGGAAGAGTATAAGAAAGGAGATATAGGGATGGGAGTACAAAGACCTTTGACTATTGATGGGAAGCCATTGCCACAGACTTCATCTAAAGAAATCGAAAGCAATTACGATAAAATAAATAGATTAACTGAATATAGGAATAATCTTAAAGCTGCAGCTGATAAAGTTGCTTCAGTTTATACAGCAACTATGTATCCTGAAGCTAGCTTGGAAGAGAAAGGTAAGATAAAAAGAAAGTTCTCTGGAGATCCAAGTTTAGAGGAGCAGGATATGTATGAGAGATTGAATATACCACTAACTGATGAGCAAAAATTACAAAATGGTTATGCTGGGATTGATGTAGAAAGAGAAAGATTGGATAATGAATATAGTAATATGCCTAAGGATGATTCTTATTATAAGAGAATGGCAGATATTAATGATTCAGAAAAAGCATTAATCAGCAAGTTCCCAGAATATAAAAAAGATCAAATAGGTTTAATGGTTGCTCAATTAGCATCTGATGATCCTAAATTAAGAGGATTAGTTAGATATGGTATTGGGAATATAGATAAAGACATGGTAGACTATTTGTCTACTAAATACGATATACCTAAATCAGATTTGTCAGGATTAGAGTATGGAGATATTCCTGCTAACTCAAGTGTTGTTGGTAGTTTAGCGAAAGGAGTTTATAATGTTGGGGCAGGGATAGTGTCAGGAGCTAACAGGATAGTTGGAAGTGCTTTAGGGGTTGATCCTGAAAGATTAACTTATGTAAATAAGGGAATTTCTGAATCCGGTAATAAAATATTTGGATTCAATCCATCTCAAAGTATAGAAGAAGCTCCTACTGTTCTAGATACAAACCCAAATAGCCCTACTTACTTAAGGCAAATACAAAATAAAAAAGCAGGTAAGTATAATTATAATTTAGCTAGTGTAAGTAATGCATTGGCTGAGGGAATTGGTGGATTTGCAGGATTTATAGGTGGACTTAGGGGGATTTCTGCTGCAGGAAAAGGATTAGGGATGTTAGCAGAAGGGGCTGCAGGAGAAGATGCAGCAATGACTTCTTACATGGTGATAAGCGGATATGAGAATAATTATCAAGATGCTGATAGGGTGTTGGGAAAAGATGCTAGCGAAGCTTCAAAAGCTTTATTTGCTGTTACAAAAGGATATATTGATGCTCTTGCATTTAAAGTATTGCCTAAAGATAAATTGTTTGGCAAAAGTGCTGTACAAGAAGCTGCAGAAAAAGAATTGGCAACTTCTTTAGCTGGAATAGATATAAAAAATATAAATAGAAATTTATTAGAAAGTAAAGTAAAAAAAGTCGTAGGTGGTATTTTAAGAACAGCAGAAGAGACTGGACATATTACAGGAGCTATGAGTATAGCGGATGCCTCAAAAGCTATAGTTAATGCTGTATTGGGTAAAGAAGGTAAAGAGGGGGAGTATCTAGCAGAAGGAGTTCAAGCCATTAAAAGCACACTAGTCCAAACTCCATTATCAATGACATTGCCATTGGGAATAATGGAGGCTATCAAATATAAAGGTCATAGTAGCTTATTTAAAGAGAATCTTTATTCTTCTGGTCTTAAGCCTGATGAGTATAGAGCTACTATACAACAAGAATTAGCTAAGGGTAATATAACTGAACAAGATGCAAAAGCTAGATTAGAAGTAGTAGATACTATGTCTCATGTAGTGCAATCAATTCCCGATGTTAATCCAAAAACAAATGCAAGACTAACACATGCTCAACAAGTAGATTATGCTTACAATAGATTAAAAGAAATAGCTGCTAAGGCTAAGTCTGAGGATGTAAAAGATGATGAAGCATTGTCTTCTCTTTATAAAGGGGAAGCTAAGAAATATGCAGATGAAAGGAAAACATTGCTTGAGCAACAAGCACAGGAATTAGTTGATCAAAGAAAAGGAGAAGTTAAAATAGGAAAATTAGAAGATGTTCCAGAATTAAAAGCAACTATAGATAATCTTAATGAAGAAATAAAATTAGGTGGAGATAAAGGAGCAAAGGCTCAGGTTGATTTAGAGCAAATACAAAAAGATCCTGTTGCTTATTATGAAAAATTAAGAGATGAATATAAAGCTTCTACAGAAGGATTGCCTGAAGCTGAAACAAAACAAACAATAGATGGATACAATGCTCTTATAGAAAAAATAAAAAGTATAGGAGAAGCTAAAGTAGAGACTACAGAAATAAAGCCTGTAGAAGTAAAGGAAGGTGATACAATAGAATTGCCTGCTCAGGTTGAAGGAGGTCTTCCCCGTAAAATGATATTTAAGGAAGGGGAATGGAAGCAGCAAGTAGGGGATAACTTTACAGATGTAGGGGAAGTTGTAAAGCAACAGGCTCAAACAGAATTTGATAAAACGAATCAGCCAGAAGGAGTTGTTACTCCTGTAGTAGAAGTTCCCAAACCAAAAACTAAAGTACAAAAAGTAGGAGAAGGATTATTAACTCATTTAGGTATAACTCCAGAGCAAAAAGAAGCAGTGCCTGCTAAGACGTATACTGCTGAAAATGTAGATACTATTAGTACTAAAGGATTAAATAAAGTAAAAACCAAAGTAATAAATGATGTTAAAAATGTAGTTAAATCTATTTCTACATTAGTAGGGAAGACTACAGGGAAAGTTTTAGAGGTTAGTGTACATGAATCGCCTGAGACTTACGAAAAGGCTGTAATAGAGGCAGGGGGAACAAAACAAGACTCTACAACTAAAGGATTCTATTTAGATTCTAAAGGGACTATCCATTTGAATATGGAAAAAGCAACCACAGAAACAATGCTTCATGAAGGATTTCACCCTGTGCTTGATTACATAGCTGATAACAGACCTGAAGTTGTAGATACTATTTACGACCAATTGAATTCATTTAGTGAAGGTAAAAGATTTGTTGAATCAAATAAAAGACGTTATACCGGTGAGACTACACAGAAAAAAGAAGCTATTACAGACTTTATAGCTAATGTTGCAGATGGTAGTATTGTAATTAATCCAAGTAATTACGAGGCAGTTAAAAAGTTTGTCATCGATTCCCTTAATAAATTAGGGTTTGATATTAAATCATTTGAGACAATAGATATTAAAAATGCTGATGAGCTTGTCAATCTTGCTAAAAATATATCTGAGAAGTTTAAAAAAGGGGAAGAGATAAAAGGAGAAGAACTTTTATCTAAAATAAAGCCAGATCAAAAATTTCAACCAATTGAAAATAAAGGTGATGTAGGTGATATAGCTGCTGCAGGGAAAATAGATGAATCTAAAATAAGCAATGCTAAAGTAATGGACAAGAATCCATTACAATTTTCCAGAGAAGAATTTAAAGAAACAGAATTAAATAAACTTCCTGTTAAAAGCTTGAAAGAGGTGTTAGATCCTTTTGGTAATAGAGCTATCGCTATAAATTCAGATCCTACTAAAGTAGGCAAGTTGAAGTTATTGTCTGGAGAAGAAATATTTATGTATGGAGGGTTGAATTATTCAGCAATAAAAGCAAACGTAGAAGGGGAGATTGGCTTTTCTTCTTCTGATTTGTCAAAGCCAAAGCAAATTCAAGGAGTAATAAATAAAATATTCCCTGATAATAATGGGGAAGGATTAATACTTACGACTTCCCAAAGTCCTGAAAGTATGAAAGGGAATGCTTATTCTCTTGAGTATGTATTAGATGCTTTGAAATTACTTCCTAAGTCTGTATTGAAATCTTCTGAGTTTAAATCTGAATTTTTTGGTAAAGATATTGTTGCTATTAAGGATGCTTTTGGAGAGAAAAAATATAATGAATTCCTTTCAAAATATGGTCGTGCTGATTTTTCTAATGAACAAGTAATGAGAGAAATGACTTCTGATTTGCTTAATAACGTAGGAGGTAATTTTGTAGCTAGAAATTCTTTAGTTAGCAATATGCTTGCTGGTGTTACAAAAAAGTCAACTAGAAAAGCAACAGAAGGAGAGCCCGGATATATTTCTGTTGCTCCCAATAAGTTTATATCTAAACAATTATTAGATAGGTTTGATTTAAATCAAGAGAAATTATTTTATGAAATAGGGGAAAAAGGTATAGTTGATGTATTCATGAATAAAGGAGAATGGGGATTTGTAACTGGAGGATTTACTTCTGATAGCAAAGTTGATTATATGTCAATACAAGATAAAGGTATTGTGCATCCTCAATTTAATGCTAAATTTCATGGTAAAGATCCTTTTATATTAGATGGCGGATATCAAATAGATAAATTGTTTTTGCCAGAGGAAATAATAGCTCAAAGTGGTAAGCCTTATACAAAAAAAGCTTCTTTAATGGTTGCTGGATCTATGTATCCAAAAGGAGAAGTAGTACCTACTGCAGAAAAAACAGCAGAAAGACTTCCCCAATTTTCAAGAGAAGAAGAAGAACTTAAACAAAAACCCATATCTTCGCAATATGAAACAGTACAGCCCGAAACAAAAAGAACAACTGGAGAAGTTAAAATCAATTCAGAAAAAGTTCAATATAACGGAACAGATGCTATCGGAAGCAGAGAAAGATCAGAATCCGAGCAGAATGCTTCAAGGAATGCAGCCAAAGAAAAAATAAAGAATCCGGAAACTAATGCTTCCTTAAAAGCAGCAAACAGTTATAACAAGTCTGTAGGGTTACCAGAAGTAACTCCTCATAAATACAAACCATCTGATCCTGTATTACAGACTGAACTTGCAAAGGTGTATCCTAAGTTGCAAGACGTTAATTCCCCAACATACAAAGAAACTAATGTAGAAAGAAGAATATATTCTGAATACAAAGGTCAACATCCTGAAATATTTAAGCAGTATGATATTAAAGATTATAAAGACTTAGTACATAAGTCTTATGATCAATTAATAAAAGAAACTGAGCTTCAGTATGATGCATTACCTGTTAAAGTTACATTCCATGAAAAGGGTGAAGGGAACTACAAGAATAATTTTGAAATGCTTGATGATGTACACAACTTCAATCATCTATGGGTATATAAAGGAGGAGCAGATCATACAGAATTAGGAAGTAAAACAGCAGATAAAGATGGTGTTACTGCAAATGATAAATTCAGAGCTGTACATGATTATTATGGACATTCTGTTGAAGGATATCAGTTCGGTAAAGATGGGGAAGAAAATGCATGGATAGAACACAGTAAAATGTTTTCCCCACTTGCACAATGGGCATTATCTTCAGAAACAAGAGGACAAAATTCTTTCGTAAATTATTCCGGAGTTAATGATGTTGTACTTCAAACAATAAAAACTGCATCTGCATTAAAGAAAGAAGGAGAAAAAACAGGTAATAAAGAAATGGTGAATGAAGCGGATATGCTGCTTGATACTGTTTATGATGACTTCCAATTTGCAGAACAAAAAGCAATAATATTACCACCAAAATTTGCTGATGTTTCTAAGTTTCATACAACTAAAATATCAGAAGTTCCCACAAAATTACAAGAAGCTAATAAACCTCAATTTTCAAAAGAAGGAAAAATAGAATGGGAAGAGTCAAGAATAGGTAGAGGGGATAGAGCTATAACTGAAAGAAATGAAAATGTAAAAAATGCTGCTGAAGATTTATATCAAGGCAAAATAGATTCAGATGAATATACTGCGATAGTAGATAAAAATAGCCCAACAAGAGTAGTAACTAATTTTATTGAACCTGCAAAAGAAGATGATATTAAAATTGCAGTGGGTACTAAATCTGAAGGTAAAGTAAATCTTGATTTCCCAGAAGGTAAAAAGGTTGGAGTTAGATTAGATATACCTTCTTATATAAATAAAAATATATGGGCTATAACTGTACATGAGCAAGGCAGAACTGGGTCTCCTTTATCATATAATAATGTAGCTAAACTTAGAAATGTAGAATTTATTACAGACCCATCTGTTGCTCTTGATATAGCAAGGCATAAAGAACTTTCTTCTGGTGGTAGAATGGGCAAAGCGACTATAGCAAGAATGATGGGAGAATGGATACCAATAGAAGGAGATACAGGTGAAGCTAAAGGTAAATCAGCCATGAAAATGGTTGAAGAAATTAAAGATAGCCCAGAATGGGTGCAAATAGGGATGAATCCATTTAGGTTTTCTCATTTTTATGATAGAGCTACAGGTACTCCAATCGTTAAAGCTGAAGAAATTATTCAAATAGGAGGATTAGTTTATGGTAAAAATGTAGAAACTACATCTAAAAATGACCCAAGATTTACTGTTAAAGACAAAAATGGTAATCCTATAATTGGTAAAGGTGGTAAGCCAATACAATTTCAAAAAGAAGAAAAGATAGAAGGTACATTAGATGGTAAGCCTACTACATTTGTAAAGCATCCAGAAGATTTAAAAATAGTGAATGGATTCTATTCCCCAATAGAAAAAAGATTATTAGAAACTAAAGCAGGTAACTTAAGTGCTAATAAATGGAAGGATGTTGTGGGAAAAGGTGACGAAGCTAAATTTACTGGTGTTCTAGGATGGCTTGAATCACTTCCCCCAACACAACAATTGAAAAAATCTGAAGTCCAAAACTGGATGAAGGAAAATAGAATAGAAATAAGTGAAGTTGTATTACCTGAACATAAAATGGTAAAGGGAAGAGCCCCAATATCACTTGAACTTCCCGGAGAAAAGTCTAACTACAAAGAAGTATTAATTACTTTACCAAATTTACGAACCACATCTAAATTCACAGATGGTGAAATTAAGGCAATTAATGAATATAATAAATTATATGATGAGAAAGAAGATTTCTCGAAAAAAATAGGTCTAGGTACTCCAACAGAAGCAGAGAAAATTGAATTTGGGAGAATATTTAGTAAAATGCTAGAAGCAAAGAAGAAACTTCCTAAAGAAATAGCTTCTTCCACATTTTATAAAGTAGATATTCGTGGAAAGGCAAAAGAATTTTCGTCTTCCCATTACGATGAGCCAAACATATTGGCTCACATAAGAATGAATACAAGAGTAGATGCAGAAGGCAATAAAGTATTACACATAGAAGAGTTTCAATCTGATTGGGGTCAAACAGGTAAGAAGGAAGGGTTTAAGAAAGAGTTTAATGCTAATAGATATCAAGAATTGCAGAAAAAAATATTGCAAGGTATTGGTAAGATGAAAAAAGAAGGTAAAATAGCCGAAGATGAAATGGCTGTTCCATATGAAGAAATATTAACAAAACCGGAGGTTACTGAATTAAAAGAATTAGAACAAGCAAAAGCAACGCTTGACAAAAAAATTCCAGAAGCTCCCTTTGTAACTGAAACAGCTAATTGGGCTAAATTAGCATGGAAAGTAGCTCTTAAAGAAGCAGTAAAAGAAGGAGCTGATAAGATTACTTGGACTACAGGAGAACAACAAAATGAAAGATATAATTTAAGTAAAAGTGTAGATGAAATAGGGTGGCAAAAAAATGAAGATGCTACTTATACGATAATTCCAAAGAAATCAAATGAAGTTATAGGTCAGAGAGAAAACATGAGTAAAATAACTCTAAATAGAGTTGCTGATTTGGTTGGGAAAGATATTGCTGAAAAAATAAAAAATGAAGAAGGGAAAGAATGGCAAGGTGGTAATGTTGTGCAAGGGAATTTGAAAGGGGAGCAATTGACTATAGGCGGTACAGGGATGATAGGATTTTATGGTTCTCCAAAAGAAGGTAAAATAGGTATTGTAGGTGAAGTGGCTAAATCCTTATTTAAACAAGTCCCTAGTACAACAGAAATAAATGGAGAGCAACAAAACTCAATAGACATAACTCCTGAAATGAAAGCTCAGGTTGAGGCAGGACTTCCCCAGTTTTCAAAAGGAAAAGATCAAGAATCTCAAATAAAAGAATACATAGATAACCAAAGAAAAGAAGGTGTATCAGAAGAAGACATTAGAGCAGGTATAGAATCAGTATCTGATAAATTAGGATTGGATGCTAAGAAGATTGATTCATTGATGGAAGGGGAAGTTAAGCCAGAAGTTCCCACAGCTAAAGCAGAACCAACTCCACAACCAGAAGGTAAAACTGCAAGTATAAAGAATGCTGCATCAAGACAAACAAGAATAGGTCTTAATCTTCCAGATGTAACACTTCCCAAGATAGGAACAGATGTAGAAGCATTAAATGAAGGAAAGAGATTAGTAGATGAAGGGGAAATAGATACAGATGATGTTATCCTTAAAGTACTATATGGTAAAGGAAAAATAGGAATGAGCCCTGATGAGTCTAAAGCAATGCTTTATCACATGACTCAATTAAAGGCAGCAGAGACAGATGTCAGAAGACAAATAGCTGATACAGAAAATATTGAAGATAAGGCTGTGTTAAGCGGTAAACTACAACAAATATCTGATGCTATGGATGCAGCTACAGAAGCTAATATGCTATCCGGTACAGCGTGGTCAGATGTAGGTCGTGTTAGACAATTAAAGGTAGACGAATCGTTCAATGTATCAAGAGAGAAAGCAGTAATTAAAGATGCTTACGGAGGAACTATTCCTGAAGAAGTTCAAGCTAAAATAGAAAAGATAATTTCAGAAAGAGATGAAGCTATAAATGAAAGAAATAAAATAGAAAAAGCTCTTAGGAGCAAAATGGCAAAGGAAAGTTTTGAAGCCATGATGAAAAGGGCTAACAAATTAAAGAATCCTGCTAAAGAAGTATTATTAAATGAAGAAAAAGATCTATTAGCTAAACTAAAAATAGCATTTAAAAAAGATCTTAATAATTTAAATGCTGGTATACCTATACCTAAAGAAACAATGGAAGTTATAGGGAAGTTGGCTGTTAATTATATTAAGCAAGGAATGGTTACATTGGATGCTATAGTTAATAAAATTCATGATCAAATTAAGGGAGATGTTCCCCAGCTTTCTAAGGATGATATAAAAGACATAATAGGTAATTATAGAGACTTTGAAAGAGAAAAAGAAACATCTCTTCTTGAAAAAAAAGCAGGAAGATTAGAAAAGAAATTAGCAGAACCAGAAAAAATACTTCCTCCAAAAAGAGAACCATTAGTATTTAGGAAAAATACAGAATGGGTAAGAGCAAACCAAAAAGTTGCAAATGCTGAATTTAAGATGAAGGTTGAAAAAAGAAAGGCTCTTGAATCTCAAAAGAATATGTATCAAAAGGGATTAATGTGGGCTGGTAGAGCAGTAAGATTATCTGTACTTTCTGGATATAAAGTTCTTGGAAAGCTTGCATCAGCTGCTGTTGTAGGTGGAGCTGGTAAAAGACTTCCCGAACAAGCAATAGGTCAAATGTGGGCTCATGTATTTAGGGGTGTTTCAGAAAAAGCTCCAATAGAAGGATTTAGTAATGCAAAAGCAGAAGCTAAATTCTATAAAGAATTCTTTGATCCTAAAAAGTTTGCTCAAAATTCATGGTCTATATTGAGTACGGGAGAATCTAAACTTAATAAAAGAATGGGGGCTGGAGAGTATGAGCATATCCCTTTTTTATATCTTCCTACAGATTTGCATCAGATAATAAAAGATCCATTAAAGAGAGCTGCATTTGAGTCATCATTCTTGAATGGGTTGACTTGGGCTGAAAAAAATGGGTTAGATATAAATGATGATTTAGTAATTCAATCATTAGAAAATGCAGCTTATAAGAGAGCTAACTATGAGATATTCCAAGAACAAAATTCTTTCTCTAGATGGTTTGCTCAAAAGAAAAATCAACTAGAAAGAAGTGGGAATGCAGGTGCTACTGGTAAACTTTTAGTTGATATTATGATCCCTGTTAGTACAGTGCCAACAAATATAGTTAGAAGGGTTTTCTCTTATTCCCCTATAGGATTAATAAAGGGAGGGGTTGAAGTTACGAATGCTTATAGAAAAGGAATAGAAAATCTTTCTAATGAGCAAGCAGACAAAGTAATGAGACAATTAAAGCAAGGAAGTTTAGGTACAGCTTTATGGCTTATAGGTTGGTTTGGGGCTTCTTATTTTGGAGGACTATATAGTAAATACAATCCTAATAAGAAGAGACTTGAAGGGGAATTGGCTTCAGATGAAATGGAAATAAATGGAGTTATGACACCAAAACCTGTACAGCACGCACTTCCCTTAGAAGTCATTCAAGTTGCAGCTACAACAAGGCATATATATGATAACTATACAAAAAATAAAGATGCTAATGATGTAGAGGCTTTAACTGTGGCAGCGATGGGATCTATAGGAGCTACTATAGAGCAAGTTCCAGTACTTGAGACGGGGGTTAATGTGGCTCTAGCATTTAAAGAGCCTTATTATCAAGCTAAATTAGGGGAAGATATTGGGCGTAGATTTAAGCCTCAAATCCTTAGAGAAACAGGGATAATAGGAGAAGATAAAAAAGAACTCACTAAACAAAGGAAACAGGGTAAGGCTGGCAAGAAAAGAAAGAAATAAAATAATTTTGTATTAAGCAATAAATGATATATTTGTAAAGAATAAATTTTTAAAAAAAATGAGTTTATCCCCCAATTTTTCAGTAGCTCAAACACCATTGAATCCATCTTTGGTGATATTTACTGATACTAGTACAGGTTCTGATCCTTCTATAACTGGAAGAAGGATATATGTAACAGATTCCCAAGGTAATCCTGTAGTTCCCACAGGGACTTCAACTACTTATATTACATGGGTTTTAGCTACCAATCCTTTATCTGTAGATTTACTTACTCAGGATTTAGCTGTAAATGTAAGAGTAGATTGGGTGAATATCTCTGGAGGTGTTGTTGCTACGTTAAATCAAAATTATTGTTTTAGTCTCTTTAACAAACAATTCCTATATTATCTCATACAATTACAATCGACAACTTATAATATAATACAGGATACGAATTATTGGGGTAATGTAGGAATTTTTTGGGCAAATGTAACAGGTGCTATAACTGCAGTAGAAATCGGTAACGATATAGCTGCATCTCAGGCTTGTTTATCAAGAGCAACTTTTATGGCACAAAATCAAGCTAATTATTTTTAAATATGGCTCAATTATCAATATTGGAAGTTATAAGAATAGGGAGGATGAGTGTCCCTATTTCTGCTATAGATATATCTGAAGGGAACTTGTTCGGAGAAAGATTATCTGTGACTTCCCCACAAACAATAGCATTAGTTACTGATGCATTAAATTGGCAATATGAAGGTAATCCTTCTGACGATACATTAAGAGGAGTAGCTAATTACTTAACATTCCTTTGTGGTGCTTATGGATTAGAAGCACAATATGCAATATCAGGTACTACCGGAGGAGCTATAGTTCCTATAATGGGAGCTCCTAACCCAATAGAATTTGTAGTAGATGGAACGTCATACATCCCTAATGGAAGTTCAACTAAGATAGTATCATCCTTTATAGGATTTAATATGATATTTGCAAGAGGTGGAATTACTCAATCAACAATAGATACAGGCGGTTCTTACTTTACTTGGACAAAAAGTACAGGAGCATTTTTCTGTTATCCTCCAGCTTCAACTGGGGAATTATTCCAACTGTATCCAACTATTTAATTATATGAAAAGAATACTTTTATTATTTGTCTTCGCATTATTTTATAATTTTGCGTTTTCCCAATTTACAATAACTCAGAATATGGGATCGGCAGTAACGCTAGTCAACTCCAAAGGAGGATTTAAGGCTGATAGTGCGTTGATACTTCCTTCATTCCCTGATACAGCTTCTGCAAACCGTTCCCCGTTTATAAAATATTATGCCGGTAATACAATAAGAGTAGGAGATACTGTATATATTAGAAATTCTACAGCTACTAAATGGATTAATATAGGTAGTGGAGGAGGAGGAGGAGTTGGTAATGGGTATACTATAACATATCAATTAAGCGATTCATCATATAGATTAGTAAGACCTGATAATACTGCTGATACATTTTTATATACAGGTGGTGGGGGAAGTGGTGGAGGTGGGGGTAGTGGGGTTACTTCAGTTGCTACAGGATATGGCTTATCAGGGGGAACAATTACCACAACAGGAACAATAATAGTAGATAGTGCTACATTAAGTTTAAAATATTTAAGACTTGTAGATACATCTGCAATGCTTTCTAAGTATTTAAGAAAGACTGATACTACTGCAATGTTATCTCCATATTTAAGAAAAGTTGACACATCTTCGCTTTCAAATAGAATTAATTTAAAAGTTAATATTTCTGATACTTCTTTAATGTTGACTCCTTATTTAAGAAAAGTTGACACATCTTCGCTTTCAAATAGAATTAATTTAAAAGTTAATATTTCTGATACAAGTTCGATGTTAACTCCATATCTAAGAAAAGTTGATACATCTTCCCTATCAAATAGAATTAATCTAAAACTTAATATATCAGATACAGCATCAATGCTATCTCCTTATTCTAAATTAAAAAGTGTAGGAGTATCCATGCCATCTGCTTTTAGCGTAGCTAATTCTCCTTTAACAAACAATGGAACAATAGCAGTAAGTGGAGCAGGTACAGTATCTCAATATGTAAGAGGTGACGGTACATTGGCTAACTTCCCTAATTCAACAGGTGGTGGAGCATCAGTTAATTATTATCTTAATGGTAGTGTGTCTCAAGGTACATTTGGGGGAGATACATATTACCAAATGAGTAAAACACCAATACTTGGTGCAGGTACGAATTTTACAAGAACAAATGGAGCAGGCGATGGTTACATAGCATCATTTATTACTGATGCTAATGATCCTAGTCAATTAAATATACCCGGTGGTAATTGGAATTTAGAGTTTTATTTCCAATCAAGTGCATCTGGAGGAAGTTCACAATTTTATGGTGAGATTTATAAAGTAAGTGCTACAAATGTATTCACTCTTATTGCAAGTGGTTCAGCAAATCCTGAAGGTATTACAAATGGAACAACAGTTGACCAATATTTTACAAGCATATCAGTACCATCTACAACATTACTTATTACAGATAGATTAGCAATTCGTATTTATATAATAACAGGTGGTAGAACGATTACATTACATACTGAAAATAGTAATTTATGTGAAGTTTTAACAACATTTACAACAGGACTTACAGCCTTAAATGGGCTTACTGCACAAATACAAAATTTTGCTACAGGCACAAGTGGAAGCGATTTCAATATTTCATCTACAACTGCTACTCATACATTTAATTTACCTACTGCATCTGCTACAAATAGAGGTGCTTTATCTTCAGCAAATTGGAATACATTTAATGGTAAAATTGGTGCAGGGGATACAGCTACAATGCTTACTCCGTATTTAAGAAAAATAGATACGGCTTCCCTTTCTTCAAGAATAAATTTGAAAGTAAATATTTCGGATACTTCATCAATGCTTACTCCATATTTAAGAAAAGTAGATACGGCTTCTTTGTCTTCAAGAATAAATTTGAAAGTAAATATTTCTGATACTTCTTCAATGCTTACTCCATATTTAAGAAAAGTAGATACTGCTTCCCTGTCAAATAGAATTAATTTAAAAGTAAACATTTCAGATACTGCAACTATGCTAACACCTTATTCAAGAAAGTTTGCAGCTGCTTATACTATGAATGCTAATAATACAAATGCAGCAGCAAGTCAGGCAACACAAACGTTTAGAGATTCAGCTTTTAAGGCTTACACAGGTACAATAACATGGACAGCTGGAGTTGCTCCATCAGGGACTGCTAATAATACTTATCATTGGTCGCAGATAGGTAAATTAGTTACATTAAGAATGAACTTCTCTTATTCAGTATCAGGAACAACGGTAACCGCTGCTTCATGTACATTACCTTCCGATTGTCCAATCCCTGAATTACCAACTGGATTTACTGGAGCTTCAGCTGTAATAGCAGTTGGTTCAGGTACATTTGCAACTTCCGCAACATCACTATCTGTTATAACTACTCCTGTTGGAACTTGTTGGATAAGAGCAAATGCTGCTAATAATGGCTACGAAATTGTAATTTCAAGGGCAAGTAGTTCAGCTGCTGCTGCATATGTAACCATTCAATATTTCGCACAATAATAATTTATGAAACACATTAGACAGAAAAATATAGCAGGAACAACATATACAGTAGTAATTACTGAAGGTTGGGATAAGCCACTAGAGGAGCATCCTACAATAGTAGAACATCCTGAAGTTTTTGAAGTGGTTGACTGCGATATTCCTACCGAAAATTTACAATACTTAAATTATAATTCATAAGACATGAAAAAAATATTTTTATTATTACTTTTATTTGTCTCTTTGCTTTCACAGGCTCAGAATAAGTATTTGATTAAGATAAGTGGATCTGGAGGAACTTCTACTTTCCAAAATAATATAATAATGAATGCCACAACTAGCAATAGATTGGGGTATTGGGTTAATGGAGATACTATTCCGGTAGCAGGATTAGGATTGGATGCTGCTTTCCAAGTAATAACTCAGAAGGCTGTACCTCCTACATATGTGCCTCCTACTGCAACTATTAGTTCTTCCCCATCATCGGGAACATATGAAATAGGTACTAATTTAGGAACTATAACATTCTCTAGTACTTTTACTCAAAATAATGGTGGAGCTTTAAAGCCTCCTCCAAATGGAACAATTTACTACAAAGGAGCAGTTGCATTAGCAAGTAATACAGATATAGTATCATCTTTAACATCTAGCTTGTCTTATAGAGTTAAAAAATCTTATGATACGGGAGCATGTATAGCAAATAATTTAGGGGTTATAGATTGTACCGGAAGAATCGTAGCTGGCTCTGTATATAGTTCTTATATCACATTTTCCCCCTTGTCAAAAAGATATTGGGGATATACTAGCAACGCTTCTGCTAATAATTCGGATTTGATTGCATCTTTAGGAGGAGGACAAGAATTTGCAACTTCTAAAGATAAATATGATTTTAGTGTAGTAGTATCAGGCACTAATAAACATATATTCTATGCCTACCCAGCTAGCTTTGATACATTGACAACAATTTATATAGGAGGTATAGAAAGTATAAGGACTTTTGATAGAAAAATAATGAGTTTTACGAATGCTCAAGGATATCCTTTAAATTATTATGTTTATACATCTCAAAACGAATTTAATAACGTAACAGCACAATTCACAAGTGTAAATTAAAAATATGAAACGAATATTATTAGCATTATTTATTTTAATAGCCACATCTTCCCTAGCTCAAGTAACAGTAGTTGGATATGTATCTACATTAGGTGTAGCTAATTACCCTACTCATATAGATTCAATGGGTAAAGGAGGTTATGTAGTGGTTAGGGATACTACCCAGAGGAATGCTATTACTTGCCTAAGAAGAAAATATGGTATGGCTGCTTATGTTCAATCGCTACAAAAATTATATATTTTAAAAGATAGTAATTGTGCAAATACTTGGGTAGAATTTACTGCAGGAAGTGGTGGAGTGTCTAAAATTACAGCAGGTACAAATATTACAATATCTCCTATTGGAGGAACAGGAGATGTGACTATTAATGCAGAGGGAGGAGGATTTAGTCAAGGATTACAAAGTGTAATAGATGTTAATGATTCACTTAATGTATATGGGTTTCATTTTAGAACACCAATTCACAATCCTTATGCAGTAAGTATAATTACAAATCCTTCTGCTACATATGCCCCAAATCTTATTATGCCAGCAACAAGTGGTACAATAGCTTTAGAAGGTAATCAAAATAGGGCTTTAACCTATATTGTAAATTTAACAACAACAACAGGGACTTCCCAAGTAAAGGGAAATTCATATTCTTTAATTGAACAAGGAAGTGATACCGGAAACCCAGCAGATTATGGTTTCTTAGAGTTTGAAAACCCAACTCCCTACGATGGTCAACGGATAACTATTGTAAATAGGGATACGGCTTATCAGCATCCTGCTTACATATTGCAATCTGGTTATGTTCCTGTTTTAGAGGGAACTAATGAGCCAGTTACTTGTATACCTTATGGTCTGACATATGAGTTTGTTAGCGTAAATGGGACTTGGCATGCTACAGCTTCAAAACAAAGAGAAACAAGGTATAACTTAGTCCCTAATCTATATTACGATTATCCATCTGAACACTACCCTTTAAATAGTTGTAATGCCATATATCAATTTTTAGGATTTACTTGGAAAGATTACGTTGCTCGCCCTATAGGAACTATTGACTTCCCCCCTGCATATTATCTTAGTTACCCTGATGAAGATACAATACCAATAAATGATGGTCAAAGAATAACTATAATAAATGACCAATATTTTAATCCAATAAGAATAGGCTTAAATAAACCAAGTAAGCAATTTGCTGGTGGGTTCTATTATGATACTGTAGGCACAATACCTCCACAAACAATATATGAATTTGTCTCAGTTGGGGGAAAATGGAGATTAGTAACTCCTATAGCACAACCAGTTGATGAAAACGGTAGTCCAAATAGCTTTATAGCAGATTTCTATCCAAAAACATATGGAATATATCCACTTCATAATATAAGTCGTGCTTTTTTACCCGATTCTAAAGCTCATAATGGGGAATCTATTACATTTGTGAATATATCTTCAGGCACAGGGGCAGACACTACTACAATGGAAATAGCAACTTTAAGCGATTATATAATTAACCCTAATTATCCAGCAGGAGGAGGAGTTTGTCTTCTTCCTCCTTTGGCTAGTATTACTTTGGTTGCTATATCGGGGTCTTGGGCAGTAACTTCTTTTTATATTAAACCATAAAAAAACTTTAATTGATTTAAAATAAAAATATTAAATTGCGTATGTTATTATTATTTAAAAGTAAAAATGAGATAAAAAAAATGAATACTCCAACAGAAACAGGAAATGTTTATTTATCAATGTTAAGTGCTTTTTGTGCGATATTATCATTGTCAGCCATACAGCCAATTTTAACATTCATTGCATCAATCGTGGGTATTTGCTCAGGATTATATGTGATGCTTAAAGCAAGTGGGAAATCAAAACGCAAGTAATATGAAATCAGGATTTTTAAGTTTAGACACAAAGGATTTTATTAAGGGTTTGTTATTATCAGTTTTTACATCTGTTATATCAATAGTATATACGTCTGTACAAATGGGTAATTTAGTTTTTGATACGAAAACTATTGCGACAACAGCCTTGACAACAGCATTAGGATATATCATGAAGAATTTGCTTACAAATTCAGATGATAAATTCCTTAAGCCAGAGGGAAAATAATCCCAAAAAAAAGAAGAGTCCGTAGAAACGGACTCCGATGTTTAATATGAAAAAACTATCTACTTCGCAAATGTAAATATTTATGAAGTATCTTCCAATTATTTTTTCAATTATTTTTTTGTCTTGTTCCCCCGAAAAGCAATTAAATAAGCTACAAATTAAACATCCAGAGGTTGTAAGTAAGAAGACTTCTGAATGGTATCCATGTGTAGTTACTAAGATAACTTCAGACTCCTCTCAATATAAAGATTTTATGATTAAGATAGATTCTCTTAATCGTATAGATACATGCTACTTAACAGATACATTAGTATCTAAGGATACAATAATAAAGACATACAAAAAGCTATTGATTAAATATAGGGAAGTAGTGAGACATCTTCCCTCCATACATGATACCGTAAGAGTACTGGATAAAGCAGATCTAACAGCAAAAGAATACGAACTTAAGCAGATGGCAGCAAAGTCAGATGACTACAATAAGAAGTATACTCGTAGCTTATTTTACATGGGTATTCTTTGGTTGGTAATAGTTTGTTTATTATTATACGCATATATTAAAAAATAATGTTTAATACTCAACATTTATGGGTCACAATAACTGGTGTAGTAATGGGCATGTGCTTCATTGCATCTAGTGTTTATTACGTCAACAAGTTATTTGCTAACCACACTAAAGACTTACTAGTTAGATTTATTCTATTAGTATTTGCTGCATTAGTGGGGGTATTTGTGGTAGATAAAGTAATAGCGTTTGGAATGCCATTATTATCTGACAATCAAAATGAACAATTATTTGATTTAATAAAAACCTTGACACTTATGATTTTTAGTTATTATTTTGGAAGTCAGAAAGGGGCAGGACAAAACAACGAAAATGAAAATAGGTAAAAAAGGAATCGAGTTAATTAAAAAATGGGAAGGTTGTAAATTAGATAGCTACAAATGCAGTGCAGGACACGATACAATCGGGTTTGGAAATACCTTTTATGAAGATGGTAAAAAAGTAAAGGCAGGGGATAAGATTACTAAACAAAGGGCAGAGGAATTGCTTGCTAATTTGCTTCCTAAATTTGAAGCTATAGTTAACAAGAAGGTACTAGTTCCCCTTACGCAAAATCAATTTGATGCATTAGTATCATACACTTGGAATACAGGAGGCTCAACAACTCTGTTTAATTTGATAAACCAAAAATCATCCGATGCTACTATTCGTGAATGGTTTGAAACAAAGTACACTACTGCCGGAGGAAAACAAGTTCAGGGATTAGTAAACAGAAGGAAAGATGAAGCAAATCTATACTTTACCATATGAGTTTAAAACAGGTCAGAACAAACAGAAAGCGTTTATTTTTTGACATTGAGGTATCTGCAAATATTGGCTTGTTCTGGCAATCAGGATTCAAGTTGAATATTAGCCCTGATTCAATCATTAAAGAGAGAGCTATCATTTGTATATGTTACAAGTGGGAAGATGATAAGGAAGTTAAGTATCTTACTTGGGATTCCAAGCAGTGCGATAAGAAGCTATTAGAGAGGTTTGTAAAGGTCGCAAACTCCTGTGACGAGCTGATTGGTCACAACGGAGACCGTTTTGACTTATCTTGGATAAGGACACGATGCTTATATCATCGGATACCAATGTTCCCAAAATATGTCACCATCGATACATTAAAAATAAGCAGATCGAAATTCAAATTCAATAGCAATAAGTTGGATTATATTGCAAAGTTTCTTGGGGTAGGGCAGAAGATGAAGACAGACTATGGTATGTGGAAGGATATCATGCTCAATAAGTGTAAAGTGTCGATGTCAAAAATGGTAAAGTACTGCAAGATGGATGTGATTGTTCTTGAAAAAGTGTTTAAAGAATTGTCAAATCATATAGAGGCTAAGACACATTATGGTGTTACCTTTGGTGCTGATAGGGGAAGTTGTCCGGAATGTGGTAGCGATGAACTAATGATATCTAAAAGAAGAACAAGTGCAACTGGGGTTAAGAAGATTCAGTATAAGTGCAATACTTGTTACAAGATGCATACTAAGACGGATAAGTAAATTATAAAGACCCGTAGAAACGGGTCTCGCAATTTATTATTCCATCCTATGAAAAACCGAAACAAATATAAGTTAAATATATGAAAGAAAAAATTGAAATTTTATTGTCAGAACTTCCCACTACAGAAAAGATTAATATATTGGAATCTCTTTGTAAGAAATACAGGAGAGAAAATAGTGCTAGAATAAACGCTAAGCAGATGGGGAGAAGAGTGGATGATGATAGACCAGACCTTCAAACATTAAAAGCAATATGAAGAAGAGTAAAAAGCTAAAGCTGTCCACTTACAATTGCAATCTGATAATTATTATTACTGATAATTTGAAGGGGGAAGTCAATGCAGTATATAAAAGACTGAAGCATAAGGATGTGTTTAGTGATGAGGCAGAAGGAATACTATTGAGTTTAGATATTGATAATTACTATTTGATATTTGATACACAATACCTTAGCCATAATACTATTGCTCATGAAGTTTATCATGCAGTCGTTAAGGTTACTGAAGACCGAGATATTGTTGAGGAGGAGTCTCAGGCTTGGTTGGCAGGATACTTGACTGAAGAAGTGTATAAGTATATAGATAAGCATGAGTTTAAGATAATTAAATAAAAGAGACCTCCGTAGAAACGGAGGTCGTTACCTCTAAGATGTTGCCATCTTAACCTACATTATCGTTTATTTGTTGAATGATTAATGTTATATTCTTTCCGTCTTCCATTATTATTATTTCATTGTAAAGTTGTGTTATTTCCATACGTACTAGAGAGGCAGGTAACTCAGACCTTTTAAGCCTTAAATAGCTGTGTATTTCCCCTAAAGAGTAGTTGTCATTGCCTTCATTATTAAAGGCTATTAAACGGAAGATATCGTTGTTTAAAATGCCCATCTTTTTGATTGATACTTGAAATTCATTTTTAGTTTGCATTGTTAATTTGTTTTAGTGAATAAATCTTTTTTGTATTGTCGATGTTCTCTTATTGATTGAGTATGTTTTTCTTTATTATACCATACCATGCTCCCTCCCATTTCTTTTCTCCTTTCCAAGTTTCTTTTGTGTGAATCTGGATTCAATGTGAATTGTATGAGCCTTCTGCTGACATTAAACATGGATGCTAATTGTCTTTGAGTTGCTCCTCTTTTTCCCCAAAACACAATCATTTCTTTTTGGCAAGGGAGTAACTTAGAGCTACGCTTAAGGAAGGGGTTGGTTAATGGCATTGTATCAGTTTTCCTCGGCATTACCTCCTCCTTCATATTTTATTTCGGGAAGTATTACTACTCCATCTAGTGTGCCTTTGTTCTTAGCAGATTCTATTATCATTTCCCCTAGATTGAAAAAATGATCATCTGATTGACAAGCATGAATCAATTCCCCAATGTATACTATTTTTTGAACGTGGCTCAATTCGTCATAATTTTTACAAAGCATAATCTTTAATTTAAATTGTTAATAATTAGAAACATAGCCTTTCATCCATAGAGGTATGTACCCAAGTGTACTCATCTACATATACATTGGCAGTATGACCATCATCAAACTTGATAGGTAGCCAATATACACAAGTCCCCGAACTGCAGTCGACATCTCCCGAGCCGATACATATTCCACATCCCGATACTTTTTCTTTTTTGCAAGACAGCATTGATGCTGTAATTAATAATCCTAATAGTACTTTTTTCATGATTGTTTTTTTTAAAGTTTATGTAATTCGGTTAATACTTCTGAATAGAAATCGTTTGCTTTTTCTATTTGCTCTATTGATTCGCAGTAGTTACTTATCTCATCTAGTATCTCTTCTACACATATCAATGAACATATTTTAGTTTGTTGCTTGTCTATGAGGAAGTCAATAGTCATTCTGTTATACAATTGTTCTGCTCTTTCTTTTGGTGTCATGATTTATTTTGTTTATATGTTATGAATTTAATCTTTCTTGAAGGTAATCTATAACGGGTAGCATTATTAACACCCCGATTGAAAATAAAAATCTCATGTAATTTAGTTTTAATATTTAAAATAAGGGAAGATGCATTGTGACATCTTCCCCATATTCCACACACACAACATAATCTCTTATACGCTATATATCAGCCTCGTAACGTCATTATCTATATGCTCTGATACTAATCCCTTAGCCCTCTCATGATGTACGGGAGGAACGATTAAGTAATGATGTACACAAAAGACATTTGATGTTTCGGTTGTTATTATTTTAGTTGGTATCTTATTGCTCTTTAATACATTTTGGGCATCCTCCAATTCCTTCTTTGCTACATGAGATGGGCATGGAGAATCTGACCATGTTCCCGTATCATTTGCTCCACACACTGCATATATAGGTTGTTCGTATCCCCTCCATCCATCAATCTTTACATAGGTCTTGGATGTGTCGAATGTCTTCCCTACTTTATTCTTATCTACTTCAGGAGGAGTATTAGTATTCACCCTTATCCAATCCCCACTCCATTGCTCTCCATTTAAATACCATTCACCTTTCTTTTGAGATATGCTGACATCGGGAAGTCCATTCAGACGTTCTTTAGTTGTTCTAGATTGCCATCCAGCGTTTGATATGTACATTCCATCCTCACGATGCTCTGCAATCTTGTTACCAAATAGCCATAACCCTTGACCATCAGTGTGGGTATTACTAATCTTTTTTGCTTGACCTTGCACAAAGGCATCGGTAATTGTTGATGTGATTTTTTTCATTGTATGTGTTTTTTAGTGTTTAATTATTTAAGTTTAATCTCGCTTATCTCTCGTTCAAGTTCCCCCTCATTATAGGATGTAAATACAATACCACCTCCATATGATTTGTTGTGATATTTTCTGCCTCCTATCTCCCTAGATTTCTTGAGGGCTATGCTATACAATTCAGAAGTAGTGCTTATCCCATTTAAGATGTCTGATTTGCTTTTAGCTACCTCTCTATCTTCATCATTAATGAATTCTAGGAAGTGGCATACATATCTAGGGTTGCCATTGACATCAGAGTTTACTCTTGTTAGTTTCATCGTGATTTTTTTTTAATGATTAATGTATGGGAAGTGCATCCATAATTACTTGGTATTGTTCATCGGTAAATAGTGGCAGTAAATCTATACCACTTCCTCCCAATACTATCTCAACAAATTTTATGTCTACAACATTATTCCCTAATAAGTCAGTTCCTACATAGTATGTAACTATTAGTTCTATACCATCTTGGTCAATAATTGTTTCGTACCTACGTTCCATTTTTTTTAGTTTAAATTGTTAATTAATATATCTATTTCTGATTGGGGAATTTCTCCTACAGCATTGTATTGCAGTCTTACATACTCTTCCCCATGCTCATCAATATCTAAATCAGCTATAGAGAAGTTACCTAGTCTTATTCTTTTTATGTCATCATATGACAAGTTGATTGGGGTTTCCGTAATCGTGTTCCCATAATAGTCTTCAATTACTGCTTTTGTGTTCATGATTTTTAAATTTAGTTTGAATAATCAATTGCTTTGTCTTCGTTAAAATTATTTTTCTTTACTTCCACATCCAAGTGTACACAATACTCTCTGCATATCCTACACATATAGAATGTTTCAGCAGAAGGTGTTTCAGTTGTTTCTACACTAGCTAATTCGCAACAATCACAATAGATTGTATGTTTCATAATTTTGAATTTAAAGGTTTAGTAAATTAGATATAAGTTCTTTTGCTTTGTATGAATGACCTCCAATGTTCCATCTGATAATCTGCTCCTTCAGTAACCCTCTCTGCTTCCAGTCGTAGATGGTAGCTACTACATTCTCTCCATCCACTTCCCCCTCTATAGTCCAATTGCATATAGTCCTATCCATATCCCCTTCCATCTCATCTCCTAGTATGGATAACAATGTCTGATAGGTCATCGTTAAACTGCCTACTAGATGTGTACCCTCTGAATTTGTTTTGGCATGATTAATCTTGTAAGGGAAGTCATTCTTTTTTACTCTAATAGTATTCTGATTCAAGTCTCTTGTTAACATAGATTCTTTTTAATGATTAAATAATTTCTAGGTCATCGTACCCAATCTGCTTTAGTTCATTAAGCAGTGGCATATATTGTTGTGGCTCTGCTTCCCCACTTTCTTTTATGTATTCGGGATGACAAGCAGAGTGCTGACCTATTTGAGAATAACAAGTGACAAACGTACCGAATATACTATTGAATATTTCAGTAGGGAAGACTGCAAATAAGTCTTCATTCTCTTTATTATATAAGAATTTAACTTGCATAATGTGTGGGTTAGTGTGTGATTATTTTATTTGTGCTTGTTCAATAATAGTAAGGTAGTGGTCATAATATCCATGAAAGATATCTTGTCCTACTTCAGTGTAAGTCATCTCTGCTTCGCTTTCTACATAGATGTCATTATAGGAATAAATATTCTCCTCTACCATGTCTTCTAATTTAGCACTAGCCAATTCACTAGCCAGTTCTATTTTGTTAACAAGTATATTGCTATCTGAAATCGCATATACAATTGACAGCATCCAATCTGAATATATTTCTACATCAGTATCTCCATGTTGATTAATGAATTCAATAGGACTTGATAGGAATGATTCTAGATTTGGATATTCCTCATATTTTTCTTGTTCCCATCCTTCATCATTGTTATCATCTAGCCATTGATGAAGTGCTATTCTGCACTCGTTTAAAGTCCCTTTTCTTAATACCACTGAATTGTCTTCAGCATCGTAAATTTGATAAATGTTCATAGTTTTTTAGTTTAGTGTGTGATTAATCTTTGTTTATTTGATTTGATAATTCATCTTGTAATTCTTGAGAAAGGGAAGTGCATTTAATAGGTGTTAGATATTTACTACTTTTGCTATCTTCTATTGCCTCATTTACATCCCCATATATAACTATATTGTAATTGCTTTCCCATCTTACTGCATCTTTATTTTTAGTATTATATAATACATAATCATTTTCAGATATTTTTTTCATTGTATTTATTTTATATTTTTATTAAGGATTAATTTGTACTCCAAAATATAGGATATCTACTTTTTGAGTTGTACTCCAATCAATTTGAAGTTGTTGGCACACTTGAATCCATGTATCTTCGTGTGCAAAGTCATCAGAATATAAAGTTATAAATTGACCATTAGGTTTTACTTCCCATAGTCTTTCATTTAATGAATTTATCTGATGTTTATTAAGAAAGTTATTTGCTTCCATATTTTTTAATTTAGTGTGTGATTAATTATTGTTTTCGTTTTCCTCTTCAATGTCATCTTCCCTATACATAAGACAAATAGATGTTAGCTTGTTATTAGTTTCATCAAACAAGTCTTCATTGATATGTCTTAAGGGCATTACATCACTATCGTAATCGTATCTATAGTTTACATCAATATCAGATAGTGTGTGACCATACTTCTCTAGCATTACCAAGAAGTCTTTAAGTTGTTGTGCATTCATAATGTTTAATTTAGTGTGTGATTAAAGTTGTTTATTGTATTTTTAAATTTAATACTTCTGATGGTCTTCAGATTAATCATTCGGTAGTTTTCTTTATCCATTGCCCATACTACCATCAAGTCTTTTTCTGATGGATTGAACTTCAATCCTCTGCCATTAATTCCCTTCTTTACTCCTAATCTAGCAGTCATATTCCTAACACTGCCATCCTTCTTTACAAAGG
>Ga0209190_1000101_pt1 | contig 56051 bp, 85 predicted proteins | sample M_140205_XF_Meta_FD_187315 | JGI IMG/M metagenome (GOLD analysis project Ga0209190, IMG submission 187315) | Freshwater microbial communities from Lake Montjoie, Canada to study carbon cycling - M_140205_XF_MetaG (SPAdes) (version 2) | ecosystem: Environmental > Aquatic > Freshwater > Lake... | reverse complement strand
GGTTGGCGAAGCCCCGATCAAATTGTTAACTACATAACTTACTGAACATTAAGTTATAACATAAAATACAAATAATAATTTAATGAAGTTGCCCATGCTGATCGAGGGAAGAATTAGCAGAGAGCAGTGGGAATATCTTTCAGAAGATGGAGTAAATAAAATCGCTGAAGATATTTTTAAACATTACAGATCGATGGGATTCCCATATTACGAATTCTCAGAGAAAGAAAAAATACAGGAGCTTGGCAAACTACAGGGGTTCTTCGATAGAAGTGGGGATGGGATCATTGAGGAAGACAAGATACGAATGACCATGCATGGCCTAGCCTTGGCTTGGTCGTACTTCCCCCACTCATGGGAGGTAAGATCCAACAAAATGAAGACCCCATTCGAGGTTTACTCTGATGACGAGCTATTTATGAAGGCCATTAGGAGAAGGCTAAAAAGAGGCACATATTTCTCTGAATCTGGAATACGAAAAGCATTAAGAACTTATAGTGGAACGCAGGGGGTATCGAACTTTAGACCCACAGCCGCTGGCGCAATTTACAAAAAGTACTGCCCAAAGGGAGGAATAGTTTGGGATATGTCATGTGGATATGGGGGAAGGCTTTTGGGTGCGTTAATATCCAGAGTCGTTGGTTGGTATATTGGAACTGAGCCTTGTTCGGAAACATTCGATGGGCTGATGAAAATGAAGAATGAGCTTTTCCCAAGCATGAATGCAACTGTCCTAAAATGCGGAAGCGAGGATTTTGTGCCAACGCCAAATACCCTAGACCTATGCTTCACCTCTCCACCCTATTTTAATACTGAAAAATATTCTGACGAGGAAACCCAGAGCTATAAGAAATTTGAATCGAAGGAAAGCTGGAACGAGAAGTTTCTTGGTCAAACCATCAAGAACTGCCTTATTGGCCTAAAGGCTGGAGGCCATCTAATCATAAATATAGCGAATGTTAAATCCCATCAAACGCTTGAAAGCGATACAGTCAAAATATGCTTGGAGCAAGGTTTAGCCCATGTTGAGACTCTTAGGCTATTGTTAAGCTCAATAACAAAAGGCGGGTACAAGTCTGAGCCAGTATTTGTATTCAGAAAGCAGGGTTAGGGCAAATAAGTCTTGTTTGGGGTTATAATGAACCTATAGGTACTAAATGGTAACACTACAGGAAATAGCAGACGCTTGGGGATGCTCCCAGCCCTATATTTCTAAGCTTAAAAATAAGGGGATGCCAACAGATACGATTGAGAACGCCACTGCTTGGAGGGAAAACAACAGGGAGCGATCTGGAAAGCTTCCCTCAAACAGCATATCTGGAGGGGTTGTTATCCCAAAGGACACTTCAGTTCCAGTAAGCAAGGGCGATCTTTCTAGGGACGATATTTATGGATGCTTGGCTAGGGCAAGAAATACTGAAAAGGTATCGTATGCGATTTTGCATAATGCACAGGTAAACAACGAAACCCATAAATTGCCAAGCTTGGTCAAGGCGCATCGTGAAGCAGTGAAAAGCAGGATGGAGGCAGAGATCAAAGTCGAGTCGTTACAGGTTGCGATGGGATCAAAGATAGATGCAGATGTGGCGAGAAACATCTTTGCCAGATACATGATGACCATTCGCAATCTAATGGAGGGACTTGGGGCTAGTGTTTGCAGAAGGGCGAACCCAAGCGATCCAGAACTTGCTAAAGATGCAATTGCTGATGGGGTGAAGCAGATCATCGCAGTAATTGAGAAAACGAAAGGAGGCAAGCTGGGGGATATGAAAGATGTTGACTTGGACGAAAATGAAACCATTTTAACTGCAAATGAACAAGTACCCCAAGATATTGAGGTTAAAGCTTAGTGAGATACAAGGGGCTGGTTACAATCCTCGAAAAATTACTCCAGAGGCGTTGGGTCGCCTCACGAAAAGCCTTGGAGAGCTTGGAGACATTCAACCCATCACGATCAATGTTCGGACTGGAAATAGGATCATTGGGGGGCATCAGAGGTTTAAGATCTACCAAGCTATGGGGCGCACGGAAGTCGATGTCTGGGCAGTCGATCTACCAGAGGACAAGGAGAAAGTCGCCAACCTCGCACTCAACAACCTTTCGGGGGAATTTGACAACGAAGCACTCAAAAACTTACTCGAAGAGATTGATCAAACAGAACTAAATATTGAACTGACTGGATTCTCCAAAGAGGAGATCGAAAAAATGCTTACTGGTGCGCCACCAGAAGTTGAGGACATGAAAGAAGAAATTGAGACAGGCGATGTGGAAATGATTCCGCTTTATGTGGAAAAAAAAGATTTGAAGGATTTAATGGGGAAGGTCAAGCAGATCGGGGAGAGCAAGAAAATTGAGGGAATCGCCAATATCATATTGGCATGCGTTCACGAAACCCATGGGAATCTCGGATAAGTATGAAAAGCCAGATGAGGCGGCCATCATCTGTTGCGGAGATCCTAAAAGCAGACACGCAAAATCTGCGATCTTTCTAGCTGAAGACTGCATAGGGCATACGATCTACCCGCATCTATTCTTTTTCTCTCCACACACAAGCACCGAAAAGAAAAACTCAAAGACACTAAGTGCCAAGGGCTATCCTGTGTGGTTTTGCGGGAATAGCCAGCAAGCTTGCATAGATATGATCTACAGGCTTTCAAGATTCAAAATGCGCTCTTGGGTTGGAATCGCTCCGAATCTTCCAGAACGCTACAACATTAGCAGGACAGGGATTGAATTCCTGTGGAGGATGCGTCCAGCCAGAGACATTATTTTCACTGACATGCAGATGGATGATGTTCTTCTGAACTGGTCATTTGACCTTCTAAAGTATCCCAGAAATGTTATTTGCCAGACAGAGGACGAAAAGATCCTTTACCCAATGGGAACTAAACTTCTTTCAATCTATGAGGATTTTAGACTGTGACCACGCAAGAGCTAGAGCTTCTCGCCCAAACATTCTGGATACCAAAGAAGGATCTTTCGGTTACAGAGTGGGCTGAGTCTAATCTTTACCTTTCAGATCGAGTGTCCTCGACTGCGGGACCGTATTCAACCCTACTCACCCCATATGTTCGTGAACCACTGGAGAACTTTAGAGACGAGCGATTGCGAACCATGATCCTGTGCTGGGGGGCGCAGACAGCCAAAACTACATCGATCCTAGCTGGGCTGGCGTACAGACTGGATTTAAAGCCTATTCCTACCATGTGGGTCATGCCAAACGAGAATCTAGCCAGATCATTCTCAGAGTATCGCTGGTTGCCCATGGTGGACGATTGCGAGGCATTAGCACGACATAAGCCAAAGAATCTGGATAAGTACAAGCTGATGGAACAGCATTTTGATAAAATGTCGGTCTGGTTTTTTGGCAGTAACTCTCCAGCCAACCTCGCCTCACGCTCTGTAGGATTATTGATTTGCGATGAAACTGATAAGATGTCGGAGGCAACATCTAAGGAAGCCAATTCAATTCAGTTGGCAGAGGTTAGGACGAAAACTTACCCCTTATCACTTACGGTACAAACATCCACTCCAACTACAGATTACGGCCATATCTGGCAAAGCTTCAAGAGAGGAGATCAGAGGTACTATTATGTTCCATGTCCCTTTTGTAACGAAGAACAGGTTCTTACTTGGCCTCAAGTAAAATGGGATGAGAATGCCAAGAACGCAGATGGTGAGTGGGATAACGAAAAAGTGCGCTCCAGTGCCTATTATGAGTGCGTTTCGTGCAAAGGAAGGATAACTGATGGTCACAAGACAAAGATGCTTAGAATGGGCAAATGGAAGCCAACAAACCTTAATCCAGAGCCTCAAGTGAAATCCTACCACCTTTCGGGCATCTATTCCCCTTGGGAAACATTTGGAAAGCTGTGCGTACAGTTCCTAAACGACAAGAAGAGCGTCATGGGATTACAGAACTTCGTCAATTCAGTGCTTGCCCAGCCTTGGGTAGAGGTCGAGGAGGAGAATCAGACAAAAATATCTGGATCTGGATATAAGATGGGCGAGAAGTTTGAGGGTTGCGAAAAGCGAATCATCACAGCAGACATCCAAGAAGCGAAGGGGTTTCACATGTGGGTAGTCGTGCGTGGATGGAAAAACAATGGAGAGTCAAAGCTGGAATGGTGTGGAAGGCTAGAATCATGGGATGCGTTGCGAGCCTTGCAACTAGACTGGAAAGTAACAGACAAAATGGTATTTTGCGATAGCGGTTCAAATACCAGAGAGGTTTACTTTCAATCCTGTAAGTGGGGATGGACTTGTTTGCTTGGATCTGACTCGGCGCAGTTCGTTCACATCACGCCAACTGGACGAATGATAAGACCATACAGCACAATAAACTGGGGAGATCCTCTATCTGGAACTGGAAGAACAGCACAGGCAGAAGGGCTAATTAAATCTAAATGCCCTGTCATTCGATGGTCAAATCCATCTGTGAAAGACATGTTAAGCTTGTTAAAGAATGGCAAGATGTCGAAATGGGAAATACCAGACGATTGCCCCGAAGACTGGCACAGTCATTTAAGCGCAGAGGTAAAGAGGGCAAAGTATAATCCCCTTTCTGGAAGGACTAAAATGGTGTGGCACAGAATTCGCAAAGACAACCATTTGATGGACGCAGAATGCATGAACCTAGTTGGAGCCATGTTGTCGGGATGCATGCCAGTGCCTCAAGATGACAAAATTGAAATTGAAGAGGTTAAAGAATGAATACAATTCTATCCTATATGTTTTATAGCATCGGCCATATATTCAGTTATTTTATGATGGTCACAGGGCTTGGGTATGGGTTTTATAGCAAAATGATGTACATCTCAATTAGTCTTGATAAAAATGAAGTTATCTGGAAGCGAGTAAAACAACGGCGTAAATATAAGCGCAAGAGTTGACAGCTATACAAAAGCATGGCTATTCAAGGTGTATATTACGGCTTAGACCTAGCCACAGTTACACAAATTCGAACAGAAACCCTAACAGCAATCGAAGCCATCCTAAAGACTGGAGCATCATATAGCATTGGTGGAAGACAACTTACAAGAGCAAATTTACAGGAGCTACAGAATACAGTCATGGAATGCACGGCGGCTATCAATCGCTTGGGTGGCTCAAGAGCCAGAATCAATCGCACTTTCCCAGACTATTCAAGGGGTGGCAGAAATTAATCTAGTTGATATAAATAGCGATAAATATGAATCATCTCGATAAAATGATTGAAAAAGTGGATAAGATGAAAAACGATTTTGAAATTGTTAAAGCTCCAGTAGAGGTTTTGACAGAGATTTCCCCAAAGAACAATGCGGAAGTCATTGTAATGCAGTTACTTTACACTCAGAATCAATTCCGAATATATCACTGGCAGACCAAAAGCTTCAGTCATCATAAGAGTTTTGGCAAGATTTACGAGATCCTAGGCAATTCAATTGACGAACTTCTTGAGACATATTTCGGAAGATATGGAAGAGCTTACGCAAACAACAACTTCAATATCTCTCTTATGAATCTTGCAGATGGAGCTGGAGTTACTCTTGCAAATCAGACAATCGACTTTTTAATGGGCGAATTCACACGGAGCGTAAAGCCATCCGACACCGATTTGCTCAATCTACGAGACGGAGTGGTAGGTGAATTAAACAGGCTAAAGTACTTATTAACACTTCAATAATATGAAAATACTAAACTTGATTGATAAAGCCCTTGTAATGCTTGGAGATTCAAGCAAGGCAATCACACTATTTAAACAACTCATGGATCTTTCTCATAAGATTACAAGGGCAGAGCATCCTTCAAACGAAGAAGATAAAGCTGAATATTACCGCATAAAAGAAGAGCTTTTAAAACAATCTAAAGAAGGTATTGCTAGGGCTTACCAAGTGAATACCAAGATACCCCCAACAACCGACACAAATATTGTTGCACACTATTACGATGATGCTCTCCAATATATTGAGAAGCTTGGGTTTAATATTGAGATTCCGAGAAAAAAGGCTACAAATGAAAACATGGGCAAAGAAGAGGGAAGATGCTGGGAAGGATACGAGCCAGTCGCAGGGGTTAAGCCATACGAGCAGGGCAGTTGTCAAAAGAAATAATTTATGCCTAGTCTGAATTTTTTTGAAAAAGCTCTTACTGCGATTAATCCCAAATTCGGGGTAAAAAGACTTGCCGATAAGTGCAAGCTCACCGAATTAACAAGATTCGCTGGAGCATATCCCCTTAGAGACAGATTGCCATCACGGCCATTGTCTGGTGGTGAGGGATACAATTCCACATTTGAGCGTATTGAATTGATTAAAGCTGGTCGTGATCTGGAAGACAACAATCCAATCATCCGATCTATCCTTTTGAAATTCTCGCAGTATGCCCTTGGTAATTTCAGATATATGTCTCGAACTGGAGATAGAAATATCGATCAGATATATGAGGATTACTGGTCGGCTTGGGGAAGGAAGTGCGACTTTTTTGGTAGGAATAATTTCCACGCCTTGTCTCATCTTGCTCTTCGTTCTGTACTTCGTGACGGCGATGTTGGGTTCGTGATCACTAGAGAGAGGTCAATTGGAGATCAAGTAGATCCTAACAGTGATATTCGAATTCAAGCCGTAGAGGCTGATCGCATCGGAGGCATGTTCGACAACCCAACCTCTAGCCAAGAATACATTGGTGGAGTTAAGTTTGACAAATTCGGACGCACTGAATCATACAAAGTTTATCGACGGACGCAGGGCAATTTCTATACGGACGCACAAGAAGTACCCGCATCGTCTTTCCTATTTATTTACGATCCCCTACGGCTGGATGAGGTTCGTGGTCGTAGTCATCTGGCCTCTGTTATTAACTATTGCAAGGATCTTGCTGAAACCATGGATGCAGAAAACCTTGCCGTAAAAAACGCGGCTTTCCGAATTATGACAATTTCGAATGCGACAGGATCTTCCGACGATCCCGCATCCTACTTTAACCAAGCGCAGACAGATTCGTATGGTAATACGATGAACATTGAAAACATGCAGAGGGGTCAAATTAACTATATCCCTACTGGCTCTGAGATGAAAATGTTTGAAAGCAATCGCCCATCTTCAGCTTTTCAAGGGTATGTGGATCTGATCGTTCACATGATTGCCTTGGCCTTTAATCTTCCATTCGGATTCTGCTACGATCTCTCCAAGCTTGGGGGTCCAACTGTACGACTTGAGATGGCTCTGGCCTCACGCACATTCAAGCGTTGGCAGAATATCCTAGAAGATCGCTTCTTTGATAAGATCAAGAACTTGGTAATCGCAGACGGAATTTCTAGGGGCAAAATCCCGCCCAATAGCAATTTCACAAAGGGCAAGTGGATTTACCCTTCAGATAGCACCATTGATGTAGGCCGCGATTCACAAGCAAATATCAGCGAGTTTAAGGCGGGGCTAAGAACGGCTGCTGAGGTGTACGGAGCTAAAGGAGAGGACTATGAAGAGGCACTACGGCAACGAGCCTATGAGGTTAAGTTTGCCAAGGATCTTTCAAAAGAGATGGATGTGCCAATCGAATCTATTTCCGAGGCTTTCAAGCCATCAATGCCAGCGTTCCCACAGGCGCAAGCACCAGTACCAGCACCAGAAGAACAGCCACAGGCTCCAGATCAACAGCCTAAAGAAGAAGTAGCAAAGATAAAGCAACAGCACTTAGAGGATGATTATGTTCCATCTAGGGCAAGGCGCACAAGCACATCAAAAGAATTTACAACACAAGATGCAGAAATGGTACTGGACGCAATCGAGATGCAGAGCATCTCTGATATTGATCTTTACCCTAGTGATGGGATGGTCGAGTCTGCCAAGTCTGCCTTGCGGGTAAGAGCTGAAAAGCCAGCCAGCCAGCGTGGAATGACACAGGTTGGAATCGCAAGAGCTAGGGACATTATCGGACGCAAAAAGCTTTCTCCCCGCACTTGGCGTAGGATTTACAGCTTCCTTTCACGGCATGAAGTGGACAAGAAGGGTTCGACATGGAGCGAACAAGGCAAAGGATGGCAAGCATACATGGGATGGGGCGGTGATGCTGGACTATCAAGGGCTAAAAAGATTGTCGGTCAACTGGACAAAGCACGGAGCGAATAATGGCTGAGAGTAAGTGTCCACTCCCAACACAGGACATCAAAACCAACCTAGCCAATCGGCAGAAGGCTATTGATGTAGCACATTACGGCCCCGCCAATCCCAAGGAGCCGAATGAGGAATACTGGACGGCGAAAGCAAAGATCTTTGGTGGATCGGTTAAAGAAGCCAAGACGATGCGTTGCGGGAACTGCGCTGGATTCAACCAGACAACAAGGCTTATCGGATGTATTACAAAGGGGATTGGGATGGATGCAAAGGAAGTTGAGCAAGCTGGCGATCTGGGTTACTGCGAAATCTTTGATTTTAAATGCGCCTCACTGAGAACTTGCGATGCATGGATAGTTGGGGGTCCGATTACCGACAAGACCAACTTCGAACAATTAAAGGCAGATCTATTAGCCCTAAAGGAACAAGGGGCAACACTGCTTTACGATCCATCACAGGAAAGAGACGAGTCTGGCAAATGGAGTGGTGGTGGCGGTGGGTTCAAGGGCAAGCTCATCGAGAAGGCTCAAAGGGGAAATCCAGCCCTAGATATGGCAAAATCGAGCGTAAAAGGGGCTATAAAGGGCGTTACAGCTATTGCGAATGGAGCTAAGATGGCTACCCAATATGGGGCTTCTAAAGCCTATCAGATCAAAAATTGGCTTGCTAGTGACAACGGCCAGCAGTTTTTGCGTGGGATTGCTAGAACGATCAGCATCGGATCTCAAGGAGGCATTGAGGCAATAAAAAGCGCACACGGAGATCGGTATAAGATTCTTATTGGAGCCTTAATTAACCCACAACTAGGGGGTATAGTTGCTGGTCAATCTGCATTTAGGGGATTCGTAAAAGGTGCAGTAGCCGAATACAGAAAAGTTGAAGGCGGTAGGCAAGTATCAAACATAGTACGCAAGGGAATCGGGGTTCGCCCCATGTCGGCAAACCGTAATGTTGTAACGCTCGAAAAAGATCCAGACATGGACGATGTGGCAGACTACTTGGCAGATGCAATTGCAGTTGCCATTCGTGAAGAGATTGAGGGAAAGAAGACATTTGAGGTAACTACTTTCGCCTACGATCCAAACCAAGAGAGAGATGCATCTGGCAAGTGGACTGGTAGTGGTGGTTCTGGCGGTGAAATCCTTGTCTCTCCAAACATTAAAGAGAACATGAATTACGAAGAGGCGAAAAAGATGATCGATTCGCCCGAACATGCGAGAGCCGTTAGCATCGCAAGAGATGCCATCAAAAAGCAAGACATGAATGGGAAGGTCGAGTCTGGGGTGGGTGACTGGGAAGATGGGGCAGAGAATTCGATTAAGATCGATGTAAAGGGAGTGAAGGACTTTGATCAACTTAAATACACGGCATCCAAGCTGGGGGCGAGCCTAAACCAAAAGGCAGTTGTCGCCTTTCAGAAGAAGAAGGACGGTCCCGATATTCTGCATAAAATCTCAGCAGACAGGCCAATGGATGAGGTCAGAAAAATATTGTCAGACAATGGGATTAGTTTTAGAACAATGGTAGGCGACAGAGCCAAGACTAGCGTAACAATCCTAGACCAAGGATCGCAGTTGACCGCTAATGTTGCCAAATTTCTAGGAGCAATAAATGGAAAATCAGAAGCAGTCAGGGGAGTCGGAGAGTTCATCGGTGGAGACACAAGGATTGCAGGAAAAAAAGCCTACAAATCAATCATCGACAACTATGAGCGATCTTTCCCGAATCGTGTTCGCCTCGGAGTACAACGATGGGGAGGGCGTAATTATTACAGGAGCTATCAAGCGATAGACTTCTACGATCCAAACCAACAGAGAGATAACTCTGGAAAGTGGACTGGGGGTGGAGCAATAGCTGAAGGAGCTACACCCACCCCAAGGTGGGCGCAAGATAATCCAGCGGAGGCAAGCAAAAAGACTGGGGAGGCAACTACCCTTTATCACGGAACTTCAGCAGATGTGCTTAAAGACATACGAAGAGACGGCCTAAAACCCTCTAAAAGTGGCGTTTGGGGTGGTGGCAAGGTGTACAGCACGGACAGTTTGGATCTAGCCATGGAGTACGGCGTACTGCGTTCTGGGTCATCGCCCAAGATTGGCGGGAGGCAAATGATCGGGATTATCAGCGTATTGGCAGATGGATTTAAAAGCGTTGCCGACAACATCCCAACAACCAAGGCTCAAAAGATGGGCAAAACTGGGCTGGCGGCTGTGTCAAAAATCTTTACCAAGGACGGCGCAGTATCTCCAAGTGCCATCAAAAAAATGCAGATCTTCGAGGTCGATTCGATTAGGAAATATGTTTACGAGAACGGCCCCAAACCATCCCCTGTGGCGACAAAAGAGTTGGCAGATGGAAGTAAGTTGATTTATGTACCCATCGTGATTGAACTTCCAGATGATGGTTCCGAGGGATTCCAGTTTGACGAAGCGGTAGCAATCGAATCATTCGTTTTCCAATACAACGGAGAGAAAATCGAGTTTTACAATCCAGATCAGCCAAGGGATGAAAAGGGAAGATGGTCTGGGAAGGGTGGGGGGGGCGGTGGAGGAGCCAAGGGAAAGGCAAAGGGGAAATCATCCAAAGGCGAGGAAGAATCCGAAACAAGCACTACAATTGATGAAATTGAAAAAGAGATTGAAAGACTAAATGCAGAGCCAAAAACTAAAATAACAATTGAAAAGATGGCCAAATTGCAAAAGGAAGTTGCCGAAGCAGAGGGTTCGGAGAATGCCCCAGTAACCCATTGGTCGCTGAGAGATCCCAAGCGATACATCCAGAAGAAAGACATCGTAGAAACATTTGAAAACCCAACCCCAGAACACAAGGCGTGGAAGGATTCCGTTATTGAAAGCGAACTGAATCCCAAAGCCAAGTCGGACAATCCTATTGCAGTAATTCTCATGGGATCTCCAGCCAGCGGGAAAACGACTACTGGAAGACCATTTGCAGAAAAGATCCTAAACGGAAAAGAAACAACTAAGATCGATCCAGATTCCGTTAAGGGTAAGTCAAAAGGATTTGAGGGCTGGAATGCTGGTGCGTTCCATGAGGAGTCTGCGCTTATATCCGAGAAGATCGTATTCCCAAGGGCAGTTATGGAAAATCACAATCTTTTGATCGACATCACTGGTAAAAACTCTAATAAGGTTGCAGACATGGCAAAAACTCTAAAATCGGTTGGATATAAAATCGGGATAGTTCATGTGGATGTGGATGATAAAGTGGCTTTGACCAGAGCTTCCAAGCGATTCAATAAACCCAATGGACGCTATGTTCCCTACAATTACATCAAGGGATCAGCCCAACAAGCTAGGAACACTTGGAACAAAATTACCTCTGAGGAGATAGCCGACATCGGTTACTCTCTTGACGGAAACGCAGATCGGAGCAAAGGCACTGCTCCAGTAAAGGCAACCCATGGCAACCTCTTCGACTGATCCACTGGCAGATGAATTGTCCAGCCGTGATGACAAATCTCTGGACAACATGATCGAAGCACTCAAAGAGATCAAGAAGACCAAAGATTCCAAGAAGGACTAGGCCAACCGAGTCGGCCACTGGTTGAAGGGTAGTCCGTACTTCGAGAAGTTCAGGATGACCTTGGTGTTCCAGACATACTTGCCCTTGGTCGTGGTGACGATCACCTGACCGCCATCCCAAGGATTCACATTACCCTCGTAGGAGGTCGAAACGATCTTGTCATCAGTGCCACGCTCTTTGATCTCCTTCTCTGTTTTCTGCACGATCTTGAACGCAAACTCGTCACAGGCAATCTTGGCATAGTCTTTTGCATCTTTTTCGATCTTTGCGTCCAGTTCTAACTTCTTGGTGACTTGCTCCCTGCGAAGAGGAAAGTCGTTTGCCAACCGTTCCGTTTCCCAGAAACGGCGATACTCTTGGCTGAAAACGCTGTAGTCGAATTCATCCTTCTTGTCCGAGTAGCCATAAATGAATTTGACCACATAGGGGGTGGGAAGCGACTTGAAGAATTCTTCCTGTTTTCCGAGTCGGATGTTGTCACGCTCAATGATTGATTTAACAAGAGCATTCTCAACAGGAACCAAGTTCTTGCGGAGAGTGGAGGCAAGATCCTCGATCCGCTTGCGCTCAATCTCCTTGGAATTCTGCTTGGACTCACGAAGAGCCTTGCGCTCTTCCTTGGCATACTTCTCCAAGCGACTCTGCCCAGCACGATACAACTCATCTAGCCGAAATTCTGTATTTACAGCTTCATGCCGTTCGGAATCATTTTCAATGAGACTGGCGAACGACTTATATCTTTTGTACTCGGCACGAATAAGAGGAACGATCTCCTCCAGTTCGGCTTTCGAGAGCTTGCGAATTTCGGTGGGTTTCAGCTTTTGGATGTCTTGGATGTTTTTGATCATGGGAGGAGTGTACTGCCAAACGGCTTCGAAGTCAACAACAAAATAAAATAATTTTAGAGGGTAAAAAAAGATTAAATAATGCTTGCCAAGCGGGTTGGAATGATGTACAGTACCACCATGACAAACAACCAAACCAACCCCAAAGTAACCATTCGAAACTCAGTACCAAGAGGGCTTGTAGATCAAATCCCAGCATTCATTGAAAAAGCGGTAAGCTGGCTACAGGTCAAATATCCTTCCGTGGACTTCACCACTACCGAATACATCTTTAGCGGTAGTTACAGCAGATCCAGATATTACAGGAATCAAGTGGAGTGCGGTAAATATCTCGCTCCCAATACCTGTATTGGCACAAGAGATGATCTGTATTTATACGATAAAAAATCGTTGAATGTTTCCAAAAAAGCCACAACAGGGCTGAAGGTGGACAGGGAAATTCAGATCCTATGTGCGCTTGTTCACGAACTCACCCATCACGCTCAATACGAATTAAACCTAAACAGGGGCGAGCTTGAGACAACAAGAAATGAGCTTGAGTACCTGAAGGAGTTTCACCCAGAAGTTTACAAAAAATGCGTCAAGCCAACTAAAGATTCTTCTTGCCAAACGGCTCTGGATAATGTAATCTAGTGCCACAATAAGAAAGGAAACGAAACCATGAACAACCAAACAAAAACCATCAAAGAAATCCCAATCGAGGCAAAGCCCAACCACTACTACAAAGTCAATCTGTTCTACAGCAAGGGTGGGGTGAATTACTTCAGCTCAAAAAACGAAGAGCGTGGCTACTACTTGTCGGTAAAGGCAGTCGAGAAACGGCAGGAGGTCGGGTATGTAGTCGAAAGCTATGTGGCTTTTAATGGTGTAAAGCAATTCATCAAGACGGCAAAACGATTCAGTCAGAGTGTGCTGGATGAGTTGGCCTCCAAAAACTACGATCAGACCATCGCTCACTTCGTCAAATACATCGAGGATCGGAATCTGCAATTGGCGGTTTAACTAGAAAGGAATATAACAATGAACAACCAAGTTAAAAAAATTAAAAGCTACACCTACTTCTTTAAGGATGGTGGATGGAACACTGCGTCTGGCATCAGCCGTAGGGATGCCTATAAAAACGCTCGCAATAGGTGGCTAAAAGAAGATCCAAAGCTTGTGGATCAAGTCGATAAGGACAGCTTCCATATTGCAAGTAAAGAGGAAGAGGAAAAACTCCTGTCGAACTTTTGGTAAGCAACCCGAAACCAAGAAAGGACAAAAACCATGAACAGCAAACAAGAGAGAGCATTGAAAGCAATCAACCAATTGGGTATTCTGCCGTCCAGAATATTCCAGTTGTACGGTTCCCAGAACAGTAATGTCCGTCAATATCTGCTGTGGGCAATCACAGGCGATAAGCCAACCAAGGCAAAGGCTGGCTATTACAAGGTGATTGAAGTACTCTATCGGGTATTCGAGGTTGATCCCAAGACCTGTAGTTGCACGGCAGTAGCGGAAACGACTCTTGAGCAGAAGATCGCAAGTCTTCTGCCAGTATAAGGAGGCAACATGAACACAATTGTTTTAAATCTTCCAGACGATCTGAAGGCTGTCCTTAAATGCGACAGGGCGGTAGAAGTAGATACGGATAGCTGGGTACTGCTAGGTAGGGACGGCAGAAGGGTATGGCCTCATAATGTGGAATCCGAAACAGAGTACGGCGCAATCGTTGCCGTTAAGACCAAGATCGAGAACAAACTAGCGGATCTGGCAATACAGGAGGAAGCATGAACTATCGAGATCTAAAACATATTTGCATCGGGTGGATTCTAGCCAGCTTTTTTTATATGCTGGTGATCCATTTTGTCTTTAAATTATTCTAGTCTGCGTTCTTCAGCAACATTCCCTGCACGATAAGGCTGACGCTTTGCGTTCCGCTATTTACTTTAAACTGCCACTCAATATCTGTTTTCTGGTATTGAATTTGGGGAACAATCCTTTGAACTGAAAAGTTACCAAGCCAAGTTGTCTGAAGAAGATCAAAAGTTACTGGCGTAGGAGATGCATTGGGGGTTACCGCAACATTAAATGTGACATAATTTGTTCCACTCCCAGCATCACCGCTATAACAATCGACAGAATAAACATACAAAGTATATCCATTAGGAACAGAATATATACCAGCTTGCGTTCTTCCGATGGTGGGATTGATCTGTGCAAAAGTAGTTGAGTTTGCCTTTGCTGTAATTGTTCCAACATTCGTAGTTCCACCGCTGGCTGGTGCGGTCATCGACAATCCATTTACTCTAATAAATGAATTCGTGGTAGCAACTGGAGTGACTCCGTTAAGAGTAATGGATTCTGTAATTGCGTTCCAATTTGAATCTAGGCCGTTTATTAAAATCTTCCCGCCTGTATCCGCAGTAGTGGCTGTAGTTACAATTGAAAGTGTTGTTGCCGTTGTTGGATGTTGCCAAACAACAGGAAGCCCATCCCAAAGTGTCTTGTTTTGAGTTGTCACACCATCACTAAAAGCAAAAATACTTACTGGGCTTGCATCGGCTGGATTATTTCTGCATACCCAAGTTTTCCAATCTAAAGCTAATAGGTGATTTATCGAAAGGGGCACAATACTGCCCAACCTGTCAAGATACTACACATATAGCAGTTGACACTTTTTGATGGTGTATGCCCCTACCTACCCCCAAAAAAGGCGAGAATCTCGCTGATTTCATGTCAAAATTCATGGGTAACTCCACTGCCGTTAAGGACTATACGGATAATAAACAGCGGTATGCAGTAGGGGCAAGCATCTTTAGGGAAACCAAAAAGAAGCAGAAAAAGAAGAATTTGGCATCTGATAGCACTCTTTTAACTCCTAGCGAGGACGAGACATTTGCAGAGTTTATGGGTCGTTTCGTGGCTGATGAGGGCATGATTGGGCTGTTCCCCGATGCCTCTGATCGTGCTGAAATTGCATCTGAGATTTTTGATAATAATGAAGAGGATCTACAAAACAATAGCGAGTCGGGAAGCGATTCTACGGATATTGAGCCAGCCATTGGAAGATCTACCTCTGAGTACGAAGAAGAGGATCTGATGACCTCTGCTGGAGGAACTTCTGGTGGCGGTGCGCCAGCGGGAACGATTCCCACAGCAGTTATTCAAGGACAGGGTGCATCTAAAAAGAAAAATTATAACTACGAGGAGGGCGATAATATGACCCTAAAAGGAGTTTCGGTATTAACTACAGGCATGGCAAAAGGCCATCAGCTTGAAATTGACGGCACCACCCTAGAACAGGTTAAGAATTGTGCAGAGCAATTTAAGGGTGGAGTAAAGGTAAATGAAAATCACGGAGCAGGGATTGCTGATATTATCGGCAAACTCACGAACTTCAGAATTGACGAAAGCGGAAGCAAACTTCTCGCTGATTTGACTTTTCTCAAGAGTCGCCAAGATCGTGCAAAATATTACATGGATCTGGCCTCCGAGATCCCAGATGCGTTTGGGATTTCGATTTCGTTCAGTGGAGAATCAGAGCTAAATGGGTCAAATTTTGACCTTGCGAGGTGTTCTGAATTGTACTCCGCAGACCTAGTTCAGCACCCCGCTTCTAACCCAACAGGTTTATTTTCAGCGGATTCTGGTCGTATAGTAGTTGACAAGGTTAATTTGAGTAATATGGAAACTACGACTGACACCACCGAAAAGAAGGTTGCACCTTCTTATAACATGGAAGATTTCGGGAAGTATATGGAAGAATTTGCTACCCGCCTATCTGCCCTCGAAGCCAAAATGAATCCTTCGACTGAAGCTGTTGTTGATGAAAAAGCTTCTGCTCCTGCTGTTAAAATCGATAAGAAAGGTGCTGAAGGTAATCCTACTGAGGATATGGGTGCATTTCCTTATTCGGAACAGGCCAAGAAAAAGAGAGAAGAAAAAGCTGAAATGTCTGCTGTTGAGGCTGGCAAGATCGAGCTTTCTGGTGTGCTGAATGAAATCCGCACCGAACTCTCCAAGATGGTGTCGGCTCCTATTTCTCATTCGGCTCCCGCTGTTAACGAGAAAAAGCCAGAAACCTTTTCGGAACTAGTCAATTTTGAGATGAAAGCAAATAACATCTCCAAGGGCGAAGCTCTTCGTCTTTGTGTTGGAAAATACACAGAACAATATCGGAAAGAGCTTTCCGCTGGTGGCTTTAGCAAAAGCTTCTAAAGAAAGGTAAACAAAACTATGGCAACTCAATTTGATTCTGGCTTTGCCTCGCTGGCTTTCGCTTCTACGGTGACGGCCAACAGCATCGTCAGCATGACTACTACTGACAACACGGCACAGGTCGCAACCACGGCAGGAAACGCTATCGGCGTTCTTCAGCAGGATGTGGTTAGCGGTTCTGTTGGCTTTGTTAAACTCTTCCAAAACTCGAACTTTGCTCGTTGTGCGAGCTTGGTGACGGCTGGATCGCTCGTTTATCAAGCGATCAATGGTCAAGTTTCAACCTCCACTGCTGGTGGCGCAATCACTGCTGGTGTCGTTCGGAACGCTGGTGCGTCTGGCGATGTCATCGAAGTGTTCTACACCCGCTAAAGAAAGGAATACAAAAAAATGTCTTATCTAACCTCTAACGCCACTCTTCGTGGCGACATCACAACGGCGGTCATTCAGGCCAGCCAAGCAGATCAGGGATTTATCGGAACCGATTTGTTCCCGATCTACAACAGCCCAGTTCGTGCTGGACAGTACCTCAAGCTTAACTTGGGCAACGCTGAACTTTTGAACAGCGATGCCTCCTTGGTGGCTCCCGGCAGCTCATATCCTCGCTCTTCGAGGGCGTTCGATAACGATAATTTCACATGCGTGGAATACGGCTTGGAAGAGGTTGTACCAGATGCGTTGGCTTCGGATGTATCTCGCTTCTTCGGTTTGGAGACTGAAACTGCGAAGATTCTTCTCCGCAACATTCAAATTGGGCACGAAGCCGAATGTGCGACAACCCTATTTAATGCCAGCACCTTCACCGCAACCGCCGCTTTGGTCAACTACACTGTTACCAACCTCTCCACGATTAACTTTGTGGCCGATGTCGCAGCTGCTAAACAGCGTTTGCTGAAGCAGGGTGTGATCGCCAACACGGTTGTTATGAATCAAGAAGTATTTGATCTCGTTCGGCGTTCTCCGCTGACACAGAATCAGTTCTTCGGTGTTGTTGCGACTGACTCTCGCCGTCTGTTGTCGGAAGTTGAAATCGCTCAAGCGGCTGGCGTTGAAAAAGTGTTGGTTGGAAAAGCGGCTAAGAACAGCGCGGCTAAAGGTCAGACCTTCAGCGGTTCGTTCATCTTCCCCACAACCTATGTGGCGGTTGGTCAAACTGCTGGTGGCGATTTCGCCTCTGGTGGTGCGGGTCGCACGATTGTCTGGAGCGAAGATGCTTCTGCTCCTTTCGTTGCTGAGAGCTATCGTGATGAAGGTCGCCGTTCGAACATCCTTCGGGTGCGTTCGAATCGTGTGGTCAAGGTCATCGACTCTACTGCGATGCAGTTGATCACGACCTCTTACTCCGCTTCGTAATTGGTTGGTTAGTTCATAGAGAAAGGGGGATGGGGCGAAAGTCCTGTCCCCCTTTTTCTTTTTTGCTTGCCACAGTATGCGTCATTGTTAAGTTAAAAGCATGGACAGATTCCCATTTACCCTATCCCTTTACGCAATCGTATCTAGGGAGTGTGCATCCAAGTATATCACAAGAGCCTTGGAGTCTTTCAAGGCACTAAAGCCAGACGAAATCGTGCTTTGCTCTGCGATGGGCAAGCACACGGAAGAAGGGCTTCCGATTCTTAATGAAATAGCAAGTAAGCTTGGGGCAAAAGTAGTAGTCTATAAAAATAAAGATGATACTAGTCATTGGGAGCATCTGGATAATTTTGCAGACGCAAGAAACACGGCACTAGAAGCCTGCACGAAAGAGTTCTGTATGTGGTTTGATGCAGACGATATTCTGCCAGAAGGATCTGAAAAAGCTTTCTTTGCGATAGCCGAAAAGGTAACTGATCACGACTGCATTTTTGCTGGATATTCCGTTCCTCTGGCTGGCCTGTGTCCTGTCCGTGAACGCATAACTCGTAATAAAAAGTTCAAATGGAAATATCCAGTTCACGAACAACTAAAGCCAACATCCACAGAAGGTGCAAAGGCACTTGGAACACACACTGGTCTCATCACTCACGCACCGATAGATCACAAAGGCTCAAGCGTAACGAGAAACCACAGGATTTTAGACGAAGCTATCCGTGAAAATTATCTGTTTCGCTTTTACAAAGCAGAGGAATACTTTTTGTCTGGAAAGTATGATCAAGCGATGCAACACGCAAAAACTGCATTAGCTGACGCAACACTTGATCCAATTCTTCGTGTTCAATGTCACACTATTGTTGGTCGCTCTCTTTCTGACCCAGTAGCAAAGCGTGAGGAGCTTTTTCGTGCATACGCACTCGCCCCACATAGAATCGAGGCACTATTCTACATTGCAGAGGATTACTACACTCGAAAACACTACATAGAAGCACTTGCTCTTGCTCGTTCAGCCTGTTCAATTCCAATTCCTAATATCGCATACTGGACTACAAAAGAAGCTATTTACAAGTGGGAGGCTCCAGACCTTTATGAGCGTTGTGCAAGAGTATTAGGCGATGAGGCTTTGGTTAAGTTTTTGCAAGAAGATAAAGTTAAAAACTTTGGTGAGGTTGATATTACGCTATGCCACGCAACGGCAAGACCTACTGGATTTCAAGGTGCAAGATGGGCTTGGCTGGCGATGGCAAAACAGCCTAACAAGATTCAGCACATTCTAGGGGTAGATGTAGATGCAGATGAGTATGGAGGAAATGAGAAGATCATAACTCCGAATGGAAAGTGTGTGGGTGCTTGGAACGCCTGTGCAAAGCAGGCAAAGGGCAAGTATATCGTTCAAGTATCTGATGATTTTGTTCCTCCGCTGGGATGGGATGAGGAAATCCGAAAAAGACTTCCAGACCCTACAAAGCCTGCTGTCCTTGCGGTATCAGACGGATATAGAAAAGACGATCTTCTGTGCATCGCAATCTGCACAAAGCCTACTCTTGACTACTTGGGAGGCAATTTATTCGCACCAGAATACGCAGAATGTAGTGGCATCTTTTCTGATAACGAGTTCACGCTACGGACAAAAGAAATTCAAGTGGACGGACGAGACTTGGTTTTTAAACATAATAACCCATTCTTTACAAACGCACCGCAGGACGAGGTATTCCAAAAGCATAATGCAGTTGCAAACTACGATCTTGGTAAAAAGATATTTGAGCAACGAAACAAGTGATTCAGCACTACTGGATGGATGATAAATTTGGAGAGAAGTGGTTTAACTATCAAGATATTTACAAGAGAATCGTTGAATCTGTTCCAGAGGGAGGTCATATCGTGGAGGTTGGGGCATGGAAGGGGGCAAGCACATCTTATCTTGCGGTTGAGGCACAACACAAAAAGCTACGCATTGATGTCGTAGATACTTGGTCTGGCTCAGACGAGCATAAGGATATGAGCGACATAAAGGAAAACTCTCTTTTCGGAACATTTATCGATAATCTTCGGCCAGTTATAAATCTTATCAATCCGATTAGGACTGACAGCGTTTCGGCCTCAAAAATGTATGCAGACCAATCTCTGGATGCGGTTTTTATAGACGCAGACCACAGGTACGAATCGGTAAAGGCAGACATTCTTGCTTGGATGCCAAAGGTTAAAAATGGAGGAATACTTGCTGGGCATGACTATATTTTGGCACATAGCGGAGTAATTCGTGCCGTGGATGAGCTTGTTGAAGCCCCAGAAATTATACGAGATTGCTGGTTAAAGATTAAATGAAAATATTTATCTACCACGATCTCATATTATCAAATGAGATATGGCAGAGAAATCTATTTTATGCAGAGCTAAACAGACTCTACCCACATCTTCAGTACTTGGTGGATTTCTATAGCTTCTTCAAGAAATACGAAACGAAAGACCCAGACGAAGCCGATTTTTTCTTTGTCCCTATGTTCACGGCTGGATTGCAGTTCGCAAATGTCGATCCAGAACTTCTTGTAAATCATTGTGCCTATCTTCACAGGGGAAGGCATATCCTTGTTTCAACTGGAGATGTAGGACAAAGAGCAGAGTCAAAGTACGAGATGACGCACGAAGCCAACCCACTTCGAGCTTACGATAAAAAGTATAGTTGGATGGATAATCGCTTTATTCTAATTGTACTTGAGTCATTGGCAAGCCTACACAAGCAGGATATAGCGATTTTACCCTATCAATCCCAGCCTATAAAACATCAGAGCGTTGAAAGGGACATTCTGCTTTCATTTATGGGAAGCATGACCCAGCTTCACCTTCCTCCAGATCATATCCGTGGAGGGAGATTGCTGGAGTTTAAGAGAAGATTTGAAAGCGATAAAGTTGTGATTGGAACTCCACTAGAGGTTAATCAGAAGCTAGGAGAAATCACCTACCACGATCTTATGGCTAGGTCGGTATTCACCTTATGTCCTGCTGGGTACGGAAGATGGTCGTTTCGATTCGCAGAGGCTTTACTCAATGGCTCAATACCGATACTGGTATCAGACGAATATGTGCTTCCATTTGGAGACAAAATTGATTGGAGCAAGTATTGCTATGTCACAGAGGAACGGCACTTGTTTGGCTTGACTGACTTTATCCAACGGCTATCTATTGGTGAGATTAAAGAAAAGCAGAAAAACATAGTCAAAGATAGACATATATTTGAAAAGGATTTTATTATGGAAAAAGTAGCCGAGAATCTTGAGAGTCAATCTTACGCCGATATTGCTATTGGCAAGATGAGAAGCCCAGAGCATATGCACATTATCTGCGTGGATGTGACGAACAAGTGCGATTTGGCTTGCTCTAACTGCACTCGCCTTCTTAAAAATCAAGACTCGCTATGGGAGATGACCCCAGAAAACTTCCGTTTAGCACTTCGCAGTCTCAAGGATTTTGGGGGAATTATTGCCATGATCGGGGGTAATCCCTGTGTGCATACGCAGTTTGAAAAGCTATGCGAGGTATTTCGTGAGGAGATTCCGAATCAGCACCAAAGGGGACTATGGACAAACAACTACTTTAAGCATCGTGAGGTAATTGAAAAGACATTCGGAGGCTTAAATCTAAATCCTCATAACGAGGAAAGGGCAAATGAAAAGCTTAAAGATCTTCACAATGTAATGGTCAATCAGCGTGGATTCAACGGAGGATATTATGTCGGAAACTCGCATCACGCACCTTTGCTTACGGCAGTAAAAGACCTATATCCAGAAAAGGAGATGTGGGAGAAGATCGCTGGATGTGATGTAAATAGGGAATGGTCTGCATCAATCGTTCAGAACAAGGGGAATCTAAGGGCGTATTTTTGTGAGGTCGCAGCTTCTTTCGATCTTGCGAGGGGAACAGACAACGGACATCCAGTAGTTGAGGGGTGGTGGAAAAAGCCAATTCGAGAATTCGAGGGTCAGATTAAGCATTTCTGCACAGGATGCGGAGTGCCAGCAAGACTGCGAGGATCTATGGATAATGAGCAGTTGGATACCTATACTAAAAGTAATGCAGACTTGGCAATAAAGTCTAGAGATACGAAGGGCAGGAAGATCCAGTTGCTTGAAGCCGAAAAAGCATTGGAGCATAAAGTTACCGAATATTTTGCTGGGTGAAAGTTCTAATACAATATCACCAGAGATTGGGCGACATATTAAGAATGTTGCCGTTGGCGAAGCTGTTTGCAGATAGGGGCGACGAGGTATTTTTTGAGTGCAAGGATGAATATGCGGATATTTTAAAATGCACAACCTATGTAAAGCATAAGAAAATTAACGATGCCTATGAAAAGTTTGACTATGTGTTCAACAGGGAAGTGTGGCCTTTGCTTTATGAGGAATACAGGGCAAGCGATAGAAGATGGGAAAAATTTGTGTTTGGAGGCGAGTTTCCAGAGGCGGTTGATGAAAGGATCGTCTTAGATAATATTTGGATGGCTCCAGACCTTGGAGTTTATGACCTTGTTGCTCCTTTTGGCATAAGTCAGATGGTTAGGCACGATCCAATGGCTGTGATCAAAAAAGCTATTGGAATATACGGAAAGGAAAATCTAGTAGTCTTATGTCCGAACGAGCTTGATATTAACGGACTGAGGGCGATAAGTTGCAGTTCAGTTGCCTATATGCCCTTTCTTATTCAAAGGGCTAGGAACTTTCTTGGGATAAATTCATCTCCAGCCATAATAGCTTCTGCCGTTAGGGAGTCTTATGACCTAGTGCCAACAGGAGTATATCAAGACGACTACACGCTTGGGGCGAATATTATTACCCTTTAAATGGCCTAAAATCGCTCAGAAATGCCCCTAGAAACGCTCTGATAGGCTTACTGGTGGGGTTGTGGGGCGCGAAATTGACAGAGCTATATATGTAATATGGCAGGACGATTAGATACCACTATTTTTGGAACAGACCTAAACGAGCTAATCAGCGATCTTTATACCGTGGTTACTGGCTTGGCTACCAATGCCGTTTCCGCTTCTGTAACTGACCTATCTTTTACTTCTGAACTGGAAGTCGGAGGAGAGGTCTATAACATCACCCAAACTCTCATCGTGCCTGCTTCTGTGGTGTCTGCTCCTCCTGTGGTGGGATCTCTTTGCACGGTTGGGGCGACAGAGCGAATGGTTGCTCGCTGGACTATATCGGCTGATGGAGTTTCGTATAACATTGATGTGGCTGAAATTACAACTGGATGACCACTTCAATTGAGAAAGATGTAGAGAATTCCCTAGCAACCGCCATTACCACGGCGAGTGTTACTGGGGTAAATATTTTTACATCTACAGTAGATAGCGTAAGGCTTCTTCCGTTTGTAGCTATAAGTGCTAAAATTAACTCTGAAGAGATTGCTCCGTTCACAGGTATTTTTGATCTTACTGCTACAATATCTTATGTAGCTAGGGCTGATACATCCTCAAATCAAGGATATGACTCAAAGTTCTTTGAGATTCAGCAGGCATTTTATACAGACCCGAACCTAGCCTCACAAATGACTACAGCTTCAGCGAATCTTGAGTTTTACATAGCAAACATTAAAAGCATCGGGCAGAGAATTGTAGCACCGACACGGACTTGGGCTAAAGATATTATTATGGATATAAAGGTGACTTCTAAATGAGTATTTCGAATTCACCAGACTATCAGCTTGAGCAATCCGTAGCTTCCCTATTTTCTGCCGTAACAGGTGTAAATGTTTATACAACTACACGGATAGGTGCGAAGCTTTTTCCTTATATTGCAATTTCCGCAAAGCCAGTAGGCCAGCTAGTCACACCTTACAGCGGTGTGTATGAGATGGAAGTTTCTGTGGATTATTCAGACACCTCGGCAAAGGTATCGGCCAGCACCTTTGATTCTACCTATCTGGATATTTTTGCTTCTCTTTATGGAGCTGGGCAAAGCCTTCAGTTTGAGATTCAAGACAACTCAATTGACCTTCATGTTTATATGGCTAGGATTTCTTCGCAAACTCCTACTATACAAATAGCTAAAACAGCTTGGAATAGGGGATTGGTCATTTCTGCCATCGTTACACCAGATCCTACTGGTGATGGAGTTTCAGAGCTTGACTTTAGCGACTATCTGAACTCACAGTACCTAGCGGTTATTTGACAAAGGGGAATACCTATATGCCACTACCAATTCGTGATGGGAATCAGTCTTTAACCACGCTTTCAACGATTCTTGTAAGTAACTCTCATATCCCAGCACATACGGTTATATCCTTCGGCACGCAAGGTATTACAGATATAGCAACGGCGGTTTCTGGTGTGGAGCTGGGACCAAATACCTTAAATGCTCTAGAAAACATTACGGTTACACTAGGTCAAGTAACGATTACTGGTGGCCTTACGGACACACAGCTTCGGGCATCTGCTGTTACAATCGGTGGTACTGTAACCATTGGATCAATCGTTACACACGGAGTTACTATAGCAAATTCGTCTGTTACCATTGGTGGAAGTGTTACAGCTACTATATCTGGAACTCCTTCTGTCACATTTTCTCAAGCTTCTGTTACTTTCGGTACAGCGGTAGTAACTGGTTCAACATCAATTCTTAATTTTCCAGCCACGCAGACAGTTACATTTGCGCAAGCATCTGTAACATTTAGTCAGCCTACAATTACTGGGTCTGTATCTGTATTAAACTTTCCAGCATCTCAATCTGTCACATTTTCTCAAGCTTCTGTTACCTTTGGGACTGCAGTAATCACAGGTTCTACCAGTATCATTGGAACTCCATCAGTAACATTTACGCAAATTGCTACGCATGGTGTAACAATTGGTGCTGGAACAGCCCAGATTGGTTCAGTTACTGCAAGCATCTCTGGAACACCTTCTATTACTTTTGGGACAGCGGTAATAACTGGCTCGGCTTCTATTCTTAATTTCCCAGCGACACAAACTGTTACTTTTACGCAGGCATCGGTCACATTCGGAACTGCAGTTATTACTGGCTCAACAAGCATTATCGGAACTCCGTCTGTCACTTTTACGCAGATTGCGACTCACGGAGTCACCATTGCAGCAGGAACAGCACAAATTGGTTCTGTTACAGCTTCAATCAGCGGTACTCCCTCGGTAACCTTTACCCAAGCATCTGTCACCTTCGGCACAGCAGTAGTTACAGGCTCTACATCGATTCTTAATTTCCCAGCCACTCAGCCAGTATCTATTGCAAGTGTAACCATCGGCAACAGCGTCACCATCGGCTCCCTCCCTGCCATATTTGCTGATCCTTCTGGCTTCGAAAGTGTTGTTGCGGGCATTTCGGATGTAGACCTAAATACAATTAGGTCGGTGCTTTGGATTCCTCAAGAGAATGGTTCAGATGGTGAGATGTTGTCTCAAACTAACCCTCTGCCCATCTCTGGCACGGTGACGGCAAATGTTTTTGGGAAAGAGTCTTTTGAAAATACATTTGTTCCAATTCAGATTGGCAAAAGCGGAGAAAACTTTGGAAACGGAAATCGAATTGGCGTTTCCCTAATAAATGATTCTGGCACAGAGTATGGGACTACTGGCACTCCACTAAGCATCGCTGGCACAGTCACCATCGGCAACAGCGTCACCATCTCCTCCCTCCCGCCCATCTCTGGCTCAGTCACCGCCAACACCTTCGCCGTTCAAGGCACGGCAGTCACCACCTCTAACTTTACCAGCACAACCGCCTCTACCGTGCTGGCTAATTATAATGCGACAAGGGAAGTGCTGACAATTTTCAACGAGGGGGCGGGTAATTTGCATATCTGCGCTGGGGCAACATGCACCACCATCGCCTATCAAGTGCGCCTATCGGCGGGGGATTATTACGAAGTGCCAAACCACCAAACGACGATCACCCACTCGGCTGTGTTCGCCACCGCTGGGACTGCGCGGGTGACGGAAGTTAGCTAAGGAGGGGAAGATGCCTCTCGTTAGGAATCCTAGCAACATCGATAGCTTTCTTTTTGCCTCTGGGCGAATGAAGATGTATCGGGTTGGATTGGCTGGTTCTTACACAAAAGTAACTGGCACTGGTGGCGTGGCTTCAATAGGAAATACTGGCGGTTTTAACATAAATTTAAATGCTGGCACCGCGGCAAATGGAACATCTAAAGCAGGTTACTTCGACCCAACTTCCGCACTAATGACGGCAAGTGCTGGTAAAATTGATTATTCAAAGAGAATTAGATTTTCGATTGGTGGGATGATGAATTTAGCAAGTACAAACTCTGTCATCAGAATTGTATTTGGAGGTACTGGAAATGCTACTGATGCCCCATTGGCAGGGGTTAATGGCCTTACAATTAAGGGTTTTGGTGCTGAATTTGCCCTGCAATCTGGGGTTATCCAAGCAAGGCTAATTGGGTTTAATTCGTCTTACTTAACCCCAACTTCCTACACAACGCTAACAAATGGTTTTGGCCTTGCGTCATCTGACAATCGCTTTTTTGGTGTGGTAATTGAATCGGACGGAGCAGGAAACATCTATCTATATGGAGCAGATTCACAAACTAACCCAGCGATAAACATAGGGCAGACTCCTTTGCTAACCCTAACTGGTGGGCCAACCAACGATACAAGTACAAATAGATTTGGTCCAGAGATTCATTGTTCAAACTCTTCATCCCTTCCCACAAGCTCGCCATCTGCAATTCTTCAATCAACACATTGGCTTCTCGATGTCCAGTAATGCCCCTCCTCCTCCTCATCACCCTCTTGCTCTGCTCATGTTCTCCAAAGACGGACAACACAGGACTGCCGAACTACAGCGATATGCAAGCTGCCGAGGACGCAGGCCGAACTCCCAGCAAATGAGCAAGGACGACCAAGCCTGCCAAGCCCTGCAGTACCTTTTAGACGAGGGCTTCATATCGTTAGGCTACATTGACGGAAAGCCAGCCGTTCACCTCACTACGAGCCTCAGAGAAGCACAGAAAGCCATCCTAGCTCATATTCCAGATGGTGCAGACTGGTGGAAAAAATGACTGAGATAACCATCAAAGAACGGCTCGCAAGAATGGAGGAAAGGCAGGTGCAGTTGTGTAGTATGGTGGAAAAGTCTCTTTCAAACTTTGCTGATCTATCAAATAGGGTATCTGTTCTTGAGGCATTGAAGCACAAGGCTTTAGGCATGATAGCCGTTGTCGGTGCAATTATGACGGTTTCTTGGGAAGTAATCAAAGAAATGCTCGTGCGTAAAGGTTGACACAAATAGTAAACTAGAATGGCTCTCACAACTATCGGTTTAACCACTCTCTCTTTTGGAACTACGGACTTTAATAGTGCCGTTGTTCGCTCATTTGAGCAAACCATCAAATGTGATCCAGTTGAGCTTATGGGTGGCAACGGAACTTTTAAGGCAGTTGCTATTTCAAATCCGAACACATCAATTTCTATGACAATTGTTAGCGGTTCTGCATCTGCTGGAATTGGTGAATTGGTTAGTGCAGCTGCAAACACATTTTTAACTGGAGGCCAAACCTCTCTGTATATTGAATCTTCCTCAAGAACATTTACCAATGATGGATTTGCCGAAGTGCAATTATCCGCAAGTGGATGGGCTAACTTAGGACAAACGAGCTAATTTTATGGCAGTAGCAATTATTAAGGGAACAGCAACTAGCTTTGGTATTTTGACTGGCGAAGCCACAATGATTGCTACAAATATTTCAGTAAGCTCTTCTTCAAATAAAGTTGAAGCAAAGAATATCAGCGGTGGCACGGCAGCAGTTGCCTATACTGGCAAAAAAGATGAGTATAGCCTTGAGGGATATGCAACGGCAACTAACTCCGTAACGCAGGGTGGAACACTTACTCCCTCTAATGCTGGACTGACAGGTTTTTCAACTATTTCTGGAGCTTATGTTGTAGAGGAAGTTACCGCAACAAAATCATCAGAAGATTTTGTAAAAATTAAATACAAAATTGTTGTTCGTGATGGTATTTCTTAATGCTTAATTAAACCCTAAACAGATTCCCACCGAGATTCCTATGCTAAATTCTGGCGATTATATTTACGTCACAAACAATATTAAGTTAGCTTGTGCTTTACTAACAGTTGGACACAAGCTTAAAGATCAAGGCTCTTGCTGTGTTGAGGAAAATGGAAAAACGGATGTAACTTTTCTTTTTGATGATTCAAATGGTCTAGTAACAACAGATGCAAACAAGTGGAAGGGTGGCCTTGAAAAGATGAATTCTGAAGAGCCACTAGCTTATCTTTGGGCATATGCTCATAATCGTGATCGGCTACTAGATACCATTAAACAATCTATTCCTATGGTGCGAGTCAGATATGGAGATAAAGTTTTACTTTACCCTAAAAATGCAAGTGCAGAAGAAAAGAAAAGGATAATGAAAAAACTATGAATGATCTATTAAATGACGAGGAAGCATTAAGCCAAACACGATCTGATGCCTTTGTTCCCAAGGAATCAAGCATCAGAGACTTGAAACTGCGTCCATTCACGGCTGGATCGCTTCTTATATGCAAAAAAGTAGGGAATAAGCTGATTACAGGTGGCGAAAGCGAAAATCCAGAGTTTGATATTCTTTCCTTTATCTATATTCACTGTGCCCCGATTGTGCAAGTTCGAGTGAATTCATATAGTAAAGAGAAGTTTTGGGGTTCTGTTCTTGAGTGGGCTGATAAGCTGAATGTTTCGGACTTAAACGAGGCTGGCAAAATGATTGAGGAGATTATTACCTCTTCTGGTCTTGCAATTGCATCCCCCAAGGATAGTAACAATTCAAGCGGAGGAGACTCCCCAAACTAGCAGAGCCAGAGTGGGTCGCTTCGTATGTGATCACTCTGGCCTCCCAAACAGGATGGTCGGAAGAGTTCATACTGGACGAACTTCCGCTTTCTAGGGGATTCCAGTATCAGCACTGTATATGGAGAATGAACGGAATAAGTACAGAGTGGGGAAGCGATCAAGTAAAAAGGAAAGCTGACATAGAAAGACAGATAGGGATATGAATATATCAGTTACATGGAACGATAAGGAGCTACTATATGGACTTGACGCACTCAAGGACGATGTGGCTAAAAGTCTGTCTGGATCTTCTGAAAGGCTCAATAAAATGGGCAAGGAGGCTTGGAGAAAGGCCATGGGAACAGAGGCAGTATTGAGCAAGGGCAGAAACGGCAAGGAATGGTTCAGCTTTAATAAGAAAAAATGGTTTATCACAAATCAATGGAAAACTCCAGATGTAGTTTGGGCTGGCCGTAATTTTGTAAAAAATAAACGCAACCAAGCTTCTAGCGTTATGGCTAGGCTCTTGGCAGAAAGAAAGCAAGAGGAGCTTGATAAAGCCTTGGAGGTGGCATTTTCTAAATTCTAATGAAAACAGCACAAGGATCAATCTCGGTTGATGTATCTAAATTTACTTCTGGAATTGATAACGCAAAGGCAAAGCTTGCGTCTTTTGGAAGCTCATTAAGTGCCGTTGGGAATATAGCAAAAACTACATGGAAAGTTTTTGATTTTGTTACTGGGGTGTCTGAGAGGATCAGTATAATCGCAAAAGGGGCAAAAGATTTGCAGTCTATTTTTAATGCACTCCCAACAGCATTAAAAAGAGTTTCAGATGGATTTAACAATTTGAAAACATTTGCATCTCAAGTTGGGGATGTGCTTTCAAAGATTCCTACAACATTTAAGGTTATTGGAGCTTCTGCTATTGTTGCTGGAGTTTCTATTTTTGGAACTGCAAAAGCACTACAAGCCATATCTGGAGCAACAAAAAGTGCCTTATCTGGAATTTCATCGGTAGCAAGTGGTCTTACAAATATGGCTAAAAGTGCAACTGCATCCGTTGGCGGTGCTGTTTCAAGTGCTTTTCGTGGCTTTTTAAACATATTAAAACCAGTTGGGGTGGCGGTTGGAGGTCTTGGCCTTGCTTTTGGTGCTTTAGATAGATTCTTTAAGATTGGAATATTGAGTGCGATCGAGATGGGCGACGAGATGAAGAATCTTGCTGGTAGAACTGGTGCAAGCATTCCCTTCCTTGTTGATTTGCAGAAGTTATTAAAAAACTCTGGAGTTAGTTCAATGTCTGGTGCTGTTGCATTACAGAATATGCAGAGAGCTTTAACTGGAGTAAACGCAGACGGAGAGCCAACAAATGATATGTTAGCTCGTCTAAAACTGAATGTGGACGATTTGATGAAGATGACCCCAGAACAACAGTTTATGGTCATTGGGAAAGCAATATCAAGTCTCTCCACATCGGCAGAACAAACCGCTGCTTCATTTGCGATTTTTGGAAGAGCAGGGGCATCCCTAAAAGGAATATTCAAAGAGGCTGGATTTGCAGAGCTAGGCACAAAACAATCTCAGCTTGGTCAATCTCTTGCAAGAAATGCAGATAATTTCTCAAAGATTTCAGCAAAACTTCGTGACTCTGGTTCATTCTTTCGTGGTTTCTTTGTTGAAATGGCTGGAGCAGTAGCTCCTTCAATCCTTGAGCTTTTTAAGCTTTTTGAGGGTGGAGATATACTGGCTGGATTTGGAGCAAAACTAGGGCAACAGATTAGATTCGGAATAGAAGTTCTTACTGGTGCCTTTAAAAGTGGTATGCTTCTTGATCTTTTAAAAGCAACATTTGAGACATCTGTAATTGTATTTAAAGACTTATTTGAGCGAACAGCTAAATTTGTATCTGCTTATCTAAATAAACTTCTTTCCACGGACGCACTAGAAGGTCTTTCAAGTGGCCTCATTGATGTGTTTACTGGCTTCGCAAAGGTCGTTGGAGCTATGCTTTTGAGGGCATTTGAGACCCCTATTGCATATTTTCAGACAGGTATTGAGTTTGCCGTACTATATGCAACCAAGGCATTTGACTCTTTATTTAAAAACTTTGCAACTATCGGAAAGGGATTTGCAAGGGGTGGAGCAATCGGAGGTGCAATTGCATCAGCAAGTGTTTTAGCATCTGATAAATCACTTCCAGATCAAAAAGAATTTGGGAATCTACTCAAGGAAAAGCTAGAGAATGGAGTTCAGTTTGGTCTTGGAGAGTTTCAGATAAACTCAAGAAGTGCAAATGAAGGAATTAATCAAATTGCCCTTGGTGCTAAAGAGGCATTTAACGGAGTTAAAACTGGAGTAGATGCACTTATTGGGGCTAATATTAAATTTGGAGAACAATCGAAGGAGGTTACTGATCAGCTTGCAAAATATAAAGGGATGCTTTCTGCTATTGCCGTTGCTGGCAAGGCAAGTGCAGAGGGAGCGGGAGATGTTGTTGGAGCAGAAGTTTTAGGAGCAAAGGTAAAGTCTATGAGTGGTGGCAACGCATCCGAGGGAGTTTCCAGCCTACAAAGAATAGGTGGAGGTGGTGGTGCTTTTGGCGGTAATCCACTTTTGAATATTAACCAAAAACAACTAGACCAATCAAAAATGCAAACTGAAATCTTGAAAAATCTAGATAAAAAGCTAGACAGAAAAGACAATACCTCACAAACTGCAACCCTTGCGAGATAATTATGCCAGTTCCTGTATTTAGAGGCGTATTTCCCGTCACTTTAAGCGAGCAGATTTCGTATGATAAGTCTGGAAAAGTCTCATACACATCCGTTGTGGCTTATCAAAATGGAAATCAAGTAACAGGAGTAATTGGATCATCAACTACTACAAACGGAACCACGGTATGCCTTTCGACTATTGAAATAAGAATTAAAGACGGAATAGCGGAAGTATCAAAAACATATCAAGGTGGAGATAGCAGTGCAGGATCAACCTCTGGGGCAACAGATCTCTCAATCTATGAGGTTGTTGCAACTGCTCAAGAAGAGCCAATCGCTTCACATCCAGCATTTACGGCATCTACAGGTGCATTTACAACTTCTATCGTACAAGCCTCTGGTGGTGCAACTACTGAGGGAAGCGGAGGAACTGGAGGTGCAATCTTTAATGCTGACGGATTATTTGTTGCATTTAGCAAAACAGCCACAAATAACTTTACGGGAGTTCAAAGCTTTCTTTCTCCAAGAGTGACATACAGGAGAACATATACGCAAAATTCTCCACCATCTTCTTCCTTTACTGCGAAACTTGCCTATATATATTCAAATCCATCTGGAGATCAGCCTACAATTGCAAGCGGAAGAAATTGGATGCTTACTGGCCTAACTTGGAGGGGGGGCGGTAACTCATACGAAATTACGGAAGAATATCTATCAAGTGGTTTTAGTGGTTGGAATAATACCATTTACTATACTGCATAATGAGTGCTACATACATCGGATATGTTGACGGACTACTAAGCGAAACATCTTATTCTGTCTCAAATGATGGAATTGCAAAGTATGTTGAAAAGATAATTGCAAAGGTTGGATCTTCATATGCTCCACCCCCTATTGGCACAACAAAGTCCGTAGATGGTCAATCTCTATCTGTTGTCGGCTTTTCAATATCTGCACAATCTGGAAACTTTACAGAATATTCAATACAATATGAAGGAAGAGCTTCTAGTGCTGTCGCACCATCGGCTTCAGCAGTAGTTGAGTCAAGTCTTATTGGCTCCACAGGAGAAGAGCCAATAGCTTCAAACTATAACTTTATTGTAAGCCACGATAATTCAGATAGCATCGTGGAGTTTTCTGGAGGTGTTGTTACGCAGGGCGAAACATCAACATCTGGAGGTGCATTATTTTCCGAAGATGGAGAGTTTCTTGGATTTACAAGAAATGCAAAAAGAAATCTATTTGGTGTCCAGTCTTATCTTAACCCAAACATTTCATATTGCAGATCTTATTCAACTACGACAAGGCCAGACCTCTCTAAAGTTGGAAAGATAATGTCTGGAACATCTGGTTTTCCGACTATTCAAACTGGCAAAAACTGGCTATGTACAAGTATAACATACAGAAAGCAGGGAACTACATACAATGTAACTCAAGAGTTTAGAGCTTCAGATAGGAATGGATGGAACGAATACATATACGGAACCCCTGTTTCAGCTCCTCCAGCATCATAATATGCCAGCATTAAGAAAATATCAAGTTGGAGAAAAAATCACGGCAGATATGATCAATGGGATCGTTGATTCCATTCGTGAGTCGCAGATAAATTCTGTAGTAGGTGGAACATTCAAAAGAGGTTCTGGGGGAACTACTATTTCTATCAACTCACCTCAAAAAGCAACTTCTTCAATAAATATAACTTACCCATATCAAATATATCTTGGTGGAACAGTAAGTGCCCCTTGGTTTGGAATTAGAGCTGGCACTATCAATGGAATTATTCAAAACAATACAGCAACGACATTTTCACTACAGATGGGCTATGTTAATTTAGAATGCACAACCGATGGAAAACAAATCCAAGAAGCAGAAGTTAAAATAGAAGCATCTCCACCAGAGCCAGTTGAGACCACGCCAGAAGTTGCTCCAATTTCATTCAAAGTTAGTCTTTACTATATAGATAATGAATTAACACCCTATAGAACAATAGGCACATCTCCCATTATGGCGATTCCTCAAGAAATGATAAAAGAAACAATAGCGGGAGTTCAGTTTGGTCAGCTTCCGTATCGTTCTTGGTACTCTTGGGTATTTGCATCATAATGTATACACATCTTACCACATACTTTAGTCCGTTTTCTATTTATGCACAGTCAGTAAGTGCATTTAGTTCTAGTGTAAGTAATAAATATACTCGTGCAGAAGAAAATAACACAATAACTAGTAATAATACATTCGAAACACTTTATGCAATTGCGGTTAGTAGTTTCAGCACAGACTTCAATGGATACATAACTTATAGTGTGGCTGAGGAATTAATTAATTTACTAAATGATCCAATTGACTCAGCTTTTGGAACTATAGGTGTTGATGCCTTTAGCTTTGAGATGACTACTAGTTCTGCTGCGCCATATTCATACTATACTGGATTGTATGCTGTCGGTGGATATGAATTTACCGATAGCTTCAGCTTCGGGGCTAGTGTGGAGGGAGCTTTTACTGTCGCTCATTTTGGTGGCTATATAAGTCGAATTGGTGCAGGATTTAGCACATCTTGGGATGGAACCGACACGACTGGGGGCGCATACAATGCAGTACCATCTTTTTTTGATACACTTCAAGGCACAACATATACCGCCCCATCCTTTACTACAGAATCTACTACTATAGTAATAGTAGTAACACAACAAGCTAACACCAACTATACTTTCTTGGAAACCGTTTACAATATATCAACTATAATAGGACAAACAGCAAATACTGCCATTGAATTTCAGACAACAAAATCTGTAACAACCGACATAAATCATCATATTGGAACAGGTATCAATAGCAACAATAGTGATTATACGTTAATTACGGACACAAACGCAGATGGGGAGCAAATTAGTCCGTATGCTTGTTTTTTAAGCTCTCCAAACACTGATTTTTTTAGCGGAACAGATATCTCAACATTCTCTAATACAGTCATAACAAATAACAATCAAGAGTTCACAGACAATATGCCTACTTCTGCGACAGAAAACATATTCTCTAGCACAAGTTCCTTTCCTACGACTACACTAACAAATGAATATACAACAATCTCATATTCATCAGATGCATCAGAAAGAATACTGGATTACTTATATGACGGAAACAATGGAGATTTTGCATCCGAAAGCACAAACTACACAAGCAGAGCTACACAGCAAAGCACTTTTGAAATGTATAGTTACCCATCTAGCATGGTAGGTACTAACTATATAACAACAAGAACTGTTATAACCACTGCGACTGTGCAAACACAAATGAACGGAGTCTTGCAAGAACAGGGAGAGTTTGTTGATTCAAGTATGTTATTTACGACAATAAGTAAAACAACTTTAACATATGCTACAATAGAGAAGACCTTTTTAGCACCTCTCAGCACTTTTAGAAGTACAAATTATTATACAGTAAATAATGGTCAATCTGAAGGTATTACTACTATTGAAGGAGAATCTTGTATTTTTCGTTTTGAAAGTTGGAAAGGTTCCGCAGAGCTTGCGTTTACAAAGACCATTATTGATTCACTATTCCCTGCTTCCCAGACTGTCTACAGTCCAACTATTATCAATGATGAAAATTGGGCGGGCTATGGAAATATATATTCTAATGTGGCAGTAAGCGGTGGTCAAATGTCATTTAGTGAACAGCCAAAAATATATTATTTTAAAAATAGAATTACATATAATGCTTCAAATTTAAGCAAAAATAATGGAATATTTTCAATTTTAAATAGTAAGGCATATAAAGATTATGAGTTTCCAGCTTTTGGTATTGGAGATACATTTACTACTATAATATCGGAAATTTCCAATACAGAAGAAACAACAGAAACAACATTTACGAGAAAAATCCTTGCTGGCGTAGCAAATATAAGTGATCCATTTGTTGCAACTTTTATACTTCCAGAATCATCGAGCATAACTGATACATCATTTACAGCTTACACAACATGGGCAGTTGCTTATACAAATGCCAGCATAACAAGAGTTATGCCAAATGGTGCGTCAACAACTATTTATAGGGGAATTACATTTTCAGATGCAGATTCTGTGGGATACAATGATGTAAATTCAGCATATTCTGCTTTTCAAATTATTAAAGGCATATTTGTTTCTCCAAATAAATCAGTAAGAAGTCTTCCAGATTGGGTAACCATAGGCAATTCGGGAGTATTTACAGGTGAAAGTGATGATCTTTTTATATCACTATTACCTTGTGCATATTATGTCACAGAAATAATAACGGAGATTGATTCTTTTTCTACTAGTAGCTATACAACTACATATGCCGACGCTACATTTAGTGCGAGTAATTTTATGGTTTTAAGACCAATGAATGTATTTCGCAGAAAAGGGGAAATTCCTGAAGATTCAATAGGAATTCAATTCTTAGGAGGTTATGCCCAAGATTGGATTGGAGCTTCTGGATATGATTCAAGAACAATAAGATTTTGGGATACTGGAGCATCATATAGCAATACTATTTTTAACTTTACAAGCTATATTGGAAGTACATATATAGATGTATGAAGATATGTGTCGGGGTATATTTTACAAAAGGATGGTGTTACTCTGTTGATTCTTGGCTTGAGCATTTTATTGCATCTGTAAAAGGATTTTCTGGTAATATTATAGTAAGCACGGACACCTCAGACGAATGCGAGGAAAAGTGCAGAGCTATTAGGGCAAGGGCAGATCAAGCTGGATGGACAACTCATATTATAAAGTCAATCGGTGTCGAAGACTCTCAAAAAGCCTATAAAGACGATGCCCAGCTAATCATAGCAAGAATTCAGCAGAAGGCTTTTTCTTTAGCCAGAGAACTAGACTCGGACATATTCTGGTCAATAGAAAGCGATGTTCTTGTTCCCCCTAATGCACTCAAGGTTCTTTTGCAGGCACTTGAGTTTGATGATGGATACTATGGGATTGCAATGGTTACTTATCCAAATGGTCAGTTCTTAGGTGGAAGGGGAAGTCCACAGCATCACATTGCAGAAGACTTTAAGCAAGAAGAACGAACTATTCCAGCAGAACTAAAAAAACAAATAAAAAAGCGAGAAGAACGAAGTAAGGAGCTTTTTGAAAAGAAGGAAAAGCCAAAAGATTCAGAACTAAATGAGTGGGAAGAACTAAATAAAAAGATAAAATCTTGTCCCCCCAAGGGGAACATATTTGAGCTTCAGTCAAAGGGATGGAGGCAAAGGGGGTGGCTAGATTCTGCTTATCCAGCCATCGGGCGAGGGGCAATACTCCCTACGGATTGGGTTGGCCTTGGTTGTACCATGATGAACAAGAAAGCTCTCTCTCTAGCTACCTTTGAGGGGTATGAACTAAAAGGAACTCAAGACTTGTTTTTATGCTGGAGCAGATGGCATCCAGCCGATATAAAAATGTGCGTGATTCCGCATATTCTTTGTAGCCATGTAAAAAGAAAAGTCGGAGAGGATGGCAAGAGAACGGATGAAATAGAGATTCATGAGGCATATCACGAGTTAGATGGAGAATTCGTGGGACATATTCGCTGGAGGCCACGCAAGTATATTAACTTCAACGCATAGGACATATCATATTGACACCCCAGAAGTATATATGAATAACATTATCTCTTGGGCGACTGAAAACTTTGGTTCAATTGTGGCTGTGGCTGGGGCGGTGGTTATCCTTGCTCGGATTATTGTGAAGCTGACCCCCACTCCCGCTGATGATAGCATTTTAGAAAAAGTGGTTTTCTTTCTAAAGGCTATCGGACTTCATATAGATCAAAAGTGATTCGCTTAATCGGAGCCATAATTGACCTGCTTCTTCGGCTTTGGCCGACTACAAAGGAACAAAAAGAATCCGAGATCAGAAAAAAGCGGAATGAGAACAAAGATCGAATTGATCGCCTGTTCTCTGGTAGTAACGGCATTCCTTGGTGGTTGCGCTAACACAGACTCGCAATTTCTTCCCACAGACACAGTAACCTTTCTCACTACGGACTATCGCTTTAAAGAAGTGATGAAGTCCAACGATGATGTGAAAGGCTGGGCGAGGGATGCTCTTCAAACAATTAACGAACTTCAATATCAACTCGAAGTAGAGCGTAATAAATGAACTACGAGGAAAGAAGCTATAAAGTATTTGACGGACTACAACCAGACTTCAAGGAAAGAGTGATTCGCTGGTATGAGGAGTGTGGTGCAGAAGGATTAAAGATTCTGGTGTATTGCGGGTTTCGATCCAATGAAGATCAAGACAAACTATATAGGCACGGAAGAACGATGGGTGGCAAAATTATAACAAATGCCAAAGGAGGTCAGAGCTTTCACAACTACGGAAGGGCGATAGACTATGTTCCTGTAAAGGGAAAGGAAACATCTTGGGATGATACCGCAAGCTATCTAAAAGCACAGCGAATTGGCAGGGAGTTTGGGCTTAGAGCCATATCTTGGGAATTGCCTCATCTTGAAGATGCAAACTTTGCAAGCTGGCGAGAGCTGGCACAAGCGTCCTCTGGCAAGACTAAGAGCATTTTTAGCCCCATTGTAGATCGATTAAAGGGCATTGGGAGAACGGTTGGCGGGAGAGGGCTTCGTTGAAAATCCCAAAGGACAGGCTGGCTCACGGCAGGAGGCTATCGAAAAAGATGCAGGGCTTAATGTATGACAAGTACCTAAAGGGATACTCCAAGTACCAAACCAAGCTGGAAGAGAAGCCACTAATGGGTGAGATCATGCAGGAAATCTTAGATTTAGCCAACTATTACCTTGCTTTTGCGGAAAAAGCCTGCGAACTAGTACAGGATGCAAAGTCCAAGAAAAGTGCGACCTACCTCCGCAAGAAAATCATAAAGCTACTTGGATAAAATGAAGCATCGTAAGTTCATCGCTTCATTTGATCTTCACGGCGATATGGCAGATCAGTCTGTCGTTAAAAAGCTATACGAATTCACCAAGTCTTTTAAGCCAGATGTAAAGATTTTTGGAGGCGATCTTTTTGACTTTCGTTGCCTTCGCAAAAAAGCAGGCAACGCAGAGAAGGCAGATAGCATCGCAGACGATGTGGCGATGGGAATGGAATTTCTAAAAGAATGGAAGCCGAATGTTTATCTGAGGGGAAATCATTGTGAGCGTTTATGGGATCTGGCAGATAACGATGTTGAGGATGGCCTGAAGCGGGACGCAGCCCAAAACGGAGTGAATGAAATCGAGGATTTGTGCAAGAAGCAGGGAACGATAATTTACCCATACGACAAAAGAAAAGGAATTCATCGTGAGGGCAGGCTTTTATTTCTGCATGGGTATGCCCACGGAGCTATGGCAATTCGCAAAACTCTGCAAGGTTACGGAGAGAATATCGTGATGGGGCATTGTCACACTATTCAGCAGGCAACCGTTGAGGGCTTGACCCCTCGGCAGGGCTGGATCGCTGGGTGCCTTTGCCGTCTTGATTACGAGTACAACAGAGCCACAATTTCTTCGCTTGCTCAAGAGAACGGATTTGTGTATGGATTGTTACTAAACAACGGAGGATTCATTGTGCATCAAGCCAGAAAAGTAAGTGGTGATTGGATTGTATCTACTGACTTTAAGATTATATGAAGCAAAGAAAGCCGAACAAGCCAATCGAAGGCAAGTGGGCTTCTACGCTTATTGGATACATTCAAACTCTAGAGGACAATGTTCCCCCAGAATGGGTAAAAGTTGGAGAGGTAATGGAGAACTTTGGATTAACTTATACAAGGGGTGGTGGCAGACATCTTATGCTGGCCGATATGTGCAAGAAAGGAATTCTGGAAGTCAAGAAGTTCAGAATTGTAGATGTCACAGGAAGAAGGATTATGCCGATCAATCATTATCGAGTAGTGAACAAGCCTAGTGCTTCCCAGAAATAAAGCTGTTTGAAACCGCAAGACCTCGGCAAATTCTGATTAGATCTTCCACATAGTCTAGGGTAAGCATCGAGGGGGTGATTCGGAATACTTTCCATCCCAGATAGCTTGCCACATTATACTTCTCGGCATCCTTGGCGAATCCAGATCCCCGCTGATGTCTGCCCATAATCCACTGACCGCCCTCGATCTCGAAAAGGCACTTGGCGTTTACATCGGCAAAGTCTGATCTCCACTTGCGCTCTGGGCAGAATCGGTACTCAACCTCCAAGGAAGTACCATTGGATGATCTCCAGTAGAACAGGAATTTCGCCTCAAGCTTTGATGCCATACCGTTAGGCTGATGTCATCAATGCCTTACGCAAGCCTAAAATAATGCTTGCAAAGCTGGTTGGTATCGTATAGGGTATAGCCATGAACCAAATAGAGATCTATCAGACTGGTGGGAATATGAGCGACCATCCCTTCTTCAAAAAGAATTGGGACTGGGCTTATCATACCCATGCCTTGGTCAACGGATCGTTTGGTTGTAAAATCAGTGGGAAATACATTTGTTACGATCTTTCGATTGAAGACCAGAACGGACTGCCAACTTGTCCGAAATGCGCCAAAAAAGTTATAAAGGCAAGGGAGCAAAATAATTCTTGCCAATCCGCATCGTAATCTGTAGGAACTAACCATGAACTCACAAGAACATGAAATATATTTTGACGAACTCAAATTTCAATTTGAGGGCAAAGAGTACAACTGTGTCGGCGTAGCGTTTCATCGCTGTTACAGGGAGAGGGTAGGCATCGGGTCATATGAATTCTGGGGGATGCGAGGCAGTGATAAGCGTTCTAGCTGGGAGTCGGAGGGGCATGAAATGTGGATCGACGGCCTAGAGATTTATGACGGTGATACTTTAGTAAAAAAGCCATCTAAAGGAATGATTGAAATTGCGGAGAATGTGGTCTTCGATAGAACACATGTCACAGCAGAACAAAGATGTTACTAAACATCCTTACAATCCTCCAAAGGTGGGGGATGGTTATGGATCACTGAAAACATCTGAGGTCGAGAGACAGGCTTTCGCCCTCGGATACTACATAGGAAGGAAATGTTGGGATCTAGAATATGAACACGACCAAACGGAGAAACAAATCAAAGAAGCTGACGGACTCGCCTATTGGGCTGGCTACGATTTTGGCTCGTACCATGCGAGGCAAGCTGTCGGAAAACCCTACCCGCCAAAGCGCAACTACGATAATCAAAAACCTCTGCTGGAGTGTTAATGGTGCGTGGTTCAGTGCGATGACATACTGGGAGGAGCTTCCAGTAAATGACCCTAAATATGGGAGACTGTTTGAACTCTTGGACGAGATCAAATGTCTTACCGCAAAACATACGGAGGAAATCAAATGAGATACGAGGCAGAACAGTTTGAGCTAAAGCTGGAGGAAGAGAACTCCAGACTCAAAAAAGAAAACAAAATCTTGCGGGAACATTTCTGCAAGGTGTCGGAAGCCATTCATTCTGGGCAGACTGAATTGGCAAAGGCAGTAGGACAGGCAACGCAAGCCATATTTGATCTTGGACAAGAAAACACTTGTCAAAGTCAAAACGGCTCTGCATAAAGGAGAACACATGGAACCAAATACACTAATCAGAAAATATATGGCTTCGATTGGAGCCAAGGGTGGAAGCAAAAGATCAGACGCTAAAACAAAGGCGAACCGATTGAATGCTAAAATCCGTTGGAAAAAACACTTCGAGAAGGCAAAAATCCATGCTTGAGGTTGCGGAACAGTGCGAGCTTGGATTCGAAGACGAATCACGGCTTGAGGCCAAGTTTCAAGAGTTTCACGCTGAAAACCCACAGGTTTACACGGCTCTTCGAGATCGGGCATTACAGTTGAGGCGCAAGGGCTGGAATCACTATGGAATTAAAGCCATCGTGGAGGTTGTCCGATTCCACAGGGCATTGGAAACAACCGATCCAGACTTTAAGCTTAACAACAACTATTCCTCACGCTATGCAAGGATTCTGATGGATGAAGAGCCAGAGTTGGCTGGATTCTTTCAGACTAGAGAATTAAAATCATAAAGGAGAAAATATGGAAATGCAGTTACAATCAGAAAAAACAGATCTGATCTCTAAGGCACTGATCAGTGCTTGGGATAAGATGAAGGTTGCCAAAAAGCAGAATGACAACCCATTCTTCAAGTCGAAATACGCAGACTTTGGCTCGGTAGTGGATGCCTGTAAATCTGCGCTGGTAGCGAATGACCTTGTGGTGACTCAACCCACAACGATCATCAACGGCCAGACGGCACTGGTAACGACTCTGCTTCATTCGTCGGGACAGTGGTTGCGTGGAGTCTATCCAGTTAATCCTATTAAGAACGATCCGCAAGCAATCGGGTCTGCCATCACCTACGCACGGCGGTATGCCTTGGCATCTATGGTCGGAGTAGTCGCAGAGGAGGATGATGACGGTGAAATGGCGATGGGTCGAGGACAGGCACAGCCAGTAATCAAAGCCAAGCCAGCACCCAAGATCGAACTGGAACAGCCAGTCGAGAGCCACACTACTGAAGGGAATAGCGAAAAATCGCCTGTAAATGGCTCTAAAAGCGGTGAAGACTGGCGAGGAGTAGTGATTCACTTCGGTAAGAACAAAGGCACTGCCTTGGGCAATCTACCTCCAAAGAGCTTGGATTGGTGGATTCGTGAGTGGAACCCACAACCATTCAAGGGCAAAATCGATGATGCTTCCCAGAAGCTTCGCGATGCCTTGGATACGGCCGCAAACGATGTCGATGATCTAAACGAAACGGAGGCGTTCTAAAATGGCTACAATCATACCAGCACAGAAACAGGGGTTTGGTCACTTCTATGACCAGTATGGAATGGCAGTTGAGGGTGGGCTACGGATGGCAAGACCTTGTAGGGCTTTCCCATCGGTAACTACCGCCATGTCTGCCAGCAAGAACTACGGCCTAGAAAACTACAAGCGGGAAAGGTTTGCGCTTTCACTGCTTACCCTTCAGAGGATTCGTGGAGAAACTGATGACCAATTCATCGAAAGGGTGGATGAAGACTCTAATGCCCAGAGCCGTGAGGCCATGGAAAAGGGTACACATATCCACTCTTTGTGGGAAGGCTTGGATACCATTAAGCTTGAGGAGCAGACTGATCTAGATAAAAAGCGGGTCGAGATGCTTCTGGAGTGGAAGTCGGAAAACATCTTGTCGATTGAGCAATCTGAATCTGTGGTGATCTGTAAAGAGTACGGATTCGCTGGAAGATTCGATACACTCGCATACCTAAAGGATGGAACGACAAAGGGAGAGCGCACTTTGCTTGACCTTAAAACTTCTGATCCCAAGGGCAAGAAATTGACGGCATGGGACTCGTACTGCATTCAGTTGTCGGCCTATCGGCTGGCACTGGGTGAAGATGTGGCCTGTGCGAACATCCTGTTTAGTTCCACGGAAGACTTGCAGATCAAGCTTCACAAATGGGACGAACAGGAATTGGCAAAAGCAAAGCCAGCGTTCCTCGGAATTCTGGCGTATTGGCAGTGGGCTAATAAGTATTACCCACATATCAATTGAAGCTACCTTACTTTAAATTCTTTCCTTCCGATTGGGCAAGTGACACACATCACTTGTCTATATCGGCTAGGGGCTTTTGGTTTGAGCTTCTCCTAATCATGCATAACAGCCCTCGTCGGGGGTACTTATTGAATGCAGACTCTAGCCCCATCACAAGGGAGCAGTTGGAGCGAAAACTCCACCTCTCTTCTGATGAGGTTACGGCTCTCGATAGGGAACTCGTTGAGGCTGGGGTATATGCAAGAGCTAGTGATGGAATGGCGTTCTGTCGCAGAATGATTCGGGAGGAGTCAAAAAAGGCTGAATGGCGTAAGAGTAAGTCTAACAACAGATTAGAAGAGCTAGTGTCTAGTCATTGTCCAAACGATGTGTGTAGCAATAGCAATAGTAATAGCATTGATAATACTAATACAGATAATGATCAAGATAAGCTAACTAAAGTATTAGAGGAGCATCGGAAGCGAGGCGTAAAAGTTGAGGACGAACTTCGCAAAATGAAAGCTTGGCTTGCCACAAGACAGGGGCGCAGAATGACCCTTAGATTTATTGTGAACTGGCTAAACAAATGCGAAGGTACGGTTGAGGTTAAAATTAAACCAAAGCCTAGCCAGTCATCATGCCAAAGTGATCCAGCTTGGAAACGGCTGGGTTACAAGGATCGCTACGCATGGGTGGATGCTGGAAGCCCATATGAATAAACACAAAATGTGTTTACATGGGATCTATATGTTGTATAAAAATCAACCTCATGGAAGATCCAGCAGATTCCAATTCGGCTAGTTATTACGATGATCCATCAAAAAACATCGATACAATAGAAGACTCAATTCGTGAATCAATTCACTCATTCAGAGAACCAATTCCAAAAACACTATCGGAGTTTCGTATTGTCGTGGAAAAAATCTACCTGTCGGCAATTCACAGTTCCAATAAGTCTATCACGGTACAAGAAGCCCTCACCCAGTATGTTGAAAGTCAGCTTTCAGAAAAGGTCTGGGAGGCTATCGCACAGGTCATATGTTCAATTGTGGACTCATCCAACCCTAGAAAGACGGCAGATCTTTATGCCTGTGCTACTGGTATTAGACTTCGGCAAGGAATTACTCTCACCGATCTGGCAAAGAAGTATGGAGTTTCTAAGCAGGCTCTCGACAAGCAACTTGTTTCACTTTGCGAAAAGCTTGACTTATCCCCGCCGAGACTTATGAAATCTCAACTATCGAGAGAATCTTATAGACTCGCAAACCATAGGAAAATAAAACATGAAAAACGAAAATGAAATAACAATTACACAACCCATGGGACTTACCCTAGACGGCTTTCAGTTCAAGCCAATGGAACTGGTCATCGAAGGCAAGCACACAATCGAGAAATGGCTAGATGTAGGGAAGGTTCTTACAGGCATGGAATCCAGCCTAAATTGGTGGATTGGGGATTGGCTTGTTTTCGGTGAGCATACCTACGGTCAGAAGTACAGCCAAGCAGAAGCAGTGACAAAGCATCGGCAGGATTACTTGAAGGCTTGTAATTTCGTTTCATCAAAGGTTCCCGCACAGAATCGGTTTCAAACCTTATCTTGGTCACATCATCGTGAAGTGGCCGCATTGGAAATCTCGGAACAAAAGAAGTGGCTTGAGAAGGCCAATGAGAACGAGTGGACTGTTTCAGAGCTACGGATCAATATGCGAAAGACTCTTGCTGAATACAACGAGATCGACGATGAGCTAGTTTCTCCATCATTCAATCTTGTTGCTTGGTCGCAAGAGGGTGTGCGGTGGCTGAAGCAGGAATCCAGAAAGATGCCTGTTGATAAATGGTCGGAAGAACGCAAACAACTAATCAAAAAAGATCTTGAACCCATTGTCGAGCTTTATAACAAACTATAAGGTTTTCTTGGAGCAGGACGAGGGATGCTGGAATCTTATGATTGATACTGGATCTTCGGTCAATCCAATGGGTTCGAGATTTGGTTTCGGTGGAATACCACCTGAATTCAAGTGGCGATTTACCGATAAGGCAGAGGGACTCAAGGCTTGTATGGAGTGGGAGGCTTACTTCAAGGAAACAGCCAAAAGAAAAAAATGATACTAGGACTAAAGATTGGGATTGGAATTGTGCTTGGAATTGTACTTATAAATATAACATTTTGGGCATGCATTATTCTTGTTTATGTATTTGTCTGGATGTTTGAATCCATATCCAAACTATTGAAATGAACGAATGCTTCCCAATCATTCTTACCGCCCTCGGCTTGCTAGGATTGATTCTGCCGTTCTTTGACCGATGAAAAACATATTTAATTTTATAGATATGCTCGCTGAAAAAATAGCGTGGTTTATACATTTCACTTTTATTTGGATTATCATTTCCAGAAGTCTTAGATGGCACGATTTTCAATGGTATGATGGACTATTTTGTCTTTTATATGCTTATTGTTTTTTATTAAGACAAAAATGAAACGCTCTCCCATCAAGCGCAAAACCCCACTCAAGCGAGGCGGGAAACTACGCCGAGTTTCTACCAAGAGACGAAAGCAGAACGAGGTTTATTCTGATGTGCGAGAGAAGTTTCTAGGCAACACGCCAGTCTGCCAAGTGTGCCAATGTAAAATTGCGACTCAAATTCACCATCGCAGGGGGAGATTTGGGGACAGGCTCAACGAGGTAGAGTTTTTCTTGGCGGTGTGCTTTGAGTGTCATATTAAGATTCATATGAACCCAGCTTGGGCTTATGCAAAAGATTATCTGGTTAAGAGATGAGTACCGTCATCTGGTTCAATCAGAATGGGAAACGGTACTATGCCAAATTAGCATGCCAAAATGGAGCCACAAGGGTGCTAGAATCGAAGACGGAGAACGGAGAGGTAGTTGACCCATCCTTTATTGAAGACACGGCTATAAAGACTTACAAGCGCATAAACAACTGGGGATACTTACCCGAAACAAAGGAGGAAACAGAAGGTGAAGAAGAATGAGCAAAAAAAAGAAGAAATCAAAAGAGCAATTAAACGAGTCAAAATGGGCGAGAAAGCTTGGGCAACAACCGACAAACCCAAAGATCCTAAAAAAGATCTCCCAGCTATCAAAATACTCGCAACCAGAAAAATAAAGATGGTTGAGCTGGATGTGGATATTCCAGATAACGCCAAGGCCGTATTGTTGAAAATGGCTAGGGTCGGAATTCTAAAAGACGAAAAAGCTCTACTGAATTGGGCATTCGTAAAGGGTATTGAATACAGTGTGGAATTCTGTAAAAAGGCAAAGAAATGAGCGATCCATACTTCGAGGAAAAGAAGCTTCATCTAGACGGTAGGGGTATGCTATATGAAATAGCACGGAAATCGCAAGACGGTGAGATTAAACAGGTTTATGTAACTGGGGTAGCTCCCAATGTAATCAAGGCTTGGCATCTACACAAATTCCAAGTTGACAGGTTTTGCTGTATAAAAGGCACGATTCTAGTTGGCATTTACTGCCCAGACCGCAACTTAAGCTGGTCATATATATTAAGTGAACACAAAAAACAAACCCTCACAATCCCGCCTCACTTATGGCACGGTTTCACTGCGCTATGGGGTAACTATGCGGAAGTGCTTAATTGCACTTCTAGTGAATACGATGGTCGTGACGAGTTTCGGAAACCTTGGGATGCCTTCAATTTCGACTGGACAATCAAAAACGGCTGAACCCAAAAAGATCAAGGTAAGGCTAACCACCTACCATCGGAACGAAGATTGCTGGACAAGAAGGCTTCAATCCTCATCGGGCTACACGCTCAAGGAGGGAATCAGCGTTGCATGTGATCCAAGGATATTCGACTACGGAACAAAGCTGATGATCGAGGGCGTTGGAGTGAGACAAGTTCACGACACAGGAACGGCAGTGATCGAGAAGACAGCATCGAAGGGAAAACTTCCTGTCGTAGATATTTTCTTCATCAGCAAATCATCAGCAGATCGTTTCGCAGACTCCCACAAATACGCTTCGGTGTGGGTCGTTAAAGACTAGCTCCTCTCGAAAACTGTAAGACTCTTACAGTACTTGGTGTTTCAAATTTAATCCCCTCGGCGTACTCTCATCGCATTAGAAACCTCGGACAAAGAAAGGAGCAAGGTAGTTCCAATGTAAATCCACTACCGTCACTCATTACTGGTTCTGGGTGTAGGTTCAACCCCTGCCCAGAATCAAAAAATAATACTTGCCAAGCTGGTAGGCATATGGTAGAGTGCTTGTAGAAAGAAAAAACAAAATGTTCGAAACACAATTCAAAAATCTAAAAAGTCGCTTGAGGCTTGAGCAAGCTGAAAAGTTTCTTGAGCTAAATGGTGGATGGTGTGTTGCTGGTAAAAACATCGGAAGACTTACCGCTGGAGCCATCCCAAGCAGTGAAGTTTACATACACTACAAGACCTTAAAGAAACTAGAAGATGAAGGAGTTGTTGTGCTTGGGCTTTCACCAGACGGTGGAGCCTGTGCAAAACTAGTAACAGACTAACCAAGAAAGGAGCCATAACAATGAACAACCAAGCAATCGAAATCCTAAACCCCATCGCAGAGTTTCTTGGGGTGTTGATACATCAAGGAGAAAACGGATCGTACTACTACTTCGACAAAGACGGATACAGGCACTGTCGGAATACCAGACTAAATCCAAAGCAGAGACTGGCTTTCATCAAAAGCGATATTAGCTGGTACGCACTGAACGGCTGGCTCTAACCCTAACAAAGAAAGGAACCGCCAACATGAACAACCAAAAATCAGTAAACGAGCTAAGATCACTAGCCAAACAGGACAAACTCCCCATCCAAGTAGTTGTAAGACGCTTCGGACAATTCAAGGTGTTTGTCTTTAAAACGCTATCTGAGGCACGGCGTTTCTTCCCATCCTTAGACCCAGACATCAATAGTGAGTCATTCACTTGGGGAACGAGGGGCGAGGTGAACGCCCAGACCGATAACGGCGCAGTCAAGCAGGAGGCACTGCGATTTGAGGACTGGACAGCCAACGATGCGCTATCCATCTAAAAATAATACTTGCCAAGCCGATTAGCATCTGATAGAGTACAACCAAGAAAGCGAGGAACTGACCATGAACAAAAAAACATACGCACAGCGAGTACAGGAACTGGAGAACGAAGGATCTACAAATTGTGAAGCCAACGATATTGCCGAGGTGGAGTTGCTCGACGGCAAGATCAAGGCTGGATCTGATCCTTGGGCAAAGGCATTGATCGCCAACCTCAAAAGCAATCCAGTAGCGGTTCGGATTCGTCAAGAGAGTAGGGCGAAGGCAAGGACTGGAGCAAGCGCAATTCATGCACAGCACAAGCGGAATGAGGAAAATAACCTACACACGGAGAACGCTGTTCTTCTTGCCAAGCACTTTGGAAACCATGAGGACTTGGTAACGGCAAAGGCAATTCAGTCGATTCACAATCAACTCGGACACATCCCATATGCGTTCCAACAGATCCGTGACCAAATCTTGATCCGCTTGGAAAAGGAATTGGTAAACCAAGAATTAGGCTTGCCAAACAGCTTCGAATTGTATAAAGTGATTGGGTAATAAATAAAACAACCAAGAAAGAGAGGAACCCAAAATGAACAACGAAATTAAAACTCAAGAAGTCAGCAACGAAAACTACAAAGGATACCAGATTCGAGTTTCCGATTTGGGCGATCAATCCAGATCCCGATATTATATTAACATTATATCGGATCGGCTTATTGCCTTAAAGCAAAAGTATCCTAGTCGTTTCCGTCATTCTATTGGAAAGTATTGTTTTGCTCATAATCTTGAGCAAGCGGAAGCGCATGTTGCCACAATCAAGGCAAATATTGATTCTAAGGCCAATGCAAAGCAACAGCGACTTGGCGAAAACGCCAAGGCTAGGGAAGAGTTCGTTAATCCTTACAAGGTTGGCGATATTCTTTATTCAAGCTGGGGCTATGATCAGACCAATCGTGAGTTCTACCAGATTGTAGCTGTGGGCAATCGGAGTTTAAAACTTCGGCAGATTGGCTCAATATCAGTTCGTGACACTAGCTGGTGTTCTGATGAATGCGCCCCAGCCAAAGATAAGTTCGTGACTGATGAAATCAATCGGGTAAATCTTGTGATTCGATCCTACAACGGCAAGACCAGCCACAGCATCAAATCCCCGATCTATGGCAACCTATACAAGCATGAGGGCGGTACTCATTATCGTTCTTGGGGTCACTAAAAATAGTGCTTGCCAAACCGCTTCGAATATAATAGAGTGATCGGGTAATGAGTGAAACAACCAACAACGGAGGTAACAAAGTGAACAATCAATTCATAGCTTGTGACGCACAAACCTTGGTAGCGCAGATCGGAATCAGAAACATCCTCGCCATCTCTGGCGGTCGGGTGATTCGCCGTGAGACTGGAATCAGTCTTCCAGTGAGTAATGGATACTCGGTGACTGTGGATCTAGCCAGCAACGACACCTACACGGTTCGTCGGGTGTTCAGCAGGGCTGGGAAAGTCTCCATCAAGGGCGAGGTCGCTGATGTGTATTGCGATCAAGTTGGCGAGATCGCCTACCAAGCGCATGCCTTCCGTAGCTACGAGTTCCCCCGCCAATTGGAGGTTGCATAAATGAACTACGCACTGCGATTCAAACCCAGTCGGCACTATGTTGAGAGTCTCAAGGTCGGCGATCTGGCACTCAATCCCTACGGACAACTCTCCAAAGTAGTTAAGATCACCTTTCGAGGTGAGACGGTAAAGATTGGACGGCAGGAGGGCGGGAAAGCCTATGTTGGGGTCGAGCTTGAGAATGGCGAGTACAGCACGATCACCAGCAGTTACAAGGAGGGAGAGTTAGTCGCCACCATCGCCCTAAGTTCACAATTCACTTCGGATCAGTGCAGGGAGATCGAGGCCAAGCGTCCAGAGGATGATCATCTTCCGCTTGGAATCAACAACGACTACGAGGCGTTACTAGGCCAGAAGTACTGGTAGAAAGGAGGTCTATGGATCTTATATTCGTCCTGTTTTTTGTATTGGGAAATCTGATTGTCTTCGCAGTAACACTACCAAAATAAAGGAGGTCACATGAACACAGCCATCGCACCATCACAACTGAAAGAGGCACTTGGAATCCTGTCTGACGGCGGGTACTTCAAGTCCTGCATTGAGACATTCACTGACGGAGGGCAGAAGTTCAAGACTCGGCTCTACGACAAGAAAGGAAAGAAAGATAAACGGTTCCGATTCACAGCGTTTCGGCGTTTATTGCCCTTTCTGGCTCTGACTGAGTCGGGAACGATTGGACGGCGGTATGTCCTACCATGACGAGTTCTAGGGGCATTCTGAAGCCAAAAAGGAGGCAATAATGATCATTAAAGAAACAACCACACGGCAAACTAAGGACTGGGGATGCTGGGAGCATGATCCATCCATAAAAATAGATCCTCAACTGGTGAGGGCTAGGGCAGATCACAAGGAAAAGCATGGATCATTTGAGCCACTTGAATTCCAGTTTGGAATTGTAGAGGAGGATGGTCAAAAGCACTATTTGATTACCTCTAAATTCGGGCCTGTTTGTGCAAACAATCCAAACAAGGAATCAGTCGAGGCACTGCTGGAGTCACTAATAAACGATCCAAGGAATAGGTCGGCAATCTTTACCCTATGGGAGTATCCAGCCAAGGTCATATCGCTGGTAAAACATAATCAAAAATAAAGCTTGCCAAACGGCTTTGGATCTAGTAGAGTGCTTATAGAAAGAGAGGAAAAAACATGAACAACGAAAATCCCCATCAACCAGACCACAACTTCAACAGCTATCCGTTCTATCGGCCATATGGAGAGGTTCCATTCATCAAGGCTGGGAAACGGTATCTGTTCGTAAAAAACCTAAAGGATCGCACTGACCATGTGTACAGCTACTCGGACGATCTTTTCATCGACTATCGGGAATTCATCGGAGTTTAATAATGAACAACTCAAAAGAAAGCTACTTCAAAACACTGCTTTTGATCGCATCAAAGGCAGATGAGGGACTGAAGGCAAAAGATCCCAGAGCAGTGCTGGAGGAGATCCGCAAGGTATCCTACAAGGGGCTGGACTCCTATCAGTACCGAAAGCTCCTCGAAGAAGTGCCTAAAAAGAAAGTTAAAAAAAGTCAAAAATAAAGCTTGCAAAGCTGGTTAGCATAGTATAGACTCTCATGCGTAATGAATGAACAAACCATCAACCAAGGAGGCCAGAAAGTGAAAACAGAAGAACTTAAAAAACTTATTCAGCAATACAAGGCAGAGGCAGAGGCACAAATCCCTCAACTAGAAAAGAACGCTCAAGATGCTGGATCTTGTTACCAAGGCGAGAAACTTGGTCACGCCAAAGGATATGCCCAAGCCTTAACAGAAATACTTGCCAAAATATAAGCTCAGAAAGGAAACCAACCATGAACAACACAGAAAACATCGTGAATCGCATCAAATCGCTCGGTTTTTCAAAAGCTACCCCATCATCACTGTATACGAATCGGAAAGGCTCGCAATATTGGGTTTCAGTTGAATTAGACGAGTCGATACTTCTGGAAGCATACGACAGGGGAACAAGTGATTACAGGTATCGATGCAAATTCGGTAATGTTGATCAATTCGAAACCTTTGTATTCGATCTTTTCAAAATCAAAAAAAAGGAGGTAGTAGCATGAACAACATCAATCAAATCCTAGCCTACGAGAACGGAGAATTGGATGAAGCTGGAGTGATCGAACTATTTCAGTACCTAGTAAGCACTGGACTGGCTTGGTCGCTACAGGGTAGCTATGGTCGGACGGCCAAGGTATTCATCGAAGCAGGGCTGGTAACAGCCTAACAAAGAGGAATAAAACCATGAACAACACAGAAAAAAAAGTACAAGCTGAACTGGAAAAACGAGTCAAAGCAGAGTTAGATCCGATTGATACAGAGCAACGCTACAGGGACTTCTTGGATGAGATCTATCCAGAAGTCAAAATTGGAGACTCTCGCTACTCACCGTCTCGGATCGTAGAGGAACTATCCCCTACTGATTTTCGTTGCGGTAAGGTGGACTGGATCGACTCTGAGATTAGGAATGAGTCTATCTCGGAAGAAATCGACGGCGAGTATTATGATGCAGAAGAGGTTGAGAATATCCGAAGCGAAATCGAAGATGCCTTGGTAGATGCCTAGTGCTATTCGAATCAACCCCTGTGAATAATATTTTTCTTTTTGGTGGACGGATGAGATCTGTTTGACAATATCTGAGACTCGCACCCCAAAACCAAAAAGGAGAAAACTATGCTTATCGACGCACCAGCCATCATTGAATATATCGACAGAAAACAGGACGAAAAAAAGGATTGTCAAACCTGTTTCGGAGATGCTATGTGTTATCGCATGAGCCTTACGGACAGCGTAACGAACATCCAGCCCAAGGAAAATGCAGTGGCAGAGGTGCTAAAAACTGGACTGGAGCAGATGCGGGAAAGAAACGAAGCCCTTTACTTCAGAGTCATGCATCTTGAGGCATCAAACAAACGGCTAAAGGACACACTTAAAGTCTTAGCAGATGTGGACTCCAAGGTTGGCAAGATGGCACTCGATGCCCTTTCAATGGAAGAATATACATAAACCAGATTCCCATGAGACATTAAATGGTAAGTGGTACAAAAGTAATATGCGTGGACGACAGGTTCCCCACAGAGATTCTGATTTACTACACGAATCTACCTTTAAAAGACAAGGTGTACACGGTTCGAGATGTGGAAGTTGGGGTCGGGTTGAATGGAGAAGCTGGTGAGATCGCTGTTACACTTGCTGAACTTGTTAATCCAGTTAGCGAGATTCCTCCCCACAGGGAAAGGGGATTCAAAGTCGAAAGATTCAGAGAGCTTGAACCATTAACCGAGCAAGAGCAGGAAAGAATGGAAGAATTGGAGCAAATGGTATGAGAAACATAAGCAGAAAAGACTTTGTAAACCTGTGCAACACGGCACAGCATCCAGTAAAGAGGATAGGCGAGCTTCCAGACGAACTTCGCAAGGCAGTTGTCGAGCGAGCGAGGATCACAGCCAACAGGAAGCACAAATTCCTACACGAAATGCTCCCATTTGTGATGAATATTCGGGGAACAAGTGGCAAGGTAGAGCTTACCGTATTGATCGAAAAAGAATCAGAGATTGTATAAGTGAAGTTAAACCTTCGGGTTTTGATCTACCTAAATCCATCCAATGTGGATAAGGTAACGCACAAGTTCAATCTGAGCGCAGACAGCGGATTCATCTTTGTCAAAAACTCAATCCTTGCGCTGAACGAGGTGGAGGATTGGCATTTCTTTGTACTGGTTCCACCAGAGAACTATCACTGCTGGCCGAACAAGCCAAACAATGTGACACTGGTTAAGTATCCATATGTGAATGATGCTCTGAATTCACGGTTCCACTTCGACACAAACGCAATTTCCGAATACTTTAATACCTACAGGCATGATATTGATCTGATCTGGACGATGCTCCCAGAGCATGCAGGAGCCTTGCGAGCCTTTGCGAACAAGCGCAGGGAGGAGATCCCAGTATTTTCCTACATTAACTGGTTGGATTACAAGGACAGCAAGGGCTACGAGCCATCCTACATTCTTAGACTTCTGGATGGGTGGGAAAACAGCCATATGATCGGCGTACAGTCTGATCACATGCTGAAGTACATGAAAAATGAGCTATTGGGCGAATATACGCTCGATTACAGCAAGGCTAGGGTCATCACCCCCAAGACCTCCATTCCAGCCCACAAAAGCGAAATAAACAACGATTTGATAGGTTTTCCGCACAGGGTATCGGCTGAAAGCAGATTCGAGGACATGGCATCCTTCATCTTTCCTCACATCAAAGGAAAACTATGGGTGAGCAATATCAACGGAGCGAATGTTGAAAACCACGAAAAGCTTTTGGTGAAATCATTCGAGAGCCATGACAATTACTACCAATTCCTATCCACGATTCGATTCGGGATCTCCTACCATGTCGGATACTCCATGTGGTCGATGTCTGTGCTGGATATGATGGCCTGTGGCAAGGTCGTGCTGGCTCCAAATAAGAACGCATTTCCAGAAATGTTCCACAAGAATTACCCATTCCTGTTTAACAGCAAAGAGGATTTTTTAAAGAAACTGGACTATCTCCAGAACTGCCAAGTCGATGAATTGAAGCTGTGGGGCGATTTAAACAGGCAAATCGTAGAGGAGAAATTCACTTGGAAGATACAGGCAAAGCAACTCTCAGAGGCGTTCTACTCGCTGGTAACGGATAAAAAGACTCCCAAGACACAGAGCGTACTTGAGGCAATCAATGAGTATGGGAAAATTACCAAGAGCGATTTGATCAACAAAAACATCACAGACTACGGCAGACAGTGCAGTAGGGCGTGGAACAAGACCAGAATCGAACTGATGCGTGATCATGGGATAAAAGATATTCACAATTCAGAACACACAACATTCGTTTCCGCTTGCCATAATCCAGACGAAATGATACAACGCAGACCCTCAAAAATTCCAACCAAGCATGACTTGAAGAAATTTGAGGAAGAAATCAATCAGCCGACATTTAATTTGGAGGGATAGATGATGACGCTTTTTATCGCATGTCTAATTATTCACGCACACAACATGCCTTGGTGGTTGTATCCAATCGCCTTGATTATATGGTTCTACCACTTAGCAATACAGAAAATATAAGGAGGAATCACAATGCCAGCAATACTCAGATCAGTATATAACTACAAGCAGACGAAAACCCCAAGAGACGCAGTGGTGCTATTCGCCAACGAGGAACAGTTGGCCTACATGCGCCAGCTTATGAGGACAGGGATCAAACAGCATTGGCCTAGCTACGATCATACATCCAAGAAAATAATTAAGGGTGGGCTGGAGCATATGGATAAGTTTCTTGAGAAAACTGGGAGAGCTGTAACGCCTAAGTTCATCAGCATCCTAGAAGACCTATGAACTTCACAATCTGGAGAACAGTAGGAGACGAGTTCCTCTTGGCTGGTGCATCAATGGTAGATGCATACATTTCCATAGCTGGAATCTGGGGGATCAAGACAAAGAACAAGAGAGAAAACGAACACGCAGTATTTGAGGATGAAACTTGTGGTGACTACTACTATATGACAGACAAGGGAAAGAACTGGAAGAAGTTAGTAGCCCTATGCCCAGAGCTAAAGCAGTTTGAATTCTGGGATGAAAACAAGGCGAGATTGGGAACGCTTGAACAAGAGCAGTGCATCCACTACGCAGGACTACAGAACGCACCATTTAACGAGCAGATCCTAGAGCTTACAAAGGCAGGACTAAAAGAGGTAGATGTTAAGAAAGAGAAAGATAGGGGAACAATATTCCCACATTATTACACAGGCGAGACTTACCTATATGGAAGCTGTATGCTGGCATTGCCAGCACCAGATACTATACAGGTAGCATTCAACAACATGGCAAAGGGGGAAGGACAATGAATGAATCAATGAATGGAGTAGCAGTAATTACTCAAAGAGTAGCCCTATTAGAGATAGAGCTAAACAAGATGGGAGCAGTATTGCAAAGGCTGGCACAGGGCATGGCAACAGGTACAGGGGTAATAACGCCCAAGGCAAAGTTCAAGACACCAGAAGATATGGCTCACGACTACCTAAAGAACTGGCTAAGTAAAGAACAGTTTACATTGATACTATCTACAAAGAGAGACGAGAGTACCAGCAAACTTAGAGGAGAAGTTATATGCGAGCTATACAAGCGAGGCGTATCTGGAGTAGGCATCAGCAGGATACTCAAGAAGGATCACAACACTATATACTATCATCTGGCACTAGCAGGACTGGTTAAGTCTAAGAATAACAAGAAAATCATAATTAGAAAGCAATCCAGACTGGCTCGCATGAGGAGAAGGATAGCCCTGCAACTTAGATAACTTTTACTTTTAGAAATGTTTACAGGTTGGCGAAGCCC
>Ga0209190_1000099_pt1 | contig 56079 bp, 42 predicted proteins | sample M_140205_XF_Meta_FD_187315 | JGI IMG/M metagenome (GOLD analysis project Ga0209190, IMG submission 187315) | Freshwater microbial communities from Lake Montjoie, Canada to study carbon cycling - M_140205_XF_MetaG (SPAdes) (version 2) | ecosystem: Environmental > Aquatic > Freshwater > Lake... | reverse complement strand
GATACCTACGCACATCAAGTTACTACCTTCGTAGAATACGCAGGCAGAGCTTAATAGGATTGGGCAAGGTACAGTTTGACAACTGTTTATTGGAGAGTTACAAGATATATCCATGGTAGATATAAAATATTAAATAATTATTTATCTTCCTGGTCGAGCTTCAGGACTTACTCTGATACCTATCTCTTTAGCATACTCAGGAGATATTAATGGTAACCATTCGTTTATAAACTGTGAACCACCAGGTACCAAGTTTAAAGTATATTTAACAGGATGTGACTTGTCAATCAACTCTTGATTTCCAGTAATCATACCTCTACTCTCTTGGGCTATTGCTCCTAAAGCTTTTCCCACTTTAGTTAAAAGTCCCACTTGAGGGATAATGTTACCACTAGTTATAGACTCAACTGATGCTGGATCATAATAGAAACGAACCTCGTCTGTTATTTTATTAAGTGCCTTGGCCCAAAACTTATATCTGTTCTTAGTATACTCATCATCATCGTCATCTGGTGCTGCTGCTTTAGCTGAAAGTAATAATGCAAGTAAGCCTACTAATAGACCAAGTTCTTTCATCTGATTAGTTATTTCCCTTCTAATCAAATCATAGAACTCTTCTTCACTAATGTTTAACTCTTTACCTTCTTTCTCTCTATATGCTTCCTTCTTAGCTTCTAACATAGCATTCATGTAGGCTAACCCTTCATCATTACCTGCCATGATATTTCGTATAGTAGATATAGATCTAAGTCCTTGATCTACAAATACCTTGGTGAATACACGAGCTCTACCATACTGCCACTCATTAGTCTCAAGGTTCTTGTATATATCTAATGTACGTAAGCTAACTTGTTTAGGAATCCAGCCTTTGAACATCATTGCTGACTTAAAGATTGTATCTCTTCTGTATCCAGCTTTGTTATCATTGTTCATCTGACCACTTAGATCTCTACTGTATTCTATCATGGTTACACGATAGTTAGCAATAGCTTCTTGCGTTAGTCCTTCAACAACAATGTTACCGTTCACTTCTTTAGCAACATTAACTAATGAGTTCTCAGCTTTTAGTTTCTTTATTCTTTCTTCTTTAGTTGCTTCTATCTCTTTACGTTCTGCGTAACTTAGTTTATATCTACCTCTATCTTGAGCAGATACATATTGACGAATGTTAACCAGCTTACCATCTACAAGCATTGTATTTTGTAAGAATGATAATGTATTAACGATCTGTAGTTTTCTTTCAGGGAATGAGTTGGTAGACATCATTACATCATTGAAGTTCCAAGAGCTAATCCACTGAGCATACTTACCTTCCTTGATGGCACGTTGTCTTTGTTTCTCAGCATCAATACCTTCGTTTAATGAAACAAACATATCAATCAATCCTTTCTCAATAGTAGATAGGGATGGAGCACCCACTGTATCACCAACAACTTTTGCTTGGTTTGTCATGTACTCACTGAAAGTATACATGTTTCCAGAGTTGATAAATGCTTGGAAGTTTACACCGAAATAGTTAGGAATTGCAATTAGATACTTTAAACCCACAGCTAATCCTTGTGTCAAGACGTTCAGGTTATCAAACCCTTTCTTGACGGATACAACTTTTTCGTTTCTTTCAGACTCATCAGTGATGAACTTACTAGTAACAGTATCTAATCCTATGTTGAAGAATGAAGTATCATCTTCTCGTATACCATAAAGATAATCATTTATAATGATTTCTAGTATATCTGCATTAAGAGATTTATCTTTTTCTACTACAACCTCTCCAGCTTTTCTAATGATCTTACCAGTGGCAGGGTTTACAGCAACCTGTCCTTTTGTTCTCTCAACAGAGAGTAATGTAACTAGCAAGTTTTCTAAGTTGTTTGCTTCCTCATATTCCATCAACGACTTAATCCAAAGAACACCCACCTTAGTTAAGTCTTTTGATAGTTGATCCACTGACTTGTTTGTTCTTGTAAATAGTTTAGGAATCTCCTTACGAACCGCTCTTGTCTCCTCATCAAACTTAGCATATGTATTCTGCTCATTAGGATCTATTGTATATAAGTCTTTAAAGAAATCACGTGCTTGTCCAATTGCGTCTCCTGTTTGAGAAACCTTTTGAACAAACGCAGCTTCAATTAATGGGAAGAAAGAGTTACCCTTATCATTTAGATATCCCATCTTACGAGCATGCTCATTCAATTGTGTAAAGAACTTCCACACATCAAGAGCTGCAGCATTCTTAGACATCTCTTTATAGTCGTCTGACAAGAAGTTTTCTTGTTTCATTGTTTCTTTAAACAATGCTTGGAAAGAATAAGATTGATAACCATTAAAGTCTTTAGCATCAATATCTAATGAGCTACGTACTTGTTTCTTTTGATAGTCACGCTCTGTATCATTAACTTCTGGATCACTAGAGAACAATACATTTTCTAGCTCAGCATCACTCTTTTCAATTATCTCCTTAGCCTTTCTCTTGAACTCTTCTACGTCCATGTTCTTTAAGAAGAAGTCTTTATCCTTATCATTGATAGCTTTATCATAGCTTTCGTAGAACTTCTTACTAATCTTTTTAACAAAGCTTAGTTTACCATCATCTACTTTACCAATCATATCAAATGCACTCTTACCCATCTTAGCAGCTTCTGTTTCTAATGCAGCAAGCTTTACAAAGTACTCATCTATCTTATCACTAGCTTTCTTGGTAGCAAGACTTCTAGACTTAAGCATTAAGTTAGTAGCTAGCTTTATAAGAGATGACGATAACTTAGATGCTTCGATTAAGTTCTTCTCAATAAAAGATGTAATAGGCTTCTCTGCAGAACGTACGTCTTCTTCTGACAACCCTGTCTTCAATGCTATGTGAACAATATAATCTTCTTGAAGAACATTGAACTTAGCTATCATACGTTTTACAGAAGCAGAACGTTTTTCTAGATTAGTTAATATATTCTTTTCTTCAGAAGTCATCTCCTTCTCATCAAACATAGATGTAAATATTTTATCTATGTCAATGAACTTAGATGCTGTGGCTTTAAACTTAATTAACTCTCCTAGCTTCACTTCTATATCCTTAGCAGTCATGTTATCATAATCAATATCCTCAAATGTCTTATAGACCTTTGCTGCATTGTTTAAGAAGGTGAACATTACGTTTGATATAGGATCAAAGTTTAATGTCATCTGTAACTTACGGATAGCCTTAGCTAGTTGTTTTAGTTGTAACTTCTTAGCTGGTTTATCAGCAGTCTCCACTTTACTTTTCTGTAACTTAGTATACTGTTGTTTTAATGATCTAACAAGTTCATCTACAAGTTTGTTACCGCTTGATTCTAAGTCAAGTGGTACAGGTAATAGATATAACTTACTCTCTTTAACGTTATCAAACTTACCAATCTCTACAGCAGTTAGCTTTAGTTCAGATGACCAGTCTCCCTTCACTGTAGGATCATACTTCACTGAGAAAGGAATCATCCTAGCTCTTCTAATCTGATTAGGCTTTATACCAATGTTATATAACATCTGTGCATACTCACCCATCTGAGACTTCCATTCTTTTTGTTTGTACCAAGGCACATCTTCTTCTTTCTCTTTATTGATAGAAGTAAACTTCCAGTCATAGACATCCACCTTAACTCCTGTAGTATCATTAGGTTCGATTGCTATCAAGTCAATAGTAGATGCTATCATACCCTTAGGTTTTGTATTCACCATCTTAGTTTCTGTGATGAATCTTGTACCTGGAGCATAAGAGTTTACAAGATCTTTTAGGTAGGAGTTTAATACAACTTGTACTTTTTCAGGTAGCTCTGTATCTATATCAACAGCTAGTGGTTCAGGTCTAGCAAATCCATTCTCATCAATCAATGCTGAATTAAGATACTGCTCAACATATGTGTGTCCAGCAATACCCCACTCCTTCATTTGATCGTATATCTTTTGTTGATACTCAGTGGTATCCCACTTCATCATACCTTTAACCTTCTCTGTAACACTCTTTAATATACGTGTTCCATCAAAAGTATAAAAACGTTTGTCAGTAGAAGTTGCAGGAGATAATACAATACGTTTGTCATAGTCTCTTAACGTATCATATAATTTATTAACTGGTTCTGTACTCTGTTGTAAGTATATGCCTCCACCTTGTATCTGATCAGCAGTACCCACACCTTCCATAATTCTTCCAGCAGTTTTCTGAAACAGAGAGATGTCACTCTTCTTATACTGTCTTCTGAATAAGTCTAAGATGGCATTCCAAAATCTTCTGATTGTAGATATGTTTTCTTCAGCTTGTAGTTCTGGGAACTGCTCAATATCAGATGAGTTATTAATAATAACTTCTGCTATTAACTTATCAACGGCTTCCTTCTTGATCTTACGGATGTTAGGCTTTCCGTTCTCAAGTTGATACTTGGGATTGTTCTTATACTGTTCGAATACTATTTTGTATATCTTGAATCTATCTATCTTAGATATCATCTCAGTGACAAGTCTAGGATCAACTTGCTCAAGAATAGCTGTAGAAACGTGAACCATCTCTTCAGTGAGTGCTTCTGCTTCTTTACCTTCTGCAATTGCAATAATGTTTTTAGTTAAGTCAGCAAGACCATTGATACTTGTAGTGTCTATGTCAGAGTTCTTTGCGTAGTCAGCTAGAGTCATTAACGACACTTCCATCTGCTCAATAGCTTTCTTTACATTAGCTATTGTTTGATCATCTGCAATCGATTGACCTATACTGTCTTCTTGATAATAAATACCTTTAGCATTATCAATTTGTTTGAATGCAGGTTTGTTAGCCCTAGCCTTTGTACCATTATTCTCTTCAGAGAATAACATTTCCTGTACATCAAAGTTTTCCTTAGCATCTCTAGACCACTTACCATTAAGTGTTCTAAATAAACCCAAGTCGAGTATATTCAAAAAGCCATCTATAGCACCCTGTGTACGCATTGCTGCCTTAGTGGATGCTTCAGATGTTCTAAACTTTTGTGTATCTTTACAGCTCATTGTTATACAATTGGGTTAGTGCAAGTGTTATCTTCTTCTTGCCAGTTATCAGTTTGTTCAGTAGACGGTTGTATTAATTCAAACTCGATAGCATATGGATATTGACCTATTAATTTATCAGTAACTGACTTCTCCCAACCTTCTTTCTGCCATGTAGTATCTTGATATTTCTGAGTAAATGGAACTACCTTTGTTATTCTAGTTTGAGCTATTCTACCAGATTTATCTGTCATAGGAATTATTTTACCTACTAGATCTTCAATCTTGGTTAAACCATAATCTTTGATCATCCTAGCAATATCTGTTTTTGCACGAGTTGTACGAGTACGATCACCAGATAATATAAGGTCCATTGTAGACTTACCTGCAAACTTAGACTGCATTTTACGACTACCTTGTCCATCTGTAAAGTTTTGTTCAATTGGTAATACTGCAGCAACTGACGATTGTGTAATTTCAGAAGACGTATCAATTGTCGCATCATCAGGGTATAGCTTAACAATCTCACTATCATTCACCTCAGGGCTAAACTTAATATCAATAAATGATTGTGGATCAATCTCACCATTAGGGAATCTTCTATTAACTGTCATTGTTCTTTCTTCCACCTTGATATATCCATTATCAAACACTGAAGGTTTAGCTTCCATGTATAATTCATTAGCATATATGCCTTGTCCCCAAGCATTCACCATCTTGTATACATAAGATAGATAAGCCTTTCCGTTCTTAGGGTTTATGTAAGTTCTAATTAAAGGTATAGTTTGTGCTTCGTCTTCGTATACTTTCTTGAATAAGCCTTTCTTAATATAAGAATAGTCTTTTTCTTTTCTCATCCTCTTCTTCTCAGCAGTACTTCCTTTCTCCCAGCTATAACTAACAACATCTTTAGCATCTATACTATTGATGGATACCTGTAGTAACATTGGAACTTTACCATCTTGAATTGCAGACTTTGCTTTCTTAGGTAAGAAATGGTTCATCGAAGGATTGTACATACCTTTGATATAACTAGCTGACATAGATGGTACGATGTCTGAGTTGTTCCAGTTGTTTCTCTTGAACACATCGAGGTTAGTAAATTCATCTAAGTTAGAAAATTCATTTATATAAGACAACGTTTCAGCGTACTTATTTTTGAAATCCTCATATGGCAATAACGAAGTAAATGATATAGGAGATGTTCTCAAACCTGATTGTAATATAGATAGAGATACTAAATCATCATACAACTGTCCTTTACCCTGAGACTCAAGATATTGTTTTATCTGAGCAAACCCATAAATGTATCTGTTCTCATCGTACACCTTGTTAGCTTTGTTCTTGATATACAAGTTGTTAGCTTGCTTCTCTTTCTCAGCAGGCTTCTCACCCATTGCATCAATTACAACGTTCTGATATAAAGGATGTCCTTTCTTAATACTCTTGATAAAAGTCATCACTTGAGAGGCTGTACCTTTCTTGTTGATTAATATCTTTTCAATCTTAGTATTAAGTTGTCCTTCATCATTCTGTACTGCCCAATCAAATAGATCTGCTACAGCTGTTTGTGCAATTCTAATAAACTGATTATCGGGTAGGTCAATGTAAGGAAGTAATGTTTTCTCTAATACAAGTCTTGCTAATCCTTGATCGGATGGTAACAATGCAGCAATAGCATTTCTTACATCTTCCATTGTATCACCTAGCACTCCTAAGAAAGATTGCTCTAAGAACTCTTCTACATTAGAGAAGATTGTATTCTTAGCTCTACTCAATTGCATCATCTTCTTGAAGATCAAGAAAGGATCATTAAGATTAGCTGTGTCAAAGTTTGTACCTTGAGATACATAGAATAACTGTTGAGCCATCTTGGCATACTTCAAGAACTCTCTTAACATGAAACGTTGCATTGCTGCTTCATCATTAGTTAACTTATCCTTATCCTTTCTAATCATCTCTTGAAGCTTATCAAAAGAAGGAATACTATTAACCACTGCACTAGACTTCTTATTATAATTGGTTGAGTCTTCTAACTCCTCAACATAGTCCTCAATAAATAAGTACGAGTATCCTTTACTCTCTAACTTTGTTAGGTAGTCACGGATGATAGGTTGACTCATGAAATAAACTACATCTTTTACAGGAACTCCTTCTTTGATTAAGAATAGATATGTAGCTATCGTTTGAGGAGTAGCACCCATCTGCATCAACCAGTCATCCTTAGAAATATCCACAGAGCCGTCAATAATTATACCATTAACATCAGAGATGTATAGGTCATTATTAGCATCCTTAATCATGGATAATGTAGATCTCTTCTCACCATTAACAAACACACTGTTAAACTTCTTAAACTTAATCTCAGCATCACCCATCCACTTTCTATCTTCTACTGGAATCCTATCTCTACGAGAAGGATCTACAGTGAATAACAAACGTTGATTTAATGAGTGGTTAGTTTGAGCTTGGGCTGCAATACCAATTAATCGTTTACCAGTAACTAAGTTGTATCTGATACGTGCCATGTCTTCTAACACTAACATTGTATCCACCTTAGAATAATCTGGTTTAACCTTACCTCTATCTGATAACAACTCATTTGTTAACTTGATTAATACATCAGCAGAGTTAGGTTTAATTAACTGCTCATAGTTCTCTTCAGATGATACTAAGTTCTCAGAAGACTGAATGTATGCATTCTGTAACGCCTTCTTAGTATTCTGCATCTCAATAGGATAACTCTCAAACTTAGATAATGAATCTAATTCAGAAGCTTCTGCTAGTTCTGTAGCAAACTCTAGTTTCTGAGCATTGATGAGTTCTTCTTGTTGTGGTATGACTTCATTTAGTTTGAAATTAGCTACCATTTCTCCAATAGCTTTGATAGAAGCTGATTTGTTTTCTCTGAATGCAGCAAGAGCTTCAGCAGTTGCTTTATCAATCTCTTCTTGAGTGGCACCTAATACTCTTAGCTCCTCTTGATATATGGAACTCATATCGTTCAATATCTTCTTATCTTGAGCAGATGTAGAATATTGGTTAGATAAGATTGTAGCTAGTGCTAAATAACGTCTGATTTCTTCAGGACCGTTAATGTTTAGCATATACATCTCTTTCTTTAATTCAAAGACTTTATCTTTAAGATCATCACTTAGCTTTCTAAATATTTTAGAACCTTGTGCAAATAGTTCTACCATGTAACCATCTTGAGCAACATTAATTTTTTGCTTAATAGACTTGTAGCTATCTAATAGTTCTTCATAGTTTAAAGCTTTTGATTCTTCTACAGCAGTTTTATAGCTCTCGCTTAAGCTGTTAAATTGTTCTTTGAACTGCTCTCTTAGTTTAGCAACTTCGCCTTTAGCTAAGAACCGAATGTATTTACTTACATCTTTATCAGCATTATCAATCACCCAGTTGTAATATCTTTCTTGAACTGTAGAGTTGTCAGCAGTTAAATATTTAATTACTTCAGGATATCCATTCTTACCTCTACGTAAGTTCTTAAAGTACATAGACAATGCATCTATGTCAAAGTCAGATCCTACTTTTCTAACTAATGCTGAAGGAATAATAACTACGTCACCCATCTCTTCAGGTAGGAACTTAGCTATTCTAAATACGTCAATAGAGTTCTGCTTCTGTGAAGGGATACGGAATCCAATACCAGTGATAGCAGCTAGTTGAGCTTTTCCTTCTTCAGTGTTATTGAAGTAGTCCATTAGTTCATCATCTGTCTTATCAGATTTAAACCATCTTCTAACTGCTATTTCACATACGCGAATAGGGTTACCGTCAGGACCAGGATGATCATAGAACTTTAAGTAGTCTGATGTATATCCAGTCTTACCATTGATAGTTACTTCCTTAGGACGTAGAGTTTCTAATAGCGTAGAAGGCATCTGTACTTTCTTACTTCCAGTGATTGTACGAGATACAATGTTCTTGTCAGCAATAGAGTATAAGATGTTCTTGATTTGTCTGTAAGCAGGTGTAGCTTCTAGGATTGTTTCACCATTCAAGAATCCTGCTAACGAATCAATAACGTTGCTGTTAACCTCTCTCCTCAACATCTCCTTACGTAATGTATCGTAAGCCTTTGTACGATTCTCAGGTTTGATTACATACTTGCCATCTTCTTTAGTGATACCCAATATAGTCATTGTGTCCTCCATACCATTTTTGATAAGGGCTTCAACGATCTTTTGGTTATTCTTTATCTCTTTATATAACTTAGATGTCTCTAGTTTTTCATCTTCACTTAAGTCAACCCACTCTTGATACTTAGTAGTAAAGTCAGAATCACGCATGAAGTCAACAGGTACACCACCTTCCATTAAATCAAGAGTCATTAACTTAACCGCTTGAGATCCTGTAGTTACAGTAGATGTTTCTTTAGTAGGAACGTCTGTTTGATTGCTCAAGATAGTTAAAGGTATGATACTGATACCACCATCTTCCACTGTTCCAAAAGAATCAGTTACAAAGTTTCCATCCTTATCATATAGCTTATGTTTTGTATTAGACCCTACCTTTCTACCACTACCAAACACTACATAGTCTACACCACTTGACTGCATTCTATTATATAGATTAACATAGTTGACATCTGCCTCCTTGTTAAACTCTTTCATTATCCTATATGATATAGGGAACAATGCAAACTTGTCTAGAACTATATCGTTATACTTCTTACCATCATCTTTGTTACCATTAGCAACAGGCTTGTAAGGAGTATAAGCACTTTGAACTTTAGGATTACCTTTATCATATGCTTCTATTTCTTCTACAGATAATTGATCATATAGATCTTTATCAACCTTCTCCCAAGCTATGTCATAAACATACTGACGTTCGTCGTTACTATCCCATTCACCAGCAGCAATACGAAGCTTACGTAGACCTTGGAACATAATCATTCCACCACCGTCTCCTTCATCCCATGATCCGTAAGTTCCCCAAGGACCTTTGATATCAGCAACAGCTTTTACATCCTCAAGAGTAGCAGATACAAGACTATCATTAAAGAAGTCAGTGTATCCTATGTTATTATATCCACCAGTTTCTTTCTTATCAGTCTTATAAAGCTTATTCCAAACTTTATCAAACGCTGTGTTTAGATTAGCAGATCCTGCAGCCAATGCTTGGTGAGGTGAGTTAAAGTTCTTAACACGCTTCAACTCATCTTTATAGAAATAAGGATCAGAGTATACAAGCTTATGCATCTCAATATTATTGATAGCAAAGTTTAATACAAGTGAATGTAGTTTAGATTGTAGTTCATCTTTTGATAAGTCTTCACCAAATGCAATGTTTTCTACATTGAATACATTCTCTGATTCCTGCTCAACTAAGTTATAGTCTTCCATTGTTTCTAACAATGTAGCAGCTCTAAATTCAAAATATTCAGCTATTGCTGCATCTATCTTATCAGCATACTTGTCATAAAGTTCTGTTGGAGAAAGTTGACGGTTACCCTCAGCAACTATCTTATCATGCAAACCTTTTTCATAATTATCAAGGATACCTTTTAAGAAACGTAAGTCTGTATTCTTTCTTCCACTATCTTCAGGAATAACAATCTTTCTTTCTTCTCTAGATACATTTATCTCATCAATAAAGTATCCTTTAAAGATAGGTTTAGCCATCTCTAACTGAGCAGAGATTGATTTAGTAAGATCTACAGAGTTACCCATGTTAGACATGTGCTCCATTCCTGCATCACCTGGAACTAAGTTAAAGTAGTATCCTTTAAGTGCAAGGTTTATCTGAGCAACTAAACGATCTCTGTAGTCCATCTTAGATGCTGATACTCTCTTACCTTTAGCAGAGTTAAAGATACCATCGAAATAACCATTCTTCATTAACATTGGACTACGTCCAACTGTAATGTTTCCAGTCTTACGATTGAACATCTCTGCCATCTTAACTGAGTTCTGAGAGAAGTTATCAGCATTGTTCATTAAATACTCATAACGAGTACCTTGTAGCTCATCAAGATTCTTGATCTGTGATAACATATCAAACAAGTCACTATGTGCATTCCTTCCAATGAACGTTTGAGTGAGCTCACCATTAATGTTATAGTGTGTAGAATCAAACTCTGGGTTCTTAATCATTGCCTCAATCTGAGCTATCTCTCTTAATCTACCTCTTAGTTCTAATGACCTACCACTAATAGTTGCTACCTTCTTAGCTTCTTTTAAACTATCATGCATACCACCAACAGCTTCCATGAACTGAGTCTTGTACTGAGGGCGTTTCTCTATATCTTTGATATCAAACTCTATACCTAATCTCTTCAAGAATGTAATCATTCCAGCAATAGTATCAGGCTTTGGTCCTAACGAATCAGCGTTTGCAAAGTATCCTCCACCTTTTTTCTTAGCGTCGTAAGTGAATAGCTTGTTACTAGGATCTCTCAATGCTACTGTCAAGTCTGCTTCTAAGTCAAGCATAGATTGATCTGTTGCTGTAGAGAAGTTAGAATCATCAATCACTACATCACCATTAGATAGGATGTAAACATATTTAACTTCAGGGTTTGTTTTAGCAAACGTCTTCCATAAACCAGTAATTAAACTAGTCTGACCTACATTAGTCATCTTATCAAGAGAGAAGTTCTTAATACCAAACGTAACCCTTTCAGCTAATAGCTTATAAGAGATGTTTTGTTCAGCAAGCTTCTTGATGTTACCAATCATCTCATCAGGTTTGCGAGACTTATCTACAACGTTCTGTATGTCGTTCTTCACCTTAGATAACTGCTGTAAGCGTGGACCGTTTACAGTGGACATCACGGTAATACCTTCTGCATCTACAACAGGAAGAGTTGCCAAGAATAACTTGATAGCTGTATTAGCTTTTCTAAATGTATCAATCTTGTTAGCATCCTTGTAATCTTCCTTACCAGAGTTGTTCTCATCACGAAGGATAGCATTGTCATTCTCATCAAAGTCAATCTCATAAGGGATTAGATAGTCAGTGTGACTTTCTACAATAGCATCCCAATTGTTCTTGATGTTCTGATATAATGATTCATAGTTCTTGATAGAAGCTTCTGTAGCAGGAGTGCTTTTCTCTTTCTTCAAGATAGCACGTGCCATCTTAAGTTCTTCTAATACGTTACTCTTTAAGTTATCGTATAGATCAGCCTTCTTTCTAACGTTGATATCAAAGATAGATTTGTCAGGATTATTAGGATCCCACAACAAGTTAGATACTGTAAAGTATGTCATCTGTTGCATCAAGTCATCCCATTGAACATCTGTAAAGCCCATCAAGGCGTAACGATATTCCTCATTACCATTAGCAATAGCATTGTCAATATCAATAAAGCCAGCTTTAGCAAACGATAACTTAGACTGATATGGATTATACTGTGCGTAGTATCCATTCCCTATCTTCTCAAATAACTTCTCTGTATTGTTCTTACCCTTCTCACCAAAGAACATCTCTTTAAAGAAGTTGATGATGTCATCAAATATCTTCTCAAGGAATGACTTAGCAGGACCTGCAGGCTTTTGACCTTTTCTTACATAGTCTATTAACTCTTCTGCAAGAGCTTCTTTTATCTGATGATTAGTAGCAGTGGAATACTTAACTTGCTTAGCAGTCTCACGATCAAAGAAAGAACCTTCTCTAGCTTTAACTTCTTTATAGATGCGTGACTTCTCTTTAGGAGTTACTAATGTATCCCAAATAGCTTCAAACACCTCGTGATATGCTGTACCAGCCAATGCGTTCTCATATACATAGATGGCTCCATCTTTGTACATACCCCAAGCTTGTCTACCGTTAGACGCTTGAATCATTCTCTTAACACGGTATACAGGAATGTTAGGGAACGTTGTCTTTAACCAGCTCTCAATCTCATCCCAGTTCTCTCTTTCAAGTTTCTCTTCGTTAGCATTTAATACTGCCATACGATATTCCTTGGTAGGTAGATTGTTAGGATCAATATCATCCATCTCATCAGTTGTTTCGATACTCACCTCATCAGGAGTAGCAGAACTAACTATAGGTTCTTGTGGGATGTCTTCTTTATTCTCTAACTCTGCATCTACAAAAGGTTTAACCTTACCAGCAACAAATCCTCTAACTCTTGCAATGAGATCATCTTTATCTGCTTCTGGAAAGTTTTTCTGTAACTCATCATATCCTGATACAATTACAACTTCTTCAATAACAGCATTACCGTTCTCATCATAGAACTCATTAGCATTTACTTTAAATGTGATTACCACTTTACCCTTATACATAGTGAGAAGATTAGATGTCTCACCATCTAATACAAACTCAGTGGGTTCAGGAGCTGGTGCAATTTGTTCTTCTATAGGACCAGATAGATAATCATCCACTTGAGGTTTAACCTTACTAGCAATGAATCCTCTGATAGTTGCTAATATCTTATCATTATCACTGTTGTATTTGTCATTTAAGAACTTCTGTCCTTTAACTACTTCAACAGACTCAATGTTAACTGTACCATCTTCATTATAAAACTCATCTTGATTAACCTTGAACTTAACCTCTACCTCACCCTTGAACATTGAAACAGTGTTGTCTGTCTCACCATCTAATGTAAACTCAGATGCAACAGCAGTAGAGGCAGCTTTTGCCTGTGCAGTGGTTACTGTCTCTTTAGCAGCTTTTGTTCCTAATGTTTTCTTAGGTTGTTTCTTATTTATTGCTTTACTATATTCATCGATGTTTAAATCATCCATGATAAAGTATATACCTTCTCTGTTTGAATCCTCAGCGTTCTCTAATGGTTTAATCTCAGTGGTTAAAGGAATCTCATCGATGTTTCTAGGAGATCCATCTGGGTTCTTATCAGACATTAAGTATGACTGATAGTTAGGCCATTGACGAGTTACCATCTTACCACCTTCAGATACACTTATAATCTCAGTGTAAGGTTTGTTATATTCTGAATCAGATGTAGCTTGACGAGAGTTAACATTATGATACATCTCTTCAAGCAATGCAATGATATTATCTTTGTTTGCTTTAATAGATGTTGGTGTAAATGGAATGTTACTTCCTTTACCAGAGATGAATAACTTTAATCCATCATCTGTATCTTCAAAGAACAAGCTATTGTAAGAAAGCTTCTCTTTAGGAGTACCCCAATATACTACAGTGCGTAACCAAGAAACTAAGTCGTTAGCTTCTGTACTACCTTTTATCTTACCAATACTAGCAAGACGTAATACAGCATCATATATAGCCGTGGCTTTAGCATTATTATACTGAGCATTCTTTAACTTAACATAAGCATTACCTAAGTCTAAGAACACTCTACCTAATGCGTCAGTGTAGCTAGTAGATCCTTTCTCTACACGATCATTAGTTGTAGGGATGTATATTAACTTCTTCTCACGAAGATCATCATTCTTCTCATCATCCTTAATTAATCCTGCAGCCTTAAGAGTTGTCTTAGCCTGACGATTTCTAATAGGTTTATTAGTCTTTGGATTGATCTGATCTGGATGAGTTACATAGTCAGCATTACCAAACGATGGAGTTATCTTGTATTTATTAAGAGAAGGATTGTTTAATATGTAATCAATCTCTTTAGCATATACCTTTCTAACTTCTTCTTCTATTGGTTTATCTTCTTCACGGAACATGGTTTCACCATTACTCCAACGAAGTTTAGGATCAGGACGTACTTGGTATATACCTTTGTTGATTCTATCTTCTGAGCTTACAATAGCTTTACCATTCTCATCTACAGGAAGTAAAGAACCATCGCTCTGCTCTTCCACCATCACTAATACAACAGTACGATCATTGCCACCTATGTGGTCAATTAATCCTGTCATACCTAACTCTTCTTCATTACCTTTACGATCTTCTCCGTTACCTTTACTTACTAGTACACCGTATATGTTGTCTTTGTTACGGAAGCTTTCGAAACGTGTACCAAACTTATTAGCACGAACATGATGCTCTCTTAAAGTTTCATCTTTCTTAAGGAATGCTTTAGTGGTAGCAATAGAAGCACGGATAATATTAAGTAAGCTCTTTTTATCATCTGGTTCATAGTTTGAATCATGATTGGTAGTGGGAATAGAGTTATCAATAGTTCCAAGGAATTGCTCCTTCACCTCATTGATCTTTAACTCTTTCTCAAGTTGTACTGCTCTAGCTTTATCAGCTTCTGTCTTGTGTAGTTTATATAGTTCACGTAATCTCTTAAGTGTACCTTCTTTAGCAGATAGTTGTTTCTCGTAGTTAGATAGTTCTTCTTGAAGAGCACGTAACTCATCTCTTAACTGTTTAGCAATAGGCTCATTAGGAGTAACATCAGCTTCATCTATCTGTGCAAGATCTGCATCTAGTTGATTGATGTCATCATATAATGCAGCAGCTATAGCAGTGTATGGAAGAATCTTCTCTGCTTCAGACGTAGGGGTGATAGCTTTCTCAGCTTTAGTATCTTCTAAGTTCTTGTTTAAGAAAGCAATGATGCCGTCTCTATCTAAAGGTACTCCAGGATACTTATCAAAGAACTTTTCTATTAATGACTTAGCAGCTTTATATGCACTCTCAATAACATTCTCAACCATATCAATTAGGTTGGAAAGCTTATTGATCTGTAATCCAGTTTCTAAGATGGCATCATTTAAACCTTCACGTTGCTTTCTCATAGAGTCATATAACTCTCTGTAGTTACCTGGTTGATCTTGTAACTCTTCTGCAGTGACAATTAAGTCTTCTAGACGTATCTCTAGTTCTTCTTGTTCTGATTGTAGATTGAATAGTTCTTTACGTAACTGATCACGCATCTTTGTTAGTTGCTTGATCGATTGCAATGTTCTATGTGTTGTAGCTTTGAATCGTTTTGTTTTGCTTGTAACAGTGTTAGGTCCTTCTACCTTCTTACCTAGTTCTTCTAACTGTTTCTCAATCTTACCAAGCTCTTCTGTTTTTTGTTGAATAAGATCTTTAGTATCTTCTAATGTTTCTAAAGTCTCATCAAAGATAACTTCAATGGTACCTGCAACAGTAGCAACCTTCTCTAATACAGAAGGATCTGGAGTCTTGTCATTAGTAAAATCATCAAGAACCTTTTGTTCTGCTTTTGTAAGAGTTCCTACTTTCTCAACAATAGCTTGTTTGAATCCTTTCTTTGCAACAAAGTGTTTGCCATGTAGCTCAATACTATCAATCTTACCTTTAGCATTTTTAAATACAAAGTTAAGTTTACCTTCATCATATTCAAGTCTACCTTGTACCTTACCACCTTTGGCTTTACCAAAGTTAAATGAATATACATTGTTTGCATTCTCTATAAAGAATAATGCTTTCTTATTGTTTTGTACAGATTCTACCTTACCAATTTTGTAAGTGGCAAAACCATCTTTAGCTACAACACCCATCTTGCCATCAGGAAACTGTACCTTTATATTACCATCTTCATTAACTGCTAATACAGTGAACTTTGTAAACTCATAAAAAGCATTACCTTTTGGTGTTTGGGATTTGTTACCTACAAAGTATTCTTTACCTATCTCAACTTCTGTATCACCTCTCTGTGTCTTTATTTTAACAGTGGGTCCCTTTACAGCTTCTTCAGCAGCTTTCTTTTCAGCAGCTTTCTCTTCTGTAGTCTTCTCAAGATCTTCTTCCTCTGGGGTTACAAAGTTTTCTGGGTTCTTTAAGATCTCATTATACTCACCAATAAATTGTCTTCTACGTAATCCAAGTTCAAAATAGTCTATACCCTCTTGAGTAGCATCTGCAATTTCTGTATCTGTTAACTGTGTAGTTTTTTGGTACTCAGCAAGTTGATCAGCAATCTCTTTATTAACTTCTTCTAATGTAACATCTTCTCCACGAACTACTCTTCCAAGTATATTCTCTAATGAGATGTTATACTTACCTAGCTCTACAGATAGTTGAGGTATACGATGATTGTAATCATTAACTTTAGCTGCAGCATATACAAGCTTGTCAATAGTATTATCAGAGTAAAGACGCTTACCTTCTTTATTAGCTAATCCAGAATACTTAAGATCAAGTGCCTTTTGAAGTTGAGAAGCATGTTTTGTTTGAGCCTCTACTAAGTCTAAACGAGCTAAGAAAGATTGTTGATCATCAGCTTGGCCAGTAACACCTTCTTTCTTTAACTTAGTAAAATCAGTGAGTGCTTCTTGACGCATCTCATCAATCTCCTCATATACCATTTCTTCAGCACCGTATTTTAAACGTGTACTAATAAATGTATGAGCATAATCAAACTCTAAATCTTTAGACTCTAGTTTATCATTAGCAAGGATTGCATCTTTTCTATCTTCTTGAATTGACTCAGCTGTGTTTATATTATTATTAGCAGCTATTAAGTTTTGCTTAAGTCTAGTTTTTTGTAATGCAGGAATAGCTTCGTCACGTAGTCTAGCTTGTTCTCCACCATATCCAAACAATCCTCTTTCTCCTAATGTACCAGTTTGTCCAAACGCTATCTTACCATCTTTCTTACCAACTAGTCCCATAGTCATAAGACCACCAGATACACCACCAGTGAAGATGTTTAATAAACCTTCATCACTTGTCAATGCTTCTTTGATACCGTATCCAATAGCATCATCTGCTATTGTAGATTTCTCTCCTCTAGTTTTTCTAGCAAAGTAGTTCTGTGTACCAGTTTGAATAGCGAACTGTGCACCTTCTTCAAATGCTTCTGCAGGACTAAACAATGCACTTGCAGCTTTATATCCTCCATACATTAACTTACCAAAACCTTTCTGAGGTAATGTAGAAACAACTTCACCTGCTTGTCTAGCAACACCATTTAATATACCCTTCTCAGATTTAAAGGATGAAGAGAATATCTTAGGAAGCTGTATATAGTTAGTTACAGATAGCAATGCAGTATTAGCAGCAAAGCTAAAGTTACCCACTGATTCTGAATATTGATTAATCCTTTCTAAGTCTGCACCTTCTGGATCCACACCATAATTCTTCTTATAGTCTTGGATCATTTGAGTTCTGAACTGGATGGAATTATTTAATGCTTCCAATCCTGCTTCACCTGCGGTTGCTGTAAGAGCTGTGATAGCTCTATCTGATTTAAGAAGACCTGCGCCTATCTTTGATTTAGTAGCAGTCCATAAACTATTCAATCTACTGTTAACTGCAGACAATGCTTCAGCATTACTTAATCCTGCAGCTTCTGAAACAATACTTTCTGCAGCAGCTGCACTATCTACACCAAGTGATGTAAGTCTAGCAGCCTTAGCTATACCTTTCAATGCTGTGCCTAATAGTCCACCTGTAACCAAACCAGCAGCACCAGCACCTAGAGCAAAGCCCATGTTGCTGACAATATTATCAAATAAGAAGTTTGCTGTTAATAGATTAGATGGTTCCCACCAGTTACCATTTCTTTCACGTTCTGTTTTATAGAACGCATACTTATCATTTAATGATTCTTGAAAGTCATTTAATGAATTACTAAGATCGTTATTATAGAAGGAATTAAACTTACCAGTTTTGGAAGTTTCATATATACCATTAACTATACCTACAGTACCATTGATAAATGTAGATGTAGCAATACCTGCCATCTTTGTTACACCATTAAATGCTTTTTCTGCAAATGATTGGTTCTGAGCATACAGCTCTTCATTATCTAATCCTGTGAAGAATTTAGGATATCTACCAGACATGTTTATATCTCCTGAAGAAACAGTAGGCATAGCGCTAGCGTCTTTAGGAGCAGACTGATTTAGAAGATTGTTGAAAATCTCATCATAGCTTGCTGTAGGCTTTAAAGTAGGAACCATTGTTTCTACTGGAGTATACTCAGTAGGTTGGTAACCTGGTAGATTAACTGGTTTTAATTCTTCTGCCATTATCTTCTTATTTCATTATTCCTTCTAAGACAGATGGATTTATACCTGTAGGTAATGCATCTAACTGCGTATTCATTTGGCCATCAATTATTTTATAAAAAGGCTTAGGGTATGTTACTGGTTTAATAACATCTCCTGACTTTTTATCATGTAAATTCATGACGAACCATAGTTTGTTTTTATCAAGACCTGGGTCTGGAACTAGATCAGCAGTGATACCATATTTGTAATTTTTTAAGTTGATAAAATCATCACTTCCCCACCAAGATGTATCAGGGTTATTTGTTCCACCTAAGTTACTTGTACCAAATGCATTGATTTGATTAAGTACTTTGGGAACAGGTGAGCTTCTTGGAGCTTGTCCAAACATATATTCATAGTCAGATTCTTGAACAGCTAATTCCTCAGTGGTACCGTCTCTCTTAGTAACTACCATTTGATAGGCATTACCCATTCCTGCACCTTTAGGAATAACTCGCATTCCCACTTTACTGTCTGGAGATAAGATGGCTGCCTTTACAGCTTCTGCATTATCTGCTACACCTACATAGTTATCTACTATCTGTATTAGATTATTATCAATATCATCTTTATTAGCCTTTCCTCTATTGACAGGGGTAATTAGCGGTTGTGTTGAATAACCAGCGTCTTGATATAGCTTTGCTAATATCTTTGTTTTCTTATCAACTCCAGCTTTCTTCATAACATCTCCTGCATTTTGAATGCCTGGATGAACTATACTTCGACCATTGCCTGGATCAGATGTACGAACAGAGTTACTTACGTCATTAAACTTATTTCCTAATTTAGCTTGTTGTCTTAATGTAGCGGCACGTCTATTAGATTCCTGATCTTTACCTAGAGCCATTCCTCCAAAAAACTCGAAGTGATCTGCATTAATTAATGTCCAATCCATTACATCATCAGCAGTTAATGTCACTTTAGATTGTATTCCAGTTGAAGGATTATAAGTATCAATTGTAACTGGCTTTATTAACTTCTTAATCTCAGCGTTAGACTTAACATCTACTCCTTGTAACTTAGCTTCAGCAATTGCTTTTCTATCAAACTCTTCAAGCTGACCTCTTAATGTAGTAGCATCTTTAAGACCTGTATCATATTGTCTTACTAAGTCTCTATATTGTAAAGGAATGTTACCACCCTTCTTCCACTTAGTAACCATCTCTGAAGCAAACTGATTTGTTAAATCATTAATGTCTCCAGAGTTAGGATCTATAACTACACCTTTAACCTTAGCTATATTAGCAATCATCTTAGCAATCCTCTCGTTGTATGCTTGGTCCTTTTCTCCAGGTTGTTTAGCATGAGCATTTTTGAAGTTTGCTATAGTTAATGCATACGCAGCTTGGTTAGTAGCACCTAGTACATCGCTATATTCATTTTTCTTTTGATTAACTATATCGTAAGCTTCTCCACCTTCTACATCAAAAGGAGACTTAAGTTGTTTGGGTTTATATCCTGCAGGAGGTGGCCCACCAAACTCTAAATGCATCTTTAACTGTTCTAACCAAGCATCTCCTTTATCTTTATTTGCCTTATACTCTTGCTCGTACCACCAACGTGATTGAGTATTACGTTCTCTTTGTTGAGCTGCTTGGAAATTTCTATCATCGTTCCATATTGTATAGTTAGGACTTATTGAATAGCTCTTAGATTTCTCAACACCACTCATGCTCATTGCCATAGTGTTTAAATACTTTCTTGTATATAAACTTCCTTTAGACGCATCAGGGTTCTTAGTCATATTTTCAATCTCTGAAGATATAGATTTATCTAGATTGTCATTTAGTTCATTGTAATATTTATATTGTTCTGCAAGATCTGTAACTTTAGTTATATCTGCATTAGGTGAACCTTCTTCATTAGTTAATCTTACTTTTAAGTCATCGATAACAGCTGTTAACTTTGATTTATCAGAAGAGTAATCACTCTCAATCATTCTAGTTAATTCCTCAGGGCTAGCATTCTTGTATGTGTACCGTCCTGTAATAGCAAGCTGTTGATAATCTTGAGGAGTTAAAGATGCTTTGAACATTGTTAACATCTTACCAACATCTTTACCTTTTAGCTTCTCTGTAGCCATTATAGGACTCCATTGAAAACCTCCTTTACCATCTGGTATCGGGTTACCTCTTGCATCTGTTTTAAGGATTGTTGGAATTTCTTGACTATCAATACCTACAGCTGCTGCTGCGTCTTGTAGCTTCTTGAATACATTAGTGTAAGGAATATATCTACCATTAACAAAGCTTGCTTCGTCTTCTGTAGAAGATAGATACTTACCAAGATGATCGTTATATAGATCTTCGTTCTCTGGAGCTAGCTCACCCTTCTGTCTAGCAGCATCCATCACTTGTCCTTGCTTTGTAATATTAGCAGTGGACGCCATAGCGTTTTGGATTCTTCTATCTTTGCTGATTTCACCAGCCATACCACCAACAGAGTTAACAAGCTGTTGATTAGAAAAGTCTCCAGCAGCAACATATCTAAGATTGTTATTTAGCTGTCCTAGTTTTGATTCTAGATATTGTTTATCTACAGGTCTACTAACACTAAGTCCGTATACCTGATCTAGCTGAGATTGAATTCTTTGAACACCTTCTTCGTATTTGGCTTGCTTGTACATGCCAACCTTTAGCATAGCATCTACGGGGAGCTCTTGCACGTAAGGATTAAAGGTCGATATTGCATCGGTAAAACTTGCCATTAGCTTAATTGTTTATATTTAAAAATAAAACCTCCAGCAGATTTAGACAATCCACATAAGTTATTTTTAATTCCAGATTGTTTAATTCCTGTCAAGTTTTGAGCTTCTTTTGAAAAATTACAAGTGTACATTAATATATCATCTTTATATATTTCAATATGTCGGACATTTCCAAACTTAGTATTCATCATTTTAATCTTACTATCTTTACTATGATGAGATCCTAATCTTTGTTCAGTAGCAATTTTTTGAATTTCTCTTATACGTTTTTTATTATCTAATTGATTACTTCTATTTTTAATTTTATCAATTGATTCTTCTGTATGTTTCCAACCACCATTATCTCCTCCTAATGTTATATTATAACCTATTTTAGGATTATTGGATTTTATTAATTTAATATAATAACTTTCCCAAAAGTTTAACTCTTCTAAACAAGTTATATTGTTTCTTAATATAACCCTATTAAAATTACTTTTGCCATATTTTTTAATAGCTTTTCTAATAGCAGAACCACTTCCTACATATGATAACTTATCAATAGTACTTTGTCCTACATAAATTTTTTGATTTATCAAGTTAACTGTTAGATAAATTAGTCCAGTGAATGAAGCCATGGCTTAGTATAATTAACAAATATAATTTAAAATATATCAATTACACAAGACTAACTAACAGAATCAGTTAATCTTGTATAACCGTTTTGATTAGAAATTCTTGAATGCTTTTACGATTCCACCATTTCTTTTAGCATCTAAATCATCATCTGATCCTATAAGTTTATAGTGAGTGGGGTTACCTCTCTTATCATAGTTTGTAGGCAATAAGTTTTTATTACCCATTTGTATACCGCCAAGCATACCTTGTCCAGAGCTTCTTCCCATACCAGGACCGAAAGATGCCATACTATAAGGATTCTTGTAAGCTGTACCAGAAGGTGTAAAGTTATAATCAGGATACATGTTTTGATAAACGTTAGCTGCAAGGTTTTCTGATTTCTTCTTAGCAATCTTATCAGCAATGTTTTTAGCAATCTCGATAGCTTGTGTTTTAGTTTTACTTCTTCCTTCAAACTGTCTAACCATTTGCTGATCTAGCAATGCTAAGTTCTTCATCTGAGCATCATTAAGTACAGCAGCATTTTGTTCTGACACACGTTGCTTCTCAGCTTGGTTCATTCTAAATTGCTCGCCTAATATCTTACTCTTAGCTTGTTGTCCTTGAGAAGCAATCATTGCTAATGCTGAAGGATCACCTTGAGCAAGTCTTTCAGCAGCACGTGTTTGTGCTGTCACCTCATTTAATTGATCTTGTAAGCTAATGCTTGTAGCTTGTGTAAGCATTGGGTTATATAACTGTGCGCCTACAGGCTCTTGTTGATTAAGAGCTGCTGCTAACATTTCAGGAGCAAGTTGTTCTGGACTAACACTATCATTGTATTTGTTTCTTAAGAACGGTGCTGCTGAAGTTAATCCCATCTGTAGAATACTTTCAAGTGGAAACGCATTCTTAGCTTTCATTTGCTTCTGCGTATTAAAGATGTTGCCTTGTAAAATTGAGTTACCAGTAGTTGGTTCATCATTAATACGTGGTACAGTAATTCGGTTTATCTTTTCTACCTCAGGAACTTCGTACTGACCTAATTCTGGATTAAATACACCAATAGTATCTCTAAGAGGTACGCCTTGATGAAATAACCTGCTTGGGATATAGTTAGCTATGTTAAAATCATTTGCATGACGTGCCTGCTCTGAAATCTTTGCAGCAGACTTAGCATCCATTATTTGCTTACTTAAATCAGGAATATATGATCCAGGAAGATTTTCTGCAATTGGGTTTAGATTAATACCATTTTGCGCCATAGATGAAGATGTAAACTTACCACCAAACTTAGCAATCTTTTGCTTAGCAAGCTTTGCACTATCCATTCCGTATTGTTCAGCAGTCTCAAGAATAGCATCTTGTACAGCCGCAGCATTCTTCTTCTTATCAGCTATGCTCTTTAAGTTCATTTGAGAACCTAGCATCATAGCTTTACCAGAGTTAAATGATAGTTGTTGGAATGGATCATTAGTATCAGCTCTATTAATTAAGTCAAGAGACTTATCCATATACTTATTGTTCTTAGCTTCTTGTTTACTCAATTCAGCTATATATCTTTTAAACTTCATACCTTTAGCTTTAGGGTCACCTATTTCATTAGCGCCATATCCTGGTATCTCCATATTACCAAATACAACTAAATTATCTGCCTTACCACCATCTTGCATAACTTGAGCTGGTTCTCCTCCTTCTACTTCTATACCGTTCTGTCCATAAGATATAGGCATACCACCGTTATCATGAGAAGGTCCTCTAAACATTACTGTTTCTCCATTATTAGGCATGTAAGGATTATAAGATAATGTTTCAGCTTCTCCACGATGAACTTGTAAATCTCCACCCATAGCCATCTGTGCACCATTCTCTGCTCTACCTGTATACATAGCTCTCTCACTAGGAGGAGTGTAATACTTCAAGTTTCCACCTGCACGTAATGTGTTCATCATAGGATCTGGTGCTAATAAGTCTTTCATACTATGGTCACCAAATGATGTTATCACTTGTGGCTGCCAGTCATTACTCACCCATCCTCCATCTTCCATAAATCCTTTATTGGTTTGCTGAATATTTCTAGCTCCTGATTGGAATGCTAAACCTTGCATGTTTTGATCTAACTTATCTTGAGCAGCTTGTTGTTCATTCTGATCTTGTGCATCAAATAGTCCACCAATGAATCCACCAGCAAGACTACCTAACGCTGTACCTACGCCTGGAATAGGAATGAATGATCCAGCAATACCACCAAGAGTAGAACCAATTGTAGAACCAGGTCCACCTTTACCAGAACCTTTACCTGCAGCAGAACCTAACGATCCACCAATACCACCAGCAATGCCAGCAAACGGATCAAGACTAAATCCGCCTTCAGCTTTTCTCATCTTGCCACCTTTCTTATATTGCTTAACATTACTATCATTCAATGGCTCATATCCTGAGTCAGTGTATATATCATTAGGAGCGTATGTATTTTGTATCTCTGTACCATTCCTTGCAGCTAGATAGTTAGTACCTGTTCCTTTAGGATTCATACCCGTAACTAACTTTGGAAAATCATATAGTCTTTGAGGTGGCGCAGCTTTTGTATTACGAGCTTGTAATACAACATCACTTACCTTTCCATACTTCTCAAGCTCTCCAATGTTTTTCTCAGTTTGTTTTATAGTATTTATACCAGCTCCAATTCCACCAATCATACCTGCAAGTCCACTAGGTGTAGATAAGTCTACAGGTTTAACCAAAGCATTCACTCCTTTAAGAACATCATTACCTAGATTTTTTCCATACGCTTTAGCTGTAGCTCCAAAACCAGGAGTTGATGAAAATGTATTTTGTAAAGTTGGAAGAGCAGGAATATTTACTGGCATCTGTCTTGGCATCTTTGCACCAAGTTGAGCTTTCTGTAAAGCTTCACCATGTTTCTCCATAAAAGCTTCTTCCGTAGGAAATTTACGATAGAACTCTTTCTCAGTTTTTACACCTGCTAATTTTAATATTTGAGCCTTCATATTATTTGTATTTATCTAACCACCCACCTTTGGTTGGTTTATTATAATTTGTAAAGTTTGTAAGCTGATCTAGTTTTGTCAACTGGCTACCATCTCTCGATATAGATTTAGGTTTGAAGTCTAGCCCTTCTTGATAGTATCTCATCTCTTTTCCATTCTGTGCAGAAGCTTTTGTCTTCTTAGCATACTTACCATTACTAGGAGCAGGATCATTTGTACGTGCGTACATGAATCCTACAGCTCCTGGCATAGATCCTCCCATAGCCATCTCAGGAACTCTTTGACCAACCATTGGATACATAGGACTTCCTTGTCTAGTCATGTGTGTATATCCTGTTCTAGGATCTACCACTTCTCCATATGCACTTGCTTGTGATTGTGGTATTTCTATAATAGGTTCTTGTCCATAGTTTCCCTCCATAAAATCTATTGTAGATTGAGGAGTAGATTCTGGTCTATATACTACAGGTTGTGTTGGTTTTTTAAATATTAAATTAGGAGTCCTTTCAGCATTAGGTATAAAATAAGTAGGGTTGTAACCTGTTCTTTTTATAATATTATTTTGTTTTTGCAAACTAGCATTTGTAATATTTGCTAATTCTATTCTTTCTTTAGCAGTTAATCCATTTATATCTTCATCCAAACTATTTAAGTATGGACTATGATATTTAATATATTCTTTATTATATTTTATTAGATTTTGAATAGTTGCTGGATATTCAGGTGTACCTAAATATTCTTCACCAGGAAATGATGAAGAATATAAACCTTTTTTATTATAATTTTTTACACGAGGACCACCCTCATGTTCTTGTTCTTTTGTATATTTTTTAGGATTTAATATAATATCTTTTCCTCTATATAAAGTTTCATCAATAGTTGATTTATCAAATCCTACTCTCTTATATGCCTTTGCAAATATTTTAGAAACTTTATCTTCTGTATTTTTACTTTCATTAAATAAACTTAAGCTATCTTGATAAGCTTTTAATCTAGGATCATTCTTATCTGTAACAGTGATAGGTTGTCTTTTACCTTTAACTGTTACATTAGGAAGTTCTCCTCCTTCTTTAAACTGTCCTCCCCATGCAGGAGAATAGTTACGTCCTACGTTACTATATCCATCACCTTGGAATCCTTCAGGAGCTGATACAGAGTAATCATTATAGTTAGGTTGAACAGGACCTCCATCATTGTACTTTTCTAACCAACCACCATCTTTCATTGTGTTGTCTTTACCACATATGTGACAGACAGACGCATCCTTCTTACTAGAATCTGATGTATTCCAGGAATGACCACAAGAACATGTAACTTTACCTTTCATTATTTATAAGAGATTTGAGAAGGTGCAACAATAAACTGACTCACCATGTGTATGTCTGATCTATCATCTAGAATATGTCTGATGAGTAATCCTTTGGCACGTAATGGATCTTTTCTATATGATCTAGTACCATAGTCCATATTAGACTGATTGATCACTTTATCAATAGATAGAGATTCGCAAGTGGTATTAAACAATACTTGGGTCTTATCTTTAACTACGTTCCAGAAAGTATTATAGTTGTAGAAACTATCGCTCTTAGTGAACAATATAGTTTTACTATCTGTGTTGTATATTGGATACTGATTATAAGCAGCCAAGTTATGCATAGGCTTCTTAACAAGCTTTAACAATCCTGTAGACTGTTGACCATTATATAACACTGCTTTGTTGAAGTAGTAGTCGTCTGTTTGAATCTTTGCATTATCGTTATATACGCCATCAGTGATAGGTAGATATTGATATGCACGTGTGTAGTCTTTTACGTTCTGTAATATCTCATCGTGATATTCATATGCAAAAGGATATTCAATAATGTAAGGAACAATTGTTCCATAGAAGTTATTGTTAACTAGCTCACTAGTCAAATGTCTCCACATACCAATACCCACCTTACCTGAATAATAGAAGTTGTTATCTCCTATGTAATAGTTAGGTAGATAACTATGGAAGCTCACCCAACTCTTAGTATTCATATTAAATGACATAGTCCAAGACTTGTTACAGAAATATGTAAGGTTGGTGAGAGACACTATTGTTTCTCCTACATAAAACTCATTAGTGGTAGAGTTGTAAGTGATTACATCAACATAGGCTGGTTGAGGAATGTAGTCAAGCTTAGTGATAATCACTCTATCATACTTACTATCGTATACTCCTGATAGTCCTAGTCCTTTAAAGCTATTATCAATCTGAGCAGAAGGATAGTAACGTAGTATCTCAAAGGCTAAATGGTCAGTCATGAATCGGTTAACTCCTGATCCAAATGCTGTAAGATCTGTAGCACCTTGACCAGACAATAAAAATATCTGTCCACGTTTAGCATCAATACTTATTTGTCCTTGAGGTATCTTTAACAACATCTTGTTTTGAGATCCTACATATCCTAAATCAGTTTCTGCAAAGTCTACTGGGGGCGAGCTTCTAAATAATGTTGGATTACCAATGTATGCAGCTTGTGGATTGCTAGTATTGATTGTAAGCATTGTATTGTATAACAATGACTTGTTCTCAAAACGAGCAAGGATACCTTTGTTCTGTATACCATCAAGAGATATTAAATCTCCATAACTCTGAGGGAAGTCAAAGAATGATACAGGACGATAGATTAACCAGTTGTTCACCTTACTTGTAGGATCACTCACTTGAGGATCTGAGTATATAGTTCTAAAAGGATATACTGTTCTACATTGACTACCATCCCAATCAATAGGTAGATGTGAGAAGAAGTTCTCAGTGTTCTGCTTAGAGAAGGTGATGTTATAGTTGTATGTGTTATCTAAAGCTATTGGTACGTTAGTTTGTTGTAACCATGTATCAGGAATACCAGAGCTAACGTGTGGATAGAAGTCACCATCAAGATTATTAACAGCTTGACGTAAGTCTATGTTAATAGAGCTCTCACAATAGAAATAAGGAATGCCATAAGCAAACATATACATCTTACCAAGATATCCATAGTTAACATTACCTGGAGTAACGCTTCCTGGAATCTGAGTTGTGGTTGTAGTAGTTGTGGTTCCTCCAGCAGTATTATATGTAGGATCATTTGGACAATCTAATGCTGTAGCCTTTACAGATATTATGTTCTGTAGGTTAGTGACCGTACCCACTTGGTAATTACTCAAGATAGATCTTGATGAATGCCAATATCTAGGATAGGCAACGTTACCTATCTCATCATAGAATATATCACTATCATCAGGAGCATTTACTCTGTTATCTATAAAGAATGGAAGCTTTGTTTTAAATCCAAATCTTGATACAAAAGTATCACCACCAAATGCTACACCTATTGTATCTACTGTATCTAAATCAATTTGGAATCCTGTATCAATTGTTTCATAAGAATACAACTGACCATACTGATTAACAATAATGTTCTTTAATGATGCATAATACATCACTGAAGAGTTACTAATTATATCTTCAGGAGATCCACATTTGTGTCTTTGAGATGCTGTGAATCTAGTTGTATCAGTGATACTTAATGCAGTTACAGCAGGTACATCTTTAACAAAAGGTAAAGGAGTTGTTCCTGCAGTCTTTAAATATACAGATGATTCTCTCTGAAAGTTATTAACATCATGATCGTCAGAAGTAGATTGTACTCCTGGAATCAAATATTGATATATACTAAGCTCTCTTTGTTTATTACCTGAGTTAGTTATATTTGCCCAATAGTCATAACTAGCAGTAGAGTTAAATGAATAAGCAAAGTTTGTTCTACTAAGTCCATTAATATATATCTGTAGGTATGCTTGGTATGTTGTAAACATAGCATTGCCATCAAGTGTACCTGTAGAAATAGCTATGTTATAACTTGATTGTAAAGCTTGTTGTTGTGTGTTTCTATTGATAAGTTTATACCTAGCATTGTTCTTAACTTGAACAAAGTGTGATCTACTCTCACCAAAGATAGCATTCTCCACCTTAAGGATTGATCCTAATGAAGGTTGTCCAAAAGAAGTCTCTGGAGAGTTAAATACGTTTCTAAACTTAGAAGCATCTGTAGAGAATGCATTTAGATTACTAGGTAAGCTTTCTGCATTTACAGTGTCGCTTAATGTAACTGTAAAGTTCTTTGATCCTGATACATACTGAAAAGGATAGAACGAATTTATAGCAAGATACTTTATACCATCAGTAACATACACTGTAATATTTATAATAGTTACACTGTAAGGATCCGCATAAGAAAACATTGTCTGACTATCAGTACTTATACCAATAGTCACTGTCTTTAAACCAGGAGCTGTAATTGTTGCAGATGCACCAGCTTGCAATAATGGGTAAGTTAATGAGTTTAGATCAAATGCAGCTTCTAAAGCAGTTAGAAGTCTACTTTCAACTAAGCCAGTGATATCACTTGTATAACTTATTGATCCACCAATTGAAGGACTACCAATCCTGTATTTGATAGATTGACTATTGTAAGCATTGGTTGTAGATAGTAAAAATGGATCTGCATTTAAGTCATTGTAAGGATAGTTAGGGAAATAGAAATCTGTACCCTCACGTGTATACTTACCTACGTTACGTAATATTCCTTTACCAACAATTGATTTGTTTGTAGAACGACTTCCACGTAATATCTTAAACCCAACAATCTCTGCCTTTTCCTCAACACTTAAAGATGAGCTAGCAATCAATGATTTGATTTGAGCAATGCTCACTCTCACTCCTAAAGGATATACAGCATCAGAAGCTTGTGTAACTGGCAATCCTCCAACTAATGTAGCACTCTCAAATATAGGACTAACTAATACATCAGGAAACTTATGATGACGAATACCTCCTGTCAAACCAGCTGAAGTAAATACGGTTCCTTGATATTGTTCGTCTGATTCCCAATATGCAAACTTACCAAATTTATAAGGAGTAGCTCCAGCAATAGGATCTCCTGTAGCATTTTGAACATCATATGCAGTGTTATAGATCTTCCATGTAGGAGCTGATGTACCTGACCCAATATAGTCATTGTTACTAGCTTTAGAGATAGGTACCAGGTCTGATGCAATAGCTGTTCTACCAGGAATATGGAAACCATCTGTTTGTCTACCGTTCTTTAATAAGAAACATATCTCAAAAGCATATACCTCATCACGTAGATAACCACGTAACTTTGTAGCTATATCTGGATTAGAATAATCTGAGCCTGCAGGAATCTTATAAGTTTCCCAGTTCAATGCTATCTGAGCAGCAATGCTTTGATAGTTGATTCTTTTATTAGTGGTGAGCTGATCCCATATCAATACATCCTGTACCGATGTAACGTCTCCAGCAATATCGTAATATGGAAACTTCTCAAAGATATCATTAATAGATAACCTTATTTGTGTCTGGTTCTGTCCAGTGTATGTCACTTGGTCGATAGCAGAATTAATATAGTATGTACCTATTAGTTCAACAGAAGTGATACCGTTTACAGATTTGATAACTGCAAGGTTATAGTATTCATAGTATCCGCTAATCTCTAGATTAGTGATAGTCAACCTGATTGACTTATTTACTGGGTAGTTAAACTCAGCACTAGTTATATCAGGATTAGCAATAGGGGTGGGATTGGTTACTGAATAGTAAGATGTATATCCAAAGCCTTGAGCATCTGAGTATTGAATAGCAAACTGATATGTACCAGCTATTAGCTCTCCACCAGTAGTAACTTCAGCAATAGTTAGTTGAGGGATGTTAAAATTTGGTTGTACACTTAGCTTATTACAGATATCTCCTGATGTAGGAACATCATCAATGTCTAAAAATCTACGTGAGTTTAATCCATCTGTCCAATAGATCTCTGTAGTACAGTTTGTGATACGATGTACAACCTTATGAATAGGATAGTTGACATCAAAGTTTAAACACTCAGCAGTTAATAAAGAATTATATACACAGTCATTATTAACCATGTATCCTATTTGAGAATCGCCAGTTGACGAATTAACTAAAAAGAATATGTGCTTAGCCTTCTCTTGAATGTAATGCTTACCAATTAATGTATATCCTGAGGGAAACTCTAGACAGAATTCATTACCTTCCTCATTCTGATAGTTAACAGAATTAGAATCAAAGTTCTCAACGTTAGCATTTAGTGCATAAGTAAGTTTACCCTTAGCTATTTGGCCAAGGCTCTTATCCATATCTATACCAGTCTGAGCAGCATTATAATTAATATTAATGTTACCTCGTTGCTGATTAGTTGTTTCTTCTCCAGCCATATCTATTTGTTCTATTTGGCAGTTCGTACATATTAAACCTATTCAGGTCATTCTTTATTCTTCTTTGCTTAGCATATGGATCCTGTTTCTTTATTTCGATATCGGCCATAATAAATGCTTCCTCAGAAAGCTGTTTATAATATGTAAGCTTTTGTTGTAACTGTTGAAACGTTTCATCATTAGTTTGATTAGTAAGTATTTCAAATATTTTATATTTAACAAATGCCTCAACATACTCTCTAATACGATAGTTATCAGGAACTAGTTGGTTACCCCCACAATCATATTCTGTAGCATAAAATAATAAATGCACTACTCCACTTCTGAAGTTAGTGACAAACTTATTATCTCTGATATCAAAAGAGTTGTAAGAAGAGGACCCTGGAGTTGAACTATTGTTAGAAGCTAATCCTGGAGAAGATGCATTAAACTCCCAAGCTGCAGTGTTATAATCTACAGTACAATTACTTCTAGCAGATATATTACCTGGCATTAATAAGAACTCACGTCTGTAAGATCTTGCTACTTGATTGTTTGTTTTGTATACAGCTTGAATGATCTGAGGCATACAGTGATCAAAACAAGGAGATGCTGGATCTTTACAATTACCAGCAGTACACTCTGTACCATTTACAATCAAAGGAGCCACTTGAATAGTGGTTTCTTCAGCAGCTTGAGAATAGAAAGAGTTAGCAGTTTGATATGGATATTGAGGGATCTCGGCAACCATCCAAGCCTCACGTGCAGCAAAAAAGTTATCTGGAAGACGTGCTTCAAAGTCTTCGATATAAAGAATCTGTTCAGCAATAACATATGTGGCTCTACCAAGTTTACGAAGACACTTGTCTAGATAAGTAGGAAACAATAAGTCATCAACAGCCCCTGTATCAAAGTAGCTTTTAAACTCCTCTTTTACTAAAGCATAGATGGGCTCAGGGGAAACAAAGTTGTATTTATAGTAGTACGACATGTTATTTTATTTTTTCCACTCGTTATATATTTGTTGATACTTGGGATCAGTTTTTATGTAATGAGCAAGTATTCTTGATGTATTTCTAGATGGCTTAAAGTACCACAATGAATAATTCTTTAATCTTACATTCTTAAACCATACCCATCCAAAGAAGTATCCATCTGTGTGATAGTTAAAGTTATATATAACCTTACCTTTTTCTTTAGTTTTTTGCCAATCAATAGGTAATGCAACTCTATCTCTACCATCAACAGTAACCATTCTTTTTCTCTTTTTCTTATTAATAGAAAACTCACCAAAGCCAACTGGTAGTTTAATCTTTTCTCCTGTCTCTAGAATGTGATTTTTGAAGGCATCATTGAATGTGTATATGATATTACGCCATTCATCAAATGTTATCTTGATTGTAGGTTCCTTCTTACAGAAGATTTTGTAGTTATCTTTACTAGCGCTACGCCAGTCTACTTGTACTCTTGCCATATATTATGATCCTGCTGGAGCATTAGGTGATTGTCCGTCAATATTGTTCTGAGTCAAGTCATCCTTGATTCTGAAGTAAGTTTGTAATAGTTTTTGAGAAGCTAATTCCAATACTTGTTTCTCTAGATAACCTGGAACAAATGATTCTCTATCTAAAGGATTTAAACACCATCCTGAATTTACTTCTTGTGAATTACAATCTCCTCCATAACGTAGCTCATTAGGTATATCTTCTTCAAACAATCCAACAAATCTTATCTTTTGGATCATTGGATTATTGATATACAAATAATCATTAGTTATCCAAAAATATTGATTGTTCTTTATAAGGGGAAGTTTTAATAGATTAGCATATCTGTTTACAGTTATTTCTTTAAACTTATATCCTTTACCCCCTAAAGCATTAACAGAGTAAACTCCTTGAATTAAGTATTGATAATTACCTTCACCAATTCTAGGTATCTTGTATTTGCTTCTAGCAATTGTACAGTCATCCACATAATCACAACATTCAGTGATGGAAACTTGTACCATTTCTAAGCAAGGAATTGTTGTAAAGATAGTATCTGTAGCCCAAAGCTTACGAAGATTAGTCTCACGTTTAATTAACAATAACGCATCGTTCTTTATTTCAGATGCAATAGCCCGATCTGTTATCAAGTTGTCGGTTGATAATAACTTGTGCATAGAACGCACATCCGAGACTAATTTTCTTAATGTTGCCATTGTTTATATTCGATGTTCAAATTCACAAATCTTACCTAACTTTTTATCATACACTAAAGCAAGTGCTGCTCTAACACTATGAACAAAGTTGTTATCCTGATGCCATCTATCTGTACCAGACAAGCTAGGCATTTGTTGTATTCTTACCCCTTTCACTTCCTTAGCCATGTAGTGATGTTTATCACCTGTATGTATCTCTCTGTACTTAGCATATCCAAACATTACACTGTAATCAGGATGTGTAGCAAACAATAAAGGAAGATCCTCAATCTTACAGTTACCATGATGGTAACCAATAAATGTTTCTCCTAACATTGTAGCTTTCACTACACTATGTTCTCTATCAAAGTATATATTAGGATCTGCGTGAAAGTAAACATCGAGAGCATGAGCTAAATAATAAGACTTAGTCTTATCATGATTACCTTGTACTAATACTACATGCACTTCTTTACAAATCTTTTTTAACATTTTGATTGTATCTACAAGTAGAGCAAATCCTAGTTCATACTCATGTGCATAATCAATAATAGTTTCTTGTGGAGTACCTGCAGTTGTTTGATGTTGATAGTTATCTGTGTGAAAGAAATCATTTGATATTGGAAATACAATTCTATCAATATCGTACAATGCTTTTACATCATATGCAAGACTTACAGCTGCATTGAAGTATCTTTTACATCTAATAGCTGGTGAATTGTCTCCATCAATATGCCTCTTAGCTAAATGAAAATCAGATAATGATATCTCAACATCTATTAGTTTAGCACGTTCTAGCTCTGGTTGTTGCTGGGGTATGTAGTTGGATTTATAATCTACTAAGAACTTTGCAAAGTCTTCAGCTGTGTAATCATTAGCCTCTTTTTTCTTAGAGAATACTGATGATGTAAACTTACCGTTGGGTAATAGTTTAGACCAGTAATTTGTAATGATATATTTATCAAGATTAATCTTGTGTAGAGTAGCTAGCTCTAGGTCATCCTTTGGTTCAAAGTCAAGAATTAATGTGCTCTCTATTGTTCCTTTCTCATTGTTAACCTTGCGAACAGATTCACATAACAATGGTGCTTTCAATGTATCGTTTGGTTCTTGATCTCTTTCTCTTATCTCTTTTAACAATTCATCTACTTCATTTTCAGTTATTCCTAGCTTTTCAGCATAGAATGTTTTGCTTTTCTTTTGTCTTAAAAGTCCTTCAAGACGGAAAAGCATGTCCTGATTATCAGTCATCCTATTCGTAGTTTAGTTAAATTGTCCTAAATATATAAATTAAATTTTGTATTTACCAAACAATTGTAATTGAATCAGTTATATAGCTTAACTAAATTGGTTATAATAATAAAAACTCCTAGAGACAATGTGTCCCTAGGAGAAACCCTGTAAACCAACAAACAGGATTTTTTACATCTTAAATATTAACAACTACCACCTGCAGTCTGACTTCCGATGCTACTAATTTGTACGTACTCATTATTACTTGTATTGCTGTAATAGAAATTGCTACCATCAAATGGACTAAGTAAAGTGTAATCATTATAGAATGTAGCGTTACTTAAAAACGACGGTGAACTACCATAAATACTCATATTAGTAGATGAATCACCACATGCTGATGCAGAATCTCCATAACCTGTTGTTATTGGAAAACTGTAATATACTAAAGCAGTGGTAGTAGTTGTAGTTGTTGTACCTACAGCTGCTCCAGTAGTTGTTGTAGTTGTTGTAGCTGGCTCTGGTGCAGAACAAGCTCCAACTAATGTTAAGGCACCACCTGATGTAACAGTTATAGAACCATAAACCGCGCATACACTAGATGTATCAGCTAAAGTATAGCCACTTACAGGAGTGCTACTTCCACAAGGAGTGTAAGTTATAATTGCTTCTTCAGCTGTATCATTTCTCCATTCTTGACAACTAACAAAAACATTAGTTGTGGTAGTAGTAGTAGTGGCTGCTATAGTGGTTGTAGTTGTAGTTGTAGCAGCACCTACGTATACTGTAGTAGTAGTAGTTGTAGTTGTTAGAGCTACAGGCGCTGTAGTGGTAGTTGTAGTTGTAGCAGGACCCACGTACGGTGTAGTGGTTGTTGTAGTAGTTGGGCCTACAGGTGCTGTAGTAGTTGTAGTGGTAGTTGGACTACCTACTGCCGTAGTTGTAGTGGTGGTTGTAGCAGCACGAGTTGTTGTAGTTGTTGTGGTAGAAGGTACAGTTAATGTTATATCAACATAGTTTGTACATATACCTATTGACTTAACACGAATAGCTGAAGTTCCTGGAGGAACTATTGTACTTGTATATCCAGCAACTAATATCCCTTTAGAGATGTCGGTCTCAAAAGCAGTTGTGTAGTTATCCACATTTGAATAAAGGTTAAAGGGTCCTGTATCCGTTCCTGCTGAAGTAAGCGTTATTAAGACATTCATATTTTTAATTGTTTATTAAGTTTCTAATTGAGTAACTCTTTGTGCTAATTGTTGTACTGTTTCTGTTAAAGCTTGTATCAATGTAATTACTTCTGCATTAGAGTTATAATAATTACTATATATCAAGATAGCGTTATCTAACTTCTCTAAACATAATGTCAAACAATCACCAGTAGTAATACCTGACTGGGGCAAGTTTGGACCATCATATGCAACTCTTACTGATTCAACAATACAAGATTTATCACAATCTGTATTTCTATTAGCAAGAGGATTATTAGAAGATCCATTTGATAAAGGAAATGGTTTTCTTATATCATTACAAGGAACTCCTGGAGGACAAGGCATATATTAACAATATTGAGGGTTTTCTGATAAGTTTAATGCTGTACCACATAATGTACAATCGATGTTCCAATCTAAAACAGCAGTACCTGCTAATGTACATTGTAGTCCTCGCGTGGTAGTAGTTGTAGTGGTAAGAATATTTATAGGTGCAGCTGTTATACCAGCTATTAATGTAATAACTCTACCTGCTATTTGCCCTACAGTGAAGTCTTCTGCATAGGTAGGATTACATGCTTTATACCATAGTATACGTCTATACATTAATAGATCGCCCATTGGTCCACATGCTACGTCTCTGTGTAATGAGTATATTACATTATAATATAACTCATTAGCAATTCTTGCCAAGGTGTCATCTATCTCAGTTAATAAAACGGGAATTGATGTATAATATAAAGCGTTAGTTAGCCTGGGTGTTAACATTTTGCTGCGGTTGTTTAATTTCTTGCTGAACAGCATAATTGCATGCTGAGCAATATCCATTGACTAATTGACATCCGCATCCTACGCTTGTCCCACATTTTTTACAGTTTGCCATGACGTTTTTAGAATGCTGAATAATTAACTATGTAATTTGTTCCTGTACATCCACAATTAGTTCTGATGAAGTTATTCAACATATTATCTGCTTGAAGATACAGTCTTGTTGCAACACTAACTGCTGAGTTGTTAGCTGCAGCAATTGACCCTTGAATAAAATAGTAGATAGTAGTAAGCTCAACTTTTGCTTGAGTCTTAATAGCTCTATCACATTCGATCATATCAAGTTTCATAAAGGCGTTATCAAACTTTTCCTGAATTAAATCAGTACGCATAAATGTCTTAGTGACATAATTCACATTAGAAGGTGCTATTGAATATGTCAAATAGTAAACACCATCTGGAATAGGAATAGTAGGTGTCAATACAGGAGTTAATCCTAAAGTTGTAGAATTAAATGTATTGATACTATTTATAGTGAATGGTTGATTTATATCTATACCAGGAGCAACTATACGAATTGTTGGAGAACTAGGTGCACCAACATACGTAGACAAATCTTGTATAGAGATTGTATACGTATTATAGGTAGGTACTACTTGAATATTTAATGTTGTTGCCATGTTCTTAAAAAATAATGCCAGAGGACAGAGATTATCCTCTTACCCTCTGGCATAGGTTATATGATTTCCTTTTTATTAAGGAATCAAGGTAGTAGTTGTACTAGTTGAAGGCCAAACAGTAGTAGTAGAAGTAGTCGTAGAAACGATATCTCCACTCTCATCAGTTGGTGCACCTAATGCTCCAGTTAAAATAGCTTCAATAGCAGCTGCTAAAGCTTGAGGAGCAGCAATGATTACAGTTGAATCTTCTTTAACATAGTCACCCCATACGTATGCAGCTTTTGAATATTCGTTAAAACGAATATAGTAAGTGTCATAAGTAGTACCATCAGATACCCAAGACTCAAAGTTCTCATTATATCCGTTCATACGGTATAAATGCTTCAAGTAAGCAGCTTGGTAGCTATAGAAGTTTTTCTCTAATTGCTTAATCTCATCAGATGTACCAGCAACATAAGAAGCACGTTGTGTAACCTCAACATTAGCAATTTGATTACAGCTATCTGCTACAATAAAGTCAGCAGTAGTAGCTGGACCAGGGTAAACGAATGTACGGAAATACATACGATCATACTCCCAAGGGAATGCAGCAATATCACATGGCTGTCCATAAACAGTTAATGGCTTACCAGAAATACGTAAGATAGCAGCTTGGTTGTTACCAATACGTTGGAATTGGTAGAAGTCATTAAAGTTAATGTTATCAGGGTTATCACCTGGAGCTTGCTCTTGGAACTTTAAGATTAAAGAATCAATTAAAGCAGGAACATCAACATCAGCACAAGGATCTCCACCACAAGCTAAACATTCTCCTTTAACAGTTACACTACGAGTGAAACCATTGAAGTACAATGTGTTTAAGTAAGAAGAGAACGCACGTAATGTAACAGTTACATCAGTACCTGGAGTTACTGTCCAGTCAGAGATATCAGTTACTTGGTTAGCAGCTACTGGAGAACCAGTTACAGTGTACCATGCAGTAACGTTAGATCCGTCAGTTGCAATCTTGTCAGAACGCTTAGATCCTTGTAAGTACGTATTAGTACGTCCTTGAGCAACATAGAAATAAGGGTTGTTCGTTGCGATATTACCAGCAGTAGCTACTGAATAATCCGCCTTGAAAATACCAAACTGCCCAGCAGTTAAGTCTTGCGTAGAACCAGTGCTAGGCAATGTATTACCTACTGGAACTACAAACAGGGTGGTCAATGAAAAATCAGCCATTTGTATATTTATTTATTGTTAAAAATTTACTCATTTGTTTTAATTCTATATGCTGCACTTTGAGCCGCAGATTGGTTCTCTGTGTACATTGCTAAGTTCTCTACAGTTAAATCTAAAAGCTCATCTTCTAAATATGGCTCTAGTTCACAATTACAATCTGCAGAAGGTGTTCCGTCAAATCTTATGTATCCTGCCTTATCAATATATATAGGATATCTAAAATACATTATGTAAATATCTGTAGGAGTAAAAGTTCCATCAGTGAAAATACTTATCTCATCTGAAGATATAAAGTTAAATGTTTCTTGATACTCAAAAGATGGTCTGTAATGAGTGTTGTTTAACAACAACGATAGATCACCATGTTTAGCAAGATCTTTGTTAATCCAGATCTTTCTATCAATACAAGGACCTTTATCTGCTAGTACATAACTATCTACATAGAACATATACTTTGGAAAAAGATTATGAATATAAGCAGTCCATTGATTTAACTCAACGTTCTTCAAAGTTAGTGGCAACTTACCATCCTGGTAGTTCACCACTAAGCTTTGCAAATCTTCATAACGCTTTTTAAAGGCGTCCATACCCATACCAGAGACTGTACTAAATCCGTCTACTTTCTGCTTGAGTAACTTGATCTGTGCCTCATTTAAAGCAAGGATCTTATCTTCTAACGCAATCTGCTGATGGTCATTTGTAGACAGTTTATTTAGTCTTTGGTCGATCTTATATAATAAACTATCTACTGCGATCATACTGCTGCGAGTTTTTTACCTTTTATTTTTTGTTCTAGAATTAGTAACTCGTCTTGATTATCTTCATTTGATAAGAACTTAACTAATTCTTCTTCATCTATTGCCACTTCAAGTTCTCCCATGTAGATTCTACCATTAGGTTTCTTACGGTAAACTGAATGTGTTAATGCTTGTTTCACTAAATCTTTTACAGCTAACAAGTCATCTTTCATATCTGCAAATCTTGTAAAGACTTCAACTGGAGATAAACCTTGGTATTGACCTTCTTTAAACTCCGATTGTTTTAACATGTTATCTACTAAGTTGTAGACTACTTCTTCTTTAGTTTCATCGCTAATAGGTAAGCCTAGTAATCTTGCTACTTTACGTTTCTTCTCAATACTCATTGCATCAAACTTGATGATTGCTTTATTGATTACTTGTTTCTTCTTGTAAACAATAGCACTTTCAATCTCATCGTCTACAACGTAGAACTGTGTCTCTGCAGGAAAGTCACCTCTAACCCATGATTCATAACTAGAAGCAATAGTTGGATGAACTCTTAACCATGCAAACTCTAACTCTTTAAAAGGATTAGTGAAGTCAAAATAGTTATCTCCATCCATCAACTTAACTGGTTGAACGTGAGTGTTATCTTCTGAACCAGTAGATAAACCTGCATTCCAAAATGGTGCATTTGGTCCTAAGTTAATACCACCTAACTCTGCTTCTAACTTCTCACGAAGCTTAGTTACACGTTCGATTTCAAGTTCTCTTCCTGTAGTATCAAGAATACGCTTAATGTAAGCAGCATCTGGATCTAATCCTGTTCGGTATTTACCACCAAGTTCCTTGTAAGGATACTTGAATACACCAGTTCCTGGAATACGTGACATGCCTCTTTTAGAGAGCTCGCTCTGCATTGTTTGAATTAAAGAGTCATTGAACTCTCTTTTAATAGTAGAGATTTTACCTATTTTACCCATGATATGTAGTTTTAATTTATTGTTGGTTTTAACTATTAATAATTCTTCGTTCTTGTGTAACTATTCTGTGACAGTTACAACATCTTATATCACATTTTTCTATTTCATCTTTAATAAGATCAAGCTTATATGCTTTTTGAATCATATAAGATACGTGATATAATTTAACTCCTCTCGCATGATCAAATTCTAAAACTCTAATATCTGAGTTTCCACAATCAATGCAAGCTTTATTTTCTAAATAATTTTTTACATATAGTTTATTACGAACAATAGATTTATCTCTACTTTTCTTTTGTATATCATAAGTATTCCACTTACCCATATGTAGTTTTATTTAATAATTGGTTTTGTGGGTGACGTCTAACGAAAGACCTAGCGACTAGGAAACCCAATCCTTTCACCCTGAAATTCAAGAAGCTCCCACACGGAGGGGAGGAGTTGTGGGAGACTTCTTGATCAAAGCCAGCGATTGCTGGAGACGAGCACTAGGCTCGCAATATATTAGAACTGAGGGATTTCTTCGATTAAGACTGTACGAGACAAGTCTTCGATAAATACATCACAACGATCCTTCATCCAGATTTCGTATCCTGGGAATTTGTTAGCACTTGACATACCTTGAGATTTTGCAAATCCTAAGTGATGACGAGTACCATCGATATAACCCCAAGTCATAGAAGGAGCTCCCTTCATACGTACTTCACGAATGTTATTTACCATAGATCCATCAGACATTGGAGAAACGTCAAACACCATAAATACTGGAGTAGACTTCTTGTTTTGTCCAAATTCTAAGTTAGATTGAGGAAGGTCTAATTCTTTTAAGTGAATTAACTCAACACGACCAGTCTCACGAGTAACCATTGCATCGAATGCAAAGTTGTAAGTGATGTGTTGTCCTTCTCCTTGCATGTAACGATTACCTGAATCAGCCATGAAAGTCAAACCTGAATTCAAAGCATCGTTTTTCAAAGCTTGTTGGAACACGTCAAACCCAGCTTCGTTAGTGTACATTTTAACCTTACGGTCTTTAACATCCACACGACGATAGAATAAATCACCAAATACCGAACGAATCAAGTTAGCAGTGAATTCTCCACGGTTGTATTGAACTAAGTTACCATTGTTACGCATTCTGTGATAAACACCAGCAGATGTACGCTTTAACTCTTGCTTAGATCCACCAGACTTAACGCTACCAGGCTTAGCCCAGATCATACGCTTAACCTTAAGTTCTAACATAGACTTACGCATCCAGAATTCAATAAACGGTTCCCACTTAACATCATTACGAGTTAAAGGTAATTGGTTACGTCTTTGTGGAGCATATACTAAAATATCTAAAGGTGAGCCATTAGCATTAACTAACATCTTATCATCAGCCCATTCAGTAATTTTGTGCTCATAACCATATGCAGAACCTAATGATTCAAACATTGTGATTTGCTCACCCAAACGTGGTAATCCTAATAAGTCTTGATCGAATTCACCAATAGCAGCATCTACTAATTCTAACTCAATACCAGTTTGTAAGAACGTAGCGGATACGTAATCTACAGTTGGATTGTCAGTAACTAAAGTAAATGAGTACAAGTAACCCATGTTCCAAGGCTGTGGATCTTTGATAACGTAGAAACGAGGACCGTATTGACGAGAACCTACAGAGATGATGGAGTTCTTAGAGAATTCATTAGTATCTAAGATTAACGAGAACTCTTGTCCATCAATACCTGGCTTAGATAATTCTAAGGTAGTAGTAGGGATGTCAATAATTTTAGGGAATTTGTAAGGTACAGCTACCTGCCACTTCCAAGCATCACTATTATTATCAATGTAGAACGGAGTTGACTTGTTGATCATGTCCAAGAAGTCGTTGCTGTACAATGAGCTCTGAGTGTACAAACTGATAATTTTCTTATCATAGTCTGCTGGCTCAGTCGAGTGAAAGCTTTCCAAGTGGTTAGAGTCTGTTAACTTACCAACTGCACGTTTGTCCATAGACGCAACGCGAGCGTAGGTAAATCCAGTTAAACCTGGGATTGTTTGAATTGCCATTTTTTTTTAAGTTTAATTTATTATTATTTAATTACTCCACCATGAGGTAGGCTTGGAAGAACCTTTACTAGATTTTACGGCTGACTTAGAAGATTGTCGTGTAACTTCTCCAAACAGAGTATCTGTTTTTTTGGTTACACCTGCCTTTTGAATTGTTGATAACGTAGGATCCTTTTCTAGGATTTTTAAAAGTAGTGCCACTTTAACCTTCATCTCATGATTCTCGGGTCTCTTCAGTTCCAAGATAGTACGATCAAATTCTGTAAGCATTTCGCCAGATCCTGTTTTGTATCTATCTGTAACCAAAAAATCTTGTAGTTCGCCAGCCAATTTTGGATTAAGAGGAATACCATCAAACTCCTTTGCTTTCACCTTATCTTGCAAAATAGCACCCACGTTCTGTGCGTACTGTTGCTTGTAAGCAGCTTGTTGTTTTAATTGGGTCTCTTTCTCTTGCTCCAATTTTTGAAGCTTTGTAGCTTCTTTCTTTACTAACACTTTATGATGTCTAGTTGCTGTACTTTCTAGGTCACCATAATTACGAAGTTTTTCAATCTCCGTTTCAATATCTTCTTGATCAAATTCTTGATCAGTTAAAGCTTGTCTAATAACCGCTACTTGATTTGCTTCATTGGACAAGTCCATTTCTGCATAGTTCTCAATAGCGTTGTATGTGCCATAATAATCTCTAGGGTTAACACCTTTAACAAAGATTGCCTGGAATGCATCCTGGTAATCTTCACCAAACTGTCCGATGAATTCATTAACAATTGTAATAGCTCCTTTCTTTTTCTCAGCATTGAATCTATCTAAAAATTCTTCTGCTGTATTAATTGGTGCTTCTTCTTCATCTTCGTCTGCAGTGAAACCACCTAACTTGAATAAGTCTCTAGCAAATGCTGTAAATGGATTAGCTCCATCTTCATCATCCTCGTCTTCATCAGATGTAGTATCAGTAGCTTTTGCAACAGGTTTAGCTGGTGTTCCATCTTCATCTTCTTCTTCATCATCATCTGTACCGTATAAGAAATCAGTGATATCCTGTTTAGGAGCGTCATCGTCTTTCTTATTTTCTTCTTCATCAGATGCTAGAGCTTTCACTGCAGCTTTCTTTTTAGGAACTTCAGGAGCATTTATATCTTGAATATCATCAGGATTGCCTGTAGATGTTTCTGGAGCCATTAAATCATTTAATAGCTCTGCATTACCTACACCTTCCATGGTGCTCTGAATGCTGAAATTCCCAAAATCTGGGGTTTCTAAATCATTGGCCATACGTAGTTGGGATTTTTTAATTGGTTTTTCGATATAAAACTAAATCACTATAAGTTAATAACAAATAGGAAAAGGTCAAAAACGCTAAATATTTTAGATAATATAGCATTAATAGTTTTTGTTCTAACCAAAATGATTAGAACTACTTACTTTTTGACCCTCTATTGCTTGCATTTATCTTAGCTATCTTAAGATCGTTGTCTTGATTTTTAAGGTCAACGTCAATCTTTCTATTCTCTACAGCTAGTTTTTCTCTGCTCATTTGACTCTCATTTTGGATCTCTCTTAATCTAGTTTGATAATCTTTAGCAGCATTAGACTGATCAGCAGTAAGTTTAGTCATCTCAAGAACATCTGCAGTGCCAGATGTATCAACATCTGATAATGGCCCTGCTTTAGATTCAGCAGCAATCATTGCTATCTGTACCTTGTTGATTCTATCTAGTTCTGCTTGATAATCATCATGTGCAATTTTCTCTTCTTGTAATTGAGAAGTTTGTTGTAAGGCAGCTTGTGCTTGTTGCTGTTGTTGATCTATCTGTTGTTGTTGTTGTTTTGCTTGTTGATCCTGTAACTGCTCTTGTCTTTCTTTAAGAGTCTTAAACACTTTCTTCATCTGACGTACAGAGTTAGTGCTATACAATTCAATGATGTCATGTAAGCTTCCACCATTCTGAAGAACTGCTTGAGATAATGCTCTAAGCTCTTGGAACATTTGTTTATCTTCTGGACGATTAGTTAAGAACACCTTAAGATCACGGAACTTAAGTTCAGATCCATTCACTTGAACAAACGCATTCTCTCCTTCAGACGTAATGTAAGAAATGGTAGATTCTGGTTTCTGACTTTCTGTATATAATGCTGCATCAATCATTGACTGATACAGCTGTCCTAATACATATTCGTGTGCTACAAATAATGACTCTGTTTGTGTGTAGCTTTGTGTTACAGCGTTGTTTGTACCTGTAGCAGTCTCAGAAGCTGACACGTTACCTAAACGTTGCTTAGACATACCAATAAGCTCCCAACACTCGTTCTTCATTTGTTGAGCTAGAGTGTAACGAGATTGAATCTCCTGCGTACGTGTAAGGTCTAAACTTGTAAATTGATTGAATGAACTTGGAGCTTTTAAGTTCTCAGGAGAGTCGTCAATAAATACCACTCCTCTATTACGTGCTTCCATTTCCCATATATCAAGAGCATCTTGTGCATCTCCATCTTTAGGAATAGGGATATGTCTTAATGACATAAGCTGAACCTTACCTACTTCTTTCTCAAGAAGCTTATATAATTGGTTCATACAAACATTGTATATCACCTGAAACGGCTTCATCATATCTACAATACTCTTAGCCTCAGTATTCTTGATCTCATGTACTAGCCCAATGATAGGGCAGTAGTTTAATAACTTGTATGGAGAGATGTGATAGATGTCTGGTCCAATTTTTACACCTTGATACCATTGATTAATCCATCCCCATTCTAATGATATTTGAGTGGGTATGGTGCCACTTTTATAGCTTTCATCAACAAGCGTAGATTGCTCATTGCCCATTTCATCTGTATAAATAAGCTTACCTATCTTTTTCTTAGAGATCCAGTAAGATCTCACCACTACATATTTGTATCCAAATGAAGACACATTTGATGTAAGTCCTAAGAAATCTTTTAGTCCATCATCATTCTCTTTCATCTCAGATTCAATGATCATACGTGTCTGAAGAACAAGAGGATCAAATGTATCATATTGTACAGAGTCAATACCATCAGCAGCATTAGGATTGCCTAGATTAGATTCACGAACATTTATAAGTCCATAATCTTGTAATGATGAACGTAAGTGATCAATCTCATCTTTTGCAAGCCATGTAAATGTTTCAATAATCTCAGATAGCTCCATCACTTGTACTAAGCCAGCAGCATATGCTCCTTGTGCACGCCCTGTAGGATCAGAGATATATTTTCTATCTGGTGTAGTTAAGAACCAAGTATTCTTTGGATTGGCCACCTCAACATTAAATCCTGTTTTAGAGTTATCCTCATATATATGATAGAACTCACGAGCTGTAATACCAAGATCACGGAACGCATCCTCTGATTTCTCTTTAGTATTAAACTCAGCTTTGAGTGCTGTAAGAATATGGTTTCCCCACTTCTCAGCTATAGATGTATAGTTATCAAGTTCGTCTTTAACTTTTTCTATTGCCATTTTTTGCACTTCTTCCTCATCTGGCTCCTGACCTTGCATTAACATACTTTGTGCAATCTTTTGCTTGGCTTCATTTAAAACAAATTCTTGAAGAATACTTGTCTTAAATTCAAGCTCCTCAGAACGAGAATCATCATCAAATGCCTTAACACGAAATGAATCAGGTCTCTTTGATATCTCTCCAATAAGCTCATTAAGAGGAGTTGTTAGAATAGAATAATGTTTTACATAACCAGGCAAACCAAGATCTGCCGTAAGCATATCTGTAAAACTTTTTACCTCTGGCTCTTGATAGAAGTCTTCCATACGAAGTATACCCTTCACCAAGTCATAGTTTTTAACAAACGTATCTCGATTCTTTACATACTCAGCATATGCCTTGTTAGCAAAGTAATCCATTGTATTCTTGATCCAACTTTCATCCATCTTCTCTTTTTCAGTCTTGAACTGATCAGGAAAGATATTAAGATAGGCGTACCTGATGGTTGCATCTTTGGTATATCTAATGATTGCCATTATGTAAACAGTTTATGTTTTTGTCCTGGGAATAAGCTACCGCCTCCCACAAATAATTTATTTTTCTTCTTAGGTAGGTGCATCGATTGAATACGTATATCACCTTTATCTCCCACTCTTCCCATAATAGGATCCATTTTCATAGCCTGAGCTATTGCTAATTCAGCTGCAATGATACGGTCAAAGTTACCTTCTTCATTGTACTGAATCATTTCTTCAAGAAGTACAGGATCAAAAATCTTCACCATACCTTTTGTTTCACTGAGTATCTTTCCATCGTCATCCTTCTCAGTAATAATAGGCTCCTCAGAGTATGTCTTGAGACACGTATGTAAGAAATCTACAATCTTACCTGCAGATCTATGTACACCGTAGTCACGTCTAACGGTAGTATTTGGCACCACTTCTTTTAACCAATCAGGTTGCTTTTCTAAATAATGCGCATCTCCTTTAGACTTCATGTATTCAATGAATGATATCTCATCATTCTCTACAAGTGCTCTTGCATTGTAATATTTAATGAGCATCCTTGCTTGTTCCTCCCAGGTTTCTTTCTTATCAGGACGTGCGCAGTATGAAGCTACAAACATGTCTTGATATTTTTCACTAGCTATAGAGTGCATACGTTTGTAAATATACACAGCTCCTAACGATGTAGAATATGCAGCTTTACCTTGACGGTATGGATCGACTCCTGCTACATATAATCCATAAGGTGGTGCTTCTATAGGAAACTCATATATAATTACAGGAGCATCCTTATTATCAGAGTTCTTTAGAGGGAAGTTGGTGATGGGCAATTTGTCTGTAAACTCATGCTTTATACCATCGCCATCATCATATAGCACAACAGGTGTACCAGTGCGCTCCTGTGATAGGAGTCTGGTCTTTTGTCGTTTTGCTCCCTCTATATCAAATATGTTACTATCTTCATTTAAGAATATATCATCCACTTTCTGTGGATAGTACATCTTCTCCTTTAAATAAGCAACTCTATCTCCTGACTTTTTAAGTCTATTAAGGTTATCTTCTGTTATCTTTGTTGCTAATGCTTCATCACTTACAAGCATCTTAAGCTTGTGAAGATCATTCTTTACTGGCTTATCTAAATATGCACCAAGTGAACTTTCATACTTAGCCTCCATTCTAAACTTATGAGAGATGAATAGTCCGTGTACACGTTTATCATCTTCTGCATTGTTATAGGTCATGAAGTTGAAGTTTTCTACGTCAAACATTAATAGCTTGGCGTCCATAAACTTCTTCATATCCCCACCAGTTCCTGTAAGAATCGGTGAGCAACCCCAGCCAAAGGGTGTAGTGAAACCTGGAATAGCCGCTTGTAAACCACGAAGGAAACTTCCTTTACCAATCTCATCTATAATTAACTTTCTAGGCTTACTACCAGCAATTGCTTCTTCATTATTACCTTCATCAAGGTTACGTATTAATATCTGTGAGAATGGCATACGTCTACCATCTCTTGTCTTAATTCCCAGTGTCACTTGGTTCTTCCAATTATCCTCAATCCTTTGCCACTGCCAGGCTTGTGGTAAATGGTTGAGCCCTTTATCTATCTTATCTGTAATAAGTTTTATATCGGGAGCATTCAAGCCAGCAATGATATTTTGGCTGTTCTCATCAAATGTAGCACCATGTGATACATAAGATGCCTCAATAACACTCTTAGCAAAACGTCTGATTCCTAAAATAACAAGCCCTTTGCGAGCCCTTTCTGCCTTGTCTATCTCATTAGCCACCACCCACTCATTATCACGCAAGGAAGGGTTTGTATACCTCTGAGATATTCTTCCTCTATCATCTATAATATCTATCTCTGTATGCCATACATTAAGGTGCCAATATAGAAAAGGAGGAATGTATGTGTCTCCCATCATACAACCATTCTTACATATCTCCTCATGGAAATCATAGAAATCTCCATACTCTGCACTGTCTACTAGAGGTATACGTTTCTGGTTAATCAACCAATCTTTAGAATCAATCTTAAGCAGTTCCATTCCTTTGCTTTAACCAACGTTCAGCCTTAGAGCTCATTCCTCCTCCACCTCTCACTTCCACTTTACTCTCTTCTTTCTCACGTAGTTTATCCACCACCTCAAGAAGAGCTAAATAGTTCTTCATGGTTTCTTGTATAAACTTACCCTGAGATTCAATGGATGCTATCACCATAGGAAGCAATCCACCTTTACCTGTTGGTTTCCACTCAATTCTGTCTTTCAACTCATGCATAGCATTAGCATCAACATATGCTCTCCATGATGATAATTGTTCTTCAGCCCAATCGAGCTCTGTATTAATATATGTAGTTTTCTTTGGTGCTGCCATTATCTAGTCGTCTTCTTCATCTTCGTGAAGTATATTATTTAAATTAATACCATCATTAATTATATTATCTATATCTGAATCAGAATGAAATATGTCTATAGATAAACGTGATTTGTATTTCTCTAGACAATCAAATACTTCAGCATCTGTCATGTTCCATGTATTTGGCTCAAGAGCTGTTGCTAAATGTCTACCCATACTGCATTTAGGATGGGATTGTTTAAGCTCTATTAGTACTCCTAGTATTTTTTCATAGTGATTAGGTTTCATAGCTTTACATTAGTTGGTTTAAATCATCATTTGTTAGCTTACTTCTCACCTCCACATATGTGTCTTCAATTTCCTCGTCTTCAATTTCTTCTACATCATCTAATCCTTCTTTGGCTTCGTCTGAAAGATAATCTTCTGTAAACATTAAAGATATAGTGTTGTCTTCAGGCTTAATTATGATATCAACGTAATCTACACCTCTTTCCCACAACTCAGACATTATATCCATGAGCTCGTTAATATCTACTTTCTTTAAGACTGGATTCTTCATAATTTTGTTTTTAAATCTTGTTCTTCTTCAGGATCTTTCATTTGTGCTAACCAATACTTCTTAGGACATTCACATGACAAGCATGCTGCCTTAGCTTTTAACATACATCCACATTCTATACAATGATCATAAGGAACAGTGATGGGATGATTTTTAGAGTGATACATGCAACTGTTACAAATTGCCATGCGCTCAGCGCTAATCTTCTCTATTGTATCTTTTAATTCTGATGAGGGAACAAGCATATTTTTCCATCCCTCATATATCTGTCCGAAGTTAATCATATTTAATCATTGGTTTAAGTGATGCGATATGTTCTTTTGTAGCTTTCAATACATTCTTAGAAAACACAGGATTCTTTTTAGCTGTCTCTGGATGATCTAGTTCATTCTGTAATATCTCCACTGTCTTTTGCAATGACACTAGCTTCTTCTTGGCTTTATTATTATTAAAAATAAACTTACCAAACCCACAAAGTTCTATTGTATGATGAATGCCCATGGCCTCGTGAGCAGATTTAAATTGATAATCAACAACCTTCTGTACAATCTGCTCATTAATTGCAAGCTTTACAGACGTTGTTCGTATTAACACCTTGTTGACATCATTACTCATTATGTTCCACCTTTATCTCTAGCTTAATATTATCCTTGAAATTAAGAAGAATAAGAGGATTAACTTTCACCTTAGTTCCATCCTTCACTAAGACCTTCACCTTCTTAAGCTTGCTTATCATGTTATTGATTGTAGGGGATGTAGAATTATACTTCTTACAGAACTCTTCCCTAATAGACGAATAAGATATGTTTCCATTAACGGCTGCAAATGCTATCAACTGTATCTCTCTTGTTGTAAGCTTAAGATCATTAACAGTGGAAAGTAGGCTATAGTATTTCTCTGCCATACCATAGTCATCATCCACTCTCCTTAAGAGAGTTTGTACTATCATCTTCTTACTTGTTTCCATACGTAGTTTGTAACAAATATACTAGAAATATTCGTAATTCCAAATCTCTATATTATATATTAAACTTTGTATATACAAATGAAATCGTAATTATTAACAAATGTACATCTAATCTTTTCATAGAGTAATAGTATAAATCTTTACTCCTGAATTCAAATCCCATTCCAAATTTAGAGGGACTATTTATCCTTATATCTATCATAATATATGTGTTTAATAAATGGCCCCCCCTTATCCCCCCCAAAGTTGCAGCAATTTTTCCGTCCATCCAAACTTTTCCTAAAATTTTTATAGGGGCCATAGTGATTATAGCCATGAGAGAGGAGTCTACTTCCAATAGTGACCCCTCCTATCAAAGGGGAGGTTGCCGCCTACCCCCATCAATCTATCAGTTCACACTTAAATCCAAATTACAATGGCAACTAAAGTATTAGACACAATTAACCTTATCGGTAAAGACACTCGTAAGGTAGTAAAGCTTTCAGGTACTTTCTTTTACAAGGAAGGAACTAAAATGATTACAGACTTTCCTGCAGGCTACCACCGCTACAATTACAATGGTGTGGTATTCACCGTTCCTGTGGATAATGATTTCCACGCTGACCTAAAGAGTGGTAAGGTGCACGAGGTTGTTATCAATCAAGTGGAAGATGAAGAGGATAAGGAGCTAACACGCTATCAGTTCCACACTCACATCAACAAGCAAGCTTTCATTGAGGATGCAATGTTTGTTGCTCAACTCGAAGCTATCGAGGCAGGTCGTGGTGCTGTTGCTATCCCTTCTGTTGAAGAGGTTGAGGCTATGGCGTAATAAGAAGGGGGAGAAATCCCCCTTTTTATACATATATAGGGTGGGTGAACGAAGCACAACTTCGTACGTGGGTGGGATATACACACGAAACATACAAACTAATGATATCTTGCACTTTGTCCCTAGGGAGATATTAACTTTTATGATAATATATCATTAGTTTTATATAATGTGAGGGTGTAAAAGGGAGCGTGTGTGTTACCTATCCATATAAAATAGTAAATAAATACATTGTAAAATACGCTATACTATTGTTTAGATATAGCATTAACAACCTTTTAAACAATAAAGAAATGAACATTACAATAACAAAACAAATGATTGCAGATGAGATATGTAGTCGTTTATGTGGTATGGCAGAGAGTAATCAAGAGAATTCTTTTGAACTATCTGATCAGTTTATACTCATTAGGAATTGGACTGATAAAGGTCATTTGATGGTAACTTATGATCAAATCTTAAATGGCTATCATTCCTTTGATGGATATAAAGCTACAAGAATTCCTGAGTTTATATCTAAAGATTGGGATAAATCTTTTAATATATACAAAAGATTAAAACATTTATAAAGAGAGGGAGACTTGTTCTCCCTTTTAACCCTTTAAATAATAACAAAAATGAAAACATTTAATGATTTAGAATTTAAAGACCTTATTGCACCTGATGGTGGAGTAGGAAAAAGAGCACGTATGATGTTTGATAATGGATATGGTGTATCTGTTGTACAAACAAACATGACATATGGTGGTAAAGAAGGATTGTATGAATTAGCAGTGTTAGATGATCCTAAAGGTGGTCCAGTATCGTACACTTCTGTTACTATGGATGTATTAGGTTGGCTTACAGAAGATGATGTAACAACACATATGGCTGAAGTACAAGCTTTACGAAATATATTTATGACAAAGCATCAAATAAAACAATTAAAAGAAAAAGATTGGGATGTTATAAAATCAGGAGCATATATATCATTATGTAGAAAAGATTTTAAAAAGGATCATGTGTATGAAGAAATATGTAGAATCTTATCAGTATCTACATATTCTAATCACTTTACAGTTTTATCAATCGCAATCAAACAAGAAAATAAAGAATAAGATTAATGTTATTGTAATATGTTTCAGGCAAAACTATTCATTCTGTAAAGCAATAGTTTAATTACAATAGCATTAATTTTTTTAACCTTTTAAATAATATATGTATGTTAATTACAATGACTAGTATGATATCAAAAAATGCATCCACTAGGGATATTGATATCACAATAGAACAACTATTTAGAATAAAGCATGAAAAAGAGCTTATACAAAATGTTGTTCCACATCTATCTATAGAAGATAGAGAGTTTTTAATATCTGGTATTACACCAGAAGAATGGGAAGAATTGTTTCACACTATAGAAGACTAACTAAGATGAAGAAATTAGTATTACTAGTGGCTATTGTCACTACATTGATGAGTTGTGACTCTCATGAGAAAGTCAAATTGTCCAATGGTGCTTACATCATTGCTGAGAATAACACTGATGTAAACTATTCAGACTTTAATGTTGTATGTGTACAACATAGTAAAGAAGGATGGTATGTATGTAGTGATGGAGAGATACGTGACACAACTATTGTTACATTATCAGGAAACATCACACATAGAATTGGTAGGATTGAAACTACTTACAGATAATGGATACTACTATCAAAGTGACCTTCCCAATAGATGATCTTGGGGAGGTCTTAGAATTTGTTGCTAAGGCATACAATGATCATAACTATTCAGCTAAAGACAACAAGATGGATTATGATGCTGCAATAAGTTGTAAAGATGAGCCTGATTATGATGCAGATGATGCAGAATGTTGTTTTAGGCGTTATAATGAGAGTCTAGAATGTGTTAAGGTGTATAAAACAGAATTAGAGACTTTGTTAGAATACATTGAGAAAGAGCATTATTGGATACTTGATAATTTAACTAGAGATGATGATTTCCAAGCTTATTTAGCTTGGTTAAATCCTAATATTAAGAGATATAAAGATCTAATATTTGATGAATCAGATACAGCATCTTTCTATGTAGACAATGGTATAGGTATGACTATTAAAAAGACTAGTAGTCGATATGGTCGTGATCATCATCAAGTTAAGTTTGTTACAAAAAGTGGAGGAAGTTACTATACAGGTTTTTTAGATATTGATGACAAAAGCCATGGTATTCATTATGATATGGTGAGAGATGTATACAATGATGTGTACAAATCTAAAGTAGAAGAATTCATGGTCAATCTCCAAACTAGTAAAAGATTGTTAACAATGATTGACAATGAAGAAGATTAAATGGTTAAGAGGTTAAAATGTAGTAAAGGGCTCGACATATTGTTGAGCTCTTTCTTTTTTAGCTCTCTTTAAATCTTAATAACATGAGAAAACTAAGAAATCCAATAATTGATGGACATAAGAAGTGCAGTGTATGTCACACAGTAAAGGCTGTTGATGCATTTAGCATGAAAAAGAGTTTACATGGTGAGATGTTTCATAAATCTAAATGTAAAGAATGTATACGTGCTTATAGTACAAAACTAAAAAGATCACTTGGTATACAACCTACGAAGTGCTATCCTATTATTGATGGATGTAAACAATGCACTAGATGTGATAAGGTAAAACCAATTGATCAGTTTGGTAAACATTCTAGAAATATATCAGGTATAAGATGTCATTGTAAAGAATGTGAAGTAGAAAGAAGTCTTAAACATAGAAGAGCTAAAGGTGCAGTTCCAAACGTAGAAGTTACTCATCCTATTATTGATGGTTTAAAGCAATGTTATGTATGTAATGAAAATCTTTCTGTTGAACAGTTCTCAGTAAATAAGAAAGGATATATGAAACATTCATGTAGAACATGTAATCTTAAGAAAGAAAAACCTCTTCGTCACAAATATTACAAGAGAGATTCTGAAGGATTAACTGATAATTATCTTGGAATGGTAATACGTAAACATATTCCTATTAAGAAGAAAGATATTCCTGAAGATATCTTTCATGTGTTTAGAGAAAAGATTAAGATTCAACGTGAGCTTAAACAATTAAAGAATTAAAACCAACAAATGCGTAAAAATGGCAAAGACAGTAAAAAAAGAAGAAATAGCTACAATAGCACAAGAGTTAGTTGTAGTTACTAAGACAGATCGTTCTAAATCTGTTCGTTTGGTCCTTCAAGATATGGGAGATTCATTAAAGACCAATTTTGACAAAACAGCAGATTTAAAAACTGCACTAGCTGCAATTGCTGCATATAATTCGGCAATTACAATTGTTAAAACACAAGTGATGTACAAGAGATTAACTGGTACTCCTGGTAAAATAGATTTTTTCGAGTAATTATTCACCCTTTAAACATTTTCTATCATGAAAATAACCTTTGATTTGTATGGTGACATGAATGATGTCATTATTCAGGCGATTGTAGACGAGTTAGCTGACGATTGTAAAATCCAAGCTAAAGTGAAAGGATCAGACAAATTGTTAATCACAATGCCTGATGTCTCACATGAACAAGCATTTAAGCTTGGCACCATGGTTGAGAACGTAGTAAATTATCATTACAATAAAATGATTGAATCACTACACTCTCAAGAAATGGTTTTACAACAAAAAGTATATGAGAAAGCATTTGCTGTTCCATTTACTGTTGAAGAACTTCAAGAAATTGTGTACTAATGAAAAATAGAGATGTAGTTTCATTAGTGATTCTAGCATTGCTATGCGTGTTGTCTATGGTTAATATTGTCTGGATGGTTATAACTAATCATCCAGACTTAGCTATTGGCTCAGCAATAATGTTTTCAGGATCAGCAGTTATATTAATGAGTGAATTAGCAGATAAATAGCTTATGGATATTCAAAAAGCTATTAAGATAGAAGGACCCAAATACGGTAGGTGCAAGTGTATTATTGACTATACAGTAGTTAATACAGACATCATCTACCGTAAAGGTGGTTCATACTTCTATGAATACCACTCAGGTGGTAAGAGCTATTACAAGATATATCTTAGTGATAATAGATCATCTTGTAACATCAGTAGTAAAGCATTTAATGTAAATTTTAAGAAAACGCATGAGAAGTCAATCAATCGAGCTACTAAACGTAGCAAAAGAATTACGCGAGTATGTAATATCATTAAATCTTCCACAAGATATAAATGAAGAAGGCAAACCTGTTGGTATTACTTTACGTATATCAGATAGAATACGTATACATTATCATCCAGTACATGACTATTGTAGCATGGAACTTTCATCATGGCCTAAAACAGTGAATGTATCATTGTTTGAAACTGCTGGGTACAGTAATAATACTATCACTATTAATGTAGAATTGGTAGATGATGTAGAATTACAAACTATTATTTTGTTAGTTCAAGCAGATATTGCTATATTTAAGGCAACAAAACTAATTGAAGATGTACATTCCAGCTCATCTAGTATTTAAGAATTACGTGCCATCCAGATTAAAGGATGGCATGTTATTCATTACAGAACGTTCTATGCATACATTAGGTGGTGAACAAACATACATACATATCTATGAAATGAATGATGTACCATTAGATAGTGATGATTACGAGATATTCTATGCTGAGCATGGATTTCCTGTTAATGTTGAGATATATGGTCAGATTGAAGACAATCCTGATGCTGCGCTTGTTTTATTAGCCGAAGAGAATTCTATTGGTTGGATAGAGCACGAGAATCAGTTGTATGATTTCACCATAGACGACATGAATGCTATAATGATGCATTACAATGGTATGCTTGGCATATATATGGAAGAAGATGAAACAACAGAGCTATTAGTTCCAGTATTAGAGGAAGGAATGGTTGTTGTTACATGGATGGATAATATATAT
>Ga0209190_1000098_pt1 | contig 56162 bp, 49 predicted proteins | sample M_140205_XF_Meta_FD_187315 | JGI IMG/M metagenome (GOLD analysis project Ga0209190, IMG submission 187315) | Freshwater microbial communities from Lake Montjoie, Canada to study carbon cycling - M_140205_XF_MetaG (SPAdes) (version 2) | ecosystem: Environmental > Aquatic > Freshwater > Lake... | reverse complement strand
GGGACAGGAGGTCTCGGTCGATCCGAAATACTACAACGCGAGCCTCAGCCTGGCCCCTTATTGCACGTGGGCTGCACAGAAGGACCGCAAAGGCTGACGGAAACACTGTCTTTCATTATACATGACATATATTGTCTCTGGTTATCAAGCTCCCTGAGAAAGAGTCACCAACGAACAGATCCGGCGGTGTAGCGGTCTTGGACATAAGCCCAAACCGCATCCCTCCATGGGGGCAACGCCCTCCCTAAAAGGGCCTCAATCCGGCGGCAGGACATCGCGCTATAAACCGGGCGCCGGGCCACCATGGCTTTGATATCCGCAAGTCGCAGCGGTTCGGCGGTCGTGGTTTTGGGATTCAGTCCTTGCGCTACCGCGGCGTCAATCGCTTCTTGCGCCCAATCCCGCCACGTGCACACGCCAGCGTTGCATGCATGGTAAATCCCGCCGGGCGTCTCGGGCGTTAGGAATGGCCGGAAAGCTTCGGCAAGGTCCAGTGTATAAGATGGCGACGCCCATTTGTCGGCCACGGCCTTTACAGGCTCGCCTCGGAGGGATGCCTGCAGCGCCTTATCAACAAAGCTGTCGCGGTCCGGTCCGAACACCCAAGAAACCCTGATGACCGCGTGGTTGTTCCCCTCGCCCTGCACCGCGTGTTCGCCGCGCAGCTTGGTCTCTCCATACCACGAGACGGGTTCGGTTGCCGCATCCTCGGCGTAGGGCTCCTCTTGCTCGCCAGAAAAAACATAATCGGTGCTGATATGGATAAGCCGTGCCCCGCACCGGTCGGCGGCCTTGGCGATCACTCCGGCAGCCTCGGCGTTGACCCGCAAGGCCAGGTCCCTTTCCGTTTCACAGATATCGACGTTGGTCATGGCGGCGCAATTGATGATGACGTCCGGAGCGCTTGCCATGACAATATCGGCGACCATTTGGGGCTGCGCTAGGTCGGCTTGACCGCGCCCCACCGCCAAAACCTCGTGGTCCGCAGCATATTGGCGAGCCAGCGCGGCCCCGAGGCGTCCACCAGCACCAAATACAACAATCTTCGCCATATCGGGGATACCTCGGTTCTGCCGTAGCTTCAGGCAGCCGACGGGCTGAGCCCGCCGATCAAAAATGCGGTCATCTCCTCTTCAAGGAGGTCGAACTGCTTGCTCTCCGAACGGACCCGCAGGAACCACTCCATGCTTTCGTGCATGAGCCGCAAGCCCAAGACAGTGGAGAAAGCGCAGAAAAAGCGCGCATAGACCTGATGTGATGTCAGTCCCGGGAAAGTGCGCTGCAACTGATCATGATAGCAGTCGACGACGTCCTTGTAAAAAACGCGGTGGATCTGGGAGAACCGCTGCGGGTCGTCGATGAGCATTTGTGCCACCAGACGCACCATGATTGCGCGGCTTCCCTTGCTGTGGCGCAGAGCTTTAAACATCGGATCAATCAGTGCGGCGACCAGTTCTTTAATCGGCAACGGATCCTGACCGTGCTTTTCGCAAAGTTTGCGGAGGCGATCCATCCGCTCGGCATTGATCGGAGTCAGGCGGCGGTCGGCCATGGCGTGGATCAATTTGTCCTTTGAACCGAAGTGGTAGTTGACCGCGGCGAGGTTGACACCAGCCAGCAGGGTGACATCGCGCAGGGACATGCCGTGGAACCCGCTCGCTGCGTAAATTCGCTCAGCGGCACGCAAGATGCGGTCTCTTGTGCTTTCGGAAGACTTTTTCGGCATACGTTTTAAACGGACAATTGAATCCGGGGCGGGCGCCTCGTCAACATGTCTTTTGCTCGCGCTCGAAAAGTGGCTGGCCTGAAGGGCGCGGACGCGGGTTTAATGAGTCCATGGATCAAGGACTGCCTCCGCCCGCCGACGTGGCTGCCCTGCGGCGGGAATACACCCGGACCGGGATGCGAAAAAAGGACATGGCTGCCGACCCATTCGCCCAGTTCCGCCTGTGGTTCGACGAGGCCGTGGCGGCTGCCTTGATCGAACCCAATGCCATGGTGCTGTCGACCACCGATGGTCATCGGCCCAGTTCACGTTCGGTATTGCTCAAGGCCTACGACGAAAAGGGCTTTGTGTTCTTCACGAATTACGAGAGCCGCAAAGCACGTGAGATTGCCGTCAACGCCAGCGTCAGCCTGCTTTTTCCATGGTACCCCCTCGAACGCCAGGTCGGTATTCTCGGGCGCGCGGAAAAAGTCAGCTCCGCCGAGGCTTTGGCTTATTTCGTCTCCAGGCCCCATGGCAGTCGCCTGGGCGCGTGGGTTTCGTCGCAGAGCGCGGTGATCGAATCCCGCCGCTTGCTTGAGGCGAGGTGGCAGGAGATCCAAAAGAAATTCGCCGACGGGGAGGTTCCCCTGCCCTCGTTTTGGGGCGGATTTCGCGTGGTGCCCTCGGAGATCGAATTCTGGCAGGGGCGGGAGAATCGTCTCCATGACCGGTTGCGCTACAGCCGCGACGCTGGCCGATGGTGCCTCGAGCGGCTCGCCCCCTGAGTCATGGCGAGAGGACTCGACGCGGGCGGTGCCGGAACGCTAGTTTCCGCTTTTTAAATTTATGGCTAAATGCACTGCACCTTCCGGAAACATGGTCATCGCCCAGAGCGGCGGCCCGACCATGGTCATCAACCAAAGCCTCATCGGCGCCGTCCTTGAGGCGAAGAAGCACAAGCAGATCAAGGGCATCTACGGCTCGCTGCACGGGATCGCCGGAATTCTCGGCGAGAACTTCATCGATCTGCGCAAAGAAAGCGCAGCCACTCTCGAGTCGATCGCCAAGACGCCTTCATCCGCTCTCGGATCGGTGCGCAAAAAGCCGACCAAGGATGACTGCCTCGCCATCTTCAACGTCTTGCAAAAATACGATGTGCGTTACTTTTTCTACATCGGGGGCAATGACACTGCAGAAACCACGCACATCATCAACGAGGAAGCCCGGGCGGCAGGCTACCCGCTGCAGTGCTTCCACATCCCCAAGACGATCGACAACGACCTCAGGGAAAACGACCACACGCCGGGCTTCGCCAGCGGCGCGCGTTTTGTCGCCGAAGCGTTCATGGGGGACAACCTCGACAACCGCGCGCTGCCGGGCGTGAAAATCAACATCATCATGGGGCGCCACGCCGGGTTCCTGACCGCGGCCGCCGCGCTCGCTCGCGTCCATCCCGACGACGGCCCTCATCTCATCTACCTGCCCGAGCGCCCCTTCGACGAGGATCGCTTTGCCTCGGACGTCGAGTCGGTCTGCAAAAAAATCGGTCGCTGCGTGGTCGCGGTCTCCGAGGGGATTTGCGATAAAAACGGCGTTGCCATTGCAGCGAAGCTGTCGAAAGAAGTTGATGGCCACGGCAACGTGCAACTCAGCGGTTCCGGCGCCCTCGGCGATTTGCTTTCCGGCATCATCAAGTCGAAGACCAAACTTTCGCGCGTCCGCGCCGACACCTTCGGCTACCTGCAGCGCTCGTTTCCTGATATCGCCTCAATGGTCGACTCCTCCGAGGCGCGCGAGGTCGGCAAGCTTGCTGTCCGTCACGCGGTCGCGGGCAAAAAGCAGAGCGGTTCCGTCACCATCAACCGCAAGCCGGGCAAGAAATACGCGCCTGCCTACGGCCTTGTCGAGTTGCGGCAGGTCTCCAAGGAAACCCGCCACATGCCGGACAAGTTCATCAACAAGGCGGCCAACGACGTAACCGCGGCCTTCGTGGACTACGCCAAGCCGCTGGTAGGCAAACTTCCCGTGATCGGCCGGTTTAAGGGCGTGCGGGTGAAGAAGGCTAAATAACAGTCGAAGCGCAGGAGGCGGTCACCCTGCGGCGTGCTGCTTGAGCCATTCAAGCGGCACGGTTTCTAGCGCCGCCTCATGGGTCGCCTCGAGCACTACCTGCGGCGCTTTCCCCGCCTCGCAGGCCTCGAGCCAGCGCGCGGCGCAGAGGCACCAATGGTCGCCGGGCTTCAGCCCGGGAAACTCATACTGCGGCATCGGCGTCATCAGGTCGTTGCCGGCTGCCTTGGAAAAAGCCAGGAAGTCTGCCGTCATCACAGCGCAGACCGTGTGCGACCCGGTATCCTCGGCGCAGGTATGGCAGTGGCCGTCGCGAAAAAATCCCGTGTTCGGGTCAAAGCTGCACGATTCGAGCACGCCGCCGAGGACGTTCCGGGCCTTGGCTTCCCCTTCCCCTTGTGTGAGATCGCGGACCGACATGGTGCGTTATTTCCCGAGAATGAGCGCGAAGATCAGCGGGGCCACAATGGTGGCGTCGGACTCCACGATGAACTTTGGCGTGTTCTCGGCCAATTTGCCCCACGTGATTTTTTCGTTGGGCACGGCACCGGAATAGGATCCGTAGCTCGTGGTCGAATCGCTGATCTGGCAGAAGTAACCCCAGACCGGAATATCCGGTAGCTGGAGGTCCTGGTGCAGCATCGGCACCACGCAAATGGGGAAATCGCCGGCGATGCCCCCACCGATCTGGAAAAATCCAACTGGGGCGGATGGCGAGGTCTCCCGATACCACTCGGCCAGCGTCATCATGTATTCGATGCCGGTGCGCACGGTGTGGACGTTTTTGATCTCACCCGTAATGACATGTGAGGCATACATGTTGCCCAGCGTGGAGTCCTCCCATCCCGGCACGATGATCGGAACCTTTTTTTCCATGGCCGCGATCATCCACGAGTCCTTCGGGTCGATCTGGTAATATTTCTCCAGCGCGCCCGACCGCAGCGCACGAAAGAAAAACTCGTGCGGGAAGTAGCGCTCGCCTGCGGCATCGGCTGTCATCCACTGCTCGAGCACAACGTTTTCCAGACGCCGCATGGCTTCCATCTCGGGTATGCATGTGTCGGTCACGCGGTTCATGTGCCGGTCGAGTAGCGCCTGCTCGTCGGCAGGCGTGAGATCGCGGTAATGCGGCACCCGCTCGTAGTAGTCGTGGGCCACCAGGTTGAAGATATCCTCCTCGAGGTTCGCGCCTGTGCACGAGATGATGTCCACCTTATCCTGACGGATCATCTCGGCCAGAGACAAGCCGAGCTCCGCGGTGCTCATGGCTCCAGCTAGCGAGACGAGCATCTTGCCGCCCGATCGTATGTGGTTGGAGTAGCCGTCCGCTGCGTCAATGAGCGCGGCGGCGTTGAAGTGGCGGTAATGGTGACGGAGGAAGTCGGAGACAGGCGTAGGCATGGTGGGCAGGATCAGAGTTTGACGTGGAAGGATTCGCGCGGTTTGACCGAGCGGCAGAAGGCAGCCAGCAGGCGGGCCAAGGACTCGAGGTCGCGCAGGTCGATCACCTCGACGGGAGAGTGCATGTAGCGGTTGGGAAGGCCGATCGATGCGGTGGGCGTGCCCCCTCTCTGCAGGAAAAAAGCGTCGGCATCGGTGCCGGTGCGGCGCGGATTGGCTTCGAACTGGACGGCAATTTTCTCTTTTTTTGCAACGGCAATGAGGCGCTCGACGACCAGTGGGTGGTTCGAGCTGCCGTGGGAAATGACCGGGCCCTTGCCGAGTCGCACGTCCCCGTATTTGGGCTTGGAGCAGTTGGGGATATCCGTGCCGTGGGTTACATCGACAACCAAAGCGACGTCGGGTTTGAGGGAGTAGGCGGCCATCGTCGCCCCGTAAAGTCCGTTTTCCTCTTGAATTGTGGATACGGCGGTGACGCAGGCGGCGGGCGGTTTGGCCGCAAGTTGGCGCAGCGCTTCGCCGGCTGACCACACACCGATGCGGTTGTCGCACCCGCGGGCGGCCACACGGTGATTTTGCAGCAGCTCAAATCCGTCTGCATAGGTAATGGCGTCTCCCACCCGCACCAGCTTCTCCGCCTCGCCCTTCGAGCCCGCACCGATGTCGATATACATCTCGTGCATCTCGGGGACCTTCTTTCGGTCGTCCGGTCCCTGCATATGGATGGCTAGCGATCCGGTGACGCCCGGAATAGTTCCCTTCGGCCCGTGCACGCGGACGCGCTGCCCGCGGAAAAGTCCGGCGTCCGTCCCGCCGATCCCCTGCACGAAGATGAACCCGTCGTCGTTGATGTGCGACACCATGAAGCCCAGTTCGTCGATGTGCCCTGCGAGGACGATGTGCGGCTTGTTTTGCGTATCACCGAGGCGTGCGAACGCGTTGCCGTAGGCGTCGCTGGAGAACTCGTCGCAATGCGGTTTGACGTAGCGGGCCCACACGCGTTGGGCCTCGGTCTCGAAGCCTGAGGGCGAAGGGGTCTCGATGAGCTGTTCGAGAAAGTTGAGCGGCGCCTTTTCCACCCGAGCATCATGCAAAGACCGGGGCCCGGGGGCAAGACCTCGACGCGGTGCGGGCCTCGGGCCATGATCGGCCTCTCGATGAGTTTCGCCCGTGATGCAGTCCGCGAGTTGAAGCCGACCTTGCGCCTGGCTGCACCTATCACGGCGGGCCAAGTCAGCCAGATGCTCTTGGGCGTGGCGGATACGATCATGGTCGGCCAGGTCAGCACGCTGGCCCTGGCCGCCTGCTCTTTCGCCAACAGCATTCTCATCGTCGTGGCCGTCACCGGATACGGTGTGCTGACCGCTGTTTCGGTGCGGGCTTCGCACGCGCACGGCGCGGGATCGGCGTCCGCGATCGCCAGGGTGCTCAACGCGGGGTTGGGGCTGTCGGTTTTCGGCGGAGTCGGAGCGGCGCTCCTGCTCCATGCCGTGTATCCCCTCTTCGAGCACTTCGGACAAGCGCCCGGCGTGGTGGGCGAGGCACGGAACTACCTTTTGATTGTCGGGTGGTCGCTGGTTCCTGCCTTTCTGGCCTCATCGTTGCGCAATTATCTCGACGCGCAGTCACGTCCTTGGCCTGCGCTTTGGATCATGTGCGGCGGTGTCTTGCTCAACGTGCTGCTGAACTGGATGCTGATTTACGGCAGACTTGGCGCCCCGGCGATGGGATTGACTGGCGCCGCCTGGGCCACGCTGTTCAGCCGAATCGCCACCCTCGCGGGTCTCGTCTGGTATGTCTGGGGCAGTGTGGCCCGCCCGGTGGAGCCTCTTCGGGTTACGCTGCAGTGGTGGGCCGAGCAGGGTGCGTTGCTGCGACTCGGCATTCCCGCGGGATTGACCCTGATGAGTGAGGTGGGGGCATTCACGGTTGCCGCCATTCTCATCGGCCATCTCGGCGCCGTGCCGCTCGCCGCCCACCAGATCGCCATCACCTGCGCCTCGACTACTTTCATGTTCCCACTTGGTATTGCCATGGCCTCAACCGTCCGCATCGCCCAGGCCAGCGGTGCCGGACGCCGTGGTTTGTTGCGCCCCATCGCTGCGGGATCATGGGCGCTGGGCTTGGTCGTCATGGCTGCCTTCGCGGTGATCCTCCTCGTGTGGAATCAGGCGGTAGCCAGCGCCTTCGTGCGCGATCCGGAGGTCATCAAGATCGCCGCCTCCCTGCTTGTCATCGCAGGAGTGTTTCAGCTCGTCGATGGAGTGCAGGTTGTCGGTTCTGGTTTGCTGCGAGGCCTGCGGGACACCACCGGCCCGATGCTTGTCACGGTGGCCGCCTACTGGGTGGTGGCGCTGCCGTTGGGCGGTTGGCTGACCTTCTGGCAGCACCGGGGGGTAGTGGGCATGTGGACAGGATTGGCCCTGGGCCTGGGCGTCGCCGCGGCTTTGCTGGTCAGGCGCTTCTTCGTGCGGACTGCCTAGGCCGGGCTAGTGGCTGAGGGCATACGCCAGGTGGGGTGTGTAGAGATTCGGTTCGAGCAGGAACGAGTCGTGTCCTTTTTCCGAGTGCACCGTGAGCCTCATGTGCGCCACGCCGGCACGTTTGAGTTCCGCGCAAATCTCGGTTTGGTAGTCCGGGTAAAAACAGCAGTCGCTGTCGATGGTGAAGACCAGATAACGCTGGTCCTGGCAACCTTCGAAGATCGACGAAGCGCCGCGCGCCTTCGCGTCGGCATAGAGATCGAACTGCTGCCACGCGTCGATGATGCGGAGGTAGCTGTTGGCGTCGAAACGCTTCACGAACTTCTGCCCCTGGTAGAGCATGTAGCTCTCAAGTACGCGGGAAATACGATACCATGGAAGGTCGGTCGCCGGTTGCACAATATCCACCCTGGCCCGCTCTTCGATGACGTCCGCGTAGAGGAACGTCTTGTGGCTGATCATCCGGGCCAGTGCGAGGCCATGCAACGGTCCAGGCGTCCCGTAATAGTCGCCGCCCCGGAAATCCGGGTCGCGGGTGATGGCGATGATCTGCTCGAGATTGTGCATTTGCTGCAGACCGTGGGAGCGCAGGCCCGTTCCGATGGTGATCACATTGGTGACGCGAGCAGGAAAGTGTACCGCAAGGTCGAGCGCCATCATCCCTCCGAGCGAAGTTCCGATCACCGCGTGGAGTTTTTCGATGCCCAGGTGATCCAAGAGCGGCAGCTGCGAGCGGACGATGTCGTGCACCGTGACGCGAGGAAACTTGGCGCCGTGGGCCTGCCCGGTGGCTGGATCGACTGAGGCGGGCCCGCTTGTGCCGTAGCAACCTCCGAGATAATTCGCGCAGATGACAAAGTATTTCGTCGTGTCGAGGGCGCGCCCGGGCCCGATGAAGCCGTCCCACCAGCCCGGATACATCTCCTCATTCCAGCGTCCGTCGAGGCCGGGGACGGCTTTGTTCGTCCCGGCCGCATGCTGGCTGCCGCTGAGAGCATGGAAGAGCAGGATCGCATTGCTGCGGGCGGCGTTGAGTTCCCCGTAGGTCTCGTAGGCCAAGGTGATGCCGGGCAACGTGTCCCCGCTCGCGGTCACGAAAGGTTCGTCCGCGTTGCCTAAGGTCAAAAACTTCGTTTCCACCTCACCGACTATCTTGGCCATAGGATTACTTCGCGGCGACGGCGAGCGCTTGATCGATGTCCTCGATGAGGTCGGCTGGATCCTCCAGGCCGACGGAAAGTCGCACCAACTCCGGCGTGATGCCGCCGGCGCGCTGCTGCTCCTCGTTGAGCTGCGAATGCGTGGTCGTGCCGGGGTGGATCGCCAGGCTCTTGGCATCCCCCACGTTGGCGAGATGCGAGAAGATCCGCAGCGATTCGATGAACTTTTTGCCGGCATCTGCCCCGCCCTTGATCCCGAAGACGACCATCGAGCCACCCTTGCCACGCAGGTATTTTTCGTTCAGCGGGTACTGCGGATCGTCCTTGAGCCCCGGAAAGCGAACCCAGGCGACGTCCTTGTGCCCGTTGAGGTGCTCAGCCACCAACTTGGCGTTGGCGCAATGCCTCTCCATGCGCAGCGGCAGCGTCTCGATGCCCTGCAGAAAAAGCCACGAGTTGTCGGGCGCGATGCACGCTCCCAGGTTGCGCAGCGGGACGGTGCGCATGCGAAGGATGAAGGCGAGCGGGGCGAGCGGGGCGGGAAGATCGTGGCCCCAGCGGAGCCCGTGATAGCTGTTGTCGGGCTTGTCGTAGAGCGGATGCTTTCCCGCGGCCCAGTTGAAGCGGCCGCTGTCGACCACCACCCCGCCGATGCCGGTGCCGTGGCCGCCGAACCATTTCGTGAGGGAATGGACAACAATATCGGCGCCGAAGTCCAGTGGCTTGGTCAGGTACGGGGTCGAAAATGTCGCGTCGACAATGAGCGGGATGCCGTGGTCATGGGCGACTTTGGCCACCGCCTCAAGATCGACGATCTCGAGGGCCGGGTTGGAGACCGTCTCGACAAAAAGCGCCCGTGTCTTCTCGTCGATCGCCTTGGCGAAGTTCTGCGGATCGTTGGAGTCAACCAACTTCACCTTGATGCCGAGGGCCGGCAGGATGTCGTTGAACTGCGTGTAGGTGCCGCCGTAGAGGTTGCGGGCGCTGACGATGTTGTCCCCCGCCGAAGCCAGATTGATGACCGAGTAGAAAACCCCGGCTGTGCCGGAAGCAACGCCGAGGCCGCCCATCTCCGGGGCGCCTTCCAAGAGAGCGACGCGCTTCTCCAGCACGTCGGTCGTCGGGTTCATCAGACGCGTGTAAATGTTCCCCAACTCACGGAGGGCGAACAGGTTCGCCGCGTGCTCTGTGCTTTTGAAAACGAAGGAACTTGTGCGGTAGACCGGCACGGCGCGGGAGAGCGTTGTCGGGTCCGGTTGGTGTCCGCCATGGAGGCAAATGGTGTCGAATCTCATCGTGGTATCGGTGCTTTGGTTGAAGTGAGCTGAAATACTTTACCCTAGGCTCGCCAAGTCAACCGCAAAGGTCGCTATGACGCGCGTTCAGCGCAGGAATCTAGAATCCAGTCGCCCGACGTTCGCCTCCGGGTCCCGGCGGTCTCTACTCGCGGGGTCGATCGGAATGAAGCCGGCGGATCCGTTGACAAAACCCACCATGGCGTTGCTTCCGTGCCGGAAGTGAACCGAGGGAATCTTCCCCCGATCGTCGTCGAAGCCGTAGAATTCCTCGATCATCGGATGATTCGCGCTTGCTGGCTTTTGGAAGGAGTTGATCTGGGCTGCGGTGGCAAAGACCACGGTCGTCGCGGGGTTGGACGCGTCCCAGTAGCGCTTTGGTGCGCCCCGGCCCATCCATCCGTTGCTTCCTGCCAGCAGAACATTGTAACCCACGCCGATGTAGCCGTGCTTGTATTTCGATTTGAACGGCGTTCCCGCGAACCCGAAGCTCGGGTCCGGCATCATGCTGCGCGGCATATAGGGGCCCAGCGGTCCGGCGTCCATGTCGATGCTGCGCTCCCCCTCCGGCAGAGACATGCTCTTGGCGGTCTCGAAACCGAACCACCACCGAGTGCCCTTGATCCCTTCGATCACCGTGTCGGTGCGGTAGGGCCAGAAGACGTAGTTATTGTCACCGAGATACGCGGCGCCGCCTGCGGCCAACTGGCGTATGTTGTTGGCTGACACGGCGAGCGAGGACGACTTGTAAGCGCCCCAGACGGCCGGGGCCGCGACCGCGCAGAGCACCGTCGTCACGGCGATGACAACGAGCAATTCAACCAGCGTAACGGCGGATTTATTTTTCACGGGGAAACCGAAACGCGGTAGAAACGTTGGGGAGGAAGATCCGGCGTCTCGTCGGTAAACTGCAGAACGCCACCCGTTCCTTGCGCGGGCGAACCGAGAGGGACAAAGGGTTCTGCGAGATCGTCGGAGTAGAGCATGTGATAAGATAGGCCAGTAACGGAAACAAAAGTCACCACTGGAACGGCCCCGCTCAACTGCAAAGTGATCTCAGGCAAAGGCAGACTGGCCGCCTCCGGTTGCTGGAGTTCTTGACCCACGAAATCCGGGGCGAAGCTCAATGCATCCCAAGCCCCGTCCACGAGCGGCCTGTCCCCGCCCCCGACGGGTGCGTAAGACCAATAAGCTCCCGGATAATTAACAGAGCCATCTTGTTCGTAGGAGACCATCCCATTCGTGATGTAGTCGTAGTAATCGAAATGCCCGCCGAAAATATAATACTCCCAGTAACCGGCGAACCAATCGGCCTGAGTACGGATCGCTCCATCCCCGGCGAAGGTGATCGATTGTACGGCGTCGCCAAAACTGTAGCGCAGAAGTCCAAGGGCCAAGCGCGGTTCACTCCCGACGAGGCTTTCGAGGGTGATGCCCTCGAGATCGGAAATCACGGTCGATCCGGCGATGGCTTGGACCATTTGCAACCCGGACGCTTCGCCATTCCAGCGGTAGCCCCAGGTCAAGGAAGCCGGCTGCAGACCGTCGTTCCACTGCAGGACCAAAGCCGCGCGATTCGTGCCGCTGCCGGACCAAAATTTGATGTCCTCGAAGCTTTGGACCAATTGAGCCCGAGCCACGAGCGGAACGAGAAGAAGCGCGGCAAATAATGCCGCAGATATTTTTTTCATCAGGATGTCTCTCACTTGTTGTGTGGGCAAGAGAGACTCTGATGAGACGTACCGCGAGGGAACGCACAGCAAAAACAACTCTCGCACGCTTCATTTCTTGCGATGAAGTTTTTTCGCGGCCCGTTGTCAGGCGTTCCGCGCGTCGATGACCAGCAACAAGATGTTCGGACTCCCGGTTTATGGACGCGATGGACGCGTCCGCCTCTCCCCTCGCCTTCGCCCGATGTTTAGTCGGACTGGCTTTGCTCCCGCATGCGCGGGATAAAGGATTGTTACCGGATACCGCAGCGCAACTGTGGCCGATTCTCACGGCCTTCCCTTGGCTTGCTGGTCGGTCTCACCCGGCTTTCGCCGGATGCTGGTCATGCAAAAGAACGCAACAACTTATGTAGGCTCCGCCCTCTATTACGTCAATCCCCCTTGCAAAAATTCGCCGCACCGCCATCAATCAACGCATGCGCAACGAGCACGGATGGACCCAGCGAACCGGGGAAGGCGAAAAGCGGGAGGTTCGCGCGGTCAAAACACAAGGCCGCTGGCGATTGCAGGCTAAGTTGCGGCACGAAAGCGAGTGGACCTACTTTGACAAACCTAGCCGCGAGGATCTCGAGGAGTTGCGAGGGATTCTCTGGCGCAAATACCAGCGCCGCCGGGCCTCGCACGAGGATGTGCTCCTAGCCGACCGAATGCTGGCGGAGATGGTTGATTCCTGAGCGAACACCAGCCAGTTCTTATGGCAAGCTAGGTCCATTTTGGGGTTTTGAGCGGATGTCTCGCTTGGTCGCCGCGTCACGATGTTGGATGTAGGCGGTGCGCACGGCCAAGTAGCGATCTAGCGCGGTCTTGCTCACGGTGTCGTACTGCTCCATTTGCTCAGGCAGCGACCTTGCTCCGGCAGGCGTGCTGACAGCGAGAGTCCAAGCGGCTCCGCCGAAAACAATGCTGAGCCAACTGATAGGATTCAGAGCGGCATCCCCAGCCAAACCGACGACATCGCGCGTGCTGGAGGGACCGATCACCGGAACCACCACATAGGCCCCATGACCGAGTCCCCACTTGGCGAGAGTCTGTCCTGTGTCGGTTTTAGGAACCCCGGCCAAGGCCGGAATTTTTTCCGCCGGGGTCATGAGTCCGCCTGCCCCTGCGGTGGTATTGACCAAAAACTTGCCCGTCTCCAAGGCGGCTCGATCGAGGTGGGCTTGCAGGGTGTGGTTAACCAGACGCACCGGGAATCGCACGTTTTCGTAGGCGTTGTTGATGCCGCGACGGGCGAATTCAGGAAGGAGAAACTTGTATGTCTTGGCGAAGGGCTTGAGGAGGAATTGGTAAATCTGGTGATTCAGCCAAAAAGTCCCGCGATTGACCGGCTCGATCGGATCCGAGATGACAACATTAGCCTCATCCTCCCATTCGTCCTTGATCTCGGTATCCGCCGCGTCGGTTTTCGCGGTCGAAGCGGCAACAACAGAACCCCCGCCGCGCTTTTCGGTCACTTTTCCGGAGGAGGCGGTCACTGCCTGCTGCGTTTTTTGATTGCTGGTGCACCCCGCCGCGAGGCACATAAGCGCGGCGCAGGCCCAGAGAGGCCAATGACTCTTCATGAACTGCGGGAGACCGACTGCTTGAGAGAGTCCACCACCGCCGGTGCACCGCCCTTTTTGAAAAGGGAATCGAATTGCGCGCGGTAATTCGCCACCAAGCTTACTCCCTCTGCCAAGATGTCCGTGACCAGCCATTTGCCGAGGTTTTCCAAGCGGTAGGTGATTGCGTAACGGCTGCCTTTATAAAGGACCGTGGTGGGGATCTCGACCTTGCCCTCGCCCGGGGACGAGGCCTTGAGGTATTGCGTGTCCGGTTGCTGTCCGGGCGTGAATTTCGCGCTGTAGGTGCGGATGATGAGCTTGGAAAAAAGGCGTGTGGCTTCCGCCTGCTGCGCGGAGGTGAACTGGCGCCAGCCCGGGCCGACGGCCCGGCGGGTCATCGCCTCGAACGACACACAGCGGTCGAGGACCGGCGCTAGTTCTTCGGCCAACTCTGCACCTCCAGAAGATTTCTCCGTGATCGCCAGCACCTCATCCATGGATTGCCGCAGGGCATTTTCTGCGTCCTCTGTCGCCGCGTTTAATGCGGCAGCCAGAAGCACTGAGACAACAAATGGCAGAAGGACAATGTTTTTCACGGCTGACTTTTAGGAGGAGGCTCTTGCGCCGCTGGGGCAACTTCGCCATCGACGCTACCGAAGGCCATCTTCCCGATGAGGGACTCAAGTTCGACGGCAGATTCTGTCATGAGAATACGACTGGAAGGCAAAAGGAATTCTTCCTCTGCCCCCGGGGACAAAGCAACAAATTTGTCGCCAATCAGCCCTGACGTTTTAATCGAGGCCATGGTATCGGTCGGCAAGCGCGTCGATGAGAGGATCTGCATATCGACGATTGCGCTATAGTCGATGGGATCGAGCCAGATGTCATCAACCCGACCGACCGTTACACCGGCAATCATCACCGTGCTACCCTTGCTTAGCCCCCCCGTATTGGCGAAGCGGGCTTCAAGCGGGTAAGTGGCTGTGGAGACCAACGTCCCGGCCCCTAGCTTGACCGTCAAGTAGATCACGGCAGCCAGACCCAGAAGAACAAATAGTCCCACGCCAAGCTCCAGTTGTTTTTCCCTCATGTGTCTTCCTTTTTACAGACCTCTTCTCCCCGGCGCAACGCGACAAGCACCGACCTCAGCTCATCCGGGCTGTCGCGGAAACCCCGAACCACCGGATGCGATGACTCGGCAAAACCTCCGGGCGCGCCGCTGAAACAAATTCCACCGCCGTGCAACAACGCAACTTGGTTGCTCACCGCAAGCGCCTCGACCACGTCGTGCGTCACAATCACTGCGGTAAAACCGAAAATCAGCTGGTACTTCGCAATCATGCCGAACACCGCGTTCCGCCGCAAAGGATCCAGCCCGGCGGTTGGTTCGTCGAAAAAGACCATCTCGGGCTTCGTGACAATGGCGCGGGCCAAGGCAAGCCGTTTTTGCATGCCGCCTGATAGCTTGCTTGGATACTGGTCCGCGCTCTCCGCGAGTTCCAGTTGCCCGAGGGATTCCATGGCGCGCCGACGAATCTCAGTCCTTCCGAGGTCGGTCGTCTGCTCCAAGGGCAGCGACACGTTTTCCATGGCGGTGAGGGAATCAAAGAGAGCATTGCCCTGAAACAAGAAGCTGCAGCGTCGATGAAAATCCTCGCGTGCCGCTCGTTGACGGAAGTCCAAGAGCTTGCCATCAAAGTAAATGCGTCCGGCATCAGGTTGCTCAACGTTGGCCAGACACTTAAGGAGCACGGACTTGCCTGCGCCGCTCGGACCGAGAACGGTGAAAACGCTCCCCTTCTCCACGCTAAATTCCACGGCACGCAGCACTTCCCGCCCTGCAAAGCCCTTTGATAGATCTTCAACGCGCAACAACGCCTCCGTCGGTCCCGTCTTCGCGGGCCGGCTATGTATGCTGCTTGAGTGGAATGCGGCGGACGCCTTCATGCTTCAGACGAGAAATGAGGTGATTGCATAATCGGCAGCAAGAATAGTGATGCATGAGATGACCACGGCCTTCGTGGTAGCGGCACTGACCGCTCTGGCTCCAGTCGCGTAAGAAATACGGTTCGCGTGGAAGCCCGCATAGGCGCAGATACTGATGGTCAGCAGGCCGAAGGTTACGGCTTTGAGCAGACACTCTCTTACATCCTTGCTTTCCACAGCGCGCTCGACCGCGGACCAGTAGACTCCCGGATCAACGCCGAGCAGCAGCGAACCCGAGAGGCTGCCTCCCCACAATCCGACAGCAACGAACAATGCGGTTTGCAGAGGGAAAACAAACAGTGCCGCAAGGAGACGCGGAGTAACAAGGTAGCCGCGGCTGTCGATTCCCATGGTCTCCAAGGCGGCGATCTGCTCGGAGTTGCGCTGGATGCCGAGTTCCGCGGCCAAAGCGGAGCCGGCCTGACCGACAAGCATCAACGAGGCCAGGACCGGAGCCATTTCACGCACCAGGCTGAGCGAGACCAGCGTGCCCAACAATCCTTCGGAGCCGAAGCGGTTCAGCACGTAATACCCTTGCAGGCCAAGGACGAGGCCGGTGAAAAGTCCCACGATGAGAATCACCGGCAAGCAGCGAAATCCCTGTTCGTAAATCGAGCGGATGACACGGCTGGGCAACCGCCGGGCGGAGAGGGTCGCAGTGAGCGAGGCGCCGAGGAAGAGGCCGAAATCCCCCAAGCCCCGCACGCGGGTGAGCGTCAAATGGCCGAGGGCATTGATCACAGGGCATGCCTATATCACAAAGCTGAGGCCATGACGAGATCCGGTGCCCACTGAAGCGCCGTCGTGCCCATCCCTGCCGCGTGATCCTTGTCGGGGAGAGCTTGGACGCTTTGTTGATCCTCTCTACAAATACGTCCCGACATGACACCCGCGGAACTGGCCGAGGCCGACAAGCGCCATATTTGGCACCCCTTCACGCAGATGCGCGACTGGTGCAACCCGGATCATGATCCGATCATTCTGGTCGAGGGTCGCGGCAGCAAGTTGATCGACGCGCAGGGACGCAACTATCTCGACGGGAACAGCTCGATCTGGACGAACATCCACGGCCATTCGCATCCTCGGATTGTTTCGGCGATCAAGGATCAGGCCGCCAAGCTGGCACACAGTTCGTTCCTCGGGTTCACCAACGAGCCTGCGATCCGCTTGGCGAAAAAGTTGGTCGCTCTGTTTCCAGCGGATACGCTGACTCGCGTTTTTTTCTCCGATAACGGTTCCACCGCGATCGAAGTCGCATTGAAGATGGCCGTCCAGTTTCACCAACTCATCGGTGGTCCGGAGCGATGCCGCTTTGCCACCTTCGAAAACGCCTATCACGGAGATACCGCCGGGGCGGCGAGCCTTGGCGGCATTGGCGCCTTCCATGACCGATTTGCCTCGCTGCAGTTTCCTGTAGTGCGTTTGGACGGGATCAAGGCCCTTGTGACTTTGGATCGCGAAACCATCGGCACGTTGGCCGCCGTCGTGATCGAGCCTCTGGTCCAAGGCGCGGCAGGCATGCGGACTTGGCCGCGTGGAATGCTGCGCGAATTGCGAGAATGGTGCGATCGGCAGGGCGTCCTATTGATTTTCGACGAGGTTATGACCGGATTCGGCCGGACGGGAAAAATGTTCGCTGGCGAGCACGAGGCCGTAGTCCCGGACTTTCTCGCGCTAGCCAAGGGTTTGACCGGTGGCGCGATGCCCTTGGCCGCGACCCTGACCACGGAGCGCATTTTCGACGCATTTCTCGGAGACTACGCGGAAATGAAAACGCTCTTCTACGGCCACAGCTACTGCGGGAACCCCCTCGCCTGCGCTTCAGCCTTGGCAAATTTGGCGATTTTCGAGGAGGAGCAAACGTTGGACAGGCTGCAGCCCAAGATCACCCATTTAGGGGAACTGCTCTGCGAACTGGCGGCACATCCGCATGTCGGGGACGTGCGCCAGTGCGGGCTCATCGCGGGCATCGACGTGGTGCGGGATGATGGGAGCGCCTATCCTTGGCAGGACCAGACAGGGGCCCGAGTCTGTGTCGCCGCCCGCCGGCACGGTCTCCTCACCCGCCCGGTTCGGGATACGCTGATCCTTATGCCCCCGCTCTGCTTCACTCCAGGCGAGTTGGCGGAGGCGGTCGGCGCCCTGCGGGAGGCCGTTGCCGAAATCTGCGGCGGATGAGGCCTGTCCGGCTTTGACAGCGGGATAGCTTCCGGATAATTCTACTCGTTCTGTCCGATCTAATTTATACAAAACACATGAGCAAATCGTCCAAAAACAAAAGCGGCAAAAAGTCAAAAGGCAAAGCCGGAACCAAAGGCAAATACGTTTACTGCTTCGGCGATGGCAAGGCCGACGGCGATGGAAAAATGAAGCCCCTGCTCGGCGGCAAAGGAGCCAATCTTGCCGAGATGACGCGTATCGGGCTGCCGGTGCCTCCGGGGTTTACCATCACCACGGAGGTCTGCACCTATTTCTACGAGAACAAAAAGACTTACCCGAAGAAACTGCAGCTGCAGATCGAAGCAGGCGTGCGCAACATGGAAAAAATCATGGGCACAAAATTCGGCGACGCCAAGGGCTTTCCTCTCCTCTTGGCCGTCCGCTCCGGCGCGCGCGACTCGATGCCAGGCATGATGGACACCATCCTCAACCTCGGGCTCAACGACGAGACTGTTCAGTCCCTTGCGAAGGCCACAAAAAACGAGCGTTTCGCGTGGGATTGCTACCGGCGCTTCGTTCAGATGTACGGTGACGTCGTTCTTGGCGTGCAGAAGAGCGAAGGTGAAGACCACGAACCGTTCGAATCGGTCATCCACGAGTTCAAGCACGCGAAGTACCACAACGACATCGTTGACAGCGAACTCACCGCGGAGGACCAAAAAGAGCTCGTCAAAAAGTTTAAGGAACTGGTCAAAACCCGCACGGGCAAAACCTTTCCGGCCAATCCGTGGGATCAGCTCAAAGGCGCCGTCGGTGCGGTGTTCAGCTCATGGATGAATGACCGCGCGATCGTCTATCGCCGCAAATACAACATCCCCGCCGCATGGGGCACCGCCGTGAACGTGCAGGCGATGGTGTTCGGCAACACTGGCGAAACATCCGGTTCCGGCGTGGCATTCACCCGCAACCCGGCCAACGGCGCGAACGAATTTTACGGTGAATTTCTGATCAACGCACAAGGCGAAGACGTTGTCGCCGGCGTGCGCACGCCGGAGCCAGTCAGCAAGCTGAAGAAGGCGATGCCCAAGTCCTATGCCGAACTCATGAAAGTTCGCGCGATCCTCGAAAAGCACTACAGGGACGTGCAGGACGTGGAGTTTACAGTCCAGGAAGGCAAGCTGTTCATGCTTCAGACCCGCAACGGCAAGCGCACCGCGATGGCCGCGCTGAAGTTCTCGATGGACATGGTCAAAGAAAAGCTCATCGACTGGAAGACAGCGATCCTGCGCAATCCGGCCGATCAACTCGACCAACTCCTTGCTCCGGTTTTCGATATCGCCGAAGCGAAAAAAGCCAAAGTCATCGCCACTGGTCTTCCCGCCGGACCGGGCGCAGCTTCAGGCAAAATCTACATGAATGCCGAACGCGCAGTCGAAGCCGCCGAGAGGGGCGAAAAAGTCCTCCTCGTCCGCACGGAGACATCGCCGGAAGACCTCCGCGGCATGATCGCCGCCGAGGGCATCCTCACGGCAAAGGGCGGCGTCTCTTCGCATGCTGCTCTCGTGGCCCGGCAGATGGGCAAAGTTTGCATCTGTGGTGCCGCAGCCCTCGGGATCGATTACGATGCCCGCAAGGTCACGGTGGACGGTGAAACCTTCAAGGAAGGTGACTTCCTCTCGATCGACGGTACGGCAGGGAATGTTTACGCAGGTCAGCTCAAAACCTCGCCCTCGGAAATTATCACTGGCCTCATTGAGCGCAACCAAGCCGCCCTCAAAACAGAGAAAGTGAAAAATTTCAAGCAGCTGATGGAGTGGTGCTCAAAAGTGACCAGGCTCGCCGTTCGCACCAACGCGGATACGCCGGATCAGACCGAAACCGCCATTGCCTTTGGCGCAACTGGCATTGGCCTCACCCGCACAGAGCACATGTTCTTTGAGGGAAATCGCATCGACGCCATGCGCGAGATGATCCTCGCGACGGACGAGCAAAGCCGCCGCGCGGCTTTGGCCAAGCTCCTGCCATATCAGCGCGCAGACTTCACCGGTATTTTCACCGCCCTCAAAGGTTTTCCGGCGACGATCCGCCTGCTGGATCCGCCCCTCCACGAGTTTCTCCCTCACACCAAAGAGCAGCAGCTCGACCTCGCCCGCAGTATCGGCATGAAGGTGGAACACATCATCCATCGCGTGCAGAGTCTCCATGAGGCGAATCCGATGCTCGGCCACCGCGGGTGCCGCCTCGGCATCGCCTACCCGGAGATCACCGAGATGCAGGCGCGCGCCATCTTTGAAGCTGCCGCCGATGTGGCGAAGAAAAAGATCAAAGTGAAGCCCGAGGTCATGATCCCGCTCGTCGGGTTCAAGAAGGAACTCGACCTCCAGGTCGAAATCGTGCACCGCGTCGCCAAGGAAGTCATGGCCGAGAAGAAGATCAAGTTCGACTACCTCGTCGGCACCATGATCGAAGTGCCCCGCGGAGCCATCACTGCTGACGAAATTGCGGAAACCGCGCAGTTCTTCAGCTTCGGTACAAACGACCTGACCCAAACCGCTCTCGGCATCAGCCGCGACGACATGGGAACATTCCTCGGGGCCTACACGGAGAACGAAGTCTTTAGTAAAAATCCATTCGCCAGCTTGGACCAGACGGGGGTCGGCGAACTCATGAAGATCGCCATCAAAAAGGGCCGCCAAACCAAAAAGGATATTAAACTAGGTATCTGCGGCGAACACGGTGGAGACCCTGACTCCGTCAAGTTCTGCCACGAGATCGGCCTCGACTACGTGAGCTGCTCGCCTTTTCGTGTGCCGATCGCTCGATTGGCGGCAGCCCAAGCAGCCCTGAGCTAAAATCCCGGGAATTTCCCTCCCGTTCTCCCGTACCGCGCTAGGCGCGGGGCGGGATTTTAGTTTGCACTCATCACCGTGCGGTGGTCATTGTCGCCCATATGCAGTTTTTGCACCGCCATTGGGCGCTGTTCTTGGTGGTACTCGTGGCTGCAAATCCTTTGCAGGCCCGCGAGTTCACCCTGATCTCCTACAATGTTGAAAATCTTTTCGACGCCGACAAAATCGCGATTTTCGACGATTACGCCGAGACAGGCGAGCCAGACTCCTACTCGCCGGCCAAGATGCTGCGCAAGATGCAGTCCATCGGCAAAGTTCTGAAATCATTCAACCACGGGGACGGTCCTGAGATCGCATGCTTGAATGAACTGGAGTTGGACTTCACTCCAGACTCGAAAGTGACCGACTACGACGCATTCCTCAAAAAATACAAAAACACCACGGCGGAAAAGATGCTCACATCGGAGTTGAGCGACGAAATCCGCGGCTTGCCTGCCGAAGCGTTGCTCCTGAAGCACCTCGATGATCAAGGCATGAAAGGCTACCATGTGGCGGTCGGAATGGATGAGCCGGACTTTGCCGCTTTGGCCAGCACGGAGCGTGGCGTTCACAAAAAGGGACAGAAGAACGGGATTTTCAGCAAATTTCCGATCACCGCGACCCGCAGCCACCCGACCTCTGAGGCCCGAGATATTCTTGAGGCCACGCTCGACGTGGATGGCCATCCGCTCACGGTGTTCGTCAATCATTGGAAGTCCGGTGCCGGCAGCCTCCAGTCGGAGCAATCCCGCCGCTTCAATGCAAAAACTTTACGAGATCGTCTCGAGGAAATTTTCGCGAAGAACCCGGCGGCGGATGTGGTCTTGGCGGGCGACTTCAATAGCCAATACAAACAATCTTTGGCCTACCCTCATATGGGTAAGACTGGGCTCAATGATATCTTGGGCTCCCAAGGTGACGAGAAGGCCACGGCCGACGCGACCAACCTAAGCCTCTACAACCTCTGGCACGAAGTTCCTGAATCTGAAAGGCACTCAGATTACTACGACGGGAAATGGGGTACACTCATGCAGTTGATGGTCACTCCGGGCCTCTACGACGACAACGGGGTGCAGTATGTGGACAATTCCTTCCAGGTCGTGGCTTTGGACGGCGTGAATACGGTGACCCACGCCAAACTACCGCATCGTTGGAGCAATGCCGGACGAGGATCAGGGGCAAGCGATCACTTCCCGATCAGCATGTGCCTTCGCACCGTGGATGAGAAAGACAGCACGAAGCGCGAGGAAGTTAGCCATCCGGGGGTTCCGGCCAAGAGCGGAGATTTGCTGCCCGTTTTCGCGGGCCTCAAGCCGGTTGACTGCCCTGAATTCACGCCGGCCATCGGGAAAAGCACTTCCGAGCATATGGGCGAAATATTCCGTGTTACGGGTGCGGTTGCTTCCGTGAGGCCGCTGGTCATCAGCGTGCACGGAGCGGAATACTCCCTATGGACGAGCGATAAAGAATCACCCGCTTTGCAGCCCGTGCGCAAGATGGCCAGAGGATCCAAAATCGATATCCTCGGAATGCTCTCTGTCTACAAGGGAAAGCCCCAGTTTCTCGTCGAGGATCCTTCTTGGGTGATTGACCTAACGGGCAAGTGAAAGTGCGGCCGCACAGGTTTAGCTTTCCCTTATAACGCGGTAGAAGTGCCCCCGCACGCAGCGCAACAAAAAGGCCAGCAAGGGCAGCGCGAAAAGAGCGACGAAAACTTTGAATATACCTTCCTCCCACTTCCCGTCCAGAAGTGCAGCAAAGGCAATAACAACCATCCCAACCAACCCGGCGAATCCCAAAAGGAGGCTCGCAGGCATAACGTGGCGTCTGAAGGCATCGCTCTCCCGCCTCCGCATGATGCGCGTTGTTCGGTCAGTAAAACGATTCACAGATCGCGACAATATCAAACTAGCATAACACATTCAATACCCTGTTTAGGGTATCTGGCGACCTGCGGCACTTTTTTCTTAAATCCCGCGCTCCTCGATGGCGACGTAGTCCCTTTGGGTTGGTCCGGTATAAATCTGCCGGGGCCGATGGATCTTCATTTTGCCGTTGGTGGCCACCTCTCGCCAGTTTGCGATCCAACCAGGCATGCGCCCAATGGCGAACATTACGGGGAACATATCGACCGGAATGCCGATGGCGCGGAGGATGATGCCGCTGTAGAAGTCGACGTTGGGATAAAGCTTGCGCGAAATGAAGTATTCGTCGCTCAGGGCAACCTCTTCGAGGTGTCGGGCAATCCCGAGCAACGGGTCGTTGATGCCCATCGATGTCAGCACTCGCCTCGCTGCCTCTCCCAAAATACGGGCCCGAGGATCGTAGTTCTTGTAAACGCGATGACCAAAACCCATGAGCCGGCGCTCGCCTTTTTTGGCCGCCTCCACCGCTTTTCTGCCATCATCTCCGGATGCGCTGATCTCCTCGAGCATTTCGATGACTGCGGCATTGGCGCCACCATGGAGCGGTCCCCAGAGCGCTCCGACGCCGGCCGAAACGCTGGCAAAAAGATTCGCCCCGCTGGAGGCCACCATGCGCACGGTCGATGTGCTGCAGTTCTGCTCGTGGTCGGCATGAAGCAGGAGGATGAGGTCAAGCGCATCGGTGACTTCCGGCTTGGGATTGTAGTCGTGATACGGCTCGGAAAACATCATATGCAGGAAGTTGGCCGCATAGCGCAAATCCCAGCGGGGGTAAACGAAAGGGAGCCCTCGCTTGGCGCGGTAGGACATGGCCGCCAGAGTTCGCACCTTGGAAATCAGCAGGCAAGCCGCCGCATCGAAGTGCTTAAGTTCCTCCGCGCGATTGTGCGAGGTCATCTCGGGGTAGTAACACCCCAGAGAGTTGAGCATCGCCGACAGGATCGCCATCGGATGGGAGGTGTGCGGAAATCCCTGGAAGAATTGTCCCATGCCTTCATGCACCGACGCGTTGGAGGCGATACGGCCTCGGAATTTCGAAAGCTGCTTTGAATCCGGAAGCTCCCCGTAGATGATCAGGTAGGCTGTCTCCAAGAAAATCGATTCCGCCGCCAGATCCTCGATGCGGTAACCGCGGTGGCGAAGGATTCCTTTTTCGCCGTCGATAAATGTGATATTGCTGATGCACGAGCCCGTGTTGGCGAATCCATCGTCAAAGGTGATGTAGCCGGATTTTTCGCGCAGTTCGCGGACATCGACTGCGCTTTCCTGCTCGGTGCCAGTGATGACTGGCAAATCGACGGTTGTGCCTCCAGGCAATTCAAGTTTCGCAGTTACTTTGTGATCCATAAGACTTTCAGGCGCAAATACGCGTTAGCCTAACCTGCTTGCTGCGGCTCTGCCAAACAAAAGGACCCACCAGCTCCGTAATTTTAAAACTCATCTTCCGAGGAAGTCCGTAGGCATGTTCCGGCGGCAAGGGCCGAAGCTTGGTCGTGCTCGATCAGCGCGGCAGTCGCAGCTCACGATACCAAGAACAGCTGTTCGCCATCCTCAGAAGACCTCTGCCGACGGGCTCGAGTTACGTTAAGTGCTCCTTGCGGCGTATGGGGATCCCATTGATCCGTCCGGGAGAATGTCGCGGCGCCAGACCACGCCGACAAGTTGACCCCCAGCATTGATCACCGGGAGAAAGTCGTGCACCGATATTGCGGCCTGCTCTCTCGCCGCCGCGACCGGCAACTCCGCTGCTAAGGGGGCTAAATCAGTACGCCTGAGGCGCCCCACGCCGAATCCCCCTTCTTGCGCCATCGCCGCGGCAAGGTCGGATGCAAGAACGACCCCCAAGAACCGCAGTTGCGCGTCCACCAAGGGATAGGCGGAAGCCGGTTGTCCCATGGCCATACGCGCAGCCTCCAGCACGGTCATGGCGGGGTTCAGGAGCGGTGGAGGCGGTTCCATGATTTGCGCCACTTTTGTCTCTTCCATGCTTTCTTTGAATGTGGCGTAAGCTGCTTCCTGCTGCGCGCCGAAGAAGACGAACGTCGCGATGAAAAGAAGCATGGGGTTTCCCAGCAATCCCAAGATGCCGAGAAGGATAGCCAAAGCTTGTCCTATGCCAGCGGCGATCCTCGTAGCGCGTGCATGTTTGAGCCTGGTCGCAAGCAACGCGCGCAGAATCCTGCCGCCGTCCATGGGAAACGCAGGGATGAGATTGAAGACGACAAGCATGACATTGACGGCCAGGAGCTTGGTCAGCAGGTTGCCGCGCTGGTCCTCCACGCCTGCCAAATCCCCAAGGTCAAAAAATTTTCCGAGAATGACGTAGAGCCCGAAGGCGATGACCACGTTCACCGCGGGACCCGCCAAAGCGACGACCAGCTCCTGCGAGGGTTTCTCGGGCATGCGCTCGAGTCTTGCCACACCTCCGATCGGTAGCAGGGTGATATCTGGAGTGTGGATTCCGTAGGCGCGCGCAGCCAGAGCGTGACCGAATTCGTGCAGGACAACGCACACGAACAAAAGCAAAATAAAAGTGAGCCCCGCGACTGCGGCGCCCATGCCCCCAGACTGATAATATCCGGATCCCAGCCAGACAAGCAGGAGGAGGAACGTGGCATGTATCCTCACGTCGATGCCCGCGACCCGTGCAATTTGGAACGACCATTTCACGACTGAACCCTTCCGCAGGACTTCTCCGGCGGCAAGGCCAAAGCAGACTGGCGTTTTTTCAGGCTGGTCACGAGGCTTTCCAAGAGGCATTTTTCGCGGCGGTTATGACTTGGGAAATTGCCACAACTCTGGGACTGGTGTTGTTCGCGCTGGTGCAGTTTGTGCGCGAGCGCTGGCCGCTCGACTTGACCGGCTTGGTCGTTTTCTCGTTCCTGCTGTTGCTTTCGATGCTGCCCGGCAAGAGTTCGTTCCCCGAAACAGCGCAACTGTTCAAGGTTTTCGCCAATGCCGCGCCACTGACGGTGGCAGCCATGTTTGTCTTGACCTACGCTCTGGAGCGCACTGGAGCGATCAGCAGAGCGTTGGTCGGTCTGGAGAGCTTAGGACCGCTCGGTCCAAGAGGCCTGCTGCTGGTCATGATGGCGGGCGCAGCCTTTGTGTCCGCCTTCATCAATAACACGCCGGTCGTTGTTGTCGGGTTGCCTGTCGCTATTCACCTGGCCAAGCGCGCCGGGGTTTCAGCCTCCATTTTCTTGATTCCCCTTTCTTATGCGGCGGTCTTCGGTGGATGCTGCACTCTCGTTGGTACGAGCACGAATATCTTAGGCAGCGGACTGCTGGTCGGGGCAGGCCAACCACCTCTAGGCATGTTCGAAGTCGGGGCGGTAGGCTTGCCTCTCGCACTGGTGGGCATCGCCTACACGGTGTGGTTCGCGCCGAAAATCCTTCCCGCCCGCAAGACTCTGACCGAGGACCTCGGCGGCGAGGACGGCATCTCGGAATACGCGGTGGAGGCCACGGTGCAGGGCGGGTCGCCGGCAGTTGGCAAACTGTTGGCGGAAGCCGGGCTCGGACCTCGTTCCGGGATGCGGGTCATCGAAGTCATCAGGGACGGTGAGCCACTCTTCGCCCCCCTTGACGAAATCCGGCTCACCACGGGAGATCAACTTGTCATCGCTGGCGCTCCGAAAGCGGTGGCCGCCATCCTCGCCATGCAGGGGGTGAACCTCAAAGCGGAATCAGGCAAAAGCGGAGAGTACCTTGCCGCGCACGAGGCGCATCTGGCTGAGGCTATTGTCGGGCCTCTTTCCGAGATCAGCGGTCGTAGCCTGCGCGATGTGAACTTCCGCCAGCGTTTCGGTCTGATCGTTCTCGCTGTCCATCGGCGTGGACTCAACCTGAGTCGTGGTTTTGAATCTGTGGCACTGCAAGCCGGCGACACCCTGCTGGTGCTCGGGAGCGATAGCAGCATCAACCAGCTGCGCCGGAGCAGTGATTTGCTTCTCCTCGACCGCACGCGGGTTCCCACCACGGCTCAAAGGGCCGGCACACCGCTCGTTTTGTCCACCTTGGGTGCGGTCATCATTGTCAGCGCGTTCGAGTGGATGCCGATTGAGATTGCCTCGATCATCGGCTGCGTCTTTTTGATGGTCACCGGTGCGCTGAAGCCACGCGAGGCTTATAGTTCGGTGGATTGGTCGCTGATGTTCCTTATTTACACGACACTTGCCTTGGGTATGGCGATGGAGTCCACAGGTGCGGCGAACTACCTGTCGCAGCATCTTGTGGGCGGCGTTGCTAGCCTCGTCGGCGTGGCTTGGAAACCGTTGGCGCTACTTGCCGCTGTCTACGTGATGACGGTTCTCGTCACGGAAGTTCTGTCCAACAACGCCACAGTTGTCATCATGATGCCCATCGCCTTGGGTATCGCTGCTCAGCTGGGGCTCGATCCCCGACCCTATGCGGTTGCCATCATTCTCGGATCCAGCGCAGGTTTTGCCACGCCGATCGGCTACCAGACCAACACCTTTGTTTATTCTGCGGGTGGTTACCGCTTTGGTGACTTTTTCCGCATAGGGCTTCCGCTCAACGTGCTGTACTTCGCCGGGGCGATGCTCATCATCCCTTGGGTTTGGCCTTTCCACCGATAAGAAAAAACCCGCGGAGCACCGCGGATTTTTGAATCAGGCAAAAGAGGCAGACTAGGAGCCTTGCTTCTTGAGAGCAGATGACATCGCGATGAAGTAGGTTCCGGTGAAGATCATGTTGATACCGAAGAGCAGGCCGAGGAGCCATGTGGCGGAACCCGGAAAGCCGCTGAAAACCATCCAGCCAAGCACCAGCGAGACAATGCCGCTGAGCATCATCATCCAGAAGACACCGCCGCCTACAAACCGGAAGGCGCCGATGATTGTGACGATGCCCTGCGCGGCAAAATAAGATGCCAACAGGAGAGTAAGGGTCAGAACGCCTGCGCCGATTTTGAAGACGAGAAGGAGTCCTGTCACAAGAGTAAGAATCGCCCAAAATACAGCGACAGTGCGGTGAGAGGCTCCGCTGCCCTTGCGGCCGATCCCGGCGGCCAGTGCGTAGCCGCCGGCAATGAGCAGCAGTGCGGCGAAGAATTGTTCGACCGCAATGGTCGCAAGCAGCGGAAACGTGATGGCGCAAGCACCGAGAACAATAAGCAGGACTCCTTGAAAGAAGGTCCAGAACGATGATTTTTGATTGGAGGCTGTAGTCATGAAACCCCCAACTTCTCCATGAAAGGCCCCGGAGGAAAGCGCTTTTTTCCGGGGATTCGGGGTTTGTTCATGCTAAGGATAGGAATTTTCTCTGGCGACATGAGTGCGAAAAACCGAAAACACCCCACGACCCAGCGCATAAGCCTGCTGCGTCCGCGCGCCCGCCGTCGCCGCGTGCGTCGTGCGGGTGCCCGCAAACTAACACGTTTGCTTTTCGCCTGCTTTCTCCTCTGGGGCTCGATCGGGGCGTTCTACTTTGCTTGGGCTTGGACCTTCGATCTTCAGCAAGTGGGTCGCATTCCGGAAAGTTCGATGGTCATGGACTGCCATGGCCAAGTGTACACGCGGCTCTCGGGAGAAAATCGGCGCACCGTTCCCCTCTCGCAGATCAGTCCGCTCTTTGTGCGCGCGCTGATCGCCCGAGAGGACTCGCGCTTCTTCAGTCACTTTGGCATCGATCCGCTGGGAATAGCCCGGGCGGGGCTTCGTAATTTGGCAACTGGCAGCGTCCGACAAGGCGGAAGCACGCTCACTCAGCAACTGGCCCGCAACAGTTTCCCGCTCGGAGGTCAGACCATCCATCGAAAAATCTTGGAAGCCGCTCTCGCCGTTCGCATGGAGGCAGTTTTCACCAAAGAGGAAATTCTGACCCACTACATGAACCGCACCTACTTCGGAGCCGGTTTATTCGGCGTGGAAACCGCGAGCCAAGCCTACTTCGGCAAGTCGGCCAAGGATCTCGACCTTCCGGAAGCCGCATTGCTGGCCGGGATCATCCGAAGTCCGAACCGCCTTTCTCCGTTTCGCGACCCGAACGGTGCTCTTGAGCAGCGAAACTTGGTGGTCAAGCAAATGGAAGATGCCGGGGTGATCTCCGCTGCGGAGGCAGCGAAAGCCTGCGGGGAACCACTGCATATCAACGCGGAAAAGCCAGCCCCGCCACAAGAGGATTGGGCAATGGAGCTGCTCTGGAAAGAGCTCGAGCACGTTCTACCCCAGGATGTGCTGGATGCCGCCGGTCTCAAAATATTCACCACGCTTGATGGCAAAATGCAGAGGGCTGCAATCGCCTCGATTGAGGAACAACTGACATCGGTCGAAGATCGTCCCCATTATCCCCATCCCCGAAGAAGGAATATCACCTACGTCGATCCGCAGAGCCGTGGCGGCACGCCCTATTTGCAGGCGGCGGCGATGGCGATCGACAACAAGACCGGCGCACTGCGCGTGCTTGTCGGTGGACGCGGCTTCGCCGAGAGCAAATATAACCGCGCTTTTTTCGCCGAGCGTCAGGTCGGTTCTGCCGTGAAACCCTTCGTTTACGCCACCGCTTTTGCCGAGGGGCTGAGCCCCGATGAACCGATCAGCGATGACCGCCTGCAACCGGGTGAACTCCCGGCGGCTTTTGCCGCATACAATCCTTCCAACAGCGACGAGACTTATCGAGGGTTTCTTCCTGCCAAGGACGGACTGGTTCTCTCGCGAAATACCATGAGCGTGAGGATCGGGAACCGCGCCGGGTTGGATCGGGTCCGCGACTGCATACTCGCCGCCGGGCTGGCTAAAGATGTGCCGCATTTCCCGTCCATATTTCTCGGCTCGTTCAGCGGAACATTGCGAGCGTTGACTACAGCCTATGCCGCACTGGCTAACGACGGTTTAGCGCCGGTTCCGCACATTCTCGCCCGCGTGGAGGATCCGCAGGGGCGTGTCATCTACCGCTATCGGAGCAGCCCGTCCGGACGAATTCTGCCGGCCGCCGCGGCGCGAACCACCGCCTCCGTGCTCAGGGAGACAATGACAAGAGGAACAGCAGCCATCGCCAAGGCCCTTGGCTATCTCGGCAGAGCGGGAGGAAAGACGGGCACGACCAACGACTATCGCGACGCGTGGTTCATCGGCTTCGATGATGAGACCACTTGCGGCGTGTGGGTCGGCTTCGACCAGCCCAAACGAATCGTCGACCGCGGTTATGGGGCGACGCTCGCTTTGCCTATCTGGGTAAAAATCATGAACGCGGAAACACCGCGAAGCTAAGCCTGCGCAATACGTTGCATTTTTGTCAACACCGAGCGGGCGGCGCCGGAATCAATCGCCTCCTGCGCGCGCTGGATGCTCTCCGGCCACCCCCCGGAGAGGCCCGCGATTTGCAGGGCGGCAGCCGCGTTGACGACGACGATCTCGCGGGTTGGGCCACGCTCTTCCCCCGCAAGGATGCGCGTGATACGATGGGCATTCTCTACGGCATTCCCACCCCGCAAATCTTCCACCTTGGCTGCGGGAACGGCCATGGAATCAGGGCTGAGTTCGAATGATCTGGTTCCGCCTCGGGTCGACTCGGTGCACCGTGTGACGCCGAGGGTGGAGATTTCATCCATGACTTTTCCGCCTGCAACTCGACCATGGACGACCCAAGAGCATTCACGCCCCAGAGCGGGGAGAACAGAGGCGTAAAGAGGAAGCAGCGCCTCACTAAAAACGCCCGCCAACTGAAACCGCGGCGACGCTGGGTTAAGCAGAGGTCCGAGCATATTGAACACCGATGCATTGCCACGCCCAGCCAGGATCTTTCGCGCAGCTACCACGGCCTTGAAAGACGGGTGAAAGCGGGGAGCAAATAAAAAAGTGGCACCACCCTCCTCAAGCATTCCGACCAACTTCTCCATGGGAAGATCCCCGGCCACTCCGAGAGCCTCCAGAACATCGGCGCCTCCGCTTTGTGATGTCATGCCCCGATTACCATGCTTCACCACGCGCACCCCGGCGCCAGCAGTAACGAACATCACGGCGGTGGAAATATTGAAAAGTCCGAGCTTGTCGCCTCCCGTGCCGCAGACGTCGATAAATCCATCGATCCCGCCGGGGACGACAAAAGGTTCTGACCTTTGCAGAAAAGTGTCTGCCAAGGCCCGAACTTCGTCCGGAGTTTCCCCCCGGTGGTGCCACGCCTGCAAAAAGTCAGCTTTTTTTTCATCGGAAATAGCGCCGGAAAGAAGTTCACCTGCGATGTCCACAATTTCTCGGTCGCCGAATAATTTACCGGCTTGGATCTGCTGAAGGCGGTCATCCATCACATGACCTCCTGCAGTCGCCGTGCGACATCTTCGACCGGCCATTGCCCGTCAACTTGCGGCCGGTCAAGATAGCCATACACGAGGGCAGAACCGGCCGCCGGCAGCACTAGGCGGGAGACTTTCCCTAGTTGCCCCATTCCCATGGTCGCGACGCCTTGTTCCGATGTGGCTTGTACAAAAAGCAGCGTGGCCAAATCGGCTGGTCCGAGTAACTGCGTGGCCAGCTTGACGATATCTGCGCCAAGCTTTTTCCCATCCTTGATCATGCGCAGGAGGACACGGGGGTCGGGCGTGGTTCTAAAATTATGGAAAGAAAGAATCTGTTTGATCCCGCGATGCCTGGCCTCCAAGAGGACGTTGTTGAACGCTTTTGCGCTGCGGATTTCCACATCAACCATAGCAGCCAAGGGGAGAAAACGTTGCAGCAAGAATCTCCGGTGCGCCATGGGAACTCCTTTGGCGCCTCCCTCCGCAGGATGACGGGCGGTCAAGAGAATCGGCCGCCTGATTGCGGGCAAAGCCGCCGCTACGGTGCTCTCCTGCGCGGCGAGTTGATCAAGTCGGATCTCCACGTAGTCCACGTCATCGTGCGGAGCCAGCTCCGCCGCCAGGCGCAAACCTCGGACGGTGTGCGCCGTCGCGACCACCGCGCAGCTTGAACCAATTGGCTTTTGCTTCTGTTTCATGCAAAACTACTGTCTAGATATAGGATCACGGTTACCTATGCCACGCTGAACTCACCGCCGAATTGTTTCCATGATCTCCCGAAAGCAGGAACTCTCACTGCAGATAAACCAAGTCGCGGATGGGCTGCTGCTCATCCTCTCCCTTTACATCGGCTATGCGCTGCGTCGCTACCAGATCATAGACTTCGACATTCTTCCGGCGATTCCTCCCATAGAGGATTTTTTCTGGATGTTTCTTGTCATCGGTTTATTCGGGCCCCTTCTCCTCGAGATGCAGGGATTCTACCAGTATCCATTGGAAAAGTCTCTGGCCCGGTCATTCCGTCAAATCGCCTACGCAGGCGTCTGGCTGGGTTTGCTGCTTGGTGCGTGCGTTGTCTTTCTAAGACTGGGCATTCCCAGTCGCTCCGCCTTCCTTTTGTTCATCGCGATTGCACCAATGTGCCTCCTGCTGCGTGAGGCCGTATACCGCGACAATTATCTTCGATCCTTGCGAGGGGGGGCGCAGGGAGAAACGGTCATTCTGGCCGGCGTCCATGACAGCATGGACCAGTTGCTCTCTTCGCTTTCGCCTGTGCAGAGACTTGAGATAGATGTGGTGGCAAGAATTGACCTCCTCTGCCAAGACGTGCAAGACTTGGTTGCGGTGATTCACCAGCACAATGTAGGTCGCGTCATTTTCGCTTTCGGTGCGCAGTCCCCCGCAAACCTGCAAACGGCGATCGCCGCATGCGAAACAGAGGGCATCGAAGCATGGATCGCCGCAAATTTCGTCCGTACTTCTATTGCACGACCGGCTTACGACACGCTTGGCCCGATACCCATGCTGGTCCTGCGCGTCACGCCGGAATTGTCGTGGGCAATACTTCTCAAAGCAATCATGGATCGTGTCGGATCGTTTTTCGGGCTGCTATTGCTTACGCCATTGTTTGTACTCGTCGCGCTGTCAATCAAGATCACATCGCCCGGCCCTGTCATTTTCAAGCAAAGGCGGGCCGGGCGATACGGAAAACCCTTCACTATGTACAAGTTTCGCTCCATGCGGTTGGGCGCGGAAACCGAGAAGGACGCCTTGCGAGAACTCAACGAAATGAGCGGGCCCGTTTTCAAAGTCGCAGGCGATCCGCGAGTCACTCCGCTCGGCCGCTGGCTTCGCCGCACAAGCATCGACGAGTTTCCCCAATTGCTCAACGTCCTGCTCGGGCAGATGAGTCTGGTGGGGCCACGCCCCCTCCCCCTCTATGAGGTCAATAATTTTGAACTCACGGCCCATCGTCGACGCCTCAGCATGAAACCCGGATTGACCTGCCTATGGCAAATTAGAGGGCGCAATACAGTCAAGGATTTCAATGATTGGGTGAAGCTGGATGTAGAGTATATCGACAACTGGTCTCTTGCTTTGGACTTGCGAATTCTCCTGCGGACCCTGCCGGCGGTTCTCCTCGGCCAAGGCGCGAGGTGATCGTCATTTGTGACAACGAAGAGCAGGCGCATTTATTCTTGGCAACCACCCCTCCGCCTTCGGCCCCGGACAGGCTTGCGAGGAGGTCAAAATCTCTGCCCCCGCTTCCGCGTCTTGCGCTCCGGACGGCTTTCAGCTTCCCCGTACTTGGTGGCTGCGCGCATCGGGCCGCTGGAAAGCTTGATTGCCGCTACGGCTAATCTGCGTGAAATTGCCAGCAAATAATTTGCGCAACGGACCAGAGACGCATTGCATCCGGCGGGGAAATTGTCTACTCTTTGACTGTCGATGGGCTGCGCTTTCTACTGCCTCGAACTTCTCACCGCAAGCGGAGGTTAGGCTTGGGATCAGCGGCTTCTCCTCGGTCATGACAAAACAAATGCCATCAAAAAACTTTGGCGGTTGATCCAAGGCCAGCCGTTCACAATTCTCATCCCACCAATATGAACAAAACGTTAATCGCCCTTGCTCTCCTCGCGACAGCACTTGCAGTCCAGGCTCAGCAGTTGAACACCGATTTCAAAATAACAAAAATTACTCCAGATCTTGTCACGACCGCCGATTACACTTTCAGCTACGGCCCCAAGAATAAAAAAGTCGCGAAGAACAAGGAATTTCTTGAGGTGGAGGTGTCTTTCGATTGGCAGCCAAAAGCCCAAGATCCAGCTTACTTGGATGACCTCACGATCAACTACTACGTACTTCTCAGCAATAAGAGCAAAGAGTATCCTAAGGGAGCGCTTCTAATCGGTTCCGTAACCCACAGCGCCATTCCTCAGGGGAAAGACATGCACTCTGTCGTGTATGTCAGTCCGCGCACTTTAGAGCGTTTTTTTGACGGCAAGGCCCCCACCTCTGCGGCGACTGCTGTTGTGGATGTTGGTGTGACGATCACCAAGCAGGGTGCGACGGTTGCCGAAGGAAGTTGGAAGGGTCGGGGTCAGTGGTGGACCGCTCTCCCTCAGGTGCCTGGCTACGTTCTTAACAAAAACCAAACGCCATTCGCCCCGCTGGCTTGGGATTACTACGAGGCGATCAAATCCGGACCAGCCGGGATGTAACCGCATCCTCCTCGGACATCCTCTGCTATCATGCCCAAGTCCTCCCGCATTGTTGCCGTCAACCTCGGTATGCAGACCGTCACCATGGCGGTCTTTGATGCTCCAGGCGGCGCGCTCCGTCTTTCCTCTTTTGCGGAGGCTGACCTCGTCCCCGATCCGTCCGCTGACAGCAGCAGAGCGGGTCAAATCAAAATCGCCGTCGCCGAGTTGCGTGCGAAGCTGGGATGGAGTAGTGGCCCGGCCGGCTGCGCGATACCCTCGCAGGGCGTCTTCGCCCGATTCGTCAAGATTCCCCTTGTCGAGTCCGACAAGGTTGGCCCGATGCTTTACTTCGAGGCGCAGCAGAATGTTCCCTACCCGATCGAAGAAGTGTCTTGGGGGTACCAAGTGCTGCCAGAAGCGGAATCCGACAAACTTGGCGCGCTGATCATCGCCACCAAACTCGACCAGTTGGAATCGACTGTTGAGGCTTTGACGGGAGCCGGAGTTTCGCCAGAGCTGATCGACACATCCACCACGGCAATCTATAATGCTTTGCGCTACAATTACCCAGATCTCCACGGTTGCACTCTGCTGATCGACATAGGTGCGCGCGCCACAAACCTTCTTTTTGTCGAGGGCGATCGGCTGTTTATCCGCACTTTGCCGGTCGGTGGAAACTCCATCACAGCGGCTCTGCAGCGCAAATTTGATAGTCATTCGCTCTCCGAGCTTGAACAACTGAAGAAGCAGAAGGGGTTCATTCCTCAGCCCGGCGACCACCATGGCGAACACAGTGAGGAGGCGGAGGAGATCGGCAAAATTGCGAGGACGGTCATGACGCGCATCCACAACGAGATCACCCGTTCCATCACTTTCTATCGGACCAATCAGCTCGGCTCAGGACCTGTGCGTGCGCTTTTGGCCGGAGGAGGAGCGTCTCTTCCGTACGCCTTGGAATTTTTCAATGAAAAGCTCTCTCTCCCTATTGAGTTTTTCAACGCCTTGCGCCGCGTTTCGCTTTCGCCGACCGTCCAGGAATCCGAGATCCGCGGGGCCGCGCACCGTTTAGGTGAGTGCGTGGGTCTGGCCTCCCGACTTCTCTTAGGCGACGCCGCGCCTCTCCAAATCGAGCTAAAATCCAAAACCCTTGAGGCCGCAGCGCTCGATCGAAAGCGGCGTCCGTTCTTGGTTGCGGCATCGGTGGTCCTCGTTGGATCGCTCTGCTCGCTTGCCCTTTACTTCAGCCACGCGGCTGATCGTGCCCAGATCGCGAGCGACCAGATTGACTCACGACTAAACGCCTTGCGCGGGTTCAAGCAGGAACTTGACACTACGGCCAAGCAGCAGTCCGATGCTTTGCAAGTTTCTGCAGATTTGGTCGCCGCCCCCATGCTGCGGGTGGCATGGGCTGACCTCATAAGCGAGATCAACAAGGTCATGCCCGAAAAAGATATCTGGGTCACCAAGCTTCGCCCTATGATCGGCGATGCGGTCATCGAGCCCGGAGACAAAGGGAGTTCAGGGGCGCCTGGCGATCCTGCAGGTGGGGATGTTGCCGAGCGCCGTGGTCAGTCAGGTGCGGCTTCTCCTGCGGTCACCGCCTTGGTCTTGGAAGGTCTGTACTTGGAAGAGGCTGATGGCGGGCCTGCCATTGTCGATCGTTTTTGCGAAGCCCTCAGCAAATCTTCGCGATTCGCCATAAAGCCCGACACCATCGCCTCCGGCCGGCGTCTCGGTGATCCTCACGATGACCGCCCGCTGCAGGTGCTGCAGGAACGTGCCACGCCGAGCGGAGACGCTTGGGCTTATACCTACAAACTTGTTGTGCCATTAGCCCGCCCCATACCTCTCTAAATGGACTCGCTCAAAAAAAATCCTTTCCTAGCCGGCTTGATCGTAGCGGTTGCCGTCTCCATCGCGGCGTCGGGATATTGGACCTACTCCGCCTTCAGCCGCTTTGCCGAGCAGCAACAATCGCTCGACGGCAAGCGAGGCGAAATCGAAAGCTTGCAGGCCAGCAAGCCATTCCCCGACCAAAACAACGTGCAAGCAGCCAAAGCAGAACTCAAGCGGGCGGAGGAAATACTTGCAGAAAACCGGAAGGCATTCGCTGTCGTTGCGCCATCTATCTCTCCCCAAGCCTTTCAAGATGATCTGCGGGGAAAGGTAAGCGACATCATCAAGCGGGCCCAAGCGAACGGCGTTATGCTGGCGCAGTCTTTTTATCTGGGCTTTGAGGTATTCGAAAAACAACCGCCCGCCGTCGAGGAAGCTCCGTCGCTTGCCGTGGAACTTGAGTCCATTTATGCGGCGGTTGGCAAGTTGGTCGATGCGAGAGTAAAATCCATTGTTTTGGTGGCACGCGAAGTCCCGGGGCAAGCGCAGCAGACGCCGGAAGGTCAGACGGAGAAGCCCGCGCACAAAGGGAAAAACCAATCCGAGCAGACAACTTTTGCCTTGCGCGCTTTCAGCCTTACGTTTACCTCGGACCAAGCTTCGTTCAAAAACGCCTTGAACAGCATCGTGTCTGCCAAGCCACCGATTTTTGTAAGGTTGGTTGCCATTACGAACTCAACTCTTAGTGGACCACCTAAGAGTGGCGAGGCAGTTGCAACGGAGCAGTCTCCCGCCGCAGAAGCAAGTGCGGAGGAGGGCAAGATCAAACCGGTTCTCGGCAGGGAACTTCTGACCATCAACCTCCATTTGGCTGCCGCCTCACCCCAAAAAACCGCACAATGAAAGATCTCAAGCAAAGATATGAGAAATTGCTGGCCATCGCGGCAGGGCTTGCCGCCCTTGGTGTCACGGCCTACGTCCTGATGGGTGCAGCTGATCTTTCGACGAGCATGCAAGAACCCCCAGTCGTCGCTAGCGGGGAAGCTTTTGCCCCAAGTGCGGAACTAAAAAGACTGCAGGACGATACCGAATCGATGGGCGGTTCAGTTGGGTGGTCTGATGGCAAAGCGTCACCCTTTGTCAGCCGCATCTACCTTTTGCGTGAAGGTCGCCTGGTGGACATTTTGGAGAGCGGCAACGACCTTTTCTCAGGAATCCCCAATGCTTGGGTATTGGAGAACAGCTTGGACTACACCGATATGAATTTGCCCAAGAGGGATCCCGATCAAGATGGTTTTACCAATCAGGAAGAGTACGGTGGAAAAACTAATCCCAACGACAAGTCTTCCACGCCGCCAATTTGGACCAAGCTGCGGATGACCGACAGCAAAATTGAGCAGCTACAGATCCTCTTCACCCGTCCGTCGGAAGATGGTGGGGCATGGATCAACTCCACCTCCGGCGGGCAAGACCTAAAAGGCCAGTCAGAGCTCTACACCTTAGGCAGCGATATTTTCGTGAACGAGTTTCAGCCAGGCCTGACCAAACCGAAAAAGGAACCCACCGTTTACAAGCTTGTGCGCGTCGACAAGTCCGAACAGCCCATCCCTGGGATACCCGGAGCGACTAAGGATGTTTATTCTGCCGTCCTCCGCAATAGCGTGGATGATCGCGAGCTTATCCTTGAGCAGGAGAAGCCGCAGACTTCACCCTACTCCAAGGCAACAATTACGGACACGAGGCCAGGTGGTAAGGCTTGGGAAGGGCGAGCTGGGCAAAAGTTTCCGTTGGAGGGGGCTGGAGATTTCATGTTGGTCGATGTATCGCCTGACCAAGCCGTAATCAAAAAGGTCGACTCCAGTGAAAAATTGGAGATACCATTTGAACAGCTTACGAGTCTTTCCGAGCAGACGCAGGAAACGCCTAAGGAATAACATCCGCACCTCCCGTCCAGCATATGCCACGCACCCACTTACGCTCCCTGTTCCTCCTCTCCTTGCTTCTCAGTTGGCAGGGAAATATCTTTGCCGGTAGCGACAATGGAGCGCCTCTATCTGCGGTGGAAGCCACGGCAGAATTCGAGATTGCCAAACGCCAAACATTGGCCGACGACTACGCGCCGCAGGCCGTCCAGAAGGGCACCGCGGCCTTGGCGGAGCGTGACTACGAGACCGCGTACGCCCAGTACAAAGCGGCCGTCGATGCCTTGCCCGACGCCCCCAGCGTTCGGGAACTAAGAACGGTTGCCTTAGACGGCTTTTCCAAGGCCGTCATGGGGTTGGCCGAGCAGCGAATCGCCGAAGGTCGCTGGGCGGATGCCAAGTCGCCCGTTGAGGTCCTGCTCCAGCCACAATACAACCCCAACTACAAGCCCGCCCAGCGCCTGCTCGCGCGCCTCGAGGCGCCAGACTATTTCAACACAACAGTAACCCCCGGCTTCGTCAGCAAGGTTGAACTGGTCAAAAAATTGCTCGTCGAAGCTCAGGGACTCTACGACTCAGGGCGATATGAAGACGCGCTCAAAAAATACGAGGAGGTGCTGCAGAATGACAGGTACAACATCGCCGCACGCCGAGGTATGGAGCAGGTCAACCTTTCGCGTATGCGCGTATCCGATGCAGCCTACAATGATGCCCGGGCAGGAATGATCACGGATGTTGACAAGGGATGGGAGTTGCCAGTTCGCAGGCGCGATGGGGGGCCTTCCTCCGTGATTGAGCAGCCTGTCCTCTCAGCAAAGGGGACACGGTCCATCAACCGCAAGCTCGACGAAATCATTATTCCGAGACTCCAATTCACCGATGCCACAGTTCGCGAGGCGATCGAATATCTCCGCACCCAAACGGTAAAACTGGATACGGGGGCCATCGACGAGGGGGACAAAGGTGTCAACATCGTGCTGAAACTAGACCCATCGGCAGCCTCCCAGACTATTACGATTGATCTCGCTGGCCTGCCCTTGCGCGAGGCATTGGATTATATAACGCGCTTGGCCAATCTTAAGACCAAGGTGGAACCTTACGCCGTGCTCATCGTTCCGATTACAGAGCCCACAGATACCTTGATCACCAAGGAATATCGTGTGCCACCAGGTTTTATCACCGCCCTGCCATCCGGTGGCGCCGGCCAGGCTCCGACTGACGGCACCACGGTAGCTGTGAGCAAAGCCAAGGAGTTTCTCGAGTCCCAAGGCGTGCAATTCCCTCCCGGTGCCAGCGCGAATCTCTTGACCAGCAGCAGCCGGCTTATTGTGCGCAACACCCAAGAGAATCTGGACCTTGTAGATGCCCTGGTCGAGAGCTCGGTCAGTGGCACCCCATCCCAAGTCGAGATCGAATCTAAATTTGTCGAAGTCTCGCAGGATAATCTCAAGGAACTCGGCTTTGACTGGCTGCTGGGTCAGTTCGCTTTTCCTGGGGGATCGGGTGTTTATGGTGGTGGTGGAACCAGCGGCAACCAATTCAACGCGGCGAGCCCACAATCTGGGCAGACCTATTTTCCCCTCAACTATCCGGGGACGCAGGTTCCTGTTGGAGTTAATCCCATTACCGGAGGCAACCGCAGCGGAGGAACGGCGATCACCGCAAACGCGCTCGACGGTCTCCTCTTGGGTAGCCCGGCAGCCGTGCCGACCGCGGGAGTCCTTGCCTTGGCAGGTATATTCACCAATCCGCAGTTTCAAGTGGTCTTGCGCGCCTTAAACCAAAAAAAAGGAATCGACGTGCTTTCGGCTCCAAAAGTGACGACAAAAAGCGGATCTTCTGCCAAGGTGGAAATCGTCCGAGAATTTCGTTACCCTCAGGAATACGATCCGCCGCAAATTCCCCAGACGACTGGCAGCGGAACTCAGCCTGTCACCCCGGCAACCCCGACGTCGTTCCAGATGAAGCCAATCGGGGTGACCCTAGAGGTCGAGCCTACCGTTGGCTCTGACAACTACACCATCGACCTGCGACTGCTGCCTAACGTGACGGAATTCGAGGGTTTTATAAACTACGGCTCGCCGATCCTAAATCAAGGTGTTGTCGTGACGCCAAACATCATCAATTACCCCGTTTTTAGCCAACGCAAAGTAGAGACCTCAGTTAGCGTCTATGATGGGGCGACCGTAGCCTTAGGAGGACTGATTCGAGAGGATGTGCAAAAAGTTACCGATAAAACCCCTCTCTTGGGTGATATCCCCTTGGCTGGCGTGCTCTTTCGCTCGCAGGCCGACAAGCATACCAAGCGTAATCTCATGATTTTTGTCACCGCCAAGTTGATGGATCCTGCCGGCCAGCCTTTGGCTAATGCTACAGTCCTAGAAGAAGTGGGTCAGAGCACGGAGACCGCAGTTCCCGATGTCATGCCCCCTCCGGTCGAACCACCTCTCCCCTGACACCTCCATGATAAAGCTTTTTTGCACGCTCGTCCTCGCCCTCTCATTCCATTCGGCGACGCTCTTTGCGGGCACCGGCGCAGGCGACGGAGCGGCTTCCATCCTTGAGACCGCTGGCGATCGTGAGATCAGCCGACGCCAAGAGAATCTGGTTGTGGCCGAAGAGGCATTGAAGAGCGGCGATGCGGCTCTGCAGCGCAACGACCTTGCCTCCGCCTACGAACAATACAAACGTGCCGTGGAACTTGTTCCGCAAGGATCCGAAACGGCTGGGCTACATGGCCGATCAGTTTCCCGCTTTTCCTCCACCGCAGTTCGCTACGCAGAATACCTTGTGAGTCAGGGCGACTATGCCAAGGCCGAGTCGGTGGCCCGCGGGGTGCTTGAGCCCGCCTATAATCCGGATTACCGCCCGGCGGCCGTGTTCCTCAGTCGTCTGGAACAGCCGGATTATTTCAACAAGACGATCACACCATCATTTGCACAAGAACGCGAAGAGGTGAGTCAACTTCTCGGCGATGCCAACGGATTCTATGATTCCGGACGCTACGACATGGCCCAAAAACGCTATCAACAAGCTCTAGCTCTGGATAAGGACAACGCCGCAGCTTATCGGGGCCTTGAGCAAGTCGAAGTCGGCAAGCAGCGCTACTACGAATCAGCTTACAATGAGACACGCTCGCGTATGCTTTGGCAGGTGGAAAAAGCATGGGCGCGGCCCAAACAAGTATACAACGACTCGCGTGTCACCGATGGAGCAAACTCCGAGCAAGACAGGCGTGGCACCGAGTTGATGATCGCAAGACTCAACCAGATCATCGTTCCGTCCGTAAACTTTCAAGATGCAACGATTCAAGATGCCATGGCCTTCCTTCGCCAAAAAAGCCGGGAACTGGGTGATACCGACCAGAACAGCCGGGGCATCAACATTCTCCTGAAACTTCCATCGGGATCTGCAGCCCTGCGCGCCACTGGCGACCCTGCTTCAGATCAGGGATCTGCTCCGTCTGCGTTCAATGATCGAATAACGCTGCATCTAAGCAACGTACCGCTTTACGAGGTACTTCGATACATCGCCACACTCTCGGGCCTTAAAGTAAAAGTAGAGCCATTTGCCGTTTCGGTTGTGCCCCTCTCGGAAGTCACCGAAACCTTGGCGGTCAGAGAGTTCAAGGTGCCCCCTGGTTTTATCACGGCAGGGGCTACAGGGGGTGCTGATGCGACGGGACCGCAGGCTGGCTCGGCTGGCGCGGATGCAAACACAGCAAAGCTCGCAAACCGGCAAACCGCAAAGGACTTCCTTGAATCACAAGGTGTACAATTCCCGGTCGGAGCTAGCGCGCGCTTTATTCCCGGAAGCAGTAAACTTGTTGTCCGGAACACCGCCGACAACCTCGACCTGATCGAATCCCTCGTCGACGCGGCCATGGGTGATCAGCCAACCCAAGTGGAAATCGAAGCCAAGTTTGTGGAAGTTTCGCAGAACAACCTCAAGGAGCTTGGCTTCGATTGGAGGCTGGGACCTTTTGCTATCGGTGACTCCGGCGTCTACGGAGCGGGCGGAGATGCGGGCAATGCGGCAGCGGTGCCGTTCATTAACCCCGGGACTGGTGGCGCGATCGGGGGCAGTTCAGTAACGAGTGGCCTCCGCTCTGGCAACTCCGCCATTTCTGCGAACAGTCTGGGCGCACTGCTCGGGCAGGGACTTGGCGGTGCGGGTCCGTCACCGGCCATCTTCTCGATCGCCGGCATCTTCACCAATCCGCAATTTCAAGTGGTGATTCGCGCGCTCAACCAGAAAAAAGGCGTCGATTTGATGGCCGCCCCGAAAGTGACGACCAAAAGCGGACAGAAAGCCACGATCACGATCAGTCGCGAGTTTCCCTACCCGCAACAATACGAACCGCCCCAAATCCCGCAGGACAGCTCTGGCGGGAACGTCGTCAATGGTAATGCGGGTGGGAACACAGCGGACCCCGTGGTTACACCCAGCTTCCCAACAGACTTCACGACGCGCGACTTGGGAGTTACCCTTGAAGTGGAACCGCAAATAGGGCCCGATGGATACACAATCGATCTCACTCTCTCTCCTGAAGTTGTCGACTTCGATGGGTTCATCAACTACGGATCCCCTATTTCTGTGCCAAGTCGGACTTTTTTAGGGCAACAAGTAACACGCGATGCCAATGACTTAATCCTCGGAGTTTTCGACGTCTTCACTCCAACAACCCCGCGAATCTTGACCGAAAACGTCATCAACCAACCTATCTTCAGCAAACGCAAAGTAACAACCAATGTCAGCATCTGGGACGGTCAGACCGTAGTTCTTGGGGGACTCATTCGGGAGGATGTGCAAAAGGTCAGCGATAAGGTGCCGATTTTGGGAGACATCCCGCTGGCCGGAACCCTGTTTCGATCCCAAGTGGACCAAAAGATCAAGCGAAACTTGATCATTTTCACCACCGCACGATTGATGGATGCTGCAGGGCAACTTTTGAGGCCCCAAGATGATTCGGATCAGGAGGAAATCGTGGATCCTGTCGGCCTACCCAAGGACCTTTCCAAACCTTCGCTAAATCCCAAGAGCTTCAGCAGAAAATAGCGACAGCGTGGAGGCGGGAAACTCCGAATGCTGCACCTCTGTGGGGTGAGACATCCTTCAAACGTTATGACCATCGGCCTGACCGGGGGTATTGCCTGCGGAAAATCCACCTTCGTTCGGGCTCTGTCCGCTTGCCATGGATTTGAACATTTCTCGGCTGACGAGTGCGTGCATCAATTGCTTGCCTCTGATCCTTGCCTCATCAAGGCGGTATCTGACGCCTTCGGCCCGGAGGTCATAGATGCCGGCGGTCACGTGAACCGCCCGGCCCTCCGCGGCATTGTGTTCGTTGATGCGGTCGCCCGCCGCAAGTTGGAGGCGATCCTTCACCCTGTGGTCCGTGGACGATGGCAGACCCAACTCCAAAATTGCCACGCCTCGGGCAGGCATTTTCTCGCCGATATTCCCCTGCTTTTCGAAACCGGGTCCGAGCGCTCCTTTGGGCAGATTGTGGTCGTCGCCGTCTCCACGCAGGTCCAGAGGGCCAGACTGGCCACCAGAGGGCTGCAATCAGCCATAGCTGAGGCTATGCTTGCCAGCCAAGCTCCCATCAGGCAAAAGATAGACCAAGCCAGCATCGTGGTATGGAACGATGGCAATGAGTCCTCGCTCCACCGTCAGGCTTCGCTTGCCGCCGAATTGCTTTTCGCAACCTGAGCATGTCAGCTTCAGCCATCACAGACTCTAAAACTGCACCCTTTGCTGCCGCTTTCCCGGCTACGGTTGAGGAGTTAAACGGTTTTTGCCTCTCGATAAACGGCCTGCAAGCGCTCGGCCATTCGGAGTTGTCAGACCTGCTGCAGAAATACCAGCTCCGGGTGCGGCCCGATGGGACCAAGCGCTATCTAATTTTCGACCTTTGCCGGTTCTTGTTGGCGTCTGGGGCGATTATTTCGGCGGAAGGCATGATCGAGGACCTCGGAGATCACTCAATGGTCCGATGGCCCTGCTGGAACTTTGCGCCCGGTCCCGATGACCTTTTTGTTTCGATCAGTTTCGTCCGGGAGTTCCGACTCCAAACAGGCCTGAAAATCACGGGCACCTTGCGCCCCCCCGGGGAACGTGACCGCTACTGCGGGCTCGCGTCCATTTCCATGATCGAGGGAATACCCTCAGAGGAGTGGCAACCGGTTACCCCCTTCGACAAGCTCACTCCCTTGTTTCCGCAAGAGAGAATTCTGCTCGAGGCGGTTAAACAGCCCTCTCTCAGCGCCCGCGCGGTGGATCTGATCGCCCCGCTGGGAAAAGGACAACGCGCACTCATTGTAGCCCCTCCTCGCACCGGAAAAACGATCCTCATGCGCGACATCGCCAAAGCCATTCGCTCTACCTCGCCGTCCGTAAAGTTGATCCTTCTCCTTGTCGATGAACGCCCGGAAGAGGTCACTGATCTGCGTCGCTCGATCGATGCGGACATCTACAGTTCGACTTTCGACGAGTCTCCTGAGCGACACACCCAGCTGGCGGAATTTGTCAGCGAACGAGCCAAACGTCTTGTCGAACTTGGCCACGATGTGGTCATTCTTCTCGACAGCATCACGCGTTTGGCTCGCGGCTACAACAATCTGGAACCCGGTAAAGGGCGCATCATGTCCGGGGGCGTGGATGCCAAGGCCCTTATGAAGCCGAAAAGATTCTTCGGGGCAGCCCGAAATACAGAGGAGGGAGGCAGCTTGACAATCGTTGCCACCGCTCTGGTCGAGACGCAGAGCAGGATGGATGACTTGATCTTCGAGGAATTCAAGGGCACCGGCAACATGGAGGTGCACCTCGATCGGACCATCGCCGACACGCGAGTCTTTCCCGCAATCCATGTCACCAAATCCGCCACCCGGCGCGAAGAGAACCTTTATCATCCGGACGAATTGGCGAGGATCATCGTTTTGCGCAAGCAACTGAACGAGCTGCCTGCCGTCGAGGCCATGGAGGTTCTCCTGCGGAATCTCGAGAAAACAAAGACCAATGCTGAGCTGCTGCTGCGCGGTCTGCGATGAGACATGACCGCCGACATCCACGCGCAAGACCTCGTCGCAGCCGATCTGGGTACGCACATGAATCCGCTCGAGCGGCGGATCGGCTACAAGTTCCGCAACTCCCTGCTCTTGGCGGAAGCGCTCACCCACCCCAGCCTGTCCTTTGAGCGCAAAACATTCCACTTTGATAACCAGCGACTGGAGTTTCTTGGCGATGCGGTTCTGCAACTTGTCGTGACCCATCACCTTTACCGCCTGTTTCCAACCTTCAATGAAGGACAAATGACCAAGCTGCGATCCCGCTTGGTCTCACGAGAGGGCCTGAAGCAACATGCAACTCGTATCGGCCTTGGCGACTATCTCATGCTCGGCCGTGGAGAGGATTCCTCCGCTGGGCGGGAGCGGGCTTCGACACTCGCCGATGCCTTTGAGGCCTTGGTTGGTGCGATCTACCTCGACAGCGATCTTGAAACCGTACGGCGGTTCGTGCTCCGCGTTGCGGGCGACGAGTTGACCGCCCTTCGCAAGGAACCCGCCGAACACAACCCCAAAGGCGAGCTGCAGGAGATTCTCCAGGCCATCTCGCCCCGCAGTGTTATTTACGAGGTTGTCTCGGAAACTGGTCCCGACCACCACAAGGAATTTGTCAGCCGGGCAATGTGGGAAAATAAGGAGATTGGCCGCGGCTGCGGACAAAGCAAAAAGCAAGCGGAGATCAATGCAGCGGCCGAAGCCCTGTTCGGGCGGCGGTGGCAGTCCTGACTCAGGACTGGTATTCCTGCAGCGACTTGACGCCGTAGCCGTCCAACTTGGTCGCTTTGATCGCCCTGGCGCTCATGCGGGCCGCGCGAAGAGTCGTCATGATCGGGATACGACTCGCGACGGCTGCGCTGCGGATCGACACCTCATCTTGCCGGGGCGCTTTACCGTGCGGAGTATTGATAATAAAGTGAATTTCGCCATTTTTGATCAGATCCAGCACATGCGGACGCCCCTCCGAAAGTCGGTAGACCAGTTGTGCCGAGAGTCCAGCCTCCTCCAAAACCGCGCGCGTTCCCTTGGTTGCGTAAATATGAAAGCCCGCGTCGACAAACTCACGGGCGATGGATATCACAGCTTGTTTGTCAGCCTCTTTCACGCTGATGAAAATGTTTCCCCCTGAGGGCAGGGCGGGCTGGGCTGACATCTGGGCCTTGGCGTAGGCAATACCGAGATCGGCATCCATTCCCATGACCTCGCCTGTCGAGCGCATTTCTGGGCCGAGAGTGATGTCGATCCCTGGAAACTTGATAAACGGAAAAACGGCCTCTTTGACGGCATACTGCTTCGGCAAAATCTCTTCGGTGAATCCGAGCTCTTTCAATGTATGTCCAGCCATGACTTTAGCCGCCAACTTGGCGAGCGGAACACCAATGGCCTTGCTCACATAGGGGATGGTCCGCGACGCCCGCGGGTTGACCTCCAAGACGTAAACAGTTTCCTCCTTCACGGCGAACTGGACATTCATCAAGCCACAAACCTTCAATTCCTTAGCCATGGACTTGGCCGCAAGGCGGAGCTCGCCGAGGACATTCTCCGACAGCGAAAAACTGGGGATAACGCAGGCGCTGTCGCCACTGTGCACTCCCGCCTCTTCGATATGCTCCATAATTCCTCCGATGACAACATCGTGTCCGTCGCTCAGGCAATCGACATCGACTTCCGTCGCATCCTCAAGAAAACGGTCCACAAGCACCGGACGATCGGGGCTGGCTTTGACCGCGGTGCGAATGTAGCGGCGCAAATCGTCAGGCGTATAAACAATTTCCATAGCGCGTCCGCCTAGGACGAACGAGGGGCGCACTAACACCGGATAACCCACTTTGTCCGCGACGGCCAGCGCCTCGTCCTCATTGGTTGCCGTGCCGCCTTGGGTGGCACGCAATCCTAGCCGGTCCAGCATAGCCGCAAAATGCTTGCGATCCTCCGCCATCTCGATGCTTTTCGGCGATGTGCCGATGATTGTCACCCCGTTGGCCTCAAGGGACGCAGCCAGGTTCAGCGGAGTCTGGCCGCCAAACTGCACAATGGCCGCATCGCATTTTTCGCGTTCGTAAATATTGAGCACGTCCTCAAGCGTGAGTGGCTCGAAGTAAAGTTTGTCGCTGGTGTCGTAGTCGGTCGAGACCGTCTCCGGATTGGAGTTCACCATGACGGTTTCCCATCCCATTTCACGGAAGGCAAAGGCGGCGTGGACGCAGCAGTAGTCGAACTCGATGCCTTGGCCGATCCGGTTCGGCCCTCCCCCGAGGATCATCACGCGCTTCTTTTTACTGGGCCGCGTTTCGTCTTCCTCCCCGTAGGTGGAGTAGTAATAGGGAGTGTAAGCTTCGAACTCGGCGGCGCAGGTATCGACCAGCCGGTAGGTCGGTTCGATCCCGGCGGATTTGCGGGCCGACCGCACAGCAGATTCGGTGGTCCGGCATAGATGCGCGATCTGGCGATCGGAAAATCCATGGCGTTTCATCCGGCGCCAAGGGATGGCTGCCAGATCGGGGGGGCAGTCTCTTTCCTCTTCCACGATCTTTTCGAGTCCCCGCAAGAACCAGGGATCAATCCCGGTAATTTCGTGGATTTTATCAATGCTCCAACCGGCGAGCAGAGCATGGCGCAAACTGAAGATGCGTTCGGCGGAGGGAACGCGGATTTTTTGCTCCAGCTCCTGCTCGTCCAAAGATCCGTCCGCCCGCATCGGTGGGCCATCTTTCCCGTCCGCGCCAAATCCCGCCCTTCCGGTTTCCAGCGAGCGAAGGGCTTTTTGCATCGCCTCCTTGAAGGTGCGGCCGATGGCCATGGCTTCACCGACACTTTTCATCTGAGTTGTCAGGACGGGGTCGGCTTGGGGAAACTTCTCGAAAGTGAACCTCGGCACTTTGACCACGCAGTAATCGATGGTTGGCTCGAAGCTGGCCGGCGTCTCGCGCGTGATATCATTGCGGAGTTCGTCGAGCGTGTAGCCTACCGCCAACTTGGCGGCGATCTTGGCGATGGGAAATCCCGTGGCCTTCGACGCGAGGGCGGAGGAACGGGAGACGCGGGGGTTCATCTCGATGACAACCATCCGGCCGGTCTTCGGACAGACGGCAAACTGGATGTTGGATCCACCAGTCTCGACTCCGATGGCTCGTATCACAGCGAAAGAAGCGTCGCGCATCGCTTGGTATTCTTTGTCGGTCAAGGTCTGGATGGGCGCCACGGTGATCGAGTCGCCGGTGTGCACCCCCATCGGATCGAAATTCTCGATCGAGCAAATCACCACGCAGTTGTCTGCATGGTCGCGCATCACTTCGATTTCGAACTCCTTCCAGCCGAGCAGAGATTCTTCGATGAGCACTTCTTTGACCGGTGAGAGGTCGAGTCCGCGACCGACAATTTCTTCAAACTCTTCGCGGTTATAGGCAATTCCCCCTCCGCTTCCGCCAAGGGTGTAGGCTGGGCGAATGATGATCGGATAGCGACCGATCTCGGCTGCGACCTTCCTTGCGTCCTCAATAGTGTGGGCAACGCCTGATTGCGCAACATCAAGGCCGATGGCCAACATGGTTTGCTTGAAAATCAGGCGATCTTCACCTCGCTCGATGGCGTCAGCCTTCGCCCCGATCAGCTTGGTGCCGAGACGCTCAAGCGCCCCGCTGCGATGGAGTTCCATGGCGGCATTGAGAGCTGTCTGGCCTCCCAGAGTCGGCAAGACGGCGTCGGGCTTCTCCTTCGCAATGATCTTCTCGATGACGTCGGCCGTGATCGGTTCGATATAGGTCCGGTCGGCGAACTCCGGATCCGTCATGATGGTTGCGGGGTTGGAGTTGACGAGAATCACCCGATACCCCTCCTCCCGCAGAGCCTTGCAGGCTTGCACCCCTGAATAGTCGAACTCGCAGCCCTGACCAATGATGATCGGTCCTGACCCGATGATGAGGATGGTATGAAGCGAGGTGTCTTTCGGCATGGCTTGGGTAGCCATTCTTTTTAATCTGCCTGCGCTCTGGGTGCAATCCACCGCTTCGGGAAAACGTCAATCCGGTCTTGCCCGAAGCCGCCCCAAGGCGCGATCATAGCCCTGTGGTTGAAATTGAGATATATGCCAAAGGCCTCCGCGCCCCGGATAAACTGCTGGGCCTGAACCTCGAGTTCGGCGCCATAGCGGGGCTGCACTACAAGTTGGACACCCTGCACGATATCATGTTCATTGGCTCTGAGAATTTGACCATTTCGTTGCAGGAAATAGCCAGTATTTTTGCCAAACTTGGCCTCAAGTCCTGCTTTGTGGGTCAGACCCACTCGGTCGCCCACACGCTAACCGCGACCCAGCTCATTCAACCTTAAGGCGACCTGCCCGATGTCTTTACCGCACGCGGTTGGCAGCACAATCTTTTCGTTCGCCAGATATCTGGGTGACCTTGCTTTGCTTGCGGCCGAAACGCTTCGTGGCATTGTTAAAGGGCAAATCCGCTTCCGTTTGGTCATCCAGCAGATCTACGAGATCGGCTACCGCTCCCAACTAGTTGTCCTCATCACCGGAGGATTCACCGGGGCGGTCTTTGCCACCCAGACATTTTTTCAGTTTCATCGCCTGGAAATGGATACCGCGGTAGGCCCCGTTGTCAGCGTGTCCATGTTCCGCGAGTTGGGCCCCGTGCTCTGCGGCCTGATGGTCGCCGGGCGCGTCGGCGCAGCCATGTCGGCCGAGCTGGGCACGATGAAAGTCACCGAACAAATCGACGCACTCCGGGCGCTCGCTGTCCATCCCGTTGACTATCTTGTCCTGCCGAGGTTCCTGGCCATGCTCGTTTCCATGCCTTTGCTTGTCGCTGAATGCATCGCTGTCGGCATCGTCGCCGCCTACTTTGTCACCACGCAAATCTTGGGCGTATCGGAGGTCTACTACCTCAGCAACATGCTCCATTTCACCGGAGGCAGGGATGTCGCCATGGGCCTGATCAAGGGAGTGGTCTTCGGGGTATTGATTGTTTTCATCAGCTGTCATCAAGGTCTCAATGCCCGCGAAGGAGCGGTCGGCGTTGGGCGCGCCACGACCGAAGCGGTGGTCATCGGTTCGCTTTTCATCCTGATCGTCAATTTCTTCCTCACCATGACCCTGAACATCTTCTTCCCCGCTGGAAAGTGAGCCAATATTTCCACCGCAAAGAAAGCATTGTCGTCGAAAATCTGGTCCAGACGATCGGCGGCCAGGAGATTTTGCGCGGATTTAGCCTGAAGGTTTACGAGGGCGAAACACTGGTTCTTCTCGGCCGCAGCGGCGGGGGCAAGAGCGTCTTCCTGCGCCATCTTATCGGCCTGATGCAGCCAGTGAGCGGGTCCATCGTGGTCGGAGGACGGGATATCATTGCCCTCAAGGAGCGTGAAATGGCGCCGGTGCGACGCTCGATGGGCATGCTCTTTCAGAACGGCGCGCTGTTTGATTCGATGAGCGTCGCGGACAATGTCGCCTTCCCTCTTCGTGAACGGGGAGAGACGGATGAGGCGGTAGTTAAAACAAAAGTGGAAGGCGCGCTGCAGATGGTTGATCTCGACGGACAGCAGAAGAAGATGCCGGTCAATCTGAGCGGTGGCATGCGTAAACGTGTTGCCTTGGCCCGCGCTTTGGTGAACGAACCTCGCTGCATGCTGTATGATGAGCCCACTGCCGGGCTTGATCCCATTGTGGCGGATAGCATCGACCTTCTCATCCGTCGCTTGCAACGCAAGCTCGGCGTCACCTCGATTGTGGTGACCCACGACATGAAAAGTGCTTTCACCATCGCCGACCATGTAGCTCTTCTCCATGAGGGCCGATGCTACTTTTATGGAACCTGCGAGCAATTGCGCGACTCGACGGATCCCGTGATTCGTGATTTTGTACAAGGGCGCTCACACGACGAGCCCTGAAATATGTTCAATCGCGACCCACGCATCGAAACCAAAGTTGGCTTTTTCGTTCTTTTCGGCCTCGCTGTCGTTGCCACGACTGTCGTCTATTTCGGACGTCTCGGACAAGGATTGCAGACGTTCTACGATTTGGAGGTGGACTTTCCCAACGCCAGCGGACTGCTGGCCGGGGCGGATGTGTTGCTCGGAGGAGCGCGCGTCGGCTACGTAGCCAAACCCCCGCGAATCTTGCCTGCCATGCAGGGGGTCGCCGTGAAGCTCAAAATCCTCGAGGAGGTCGGTCTTCCCTCCGAGTCACGCTTCATCATCGGTAGTTCCGGCCTGCTGGGGAACCGTTTTGTCGATATCTTGATCGACCCCGGGACTAATTTGTCCGACCGCATAAAGCCCGGATCGACGGTTCAGGGGCATCGTGAAACCGGCATCGAGGATCTGACGCGCGATAGCAGTAAAGTGATGGCCGACGTGCGCAAGGCCGTGGGCACTTTGAATACCGCACTCGAAAGGTTGGATTCCACCGCGCTCAGCCAAAAGTCGCTGGAGGATCTCCGGGATACCATCGCCAATCTCAAGGCAGGCAGCGCTGGTTTTACTGAGATCGGCAAGGCAGCCACTGACCTCGAGTCGGCTGCAGCGGATGCCAAAAAACTTATGTCTGCGGCCCGAAGTGGCAGCGGCCCCCTCCCCATGCTGCTGAACGACAAACAGGCCGCAGGCGATCTACGGGCGATACTCTACAATGTCCGCGAGCACGGCATTCTTTGGTACAAGAACTCTTACCGGAATAGTTCGGGCGCGCCTGCCTCCCGCTAAATCAAGGCGGCGCCTCAAGCCGCGTGCGTGGCAGTTCCCGCACCTCGTCATTCACATAGTGCACGATGCGCATTTCGGGAGTTGCCCTGAGGACGGCTGAGAAGCGGAATAAATCTTCGAACAGGGGAAACTTGCGATCGCCGGCCGCCTCCCCAGCGACCTCGGTCAAATAAAGGTCGCGGCAATACGGAAGGCATGACCGGTAAATTTCCGAACCACCGACCACGAAAACATCTCCCGAATGCGTTGCGCTACTCAATCCGCTGAGATCGCGGATGACTTCGACCCCCGGGATAAGGAGATTTTCCTTCCGGCTCAGTACCACCGTTTTGCGCCCAGGCAAAGGTCGCCCTATAGACTCATAGGTCACCCGGCCCATGAGCAACGTTCCTCCCATGGTGAGTTCTTTAAACCACATCAGGTCTTCGGGAAGATGCCATGGGATCTTTCCTTGGGCGCCGATCACGCGATTCGCGGCCATGGCTGCGACGGCGATCATATGGCAACCGGAGCCTTGATGGCGGGGTGAGGATCATAACCCTCGAGGATGAAGTCCTCGAAGACAAAATCCTCCACCTGGCGACGATTTGGATTTAGAAGCATCCGCGGCAGGGGACGGGGCTCTCGCGAAAGCTGCTCACGCGCCTGCTCGAGATGGTTGGTGTAGAGGTGCAGGTCACCGAAGGTGTGCACAAAGTCCCCCGGACGCAAGTCACAGACCTGCGCCATCATCATCGTCAGCAAAGCGTACGAAGCGATATTGAAGGGAACGCCAAGGAATAGATCGGCGCTGCGTTGATAAAGCTGGCAACTCAACTCGGAATCCGACACGTAAAATTGGAAAAGGGCATGGCATGCTGGAAGAGCCATCACCGGCAAGTCCGCAGGGTTCCACGCTGAAACGAGAATACGCCTGCTGTCAGGCTGCTCACGCAGAAGCCTCACGCATTCGGAAATCTGGTCGATAGTTTGGCCGTTGGCCCCTTGCCAACTCCGCCACTGCGCACCATAAATTCGGCCGAGGTCGCCCTGCTCGTTGGCCCACTCGTCCCAGATTGTGACCCCATGATCCTTCAGGTATTTGGTGTTTGTGTCGCCCCGCAGAAACCAGAGGAGCTCGTGTATGATCGAGCGAAGATGAACTTTCTTTGTGGTGACTAGCGGAAACGCGTTCCGCAGGTCGAAACGTGCCTGCGCGCCGAAGACGCCGATGGTTCCAGTGCCCGTGCGGTCCGCCCGTGGCTTTCCCTCTTCAAGAACTAACTTCAGTAACCGGTGGTATTCTTGCACGGGCAGGGAGATAATCGAAGAATCGGATTTTGGCCATCACGGAAAATAGCTGGTGTTTACTCCCGCCTGCAGGGGGAGCTACAATTGGCCCGTGGAAATCCTCGTTCTCGGTAGCGGCAGCAGCGGAAATACAGCGCTCCTCCGAGGGGGCGGGACGACGATCCTTATTGATGCGGGCCTTGGCGCCCGGAAAACCCTCGCCCGCTTGGACGATGCAGGCATTGCCCCCGAGGACATCGCTGCCGTGCTGCTGACCCATGAGCATGGTGACCACGCGGGCGGCCTTCCTGTCCTCCTGCGATCCCTGCGCTGCCCCGTTTATGCAACGCGGCTCACAGCCGATGAGGTCCGGCAACGGGATCCCCGCAATGAGGCCGCCAGCTGGCGTATTTTTTCGACGGGAACAACCTTCGAGGTAAACACCCTGCGAATCGCCGCATTCTCGGTACCCCACGATGCAGCCGACCCCGTGGGCTTTACTATCCGTTGGGGAGACTTCGCGCTCGCTATCCTTACCGATCTCGGCCATGTAAACCACTCTGTCGTCCACCATGTGAGCGGTGTGAACTGTCTCTTTGTCGAGGCCAACCACGACGAGGAAATGCTGCAAAACGACACCAAGCGACCGTTCTCGATCAAGCAGCGCATCCTTTCCCCCCACGGGCACCTCTCCAACCGCGGCGCCGCCGATCTCGCCGGGCGGGCTGCCTCCTCAGCCCTGCGTCACGTGATACTCGGTCACCTCAGCCGAGACTGCAACGAACCCTCGCTGGCGATCGCTGCAGTCCAGGCGGCCTTGGCAGGCCGGGACGTGTCCGTGGTGGCCGCTTCCCAAGACGAGCCTCTGCTGGTGCGGGCCTTGGCGGATTGACGGTTCTCAGCCCCGCTTCAGCAGGTCGCGAATTTCGGTGAGTAATTTTTCCTCGGCACTCGGGGTGGCTGGTGGCGGATTGTCCGCCTCTTTTTTCTTGAGTGTATTGATGGCCTTGACCAGCAGAAAGATGGCCCAAGCGATGATGAGAAACTGGATGACGACGGTGGCAAAATTGCCATAGTTAAGCGTCACTGCACCAGCCGCCTTGGCCGCTGCCAAGGTCGGATATTGCCCCCCGTCCAAGCTCAGATAGTACTGGCTGAAATCGACCTTGCCCAAAAGCCGCCCGATCACCGGCATGATGAGGTCGTCGACTACCGAGCTGACGATTTTCCCGAAGGCGGCACCGATGACGACGCCGACGGCGAGGTCTATGGCATTGCCCCTGGCGATAAATGTTTTGAATTCTTTCAACATAACGGTTTCTTATCGCAATGTGAGATGCCTACTGGCCAGACAAAGTTTCAGATCCCGATGCGCCCGCACCGCCCTGAACCTAGGTGCGGTCGCCCTGCTTGCGCTCGGCAGCCTGTCCGCTGCGGACCCGGTTGGTCCCCTACGCGTCGGCATGGACCTTTCCTACCCCCCTTTCGAAAGTATCGGTCCCGACGGCCAGCCTACGGGTATCAGCGTCGAGTTGGCCCGCGGACTTGCTGCAGAATTGGGGCGGACATTGAAAGTCGAAAACATCCCCTTCACCGGTTTGATACCCTCTCTAAAGTCCCGCAAGATCGACTTGATCATCTCCTCAATGACTGGGACCCCGGAGCGGGCCAAAGCGGTCGCGTTTTCGGATCCCTATCTTACCACAGGGCTCGCCGCCTTGGTGCCTCGGGCTGGTTCTGCTTCGGATTTGGCGTCCCTCGATCAAGCCGGCAATACCATCGTTGTCCGCCAAGGCACCACAGGGGAGATGTTTTCCCGGCAGAGCATCAAGAGGGCCCGCATCCTGACACTGGAAAAAGAAAATGCCTGCGTTCTAGAGGTTGTCCAAGGCAAGGCTGATGCTTTCATCTATGACCAGATGTCTGTCTTCCAAAACGCCCGCCGCAACCCCGAGACGACGCGGGCCCTCCTCGCCCCATTGCAGACCGAATCGTGGGCAGTGGCGCTACGTTTGGACGAAAACGAGCTTCGTTCCTCGGTTAACACCTTCCTGCAAGAGTTCCGTTCCGAAGGCGGGTTCGACCGCTTGGCCGACAAATATCTCGCGGAGGAGAAGGCCGCCTTCGCCGCCCAAGGGATCCCTTTCTTTTTCTAAAAGCAAGACGATGGCATGGGACGCATGCCATCTTCGGGCTACGGTCTTGTCAGAATCGAGGCGCCGCGCTCGGACAAGGTGACTCGGAGTTTTCCATCCTCTCCGCTCGAGAGATCGGCTCCAGAAAGACGATCCCGCCAAGCCCCCTTGGTCTCGAGGATCACACCCTGTTCGCTGTCCGAGTTGTTCAACACGACGAGAACCTCGTCATCGCCGAGCTTGCGCCGGAATCCGTAAATCTTTCGCTCATCATCAGCTGCTATGGTCTCGAAGGTTCCTGTGCGCAGCGAAGGCAATTCGTTACGCAATCTGATCAAGCGGCGGTAGTGGTCAAAAAGGTCTCGGTTCACCGAAACGGGGTCGCCCGACGGCTTGGTCGATCCGTCTGGCAGTGTCGATTCATCCTCGTAAATCATGTCCGCCCAGACCATCGGCTTGCGGCAGTCAGGGTCGTTAGCCCCCCACATACCGACTTCGTCTCCGTAGTAAATCATCGGCGCGCCGACATAGGTCATCTGCAGGACGGCGAAGAGCTTTTGTGACTTCAACTCGTCCTCAGTCGGTTTTCTCGTGTCGTAGTTGCCGCTCTTTGCCTTGGAAAACTCGAAGTATCCCGACCAGTCGTCTGTCTTTGCCCGGTCGCGGTTCACAATGTGCGAGCCGATACGGTCTGTGTCGTGGCTTCCGAACAGGTTCTGCTGAACCTCGGACACCCCGGGAGGGAACGCCTCGCGCAATTTCCGCAGTCTCAGGTCAAATTCACTTGTTTTGATCTGCGACTTCTCCTCGGAGAAATATTTCGAGCAGGCGAAGGCAAAATTATAATTCATTACGGCATCAAATTCATCGCCCTCTAAATACGGGCGAATCTTCGGGATCGGGTCGATGAGCTCAGCGGTGAGATAGGCCTCGGAATTAATGAGCTTGACCATTTTGCGCCACTTTTTCCAGAAGGGGTGTGCGACGCAAAACGCGACATCAAGGCGCCAACCGTCGATCCCGTCCGAGGCTTTGCCGTCACCATCCGGATCCATCCACCGGCGCGTAGCCGCAAAAATATATTCGCTCGGCCCAGCCACAATACCTTGTTCATCCTCCCGAAACTCCGGAAGTGTCGCGTGGCCGAACCACCCGCTGTAGTCAAAATCCACTCCGGTCTGTTCATCACGCCAAGACTTGACTGCGAACCAGTCTGCGTAGGGCGAGGCGGCTTGCTTTTCTATCACGTCGCGGAAGGGCCAACTCCGCCACCCCATGTGGTTGAAGACTCCGTCAAAGATCACGCGGATACCCATCGCGTGGGCCTCTTTAATCATGCGAACAGCCAACCTGTCGGCAGAGGTCCAGACCCATGTCTTCGGGTCGCCCGGATTCTCCCGTGCCATCATCCTTCGGTCGCC
>Ga0209190_1000097_pt1 | contig 57352 bp, 40 predicted proteins | sample M_140205_XF_Meta_FD_187315 | JGI IMG/M metagenome (GOLD analysis project Ga0209190, IMG submission 187315) | Freshwater microbial communities from Lake Montjoie, Canada to study carbon cycling - M_140205_XF_MetaG (SPAdes) (version 2) | ecosystem: Environmental > Aquatic > Freshwater > Lake... | reverse complement strand
CACCTTCTTGTTGTTTTAAAATGGAAACAATCTGGGTCTCCGTAAATCGTGTCTTTTTCATATTTGCAGTTTAAATTTAAGCTTTTTGCTCTAATTTTAAACTGTCCGATTTTTAGGGGTACTTACACACTTACTCCTATAATTTCTTGAATATTATCCAATGCGTATATATTAGTTTTATTAATATGTGTAGAGCTGTAGTCCCAGGCAACCATATACCATTTGCTTCCTGACTGCTTTATCACATATGGACAGATGTCCCTTGTTTTTTTTTTGTATAGGATTTCAATACATTCTTTTTCAAAGATAGCTTCTAATAGACGGGGTATCCACTGAGTACTTTTTAAGGCCATTCTGTTGTCAACTTGAACGATATCTTTAGGAAGCACTCCTAAATTCGAATCTCCAGTTAAACTTTCAGCCATTACTTTTTTTACAACATCACTAAATTTACCTTGAAGAGGTGTTCCATTAAATACATTAAATAAACTATTGGCAAGCAATAGCAAATTTTTGTCAGCATCACTTACAGAATTTTTGTAAAGACGAAATCCTTTTTCTGAATAGCTATAGCCGGTATTTCGGTTGAATTTTAATTCTACACAGGTATTATTTTTTTTATTAAACGTAATTAGCTCGTCTTTTAAATCTGCAATGTCATTATCAATACATTCGATAGTGACTGTTTCTTTAAGTTTTGCATTTACTTTTTTATGGAGTTCTATTCTCGACTGAATATGTCCTAATCTAAATATAAGTTCATCAATTAGTTCTAAACGTTCATTAAATAGTTTAGCTTTAGGTCTAATATTTCTTTTGGTTGCCATTTTTTGCTTGTGTTAAAATTGTAATCTCATTTATTACCTTAGTGCAAATTTACTCAGTTATTTATTACTTTACCTTATCCATTTTCAATGCAAATCCTTAAAAGTATGATTTTCAATTAGATGCCGATAAGCTTAAAATCTGCTCCAAGTATGCAGGTGTAATAATTTTTTATATTGATAAGACAGGAAATCACGATTTCGTTGGTGCCGAGCAAGAATTTGGAAGAGCTTTATAGGTTTGAAGTGGATATATTGGCTGAAGGATATGGACGGGATGCAAAAGAAATAAATTGATGAACACTCTTTAGGGCTTCTACCGGTGCAGTGAACGGCAGTTGTGCGCGGCGCCATAATTTAATCACTCACTTTCAGTTGGGCGTTGTTAAGGATTACATTTACTACGTTCGGGCTATCAGGGCTTTTTAACTATTTTGAATTGTTTCCAAAGTATTTAAAATGAAATTCAAAATAATAATAGTCACTGATAAAATTTTCTCTTTCTGCCTTGGTTATTGTAAGTGATATATTAAATCGTAGTCTTTTGATATTTTTGTCGAACAATTCTTTCATTATTTTATAGAAGGAATTGTGAAAGTTGCTATATCCTTCTATTAACCACATAGCTCTGTATTTTTCTTTTGATATTATCGATTTATACCCAATACTAACTGGCGATGTTTTTGGATGGCCATTTATGCCAAATATATTTAGCAGTTCTTTTAAATCCTTTTCCATAGCTTTTTCTATGAAGGGAGTTATATCTTCTAATTTTGAATTTTTAAAATTTTCTTGTTTATTTAAGTATTCTATGAGTTTTTTTTCTACTTTCAATTTCATGATTTTGCATTTTGGTTCTCTAAATTTATCTTAAAAATCCAATTGTATTTCTTTCAATCTTCTTCTCTTCCAAAAACTCCTGTTTTTCTAATTGCATAAGATAATTTTCATTAATCTTCTTTTTTTCATTAAGCAATGAATCTACAGCATTTTTTTACTAATATTTTCTATTTGAACACCTGTTATATTAATAGATGAAGAAACAGTTTTTAAAATACTATTTTTAATGTTAGTAAATTTTGATTTTCATATTTGCGTTGAGATTAAAAAATAGATAATTCTATTTCTTATGGCGATGCTTCATTATACGTTTCTGTAAATTAAAGCACCTCCCTTTTAATATTAAGATTTAGCAAAAATATTGGCATTTTTAAAATAGCATCAATATCTAATTTGGTTAAGTTGAAGACCATGGCTCCTAAAAAGATTACATACGAAAGGACTATAACTTCTATTAAATTTTTGAAATAAAGGTCTAATAGAGACGTCAACATGCCTGGTATTTTTTTAAGATAGGCCATAGTTGTATTTTTTAAGATTAAAAAATAATGATCTACTAGTTAGTTGTATTTTGGTTTTTTCTTTATTGGGTTTTTAATAAGTTCAGGATAATCAGCCTTTTTTATACTGTCCATCATTTCTGCAATATATTTATGGGTGGATATATTAAATTCAGCACTATCCTGTGCCGTAGGTATATGGTCATACTCTTTTTTTGTGCCATATAAATTGCCAAACTCATCATAATAAGGTATGGAACTTAGGGTAAAAGTATCACTAATCTGAGCCTCGCTTTTTAGCGCTCCAGTTAGCATTATAACCAAAAGAAAGACTGATTTAATAATTGTTATCGTTGATATATTCTCCATTTTCAATAGTTTTATTTAATTAATCGAGTTTCGTGTTATTTTTATTAACTTTTGTAAAAATATGCTATGTTCTTGCAGCCAATTTACAATGCAATTTTTATTTAATAATATTTTGTTAAACCACTAACTGTATATCATGCCAGTAAATAAAAATGCTCTTTCTCGATACATAATAATTGACAAATGTATTCGTGATAAGGTAAATGGATATCCTTCAAGAAAACTCCTACAAGAAAAAATATCTCAAAAAATTGATGCATACATCAGTGATTCTTCTGTTGATAAGGATATAAAAGCTTTGAAGGATAATCATAATGCCCCTATTTTATTTGATAAAAACAAAAATGGGTATTATTATGCTGATAAAAATTATTCTTTTAGAAATACTATAAGTGATGAGGAGCTGTGGATTATGGATTTTGCCTCTGCAGCCATGAAGGTGATGGGCGATGATACAATGAATAAAAAATTTAAAGGAATTTCAATGAAAATGTCTTCCGGGACCAATGAGGATGATGGTAATGAGGATTTAAATTTTAACTATATAGCTGTTGAAGGTTCGTCCACAAAAAGAGGGTATCATTGGCTTTTCGACCTGTATATGAATATTATGAGGAATGAAACTATTGTAATAGCCTATGCGCCTTTTGGCAGGGAGCGAAAATCGCATATAGTAAGTCCTTATCTTCTCAAACAAAATAAAAATCGCTGGTATTTAATTGGTCATAGCCACTCAATATCTTCCACCATTGTATTAGCTCTAGATAGAATTGAAAAAATTGAAAAGTCAAGAGAAAAATACTTTTACGATAAAAATTTCGATAGAGACGATTACTTAAAATTTAGCTTCGGTGTATATCACAGTAATCAATTTCCGCCAGAAAAGGTAAGGCTGTTATTCAGCAATAGGCTAGGGCCCTATATTGAATCTGAACCTATTCACAAAACGCAGACCATTATCAGTAATAATAGCGATGGCCTGCTGATTGAAATTGAAATTTATTGCAAGGGTAATGTAGATTTCGTTGGCAAGGTGCTTAGCTATGGGGAAGATATAATGGTTATTACCCCAGAATATCTTAAGGAAGAAATTCTCAATCGAGCGAACTGGATGATTGAGAGGTATGTATAATATTTCGTTTTTACACTCTACCTCAAAAACCCCATCACCCTCTCTCTAGTACCCTTTTTTTCTCCAAGAAGTTCTTTATCAATTAGTTCTATCAAATATTTTTCATCTATTCTTTGCTTTTTACTTAAAAGGCTATCTACTAATAATTTCTTTCTGATATTTTCAATTTGACCACCACTCAATGAAAATTGCTGACAAATATTTTTGATTATACCGGTTTTAATTTCTGGGAATTTTGTTTTCCATATTTTAACCATTATCTCTTCTGTAGGCTTCTCTAATTTTAGTTTATACAAAAACCTACGGTCAAAAGCCTTGTCGAAATTTTCTACCAGGTTTGTTGTAGCCACAAAAATACCTTCAAAATTCTCTAGTTCCTCTAGTATTATATTTTGCATAGAATTCTCCATCTGGTCGCCTCTGTCATTTATTTCATGTCTTTTCCCAATAATGGCATCGGCTTCGTTAAATAATAGGATAGGGGTGCATTTTTCATTTTTCATTGCACTTTTGTATTCTTCAAATACTTTTTTTATATTTTTCTCTGTTTCGCCTACCCACTTGCTCCTGATTCTATTAGCTTCTACCATCATTATATTTCTGCCACTGTTGCGGGCTAATTGTAATACTGTTTCTGTTTTACCTGTACCTGGTAAGCCATATAAAAGCACTGTTATGCCTGCTTTCATACCCTTATTTTGCATTCTGCCCTGTAATTCTTTGAATTTTTCTATATCTAACATTTCCTCAAGCTTGTTTACCATCTTTTGAACTGATTTGTCAAATAGTAATTTTGTATCAATTACTGATTCGTATTCTTTTTTTACTAAGATAGAGCCTGATGTATTTCGCTTCGATTTATACTCCTTATCAAAAGATCTTACCGCATTTTCTGTCAATCTAAATTTACACTGGTCTATAAAATTAAAACCACTATCATTTTTTATTTCTTCAATAAGTCCTGTATTAATGAGTACGTGTTCTTTTGCTTGTAAATCATTCCTTAATCTATATCTTAATTCTTTTGGTGGTAAAATTTGCTTAATTATATCATCTACATCAAACTCTTCATTACCATTATAATGCTCACTAGCTAAATTTAAAAACATAATTTTTTCAAAAGGCTCAAGTGCTTTTTCTTTTATAAACTGAGATATTTCCAAATCATTATGGTTATCTATGAGCCCGATAGACCATTCAGTAAGTTCTTCGTAGGTTATTTTCCTTTCTTTTCTTTTAATCATTTTTTGTTGAAAGCTGCTTAACAAATCATAAGAGTTTTCAAGCTTTATAATCTCGCAAGCAATCATTTTGTCGCCAAGGACTGAGCGTATTATTCTAGGATGGATAGTATATTCTGTTAGGGGATTCATATAAGGGTCCTTTTCAGGACTTAGCCAGTCCATACTGATAAACTTCTTCAAAAGTTGATTAACATAGGGTGCATCTGAGTTTTTTAGCATTAGGTGCTCAATTACATTTTCTATTGAGCTTTTCCCTTCAAATATTCTTTTATAAATCAAGATGCATAATATTACTGCCTGTTCTTCCTCACAGGTAAAGAAATTCTTTATGGCATCAAGTGAACTTCGCTCTTTTTCGAGATCTTCTAATACTAAGCCAGAATTGCCAGAAACATCAAATATTCGCTCTACATGGTATAATACACTAGTTGTATTTGGATTGATTTTGAACATATGAAGATTTTTTAATAAGCCACAAACTTATATGTTTCCATTGCCGCCTTTTTACAATCTGAAATGATATTTAATTATAGCTTGTTAAAAATTATACTATTATGATTAATCATTGTAAAAAGAGTACAACCTAGCCTGTTATGTTTGCAATATGAATTTCAACCCCCTCTCTTAATAACACCTTTCCCCTTCATTATTTTTTAAGTATGGTTACACATTGAGTTTAACCAGGTAATAGTTCTTTGACTTAGGGCACCGAATAGATATTGGACTATCTATTTGATTTATAATTATCTATAATAAATATTTATTAATTTTTAAAACTTATTAACATGGCAAATGAAACTAAACAGAAGAAGTATGAAATTGTTGTAAATTTTGATGTGAATGAAGATGTTGTGAAAGATTCGTTTAATAAAAGAAGACCTTTTTTAATGAAGTATTGGTTGGAGGAAGTGGAGTATAAGAATGAAAAGAAATCAAGGTTTAAGTTTCTTCCTGATTATTCAACTCTAAGATTGAGGTATGAGGAAGTGTTAAATAGTAATGATATAAGTAATAGTTATGTAAGATTTGATGACCATCACGCTTATGTGATGTTGATTGATAATAACCTCAGGTAATAGTGGTTCTTGGTGGCAAGTTTGTTTTTTAAACTTAACTTAGATAATTCTACAGTTTTAAAAATTATTCACTCACTTTAAATTACTTTATATATGAATACGCTTTCAAAATCCGATTTTAAGGTTGCATCAGGTTGCATTACTAAATTGTATTATCGTAAAAATAAGTATCCATCTGCTACTGAGGGTAATGAGTTTATGGAACTTTTGGCTGAGGGTGGTTACATGGTTGGTAAATTAGCTCAACTTCTCTATCCCGGTGAGATGATTGATATCAAGAATGCTGTTGCAGATACGGCTGCCCATCTTTCAAAACAAAATGTTTGTCTTCATGAAGCAACTATTTTAAGTAATGGAAAAATTATTAGGATTGATATTCTTAATAAAAAAGGCAATACCCTTGAACTCATTGAAGTAAAGTCTAAGTCGTGGAATAGTGAAAAGCACAAATTTGAGGATAAAAAAACACTTAATGAGTTTTCGGAATATCTTGATGACCTCGCTTTTCAATATCATGTTTTGAAAGAAGCTTATCCTAATGCCGATATAAAGCCTTATTTCCTCCTTCCTGATAAAAGTAAAAGGACTAATATCGAAGGGTTAAATGGTATGTTTAGAATCAAATCTCTTGAGCCCACTCCAGGAGGTTTCCGTGGATTTGATGTAGATTATATTGGTAAAGTGGAAGATTTAAGAAGCGATAATATCATGACTCTTGTAGATGCCTTGGCTCCTGTATTAAATTTGCAAGATAATATTGAGAAGAAAGCTGCAATTTTTCTTGATAGCATTCATCCTGAAATTAATAAAAAACAGGAAGTTATTTCAATAGGTTGCAAAGGATGTGAGTATAGGGTGCAAAATACAGCTGATAAACTTGGTTTTTTTGAATGCTGGGGTGATAATGGTGATGCAGAACATCATATTCTTAAGCTCACCCAATTGGGTAATATCGATAAAATATTAAAAGGTGAAATTCAAAGACGTATACCTGAAGGTTTAAGAAGTTATAAGGAACTTGATCCAGAGGATTTTAGGGGAAAATATAATGATCGTCCCTATTATCAAGTAGTTGCTGACAAAGAGGTAATATTGCCTGAATTATTTAATGAAATTGATTTTAAGTATCCCATTGCTTTTATCGATTTCGAGGTATCAAAAATGGCTTTGCCTTATCATAAAGGAATGCGACCTTATGAAAATGTAGCCTTTCAGTGGTCTTGTCACACATTGGATGCAAATGGCAATCTTACCCATTCTGATTGGATTAATACAGAGGAGAGCTTCCCTAATTTTTTATTTGCTGAGTCTCTTATGAATAAAATTAAGAATGTAGGGACTGTACTCATTTGGTCGAAATATGAAAATACTATTCTTAAGGATATATATGATCAAATGGATGTTTACAATTACATTAATCCTGAACTAAAATCTTGGTTGGGGGAGTTTGTAAAATTTGATGATAATGATTCTCATGGCTTCGTTGACCAGGCAGATATTGCAAGCAAATATTATCATCATCCTGTAGCTCGAGGAAAGTATGGTATTAAATTTATATTGCCTGCGGTTTTACAGGAGAATAAAAGTGAAAAAATTAAAGAATGGCTTGAGCAATTACATCTTTATACTTTGTCTGATTCGGGGATTCCCGTTAACCCTTACAATTTATTGCCAACAATAGAAGTGGGGGAGAAAACGACAGTAAAGGATGGTACCGGGGCAATCAGAGCCTACCAGGATATGATGTACGGCTTGCATAGAGATGATGCAGGCATTAAGGCCAAATGGAAAGATGCTTTAAGGCAATACTGCAGATTAGATACAATGGCTATGGTAGTGATTTGGGAACATTGGAGGAGTAAGCGAAATGATTAAAATTGGGCTTTGCTTTTATAAAATCATTTTAGGTATAGTCGTTGGATATTGTATTCAGCGACTATATTATGTGCTGACAATCGCTTGTATTCTCCTTGGGTTATTTCTTTATACATTTCTTCCGGCAATTTATTAATGGTTTCCCCTATAATTTTCGAAAAACAATTATTCGATTCATCTATCATTTTTTGGGTCACTCCTTTTAGGTTATAGAGTTCAGCTTCCATCACTTCTGATATAAACATACCTGTATAAAACCCTTTTAAGTTATTTTTTTCTACGTATTTATCGGCATGACACCAAATTAGCACATTATTTTTCTTTTCTTTAAGAAGGGGAGCATGAGAATAATCAATTAAGAAGGTGTCTTCACTATGGCCCACTGAAAATAATCCAAAGGGGCTTCCATGTCCCATTATCATTATTCTGTCATGTTGCAAGATCTTATTTTTAATCTCTTTTCTGTCATTTAATCTTTCACTTAATACAAATTTGTTTGTAACTCCATGATAAATGGGGTTAAGAAACATTGTTGAGTCATCTTGGGGATGAATAATAAGTGTTTTATCCATGTTGGGGCTGTGTAGTATAAAAATAGTTTTTATTTATTTAGTTATCATTGATAAAAACCCTTTAACAGTATTTTATAATATCACTGGTCTGATTGTAAATTGGTTGCATTACTATTGACTTACCTTGTACTATAAAATATATACCATGAAAAAAATCCTTTATACTCTTTTAGTTTGTTTTTCATTATTTTTTTCTAATAAACTTGCACTAGGGGCTAATTCTCAACCTAGTGAAGATGAGTTTGGTATAACTCTTCATTTTTTAACTGAACCTATTGATACTGTTGAAATTGAAAAGTATTTACTTGGTGAATACAAGGTAGTAAAATTGAATAATGGTTATATAGGCCTATCGGGTAATATCATTAAGTCAACTCAAGAGCCTAAAAACATGTTGGTTAATATTGCAGCAAATGCTATCAAATTTAAATCTATTAAAACTGTTACTTATAATAATTTTAATGATAGGGAAGAAAGCATTGAGCCTGATGGTAGAATATTAAATTATTTATGTGATGACGGCACTGTCGATTTGAAAATGATTGCCATTAGGGAATTTCAGGGAAGTTCAAGACTTGTTATTATTGTTTTTAATTTGTATGACCAAACATATACAGATTATGAGTTATGGCCGATTAAAAAATAGAGGTTATTTATTTCTATTTTATCGGTTCAAAATGAGTAAGATTATTAACTATTTCTATATTTTTTCTGCAAATTATTGACTGATTTAAATTATTTTAATTATATCTTTATAGGTATATAAAATATAATTAAATGAACAAAACTAGTATTAACCCGATTTATTATTTAGTTATCCTTATTTTTTTATCTCTTTTTTCTTTTTCGTCACATGCTCAGTATTATGTTTCTATAATGCCTGCATTTTATACCAGTGCCGGTAGTACTGGTGATCGTTTTACCTGTGATGTTGAATTTGGTAAACAATGGGAGGTATTCAGCTTGGGATTGGATGTTGGTAAAATAAATATGACAAAGCAAGTTGGTACAGATACTACATGGTATACCGAAGTTCGATCAAATTTAAATGTATTTCAAACAGGGAAATTCACAAATACCCTTACACTAGGGTTGGGGTATGTATTTAATGCTAGTCAAAATATGATGGTAGAAGCTACTACTGGAGTAGAATATAGCATTAATAAAAAATATCATTACAATATATTTTTTGGTACCTATTATTTCAGTGGTCGAAGGGCCGCCTCAAACAATAATTTCTTTGGTATGTCTTTGGTTCGATTTTTTGAAAAAAAGGGTTAGTTGTATTATAAAAATCACCTATCGTTTAGGATTAAATTTATCGTAACTATTAAGTTCAAAAAGTCTCATCATAAATAACGATAACTGCGGTTTAAAAATAGGAGTATTTATTTTTAAATTCCCATTAATATTTTCTTTGTTATTTGTCTTAATAATTGTACCTACTTACCACATAGACACTTTGAAGCCTATTATATTAGCCTAGTTTTTTTTTCTTACGATTATTAGGATTCTCGTTTTTGAAAAGTAACATGTTCCATTAGACACCTTTTTATAAAATAATTAAAAAGTTATATACTTAATTGTGGATGATGTTTAAAGTATGCTCCTTATATATATAGAAATAATTAGGATATAAAATATCATCTTTTATTTCTGTTAGCTTTTTGTTGTAGTATTTTTCTAAGTACCATTTTGTTTTTGCTGCCATATACAGACTTGGTTTAGAACCATCAATAGTAGTAAGATTTAGTATTCCCTGAGTAAACATCATGTCTGCCATCGTTACTTTGTTTTCGATTAAGGCATCCAATTGCTTAGCATCCGGGTTGAGTACATATTCCTTGTTATTTATTGGGAAAATAAGGACTAATCTATTTTCGTGTATTGCATTAAATATCCCTAATTTTCTTTGTCCATCTACCGACATCAATAGGTAGGATAGGGGTCCTATTGCTTTATACAAGGTGAAAGCATGTAACATAAGGCCAATTTATTTAGAAGTACGGATCACAATAGTATTCGTTTACATTATAACCTTTTTACACTGGCATATTTTTCATAAAAATTTGCCAATAATTATGGTAATAATAACTTTTTATATTGAATTATTTTTTTCAATGTAAATAGGTTGTATACTGCGTCAGTTAATTTGCTTATTGATATTACTACTCTTTAGGGTACTATCTTAGGTTTTTTTCAGTTTTTTTACTTAATCTCATATCCTTTCTGTTTAGTTTTAATCCGTACCTTTTTATTTCTCTCTTTACTACACAAAAGGGTAGTTTTTTGGCAGATGTTTATCAATGAGGCTAGCGATAGCTTCATTTTTTATTTGATAAGGGTAATAGTTCTTGGGTTTTGTTATTCCTCCTATTATCCTGTTGGCATCTTTTTTTAAGGAGCTGTATTTTTAAATGTTTTAAAAGTATTTCCCTTCTATTTCTTTCTTTGTGCCGTTCATATAAATTTCTTAACTTAAGCGGTTAATATCAATATTTTTTATGCCAGTAAACAAAAATGCAGCTTTCAGGTATAGGATTATCGACTCTTGCCTTCGAAATAGTAGAAAACGCTATCCTTCAATTGAAGATATCCAGAATGTTGTAACTGAAGCTTTGAATCTTGATAATTCAATATCTATTTCTTCATTGAATAAGGATCTTAAAAACATGAAGGATTATTATAATGCACCTATTAAATTTCATAAGGGAGAAAAGGGCTATTATTATGATGATGAAGATTTTTCTGTTAATAGTTTTCCTTTAACATCTGCCGAAATTGGGGCTTTAGATTTATCTATCTCTTTCCTTAAGCAGATAAAATACAGCGGTTATTTTCATCAATTTGAGTCTGCTATTGAAAAAATAATCAGTGGTTTTAGAATATCTAAGATACCAGGTTATGAAAACAGGGTATTTCTGGAAACTGAAGAGCCAACGGCTGATACGGGAATCAAATGGCTTGAATTGGTTTATGAAGCAATTTTAATGAAGCAGGCTATTGAGATTTCCTACCTACGATTTAACAGTGATGAAACCAAGTTACATGTATTTAGTCCTTATGTAATAAGGGAATACAGAAATAGATGGTATGTTACTGGATATTCTGAATTAGCTGAGGCCATTACTACCTTGGCTTTGGATAGGGTTAAAGAAATTAAACATGCAGATAGTGGTTTTTTTCAAGATGAAAATTTTAATGAAAAAACCTTTTTTATTTACAGCTTTGGTGCCACAAGCTATAACGATGCCCAGCCAGAAAAAGTTCAGTTGTTATTTGAAGATACAGTATCAGGTTATATCACCACCAAGCCCCTCCACCAAACTCAACAAATTATAGATGAATCTAATGGGTTATTAATTGAGCTCACCTGTTATCTTACTCCCGAATTGGAAATGACAATATTAGGGTATGGTGAAAATGTAAAAGTGATTGTTCCTGATGTGTTGGCCGAGCGGATAAGAAAAAGAGTGGAGGGAATGAATAGGATGTATGAAGAGTGATTGTAGTATCAGCAGATTCAACTTTAAAATGAATAATATTTTTTAAAAATCAAATCATTGTAAAGTATTACAAAAACTAGGAGCGGAGCATCCTGATACAAAGGAGATGAAGAGGTTTTTTAATAGTTCATTAATTATCTATTATAATAGATAAATTTTCATTAACAAAAATCTATTCATTATAAAAAGTAAATTACTTTTTTGTTATGAAAATAAAAAGATTCAAAACATGAGGCATATCATTATTGGAGATGTTCATGGTTGTATATATGAGCTGAAGGCTTTGGTTGAAAAATTGCAGCTTCGGCAAGATGATGCCTTTTATTTTATAGGTGATTTAATTGACAGAGGCCCTGATTCGGCAGGAGTGGTGAAATTTGTAAAAAATCTTTCTCGCCAGTATTCTATGATTTTGATTTTAGGTAATCATGAAGAGAAATTGCTGAGATATTTACATCATAAACAATTTAACCCTTCTGCTATTAAATACATGAAGGGTACTGAAAAGTTTAATGAACTTATTCAGCAGCTTGATGACTCCGAGATTCAATTATTATCATCATCTTACCTTAACTACAATATTCTCTCAGAAAATATTTGTTTACTGCATGGAGGCATTCCTGGTAGTAATAAAATTGACTTATCAATTAATCATAAATACTCGCATGATTTGTTTAAATCAGAAAAGGGTTTTGAGCTTATTTTAAAAACAAGATATTTAGATGAATTGGGTAACTTTATTTCATTAGGGCAGGAAAATGAGAAATCTATTTTTTGGGCGGAGCATTATGATGGAAAATATGGTAAAGTTATTTTTGGACATCATGCCACAATAAGTGAGATGCCGGCAGAGTTCAATCAAGCTATTAATATTGATACAGGATGCGTGTTTGGAGGGTTTTTGAGTGCTTGTATACTAGAGGGAGGTAAGATGTATTTTGTTACCAGTCCCGCCCAAAAAGTGTATATTCAAAAAAAATAAAAATATGAGCGACGTTCAATTGGTTAAAAAGAAAAATAATAGCATTTTTATATATGCTATATTCCCTTTTCATATTGTATCTGATAAAGGAGGTGATTTTTTTGATGCACTTTCTCCTGTAAATCTTACATTGGCTAATTGTAATGAAGGCTTGAATGAGTTGAGGTCTAAATTGAATGCCATTACAGATGAAAATAAAAAAGTACAAAAAGATAGTGGGAAGGATTCGCAATACGTAGGCGATTTATCTAAATATTATGATTTCATCCGCCGACATTTTGGTGCAAGCGGAAGTCCAGCCAATTTGGAAGTTTATCCTATTAATACTAATAAATTATTTTCTCATTCTACAGGGGAATTAAAAAATTTTGGAGCCCAATTTGATAAAACTAAAAACAGGTATTATCTGGGCTCGTCAGATATTGTATTGGAAGAAATGGATAGTATATATATACTGTTGAACCCAATAGCTGGGTTAGGTTATTTTTTGCTAGGATTTGAGATTTCTTGTTCCGATGACAAAGATGTTTTGGTTCATCTTTCTCAATCAGATTTTTTTAGAAATATCGGTTGGAGAAAAGATCAAAAAGAAAAAAAGCAATCAAAGCAATTTCAAAAGCATTCTTTTTCGTTAATAAAGTCCGATAGTCAAGAGCGAGATTATATTTTTTCCTTTTATAATCTCTTTACAGAATATTTTAGCATGTTTGGCGACAATATGAGGTTTTATCAGGATCGTCTTACTTTGTTATATACTTCCTGTTCATACGAGATGGGCAATCAGGAACAATTAAAGCTAAAGCAGTTATTTTTTGAAGTGCTTAGGATACCAGATCGCAATGCTGTAAAATTCAGCCATGAATTGTTGGAACCAGAAATTACCAAGGTTGGTATGAATGTTATCACTACTGGATTAAATGAGGGGGCGATAGTAGTAGAGTCAGTAAACGAATCTACTAAAGTGAAATCTATTGCGAATAAGTTTCTTCCTGGATTTATTTTAGCTATTAATCAACGGGAAATTTTGCTAAAGACTATGCATCGGATATCTGAACTTAATGCCGATAAGTTATTGAAAATGGAGGACTTTGAAATGGAATACATTGAGCAACTTAAAAATAATTTATTAATCATTCAATTGAAGCAGATTTTTTATTCTGTATCAAATTTTCATGAAGTTGAAAGCTTCTTTAATCATCTTCAAAAAGTATTTAATGTAGAGGTGATGCTTAGGGAGAATGAGCAGAGTATTCGTGAAATATATAATCTAATTGAAGCTAAAAGGAATGATGAGTTAGAGGAATATAGACAGGAAACTGAAAAAAGAGAAAAACAGGAAGCTGAAAAAGAAGAAAAGAGATCAAGGATAGTAAATACAATTTTGGGAGCCATTGGTTGCTTGGGTCTTTTTTCTTTTCTAAAAGATGTTTGGCCATTTGCTCAAGATTCGCAGTATTTAATTTTATATAAGTTTTTAACTATTTCTCTACCCATTTTCATCATGGCTTGGCTTGTTTGGTATATGTTTAGAAGAAAAAAATAGGTATGCTTATTGTTAAGAGTTGCAAATATAAAAAAAATATACTGAGACCTCGTTATCAACGGTGTTTTTTTGTCCTTGCATGCAGTTGAAGATGTATCTATTATAAATTTAATAAATAAGAAATATCAATTCGTAGCTAAATTATTTTCAATTAAAAATAACTATTTCCACATTTTATTTATCTTTTTAAATGCCAAATCATCCTCACATACAATCGCTTTATAAAATTTATCTTTCCGAAACCCAGCCCTTCCGAAAGGTTCACCGCATGATTGATTTATTTGAAACCATCATCAAAACACATACTGCTGTAATGATGGGAGAGTACTTCAAACACAATCAAATCAGCGATACCGCAAAAGGAATGTTGGCAGCAGGATTGAGAACGCCATCTTTGGGAACCTGGCAATTGTTTAGCAGAGAGTTGTATAAAGAATTGAAGCAAGCCGTACACAATTTTATTTGCCATGATTTTGCATCTGCATTTGAAGCCTTGGATGTTGCATTGAATAAAGAGAAAACCAATGTTATTTCTTTTCGTAATGGATATGCACATGGCGCCACACCTTCAGATGAACAATGTGAAAATGATATTCAACAATTTGAGCCTTTTTTAAATAAATTATTATCGTTGCAATGGTTGAATGAATCAAGTATTGAAGCCCTTGATGGTAAAGTGCATTTGAGAAACGGAACCGATTTACTCAATCTTCATCCCATTATCGCTTATCGTGCAGATGAAACAGAACAGCCTTTTGTATTTTTTAATGATTTAAAAAATGACAAAGTAGGATTACTCAATTATCCGTTAAGCAAACATTATCGCGATAAATCTTTTTTTAGCGAGTTTAATCAATATCTGCCCTTACAAGAGTGGAAAAAATCGGGCAGTAATATTTTTAACCAACGAATAGAAGAATTAACGGAAACTTTCAAAGGTCGATTAATTGAAAGAACCTCCATCAAAAATTATGTAACTACTAAACAAAAAGGATTTCTCTCCATTCAAGGTAATCCAGGTATTGGTAAATCGGCGTTGATTGCGCAGATGTATAAAGACCTCACCAATGCTGAAGAAAAACTACCCATACAATTGGTGGAATATTTTATTCGTAGAGGTACACCGCAGGCAGAAGTTTCTTTCTTGATCAATCATTTGCTCAAAAAAATAGATGAGCTATTTCCTGCAGGAAAAGAAATAAGAGCCGAAGGACAAACTACCTGGGAGCTTCAACAGCAATTGCACAACAAATGGACTGCTTTTGGAGAAACTGACTCGCCTTTTAAAATCATTTTTATAATCGATGGTTTGGACGAAGGTGTAGAGAACGATATTTTAAAATACCTGCCACGCGAAACTTTCAATAACATCCTTTTCATGTATGGCTCTCGTCCGGGTGGGCACCAGCAACTTGATAAATTCTGGGGTGAATTACCTGTAGAGCATCATCAGAAAATTGAACTGGCTGGATTGAGCAAAGAAGACATTCGTGCATTGCTGTATGAGGTGGCTAACAAATATGAGATTGACAAAGACTCCACATGGATTGATTATTTACAACAACGCTCTCAGGGAAACCCTTTGTATTTAAAATTGCTTTGCAATGCCATTGAAGAGGGAAGTATTGCCATTAATGATGTAGATGCTTTACCCAAAGAGATTGATGATTATTACAAAGCCATCTTGCAGCGCTATGCACAAATGCCCGACGGGGATCATTTACTGAACAGTCTATTTGTATTTGCAGCCGCCCGCGATTATCTCACCCCTATGCATTTGAGTGAGATACTGGGTTTTGGTCCGGCTACACAAACCAATGTGATGAGTACTTTGGTGGAAGTACTATATGAAAATCCGATGACTGAAAATGTATTGGATTATCAGTTGTTTCATGAAAGTTTAAGGGAGTATTTGAAGAAAGACCGTGCCACAGAAGTAGTCAAAGCGGAGCAGAAGATTATTGAGTTTTGTGGGAGATGGAAAACATTAGAAGTCAATTACGAACAGCAATATGTGTTAAGACATTATGCATCTCATTTATTCACTCAGCAAAATGAAGCACATCATCTCACTTTGATTGCATTAACTAAAGATGCTGAATTTATTGCTACACAAAAAAAAGTATTGCGAAATTTCGAAGCTACGCATCAGCTTTACCAATACGGTATTGAAATAGCCACAAAATACAACTGGAACGAAGCCGCTATCGATTGTGGGCTCGGTATTGTGGATCTAAAATACGAAGAACAAAATGATGTGACTGCTATTTTGGAAATGGTGAAGCAAAATGAAATAGAATTAGCATTGCTAAGGATTACTGCTTTGGGAGGGCCATCTGCAGAAGATAAAAAACGACAGTTTATTGTAATTATGCTTTGCATTATGGAGTTTACTTTATTAGAGAGTAAAACCCAGCCTTGGCGAAAAAATGCCATTGAAAGATTGTTGGGATTGATGGAAGAGCAGATACGGATTGATCATAGTGTTTTCAAATGGAATTATTATTTTTCCGGTTATTTGATGTTTTTGATTGCAGTTGAGTTAGAAAAAATTGGGTTGAGTTATATTGAAATTTACAATAGAACTGATAAATGGCATAATGACTGGTTAAAAAACAAAGGACCCTATTCTGATGAACAATTAGATATAATTATTCAGACGGCCGAAGGGATAAGTGATGATTTTGATAAAATTTCTGCGTTTAAGGAAATCGCTGTTGTGTTAGCGAACCAGGGAAAGCTGGAAGAGAGTAGTAAACTATTAGAGAAATCCATCCAGACTGCCGAAGGGATAAAAATAGAAAGGCAAAAAAGTTCTGCGTTTAAGGAAATCGCTGTTGTGTTAGCGAATCAGGGAAAGCTGGAAGAGAGTAGTAAACTATTAGAGAAATCCATCCAGACGGCCGAAGGGATAAGTGATGATTTTGATAGAAGTTCAGCATTTAAGGGAATCGCGGTTGTATTAGCAAATAAGGGTGAAATAGAGAAGTCGATCCAAATGGCCGAAGACATAAAAGATGATTTTTATAAAAGTTCCGCATTTAATAAAATTGCGTTAGTGTTAGCGAATAAGGGTAAGTTGGCAGAGAGTAGCATGATATTAGAGAAGTCAATCCAGACAGCCGAAGGCATAAAATCTCATTTTTATAGAAGTCCAGCATTTATGGAAATCGCGGTTCTGTTAGCGAATCAGGGTGAAATAGAGAAATCGATCCAGCTGGCCGAAGATATAAAAATAGATTTTCAAAAAAGTTTAGCATATAAGGCAATCGCGGTTGCGTTAGCGAATCAGGGTGAAATAGCGAAATCGATCAAGATGGCCCAAGGTGTAAATGATTTTGATAGAAGTTCAGCATTTAAGGAAATCGCTCTTGTGTCAGCGTATAGAAGTGAAATTGAGAAGTCTATAGAGATGGCCGAAGGCATAAATGATAATTTTGATAAAAGTTCAGCATTTAAGGAAATTTCTCTTGTTTTAGCCAAGCAAGGAAAGTTGACAGAGAGCAGTATGATATTAGAAAAATCTATTCTGACAGCCGAAGGCATAAAAACAGATTGGCAAAAAAGATTAGCATTTAATGAAATCGCTGTTGTGTTATTGGATCTTGGAAAGTGGACTGAGGGTGGTATGTTATTAGAGAAATCGATCCCAACGGCCAAAGGTATAAATGATGATTTTGATAAAGGGTCATTGTTTGAGAAAATCGCGATTGTGTTCAAGAATCAGGGTGAAATAGAAAAATCAATTCAGATTGCACAAAGTATAATAATAGATTGGCGAAAAAGTTCATTATTCAAGGAAATCGTGATTGCGTTAGCGAATCAGGGTGAAATAGACAAATCGATTCATACGGCCGAAGGGATGAATGATGATTGGCAAAAATGTTTGGCATTTAATGAAATTGCTGTTTCGTTAGTGAATCTTGGAAAGTTGATAGAGAGTAGATTGATATTAGAAAAATTAATCCAAACGGTCGAAGACATTAATGATAATCAGCAAAAAAGTTCTGTATTCGCTGCAATCGCGGTTGCGTTAGCGAATAAGGGGAATTTGGAGGAGAGTAGTAATATGTTAGAGAAATCAATCCAGATAGCCGAAGACATAATTGATGATTTTGATAAAAGTTCAGCATTTAGGGAAATTGCATTTGTGTTGGTGAATCTGGGTGAAATAGATAAATCGATGCAGATGGTCGAAGGCGAAATTCTTGAATTTGACAAAAATTCTGCATATAAGGAAATCGCGGTTTTGTTAGCGAATCAAGGTGAAATAGAGAAGTCGCTCCAGATAGCAGAAGGCATAAATGATGACGTTTATAAAACTAAAGCGTTTAAGGAAATCGCGGTTGTGATCGCGAGTCAAGGGAACTTTAAAGAGAGTAAAAAAATATTAGAGAAAACAATCGAGATGTCCGAAGGCATAATCGATGATTTTGATAAAAGTTCAGCGGATAAGGAAATCGCCGTTGTATTAGCGAATCAGGGAAAGCTAGAAGAGAGTAGTAAACTATTAGAGAAATCAATCCAGACGGCCGAAGGGATAAAGATAGATTGGCGAAAAAATTCTGCGTTTAAGGAAATCACGGTTGTGTTAGCGAATCAGGGGAATTTGGAAGAAGCAATAAATGTTATGCAAAAAATAACTAGCAGCGCAGACCGAATGCAAGCTTGGGTAAATATTGGTAAAGAATTTTATGAAAAACAACAATTTCAAAACCTGAATCAAACACTTGCACAACTTCCAAATGATGAAGCCATAACTTTCTTCAAAAAAGGTATTGCCCAATCCATAACTGCTACCAATGCTACAGAAGAAACTATATTGCAAATTCTGCCATTGGTAAAAGCCGATAAAGAAAGTACCGAGCATCTTTTGCAAATGCATGCGTTGTATTGTGCTTTCTTTGAGAAAACGCCAAAAGAAAAAATACAAAAATTTAATCGCTCACTTAATATCCAATGGGCATTAGATATCATTGCAAAATTTCCAAAAGAAGAAAATGTGGTGAGGATGTCTACTAATTTGGAGTTGTGGATAGGAGAGGTTGGGGATGAAGATGACAGAGAACAAATTGAATTATGGGCAAAGCAGGTGGTGAAGGGGAAAATGACAGAGGAGGAATTTGGGGAGAAGGTGAAGGGGATGTGGTAAACAATTTAAAAATTCAAAAGTAAAAATTCAAAATATTTAGATGATCTGTTTGAATTAGATAATTTTCTTAAAAATAAAAAATAAAGTTTAAACAATGCCATTTAAAAATATACAAACATTAGAGGAAGCCAGCCAGTATTTTTCCGTCATCGAAAATGAAAAAACTGGTTTCAAAATACCATTTAATAAAAGCGGTTTTGCATTAAGAGGATTGACGGCAAACATCATTGAATATCCTAAAACGCCTTTAGATACCATATTTAATCGCGTTGTATTCAACAGCCCAAATTCTTATTTCTCTGTTTCTCTGGAGCCTATCAAAAAAATATCCTCTACGGCATTTAAAACACGTGCAAAAATAAAAGATAGCTGGCAGGACAAATACGGTGATTCATCTCAACCAAAATATCTGGTAAATGATACACTCAATTATGATTCGGCATTTTTTGCTTTTCAAGACCCGGTTGAATTTCTGGATGAGTGGCTTAATTCGGTTTTTACAACAGAAACCATCTCTTCATTTTTAAATGGCCGCGACTTTAAAACGGTTCTAGCTGATTATAAAAACAATTTTGAATTTCCGGGTGATGATGCTTGGAAAGCTACTAAAAATGTGATTAGAATTACAGAAATCAGGAATGACCTTCGTGTGATCGTCTTCATTCATCCTCATGATTTGCATCCTGAAATCTCTTTCACTTCACTGGAAGAAAACGGAATTGTAACTCCTATGCTGAGTATGATTTACGGATGGTTTGAGTATAGAAATCTATTGAGTATAAATCGCAGATTCAATTTTTCATTTCATGAAGAAGCGAGATTTAAATCATTTCCTTTGGTTTGCAATAATGAACAACGTTTCAATATTGAAATGACTCCTTTCAATATTGATGGTAAATCATTGATTGATGTGGTCATGCAAGGCTCACGAAGACAAATGAATTTGTATAAATCTTATTTCTTACAATTACTGGATTTTTATCCCGAAGATTTTTTGGGTAATGGAGCTTTCGAGGGCGAAGAAGCAATTGAACTTGATTTTTTTGGAAAGAAATTAAAGTACATGAATGGAAGAAGGATCTACATCAAACCTGAGTTTGATTTTACTATTGGCTTCCTTGTAAAAATGGAGAAAGATGAAAATGGAATGGAATATCTTGAGTTTCATTTTCAGATGCAATATCGCCCTTTCATAAAAAATAGAGAGGAAACTTTCAAATGGACATGGCATCATGTGGAGGAGGATTTGGGGAAGTAAAAATGTAAAACATGCGACACATCATTATAGGCGATATTCATGGTTGTATAGATGAATTAAAATTATTAATTCAAAAACTTGAATTGCAACAAGACGATCATCTTTACTTTATCGGCGATTTAATTGATAGAGGTCCAGATTCTCCAGGTGTAGTGAAATATGCAAGAACGCTATCTGAAAAATATCAGGTGGTGCTGATTTTGGGCAATCATGAGGAAAAGTTTCTGAGGTATTTGCATAATAAAGCACATGATTTTTATGCAATGAAAAACATGAAAGGTATAGAAGAATTTGATAAACTTATTCTGCAACTGGATGAAGCTGATATTAAATTCCTTTCGTCAGCCTATATCAATTATAATATATCATCACAAAATATCTGTTTAGTTCATGGTGGTATTCCGGGAAACAATAAAATTAATCTTTCAATCAATCATCAATTTTCTCATGAGATATTAAAATCCAAAAAGGGTTTTGAACTCATCCTAAAAACCAGATATTTGGATGAATCCGGTAACTTTATTTCTTTAGGTCAGGAAAATGAGAAGTCAGTATTCTGGGCTGACCGTTATGATGGGAAATACGGCTGCTTCAGGGTATATAATTACAAAACCACTTCATGCTTCTCAGAAAATTTTGAGTAATGTAAATGGCTTATTAGTGGAAATAGAGTGTTTTTTAACTCCAGAACTTGAGATGATGATATTAAGTCATGGGGAGAATGTAAGGGTGTTAGCCCCTGAAAAATTGATTGATAGAGTAAAGAAAAGGATTGGTGAAATGATCCAGATTTATTAATAGAGTTAAAATATATCTGAGAAAAGTAATTTATTTAAAGTAATACAAATTCTAATAGATATTTATTTATGTCTTTTATCTGTCAAAATAACACCTGCGCTATAGCTATTTCTAAAGCGACTTTTCCTGTGGCAACGAATTGCCCGGTTTGCCAGCAGCCTTTGGTGGAACTAATTGATTCATCACTACTTTCTCAGGAAGATGAACTGCTAATAGCCTCTCTTCCTTATGTAATAGCTTATCCTTTAAAGCAAACACTTTTAGCAAATGATCCATTTAAAAGAATCAATTTATTTAAAGACACTTTTCTTAATTATTTGAAGTATCTGGGATTACTTTCTGCCTCTGAGTTTTTCGACAGCTCTATTAAAGACAGAGGAATGGTAGCTTTATTTCATCAAAATCTTGTTGAAACCGCTTTTGGTAAGTGGAACCATTATATCCGTGAGGTATTAAAATTCTTGAAAGAGCAAAACCATGATTTCTTTTGCCCTGAATTATTAACTTATTACGAGCAGGTAGAAACAGGTAAAAAAGTAAAAAAGTACAAAGGCGAAATTGAATATTTTGATGCAAATGGAGATTTGCAAACTAAAAAGCAAGAAGCCACAGCTATTGGAATGCTGATAAATTTTAGAAACAGACATTTGGGACATGGTACAATGCCAGATGATGATAAATCTATTCAATTATGGAATGAGTATTTTCCCATTTTCCGTTCCTTACTAGAGCAGATGCGTTTTACCAACGATTATCCCATGCTCAAAAAAGAAGAGGGACAAACCTGGTTGTTGCAATCTGCCAATATTGTTGCTTTTGAAAATAAAACTATCGCCGATGATAATATCTGGATGCAAAATACAGTAGGTAAATACTTATCCATCCTACCTTTTTTTATCGTTCCCGGAGAGTTGGCGATTCAATCATCCGAAAAAGCAAAGTTGTTTACTTACGAATCTTATACCGGCAAAACCATCAAATTTTTTAGTCCAGAAGGGGTAGAAAAACAAACCTCCGGTAAAATACTCGATCGACTCAATTTGCTCTTGCGCGACAAACAAAAAGAAATTCCATTTACTCCCGAAAACTTCACCAAAGAAATCTTCCTCAAACGAATCGAAGAAGAAAATAAATTACTTCTCGATACTTTAATCAGCGAAAAGAAAATTATACCCGGAGTATACCAGAATCGCGAACAGATGGAGATTAAGTTACGCGAGTGGATAGGGGCAAGAGCGAATATCTTTTTCATTGCTGCCGAAGCCGGAAGTGGTAAAACAAATTTGTTGGCAGAAATACAACGACAATATACAGAAAGAGGATATCTCGGTTTGCTGATACGCGCCGGTAGAATGGAGAAAACTACTTTAAAAGAACAAGTGGCTTATCTATTGAATATTGATGTTAATGAAGGATTGGAAAAATATACATCTATTGCAGGAACACAGGCCGAACCTACTTTTATTTTGATAGACGGATTGAATGAAGCCAATAATGCCGAAGCCATCTGGCAGGAAATTATTGAGTTGAGTAAAATCATAGAACCCGGTAGCATCAAATTTGTAGTAACCAGCCGTGCCAATACCAAGGCCGATTTGGAGCGTTATAAAGCAGAAGAATCTGATTTGAATTTTCTTTATGGTGAAAACAAAGACCATGAAAAAGGATTGGGTGCTTATGCATTTTGGCTCACGCCTTTGGACATGAATGAAATGAAAGGTGCTTGGGAGAATTATGTTGCCAAAGACAAGAGTCGATACAAGCCTTTATTTTCTTTTGATGATATTGCCACGTTCGACAGAGCCATTTACAACCAGATCAACAATCCTTTGGTATTAAGGTTGTTTTTGGAAATATACAATGGAAAAAAATTACCTGAGAAGGGCGGAAAGCATTTGCATATTTGGAAAGATTGGTTCAACAATTTTAGCCAGGAAGAACAAACATTTTTAAAATTGTTGGCCGATGAAGTTTGGCTGAAAGGGGAGAATGAATTGTTGTTGGATGATTTGTTGAATAATGAAAAGCTAAAACCTTATCTCACTTCAGATTTGGTAAACTCGCCTTATGCACGTATGAAAAATATGGGTTGGGTGAGTAGGTATGTAAAAGATATGAATGGTTGTTTAGGTTTCACAGTGGAAGGGGCTTTGTTGTATTTGTTGGGGGTGAAATTGCAAGAGCAAGTTTCCTCAATAGATTTGAACTATATCCAAAATACATTATCTACTGGTACCAAACTACAGCAATCTGCGATTGAATCATTTTTGTGTGAACAGGCGTTAGCAGGGGATTTGGAATTGGTGACGGAGTCAATAGATGCCGGAACTGAACAAATGGATTTGTGTGTTAGGCCACTGTTGTACTTTTTGAAAGCATATGGGGTGGAGGCTACGATTGAAAAAGTTTTGGAGGAGCCGACGGAGAATGATTGGAAGGTGTTGTTGGAATTGGATAAAATGATGGAGATATTACAATTTAATATATCTAGAAAAGGTTTATTAAATGAGTTGATAAAATTGAATCCATTCAATAATCGGTATTCAATTTTAATGGGATTCAGGACAATAAATGATTTAGAAAAAGAAGATGCAGATTTTTATTTCAATAAAGTAAATATTAATATTCCTTTTATTGAAGAAAATTTAGAAATTTTAATAGAGTATAATTTGTGCATAGTTAAATTTGGTGACTATCGAAAGGCGATAATGAATTTCGAGAAATTATTACAGATGCAAGGGGATCTCAATTTGAAAAAAGAAAAATTAGCTGCCATTTATAGTAATCTGGGTTTTGCATTTTGGAAAACTGGAGAATATAATAATTCCTTAGAAAATTATGAAAATAGCATTTCGATTCTACAAGGCTTAAATGATTACAACAATGCCGATTTAGCGACTTCGTATCTTGGAAAAGGAATGGTTTTTCATGAAAAAGGTGAATATGATGAGTCATTAATTCATTACGAAATTTGCTTGAATTTACAAAAAAAATATTTAGGGTTTTGGCATCCTTTTTTAGCTAGTACTTATAACTGTATTGGAACCTCATTTTCACAAAAGGGTTTTGGGGAATTTGCAATAGAAAACTATGAAAAAAGTCTTGAAATTACTCTGAAAACAATGGGTGATAATCATCCTCTTTTAGCAACTATAAATAATAATATTGGTGGTCAATTAGTTGATATAGGTGATTATGACGGAGCATTAATGAGTTATGAAAAAGCATTGAAAATCAGCATTCAACATTTTGGTGATAATCATCCTGTTTTGACAGATACATATAATAATTTAGCAACAGTTTGGAATAGAAAAAGTCAGTATAAATTAGCATTGGAAAATCTAGATAAAGGCTTACAGATACAATTAAATAATTTTGGGGAAGAACATCCTAGTATTGCACTTACGTACTATTTAATTGGATTTACTTGGAACAATAAAGAAGAATATGACAAAGCCATTTATTATTATAATAAATGTCTTTTAGTTCAATTTAATTCTTTGGGAAAGGAGCATCCTCATGTAGGTTCATCTTATCATAACATTGCAAACTCATATCATAAAATGGGAGAATTAGAATTAGCTTTAGAATATTATGAAAAAAGTTTGGATATAAGATTAAATTCTCTTGGAATTGAGCATCCTTCTGTTGCAAATACTTTCAATATGATTGGAGGTGTTTTTCTTGATAAGGGAAGAATTGATTTGGCTTTAGATTATTGTCAAAAAAGTTTAAAAATAAGGATTGAAAATTTAGGTCAGGATCATTTAGATGTGTCTTATTCGCTTTTTCATATTGGTTTGATTTATGAAAAAAATAATGAAAATAAAAAGGCTCTTGAAATATTTGAAAATAGTTTTTCAATAAGAGAAAAAACAATTGGTATAGATCATTTAGAAACAATTAAAGTTCTAAATAAAATCAGTGAAATAAAAAGAAAATTATGAATAAACTAGATTTTATTCGAGATGAAGAAATATTAGCCTTTGTAGAATGGCTTGGACCTAAATTGTCCCAAGAAAATGGGTTTAAACATGAATATTTATTGAATAGACCTAAAATTAAGTGTACTTATGATAATCTATATTCTGCTTTTGAAAAATATAAATGGAAGAATACAAATTTTAATGAAACTTTATTTCAGTTAGATAATCTTAAGCAATCATTAGTTGATTCACTTGAAAAAGGTTGCGATGAGTTAGTAGAAAAAAACTGTATTAAAATATTAAAGTGGGGTGGAGTAAAAAAGCATAATGATACTTGGCTTAAAAGTCAGAATAACCTTGCCGATTATTTTAAGCGTTCAATTGAGGTGTTAAATAATATTGAGAATACAGATATTGTAGACTTAAATCTAAGGTCAAATGCAGGGTTTACAAAAATATATTCATTGATTGTTGATGATTTTATAATTTATGATAGCAGAGTAAGTGCAGCTATATGTTTGCTTATTAAGAAATTCCTAAAAGAAAAAAATATTATCAACATTCCTGAATCTTTGAATTTCGTTTTTGATTGTGGTAGAATGGGTGTTGAGAGAAATCCTAATGATGAAAAGTATAAATTTAGAAAATGGAACAATAATCAAACATTGCATTTAGCTTCAAACATAAAAGCTAATTGGCTACTTAAATTTGTACTTCAAAATTCTGATTCTAAGTTTAATAAGTTAAATGAAAATATACAAATGCGTGCATTGGAAGCTGCATTATTTATGATTGGATACAAAGTAAACAAAAATTAACCCCATGTCCCAACTCGGTCAACACGTAAACACAGTTCAGCTCAATAAATTCCTTGAGCATATTTTCAACCGCAACAACAAGCTCCACGAAAAAGGGCAGCGCGGTACGCCCATTATGATATGGGGTAATCACGGTTTGGGTAAAACGCATACCGTTGTAGAATTCGCCAAAAAGAACAATTGGAAAATGGCTTATTGTGCTCCTGCTCAGTTTGAAGAAATGGGCGATTTGCATGGTATGCCTTCGATAGTAGATCCTGATGAAAAAGTATCGGGTGATGAGTATACGGTGTACAGTCCGCCGGAGTGGGTGCCTAAAGAAGAAGGGCCCGGCATTTTATTGTTGGATGATATCAATCGTGCAGACGACAGGATATTAAGAGGGGTGATGCAGTTGCTCCAAAATTTCGAATTACAATCCTGGAAGTTGCCTGCCAAATGGCAGATTGTGGCCACTGCCAATCCTGATGATGGTGATTATTCTGTAACCCCGATGGATGACGCCATGCTTACTCGATTACTCCATGTGTCGCTCAAATTTGATGCACGTGCCTGGGCAGCTTGGGCAAATAGTGCCGGAGTAGATAAAAGAGGTATCGATTTTGTATTAACTTATCCTGAGTCTATAACTGGCAAACGAACTACCCCTAGAAGTCTGGTGCAGTTTTTTGATCAGATTCACGATATACCTGATTTGAAGGAAGAGCTAGATTTAGTGGTAGCCCTTTCCAAAAGTGCATTGGATGAAACAACCGTGAGCAGTTTTATTAGTTTTATCAATGATGATTTGTCAATGTTACTCGATCCTGTTGATATCCTTGAAGCTGAGAAATTTGCTGAGGTTAAGAAGAAAATGGAATCCATTGCAATAGGAAAAAATGGTGAAAAACGTATCGATAGAATTGCAACTGTTTGTACACGACTATATCTCCACCTTAAAAATGACACCTACAAACCTGCTGAGAATCATAAAGAAAATTTGGTGGATTTTATGTTGTTGGATGCTATTCCAAATGATTTGAAAATGAGTTTGTTTATGGATTTGAATAAAGAAGGAGAGGAGGATGTAAGGGATATGCTTAAGGATAAGCGTCTGGCTAAATTATTATTAGGTAGTTTATAAAAATTAATTAAATGAAAATATTATTCAAACACATTTCAAACGAATACAAAAACAAAAGAATTGAATTTTCCGAAGCATCAGACTTGGTATTTCTCATACTCGATCAGGCTTTTATGTCATCTATAAGGGTTTGGCATGCAGGAAAAGATATTCCATTTGATGATGAATTATTGGACTATATCAATTTTGATAAACTGACTATTAATTGGGGAGGCTATGGAAGTAGGATTTCTCTAGAGAAATTATACGATTATTTCAATTTTCAATATCCTGGTGATGAAGTGGTTGATGGAAAATTAAAATCAAAAGTCAATAACAGAAAGGACCCATTAAAGTTGGTAAAAGCATATTTTGAAAATGAAATTGATGCTGAAGTTATAAAACAATTTGTTGCACTAGGCGGAAATGTGTCAACACTAGGGGATGAAGAAACTTTCGTATGGGTTTCAAAAGAAAAATTATCCACGGATCAAAAATCTGCTGCAATAAAAAAGGCTGAAGTAGAAGGAGGAATTAGTCATCGCAGGTTCATTTTTTTATCTGAAGAGAATATCAGATTCTTGTTTCCTGCAAAAATTGTAAGAACAAAAACAGCTACTAGAGAGAAAAAAGAAGTTCCAAAATCTATTGAACAAAAATCACTTTCTCAACTACAAAAGCTCTTAACATCAAGAGAAATTGAGCAAATTAATCAGGGTCTAACTTTAATTGAAGGACTTAATGATCCGGATATTTATGCATATTTTTTAGAGGGCATATCTATTTCAAATGATGAAAATGGATTCAATAAAATAATACCCAATAAGTATTTTGATGATCCCAAAATAGCAATGCCTTACTACAACTATTCTATGTTGTCGCTAATTATTTCGAGTAAGGATATTCATAAAGAATCTGACTTAATACTTAATCAGCTTGATTCTTTAAGTATTGATTTAGCAGATTTTTCAATTTTAGAAAAACTCACACATTTAGAAAAGCTTCAACTTTCTTGTAGTTCTAGTATCATAAAAGAATTTCCATTTTATGAAAGTTTTCAGAAATTGGAAGTTTTGGATTTAGGAAGTAATATGGAGTTAATGAATGTTGAGAATATTGGTAAATTAACTTCATTAAGAAAATTAATTATTGCTAATAAAAAAGAATTAAACAATTTTAATTCGCTTGCAAGTTTAACTCAATTAGTGCATTTGGATGTTAGTCACTGTGAAAAAATAGGTAGTATAGATTTTGTTGCCAACATGAATCAGCTTACATATTTTGATTTTTCATATTGTAAAAATGTAAAAAAAATATCTGCATTAAGCGGGAAAATATTAACCAACAAATATTTGAATATTGAAGATAATTGGATGGAAGACTTGACTGGTATTTTAGCTTATCAGGAATTGGAAACACTGGCTATGTGTAAAACAAATGATAGCATAGACATAAATAAGTTCAAGGAATTAACAAGTTTGCCAAACTTGAAAAGTCTTTACAATTACAAATCTAAAGCAATGTATCAAGGTGCTGGAGAATTGACTCCGGCCAACACTGAGCTTTCGTTATATATTCATTACCCGTCAAACAAATATGAAATCAAAAATGATTCTTATGAAATGATATTTAATTTAAAAGGTGTAGATCAATTTGAAGCAATTGGGGAAAAAACATTTTGTAAGATTTTAAAATTGACCTTTAAATCACTGAGGTCACTTGATTTTTTAAAGAATTTCAAATTTTTAGAAAAACTTGAACTAACTAGAACAGAAAATGATGTTAATAAAATATCTAATCTTGATTTTTCAGTTTTAAAAGAAATTAAATCATTAAAAAATTTGAGTTTAACGAATATTAATATTGAACATTTTGGATTTTTAAAAGAATTACCACAGATTGAAAACTTATCTTTCGATAATTTAGCAACTCTGACAAGCTTAGAGGGTGTTCAACATTTATCAGAATTACAATCATACACAGGATTGTATATCTCAACTTATAAGTTTGAATTTAAAGAAGATGTGATTTTTAATTCATGCAGAGAGTTATATTATCAAACAAATAATAAGCCTGAGTCTAAACCCACGATATTTGCTGATACGCTGAGTCCAATTGCTGAGAATACAAATATTTCAGGAAACATTTACAAATTAAGTCTAAGTAATTTTAAAAAAATAAATGATTTCGGTAATCCTGCAGCATATTCGAATTTAATTGAGCTGTCATTGGTTTCAAATTTTCATGACACCTTTTCAAATATTACAAATTGGCATGAGTTTCCTTCATTAAGACAAATAAATATCATCTCAAATATTCGTTTGAAATTTTCTGAAAAATCAGATAAAATAAATATTCTAATACAATCTAGACTTGCTGAAATGAACAATGTGAATATTTCAGGTAAAGGGGTGGGTAATATTTATATAGCATTACATCAGGGTTTTGATATCTCCAATTATTTCAAGGACTTGGAAAGTGTTATTTCCATCATTATTTGTAATGCCGAGTATCTTCAAAATCTTGATTTCATGAATGACATAGGTTTCTGCGATAGACTCATTTTGGATACCAAAAAAGAATTGCAGCTTTTGCAAATTGAAGGGTTGAAAAAACATACAACTTTAAAACATTTGGAAATACCTACAGCAAAAAAGATAACCGACGTATCTGTAATAAAGGGAATGTCGGAATTGCAATATTTGGATTTATCAACTTGTACAGGTTTGTCAGTAAAGCCGAGACCGGTATTGATGAAAACAAGGGGAGAAGTAAGTGCTTATCAGAGCAAGTTGTAATATCAAAAAGAAACGGTTATTTTATTTTAATGGTCTTACCCCATTTTAAATGAGTGCCTACATTTCCTTCAGGTGTTATTACATACAATAATTTGCACTTAGGTTTTATTTTGGGTTCAGGAGCATATCCATCTGTCAAATAAATGCAGGCATCAATTTGTAATTTTTTGTTTTTATTGATGTATTCAAAAGCAGGGTCGTAATTTGTGCCGCCACCACCAGAAATTTTGATAGGTGCATTTTTTTTGTAAGGGTATGCATTTCCTACTGCAGCATCACATTCAATGATATGAACGGCTGCACCATTTCGGTAGATGGTGTCAATCTCTTTGAAAAATTGCGTCAAGGTCGCTTCTACTATTGAGCCTGAGGTATCAATAATCACTGCGATTTTTTTATATTGTTTGATGCGAATTCCAGGTCGTGTACCATATCGTTTGCTGATTCGTTTCATGGTGTGATAAATCACTGTTCTGCCGCTAGAGCTTGAAAATAATTTCAACACCCTTTTCCAATCTACTTTTGGATTCATAGATTCTTTGATCAAATCGAGTTCAGTAATCAGTGCTCCGGGTAAACTGCCATAAAATTTAGAAGGCATTCTGGCTGTCGCTTCGAGTAATTTTTTGCCTAGAGTTTGTTCCAGTCCTGAAATCATATTGTTGGGGATAGGCTTGCCATCAGCTGTTTTAGCTTCTACTCCATCTTTAATAATCCATTTGGAGTGATCGCTATGTCTTTTGCCTCCGTATATATCCGACAAAGCCTTTGCACTTTGTGGATATTTTTTATTCATCGGTTGGTCTTTGGTTTTGTTACCACTATCTGATGATGATTTATTATTTGAAGATTCGTTGCTTTTGTCGTCTTCCTTACCATTAGCCGAAGCTTGTTGATTGGCTTTGTTCAGTTTTAATAAAATATTGTAATAGTATTCGAGGTGATGTTCGGGTTTTAATTGTAAGTCGGTGAATGTTTTTAACGTAACGGCGCTATCCGGTAATTTCCAAGAACCGATGTATTGGTTCACTACAATATCTGCAGCAATGTTGAATAACTCTGCGTCCTCTTTTATTTTATCTCTAAACAAGTGACGAAACACCAGGTGCAACACTTCGTGTTTAAGAACGGCTGTGCGTTCGGAATCGGATTTCAATTCTTTTAAAAAGAAATCTTCATTTACCATCAGTAAAATCAAATTATTACTAAAACCTACAGCTGCAGTTTGTACTTCATCTGTTATTTTACGAACCGTTCCTGCTAAAATATGAGCAAAAAAAGGCTCTTTCAGCAAGAGCTGGTTGATGCAACGGGAGAGTTCGGTGTCGATATTTTGGGCTGATTTTCGGGTTGGCATAATCTGAAACGAAGGTAATTGTAATCAAGATATGTGTAATAGTAATTAATTACACATATCTTCAATTAATTTAATTTCAATATACTTAATCTATTGTAAATAGAATACATCCTAAATTTTGAACTTGTATTTGGATTGTATGATTTGGGTAAAGATGGTTTAATAAATGATGATATACAGTATTAATAATAAATAATTTAAGTCATAAATTCATATTTAATATATTTGAATATAATCTGATTAATTGGATTTTTTGGCAAAAAATGGGAGTTTATCACAAGGCCCACTTCATGGGGTGGAGCAGAATATGTTTTAAGAGAAAAGAAGCCTAATAAAGTCTTCTTTTGATAATAATATAAATGCTTTTAAACTACTTATGGGTTGGAAAATTAAGAAAAAAAAATAATACAATTATGAAAAAAATCTACAGAGGCCTTGTTAACAAGGGTGTTTTATCAGCTGTGCATGCTGTTACTGAGGCTTCTTCTTCATCTGAAGCCATTCAGAAGATAAAATCAGAAGGTTATAGGTTTCACATTTCTGAACAAGTTTCTGAAGATGGCGATCTTAGAGGTTATATTAAAAGTAAAGTTGAAAGTGGAGATTATATATGGGTTGGTGATTATCCACATTGGTGGTAGTTGCATTTATTAAGAGCACTATAAATGTAGGCTTATTCATTTTTTTAAATATGTCTCCTTTAGTTGTTCTCTTTTCAATGCTCTCACAAATGGTTGTTAGTCTTAAAATCTTTTTTTAAAAAAAGAACTCAAAATCGTTTATGTATCCAATATGTTACCAGTAGGTAGCATACATAAATATAATTTATATCAGCTCTAAGGTCTATAATAGTATTGTTATAAAATCATAATATTAATGCAATATCCCAACATTGATTACATGCTATTTCGTAAAGAAGATTCGAATCATCTTATTCAAATCATATTAACTACAAAGAAAGATAATTGGTCTTATTTTATGATACTTGAACCAAGCGAAAGAGGAGAAATGGATTTAGAGCTGTTTGCTAAATTCAGATTGAATGATACATTGAAAACTAATGGATTTATGCGTTATCATTTATTTGATGCGAAAACTGGATGGCAAGGAAAGATAGAAGAGGACAAGGTAGAAAAGGGAGTTATTGAATTTTTCGATTACAATGCAATATATGAATTGACATTAGCTGATATAGAAGCTTATAATGAACTTCATAAAGCGCTGTATCAATTGGTGTCCCGGCAACCTGAATTACCTGATGGCTACTTTGTTATTGATGAGCAATTTATGAAGTTAATGGAGAATGAATTGGTTGTTTTAAATGATGAATTAATGAAGTTAATGAAAGATGATTTTATTTGGAAAACAGACAATTGGCCTTGGTCAGATAAGAATGGCCTTATTCCTGATGAGTTTGCATTGTATTATCTAGATAATTGGCACGGAAGAATAATTACTGATAATAAATTATAAATGAGAGTAATCATGTTGTTAATGTAATAAGATACAAGGTTATAATTTAGAAAATTAATTATTATTGTATCCTAAAGTAATTGTGGTGTTCATTTTTTCGCTATATTTAATCTCGTCATAATCAAATGGATGTAAATTGAATATAACCTAGTTTATGAAATTGGTTTTTAATTGACCCTAATGTTAAATCAAATAGAACCCGCATATCTCCGTCATATCTACGATGGACTTTTGTTGAATACAATAAACAAAGACAATATTTCCGCTTTGCCGGAAGGATTGATTGGGATGTATGAAGAAGCTATTTTGAATGAGCAAAATGTTAGTAGCAGAGCACGATTCTTAAAATTCTTCACTGCCTGGTCTTTGCTGACAAAAGAATTGAGTACTAGGTTAATGGCTGATTTGTTGGATTGGGAAGAGTAAGACCCGTTTAAGAAATTATAACTAAATCAAAATCTATTCGAATGCTTTTTAAAATTAAATCATGAATATAAAATTTCAATGCACATCAAGTGATTGCAATCAAAAAGGGAAAAAAATAGACTTACTTGAAGTTTGTCCAGAATGCAAATCCACATTACAACCAGACTTTTCACAATTGAATAGTGAAATTGTAATCGGTATTTATGAGCTGCCAGTCCATGTTTCTCAGCCTTTATTTGAGCTGTATAAATCTACTTTATATTTTAAACGAATTCATTTGATTTCAGATGTTTTGTTGAGATGTTTTCGTTTGTATGGACATGCAATTATAAAAATGGCTGAGTCGGAAAATTTAATTAGCGATTCAATTGAACAATCTGTTGAGTCACTAATGACTAAAGATAGTCATGGTCTTTGGACTTCTACAATTTCTAAGTTATTACAAGGCCTAGACAAAAATAATTCTGGAAATCTTTATCCTGAATTCGCTTCACTTTTCGGTGTATCTATTAAGAGTTCAAAACAGTCTAAAATAAAACGAATGACTGTGAAAAATACTGTTATCGATAGTAAAGGAAAAAAACAACTGGTAGAAGTTGCCAATACACCTGTTGAATTGCTGATTAATTTCCGAAATAAATATGTTGGGCATGGAACTGTTTATTCTGAGGATGAGTGTAAACAAATCTTTGAGATATATGAACCTGTTTTAATTGCTTTTATTCATTCATTAAATCAATGTGGTAAGTTTGTTTTTACTGATTCAAAAAGCATAGGCTCATTAAAAGGTTATGATAAAGATTGTAGTGGGTCAATTTTATTTTCATACAATAACCAGGAATATGATTTGGAGTCACCTACCCAGTTGAAAGTTGAGCCAAGGCAACTTGATTTAGATTTAATCAAATCTTCTCATTCTGTTCAAGACGAATCAGACACAAAAATCATAGAAATATATCCTTATTTTATTGCTCACCCTTATAAACGTGCTTTGGAAGAACAGGATAGTTTTAAAAGGTTGCATTTGCTGAAAGAGACATTTTTGAACTATTTAAAATATATAGGACTACTTACAGCTTCTGAATATTTCAATAGTAATTTGAAAATTGGCGAAATCAATCGTGCATTCAAAAACTTTTTATACCGGCCCCAGTTTGGTCATTGGAATGCATTCATGAGATGTGCCATTCAAGCCCTAAATGAAAATAATCATAAATGGTTTGTTATTGAATTACCTGATTACTATACTGAAATAGAAACGAATCCCTATGCTGAAACAGGGGAAACTTCAATAGGTAAATTGATTAATTTTCGTAATCATTATTTGGGTCATGGTACTGTGCCTAATGAAAAAGACTCACAAGCTCTTTGGACTGAATATTTTCAGTTGCTCAAAGTACTTCTAATTAAAATGGAGTTCTGTAAAAATTATACTATTGTCAGCAGCGATAAAACCATATCATGGCGTTTAATGGGTGATGAGATCACTCAAGTAAATCTTCGTGAAAAATTGAAAACTAATGTAGCAATATTGAATTCAAAAGCCGATCAAATGAGCATTGTGCCATTTTTTATTTTGCCTGGAGAATATTTCATTAAAGAAGTTTCTGAACGAGCAAAAATGATGGTTTATGAACAAAATACTGGCAGTCGTATTGTCTTTTTCAGTCCTGAAAGTGTACATGGAGAAACCAACAATGAAAAGGTGCTGGAACAATTGAATCTTATGATTCGTGAAAAGGAAAAACAGGAGCCTTTAAACCTTAAAGATTTAGATGAGAATATTTGGAAGAGTTTGTTAAAAGAAAACAATGATGCGACATTTCAATCTTTGTTGTCAGAAAAAAAAGTCATTAATGGCATTTATCAGGAAAGACAAGATGCAGAAATAGCTTTGCGTTCCTGGATTGGAGCACGTGCTGGATTATTTTTCTTATCTGCAGAGGCTGGGAGTGGAAAAACAAACTTACTTGTAGAAATGAGTCGACAATATACCGAACGAGGAATTGATACAATATTACTAAGAGGGAATCGATTCAGGTCGCCTGATATATGGGAGGAGCTTTGTTTTCGTCTGAATTTATCGGAATCAAGCAATTTGAAAGAAGCCTCCTTCTTCAAATATGAGCAGGAAAATCCATTAATGATTTTGATTGATGGAGCAAATGAAAATGCCAACTCAAAAGCATTATTTGAATCAATAGTTTACTTTTTAGAAAATCATAAAGGCGGTCATATAAAAATAGTTTTAAGTTGGCGTGTAAATACCAAGAGTGAATTGCCTGTAGCAGATGAAAAGTTTGAATCTATTGTATACAGTGATTCTGCTGACAAGAATCGTGAAGATAGTTTGATTGCAAGATCTTGTTATTGGCTTAAACCATTAAATAAAATAGAAGTAGAGGGCGCATGGAATAAATATGTAAATGACAAGCAGGATAAAGTTAGAAGAAAGCCGAATTTTTCTTACGAGGAACTAACTTATCATGATCGCTCTTTGAGTGATCAATTGGATAATCCACTATTATTAAGATTGTTTCTCGAGCTCAATAATGGAAAAGGATTACCTAAAAGTAGAGGAGGTTTTATCAGTATCTGGACATTGTATCATGAAAAATTAATTTCACAATAACAAAATGACAGACAATCATCTTTTATTGTATCGCCTTGCAGAACTTATGCTGAAACATGAGCAACATGTGTTGCCAGTAGATTTGCTATTTGACGATAAACAGATAGGTGATTTTGTGAAAAGTATACAAATTGATTCGCCTTATCAGCAGATGTTACTAGAAGGGGTTTTAACTGAATCAGTTAAGAATGAAAAACTTTTTGTGAGTTTTACGGTGGAAGGATATTTTCATTACATACTCGGAGAAGTTATTTATAATCTAACTGTAGTAATAGAGACTGAAAATTTAAAGGATCTTGTTGAATTAAGTAAACTGAATGGGGCAAAAGATGGAGTGGAACAGTGTTTAATGAGGAAAGTTAATTCGGGGAACTTCTCCACTTTATTAAATTTGATAAAAGAGGGTGGTAGTTTTATAGAATTTTGTCTAAATCCACTTGCCTATGCTGTAATTATAGAATCTATGGGAAATCATTCAGAATTATATATTAAAAAGAGTGATATTTTGACAGAATTGATTAGTTCCCCAATTTCTTCATGCTTATATGCGATTGATAAATTATTAAATAAATTTGAAGATTTACAATTACATAGTCTTGTAGTATACGTGTCTAAAATGATTGTAGAACGTTTGGAGCCTAAATCAGTAGAAAGTACTTTGCTAATTTGCAAATCAATTCAATATTGCGAAATTAGACAAAGGGAAGATTTATTGAAAAAGATTAATAAATCAATAAAAATATATGATGGAGATAATTTAGGTAAGTTATATTTTAATTTAGGAAATCAATTTTCATTTATTGCAAAATATGACATGTCGTTAAAATTTTATAAAAAATCATTAAAAATAGTAAATAACATACACGGAAAAGAATCAATTCAATATTCGTCTGTATTAAGAAAAATAGGGTGGTTAAATAATGATATTGAGAATTATAAAAAAGCAATTAAATATTACAAAGAAGCTATTACAATTTTATACAAACATCATATTAATGAGGATTATTTTATTGCCATTAATTTAAGTGAAATGGCTGCTTCTTATAGGGGTTTGTGTTTTTATTCAGATGCTATTGAATGTCATAATAAATCACTTAGTATCGTGATGAATTTATTTGGGAAATACCATGAATTTACTAGTACATGCTTCAATGAATTAGGACTTACTCAGTATTATGATTCTAATTATAAATGTGCAGTTAAAAATTTAAAAACATCTCTTGAAATTAGACTTAAATTGTATGGGGAAATGCATGTTGAAATTTCTTCGATTTACAATAATTTAGGATTGGTTTATTGTGAAATGGAAGATTATGATAGCGCATTTGAGCATCATAAAAAATCTCTTGAAATTACAAAATTAAACAAAGGCGAGTATCATAAAAATACTGCTTCAGATTATTATAATTTAGCTGAGGTGCTTTATTTTAAAGGTGATTATCAGTTGGCCTTTTTAAATTATGGTAAATCTTATTATATAAGAAGGAAGATTTTTGGAGAAAGACATCAATCAATAGCTAGAGTTTATAATTGTATTGGAAATGTTTATCGTAAAAAAGGACTCTTTATTCAATCAAAAAAGTATTTTGAAAAATCATTAAGTATTTTCCAAGAATTTCTGGGTGAGAAACATGAACATACAAAATTGGTAAATAATAAACTTAATGATATTACTAAAGTATTACAAAACAATCAATAATAAAAATGACCACCAACCATTTATTATTATATCGTCTTGCAGAACTCATGCTGGAGTATGAGCAGCATGTATTGCCGGTAGATTTGTTGTTTGATGATGATCAAATTGGAGAATTTGTAAAAAGTATTCAAATAGATTCACCATACCAGCAGATGCTATTTGAAGGCGTATTAACAGAATCAATAAAAGATGAAATATTGTATGTGAGTTTTACTGTTGAGGCATATTTTCATTTTGTATTAGGCGAAGTTATTTATCAAAAAGCTAAAGGTAAAGATGGAGAATATTTAAAACAATTCATTGAAACTGTCAAACTCAATGGAGCAGTAGAAGGGATTAAAGAATGTTTGATTCGAGATATTAAAAATGATAATCTTACTAGATTAATCGCTTTGATTGATATTGGAGGAAAAATAATGGATTCTTGTATAGTGCCATTGTCATATGCATTTGTTCAAAATGATTTTCATGAAGAATCAATTTTAATTTCAAGGAGAAATAAAATTGAATTTGTATTAAATAAGTTATTGGAATACCCTACAAAAAATGATTTAAAAGTTTTACATAATTCAATTTTACACCTTGAAGAGAATTTAAAAAATGAGATAGTTGAATTGATATTTAATTTGATAAATAATTTTGTAAAGTCCGATTCCGTTGAAGGTTTGATTTTATTAGCTAAATCTATTCAATTCATTCCTGCTGAAAAAAGGTTAGAACAAGTTGATCAGTTGCTTATGGATTTAGAAAAAATTGAAAATGAAAATCATTATTTAGAAATTCTTGTAGAATTAGGATCTCAGTATTATTTCTTCACAAGATATGATAAGGCTATAAATTGTTACAATAAATCTTTGAGTAAAATAGATAAAAAAAGGAATGATTACAAAGCTAAACAACAAAAAATATACACAAATTTAGGAGCGGCTTATTGGAGAAAGGAAGATTTTGAGTCTGCATATCAATATTTTAATGAATCATATCTTGTTAGTATTGAATTATATGGGGAAAATCATCCCACAACTGCACTTACAATTCATAACCTTGCATTAATAGAAGCATCATTAGAAAAATATGACAATGCAATTTCTTATTTTAAAAAATCTTTACAAATTGACCAATCGTTTTATGGAAAAAAACATTCTATTACAAGTCGAACATATAGTAATCTAGGTTCTTGTTTTCTGCAAAAAGGCGATTATTTTACAGCAAATGATTATTTCCAAAAATCATTATCAATTGATTTGAAATTGTTTGACGAAAAGCATCCAAATCTCGGTTTAGATTATGATGACATTGGAGATGTTTGTGCTGGGTTAAATGATTTTGAAAATGCAAAAAAATACTACAAAAAAGCTTTAGAGATATTTTCTTTTTCTTATGGGTTAGAATATTCACATTCAAAATTATTAAGTGAGAAATTAAATAAAATAAATGACTAACAATCATACTCTCATATATAGAATTTCAGAAATCATGTTTGAATTTCAGAAAAATTTAATTCCTGTTGATGAATTGTTTGAAGATGAACAAATAGGTGATTTTGTAAAAAGTATACAAATCGATTCGCCATATCAGCAGATGTTGTTAGAAGGTCTATTAACAGAATCTGTAAAAGATGAAAAATTGTTTGTGAGTTTCACGGTAGAGGGATATTTTCATTATGTTTTAGGGGAAGTTATTTACAATCAATCCATCGGACAAGGGACTCAATTCCTTTTAAATATCATAGAACACAACAAACTAAATGGAGCCAAGGAAGGTGTTGAACAGTGTTTAATCAGAGATATCAATAAAAATGAAATATCTCGTGTTATTGAAATGATTGACCTTGGCGGAGAAGCGGAAAAAGTTGCTAGTTATCCTCTAGCTCATGCATTTATTAAGATGCAAATTGAAATCGTTTTTAATGCACTTATGGAAAATCCTTCAATCAACGATTGGACGGTTATTAAATTTGTTCGAGGCCTATTGTTAAATAACCAAAAGCAAGATGTTGTTAATACATTGGATGGTATTTTAAAAGAATCTGAAAATTTAAGAGAAGCAATTTCTAGTTTAATTAATGCTAAATCTGAAATAGATTTTAAAGATTCTTTAAACCTTATTTCATTTTATTCTGAAATAAACGCTTTAGATCAGGCTAAAACATTTTATACTCATTTTATTGAAGAGGCTGAAAAAAGAAGCGACGAGGAATCTTTGGTTGTTGCACTTGAGCAATTAGGAGAAAGTGAATATAAAAGATCAGGAAGAGATGGTTATTTAGCTGCAATGGATGCACTTACAAAAGCATTGGCAATTAGAGAAAAGGAAATAGTTCCCCAAAAAGTCAAATTAAAACACACGTTCAAATTATTAGGTAGTGCATATCTTTCATTGGGATTGCAGGTAATCAAATCAAATGAATTTTTTGAAAAAGCAAAATCTATTCTTTTAGAAATATCTAATGAAAGTGCAGAATTGGCAGAAGTTGATTTATATATTGGGATAGTGAATTTCTGGAGGGGCTTAAGAGGCGTTGGTCGTTGGGGAAATGCAGATCCATCATTACTTGAAAATCTTGATCACGATTTATTTGAGTATGCAGATGAACAATTACAACAAGCATTTAATTATTACAATAAAAATTTAGGGAAGTCACATCCCAAAACTTTAGAGGCAATTCATTATTTACAAGAAATTTGGTACACGCTTGGGAATTATGAAAAAGCTATTCCATGGTTGCGTAAATATGCAGATATTCTTCCTTTCAAAAATCGAGAACACACTGATTATTTTTATTTGTATTGCTTGATTGTTTCTTTAGAGGAAAGAGCGAAAGAAATTTCAAGCCATTCAAATGATGAGGCGCTTTCATTTTTAAAAGAAGCATTAAGATACACAAAAGGTTATGATGAAAATTTGCAAATCAACAACCGTTTAGAAACATTAATATTAAAAATACAAAATGGTCAAACAAGCGGATTTGATATTGCTGTTTCCAAAATTGATGAACTTCCGGAGTTGCAATTAGAACAACGTTATGAAGCTATTTGGTCTAAGTGGAATCATACCGATGAAATGAAAGGATTTAATACAAACTCATGGTTGAGGGACGAAAATGGATTGTGGTTTTTTAACACTGAAAAAAAGCAATTGCTATATTGGGATGCATCTAAAGAAGAAAGAATACCATATAAAACTGAAAATTGGCCTGAGGGTTGTGGAAGATTTGTTTTTGATAAAACTGCAGAGGTGTTTTATTCATGGTCATCAATTCGGTCGATTGTGTATGAGTTAAGAAAACCATATTCAAAATGGAATCGATTATCTTTTGGTGTTCATGATGTTCATGCATGTGGAGCTTCATTTGGGTTTGATTCAGTTAATAATCGACTATTTGAATTTGGAGGTTATGGTTACTACACTTATAAAAACTGGCTGTGGGCTTATGAAATTACTGAAAGAAAATGGATTCAATTAAAGGAAAACAAACCAGGAATTTCGCCCTATCCACGTAATGGTCAAATGTTACCAATTGTAAATGGTGAAAAAGTTATTTTGCTTTCAGGTATTAGTAGCGATACCGGATTGCAGCGTGAACATAAAGTCAGAATGGGATTGCCAAGTCCAACAGAATTGGGATTCTTTACCTGGTTACGCGACGCACATGAATTGGATTTGATGACTTTGGAATGGAAACAAATTTTATCTCCTAACCATGAATCTTTTCAACATGAAGGTACTATGGGGTATTTAAGCAAATTGAATATTGTTGTGAATTGGGCTGGTTCAATACCTTCTCCTAATTATGGTCAGGACGCAATTCCAAAAGCAAATATGTCATGTTGGGAATTAAGTAATAATGAAGGGTTTAAACAATTAATATTCGAAGGAGAAGTACCTCCTTTAACTGGAGGATATTTCGTACAAATTCCTAAAGAAGACCAACTATTATTTATACATCAAGAAGGAATTCGGATACTAAAAATTACTCAAAAAAATAAAAAAAATAAAAATCAATGAGCCAGTTAATTCTATCTGTCTGCCCACAAGGTGCAAAAAGTAAAGACGGTACTTATAGTCAATTTAGTTTGAGAGTTGATAATCCGCCGAATCGAAGTGAAATTAAAAACTTATTCATTAATCTATATGGAGTTGAAATAGAGATAATCAATTATCCAACATATATAAATCACGGAAGAATTATTTCTCCCGAAATTAATAATTGGATTATTTTTAATCAACTACACAGATATTTTAAAAATCAACCAACAAGATTAATCTTCGCTTTTAGTGAATTGAAAGGAGGTACTATACATAGATACACTTTATACCAATCTCAAGGTCTTTAAATAAGCACTTCAATTCGTTTAATGATACAAAATTTTCAAATCTCCATCATCGACCAATCCGGCATTGAACAAGCCCTTGATTTTGATTACAGACATCAAAATCACAAAACCCTTTATAACGATGTCAGGTCTGAAATTAAAAAAGTATTTACCGAAAAGATTGAACTCATTAATGAATTATTCCCCAAACGGAATTTAACGTTTAAGGTTAATTTAGAGCAAGAAAAAAAGGATGCCCTGTCTGAAACGCTTGCTAGTTTCGATTCAGGTAGGAGTGCTGACGATGTATATGTTTTCCATATTTATTATGGTACTATTCGTCAAATAGCAGATAGTTTATTATTGGGATCTTCCAATGCTATTTTTAAATCTTTTTCTGATACTATTTTGCATGAGCTTATTCATGCTGCTGATTTATCTATATTAAAAGAATCAAATACTGTTCGTGAGCATAGTTATCGTTTGCATGGACTAAATAGCAATCAATTTTTAAAAGATTTTAATGCTCCTAATTACGAATGGAATGTACAATGGGCAATGCTCCGGTTTTTTCAAATATTCCGAAATGAGGGTATTGCTATGTTGGGACAACATCTTTTTAATGTTACTTGTGTTCTTGATATAGAAAGGCCTATTGAGCAAGTTATGAACCGTTTTAAAGATATTTTAGTTACAGTAATGAGCAAATGCTCAGGTTTAAAATACTATAATAATTTTGAAAGTACAAAAGCACATCAAATACTTAATGAATTGTCTTTGGATGCTTATCGCTATGGGGATCTTATTTTTCTTGAATTGATAAGGACAATATACCCTAAAGAATGCAATTTAGTTGCTGATTTTATATCTAATTTATCTGTTAGTTCTTCTAATTCATTTGATAAGGAGCAGTCGATTTATCTTTTAAAATTGACTATGGAAATAGATTTATCTGAGTATGTACAAGCTGTTTTCAATAATGAAATATTAAATCGAGAAGAGCCATTATCAAAAAAACAACTATTAGAATGTTGTGCAATTATTCAGAATGATTCTCAGGCTGATTTAATTTCAGCGTTTTCTAAAAATATTGGCATCTGTGGGTTTAATAAAAGTAGTACTATTTTTATTCAAACTATTTCTGCAGTCATTGGCTCTAAAATGACTGAAATAGAAATTGGTGAAAATTATCATTTATTTTTACAGAAACATTATCCAGAGGATATTGTGCATGTTATTCGAGCCATGGCCGATAAGTTGCTCCCTTATGCTTTAAATGAAAATAATGAAGTAGCAATTTGGGCTTTAACTTATTTATTTGATGACCAGGATTTAATACATGATGAACTTGCTATTTTGGGCTGGCAAGACGATTGGATGGTTCTGGATGCGGCGTGTAGAATAATATAGTACGTACAATTTATGTTGTTCAAATTTGTTATAAATTTACTGATATTATACTAATGTTAATGCTGTGTTCAACCCTATTTTTAAATTTAATAATTTACTATTTATGAAAAGATGCATACTTCCTTTATTATCTCTTTTTCTATTTTTTAGTTGCAAAAATAATCCAATTTCAAATATTCTCGATAAGGAAAAATCTACTTTTATCATATATACCTATGATGAATTTGGTGCGCCAAGTGGATCTGGTTCGGGTTTTTTTATTGATGAATCAGGTGTAGGGCTCACAAATTTTCACGTTTTAGATGGTGCATCAAAGGCGGTTATTGTAACGACAGATAGCTTAGTTTATAATATTGAAAAAGTAATTACTGGGGACAGAGATAAAGATATTGTTAAGTTTATGATCAGTAATAAGCAAAAAAAGCAATTCCCTATACTTTCTTTTGCTGATAATGAACCTAAAACTGGCGATAAGGTTTATTGTATAAGCAGCCCCCAGGGGTTAGAGAATTCTTTATCTGAAGGAATTATTTCGGCCTTACGATCTGATAAAAAGCATGGAAAAACAATCCAGTTTACTGCCCCTATTTCTCCTGGAAGTAGCGGAAGCCCTGTATTAAATGAGGATGGTGAGGTTATTGCTATTTCTGCATTTAATAGGACTAATGGTCAAAATCTGAATTTTGGCATTCGCTCAAATAAGGGAATTATAGATTCTTTGAATAAGGATAATTTTTCTAAATACAATTCAAAGTTTTCAATTGGAGATCGATTCGTTGTTTTGAATTCTAGGGCCAATAACGATCCTTTTACGACACTGAATGCAATTGAGTTTGGGGATGATATTACTACTTGTTATTTTACTTATACAAGATTAAATATCACACCTACTGAATCTAAATGGGGTTTTTGGCTGGATTTGAATAAAGGAGATACTGGTTTTTATTTGAGGGATAGGGTGACAAATACTAAATATTATATCAAGGCCTCTACTGTTGGTGATGACCGGGATCATATGACAGATGTTCCGCTGGCTTCTTCTTTTAGGTACAAGGTTTTCTTGCCAAGGATTGAACCTAGTATCAGTTCAATTGAAGTATTGGAAGGGCCAGATTCAAGAGCATCTCATTGGGAAAATATTAATCTTAAAGAACATAGAGATCTCGATAAGATAGATGATGTTAATTACCAGCTAGGTTATGCTTTTGCGGCACTTGATGAAAAAAATTTAAAAATTGCCGAGGGCGTTTTTCAAGAAGTATTAGAAAAAGATCCTGAAAATATGACTGCTCTCAATTCCCTTGGGGTTATTTCTTATGTTACCAGTAATTTCCGAGATGCGCTCATGTACTTTACTCGTGCTATTGAGGTTAATCCTACTGTTGAAGAGAGTTATATTAATCGCCACTTCATGTATCTTGTTCAAGATGATATTCCTGCTGCACTAGAGGATATCTCTAAGGCAATTAGCATGTCGCCCTCATATCCTGAATACTATCTCTACAGGGAACGTCTTTATTTAATGTCTGGTGATAAAGAAAAGGCGATGAAGGACTATTTTAAAGCTGATGAAATATTTTCAAAAGATTACCATAGTCAAAAGATTGATCTTAAGGGATGGAGTCAGCAGTCAGTATACGATTACATCCTTAGCCTAAGGAATAAGTAGCCTAGTTATTTTAGGGACATTTCTTCTAGTTAAGTACTTTTTCCTGATTTATAACTTTTTATAAAAAGATATATCCCAGAAATAATTGCAATGAAGTTTATTATTAGGCCTGTATATCCTAGGCCAGGATATTCGTCTTGGCTCATTTGGTACATCACAGCAATAGAGCAACCGGCAAGGGCCGAAGCTCCTAAATAATGAAGGTATGAACCCTTGTTTTTATAAGTGTAATAAATCCAAATTGGAGCGCCTACCAATAGAGCTACAAAAATAACAAGCGCAGCAATTATAATTATCATAATTAGGCCACCTCCTGCAGTATAATTCGTTTTCCGGCATTCTGGACAGTTACTTATATAATCCTTAGTTAAATAGCTGTGTCCACACTTACAGTTTATTCGCTTATACTCTGACATAATATTTTAAGTTTTCTTTCAAATGTAAGATAATATTAATAATTTCAAGAAAACTAGGTAATATTTAAGCTCGGTTATTTTATTTGGATTAGGGAGAGGTGTTAATCCACTTCTTAAAAAACGATCATTGAATTTATCTATAAAATAGGTGATTTGTAAAAGAAAAATAAATTAAAAATCCTAATAATTTAATTACTTGTTGCGATAAATAAATTAGAACAAAAAAAGATTTCATATTATTTGTAAAATATCAATACTAAAAATTTAAAAATGAAATTAAATAAATTCAATAAACTGCCTTTTATTAATGCGAATTTTTTAATTGAAGAAAAATTTAAAGAAAAAAAAATAATTAAGGGCTTAATTGATATTTTTGATTTTGATTTATGGTCATCAAAGCTAAGTATTGTCGTTAACGGATTTTTATTTTTTATTATTCTAATAAGTACTTTCGAGGTCATATTTAGCAGTTCTGATTTTTCGATTAAACATGAATATTTTTTTAAATTATTAGATTATTCTACAAGTATTATTTTTTCAATAGAAATTATTTCTAGATTATTACTGAGTCCATATTTTGCAAAAGAATACTCTGGTAAATATGGTAGAATTAAATACTTTTTTAGTTTTTATAACATTATTGATTTTTTATCAATAATCCCTTTTTGGAGCTTCTTTTTGGGATTGAAAATAAGTAGTTCGTTAAAAATATTTAGGGTACTGAGAATTTGGCGTATAATAAGGTTTATACCTTCATTTGGTTTTATTACAACAGCATTACATAAGAAAAAAGATGAAATTAATGCAACACTTTTAGGAGTTATATTTTTATCAGTAACAATATCCGCAATGATTTACCATGTTGAAAAAGATGCTGGTACTAATTCATTCAAAAGTATTATTCAGGTATTGATATGGTCTATTGGTAAATATACAGGAGATTATGGAGGGATAGCTGAATACATTCCAATAACATTATTTGGAAAATTTTTAGCAACTATTAATGGATTATTAGGTATTGCTTTATTTGCTCTACCTGCTGGTTTAATTGGCTCAGCATTTATTGATGAAATTGGAGAAAATAAAAAAAGAAAAGAACTTGAAAAAATTGTTAATGATATAAATTCTTTATTTGCAAAAAGCTATTTACCTAACAAAACTTTAAATAATAAATCTGTATATTATAGGCATTTCAAATTCTACTCTATTCAAGCTGAATTATTAATATCTGAAGAAGAGATGCTAAAATGCGTCAGATTTCACAAAAACTTTAGATGTAGAATTAAAAAAGAGGTTAATTCTATTTATCTAGAACGATTCAATCTTAATACTGGGTATGGGTTTAAAAAAATAAATCCAAATAGTAGATTTTTTATTATAAATCCACTCGGAGAAACTCAAAATGGAATAAGCCATTTTACTTCATCAATTTCAGATATATTGGGTCTTAATTTAATTTCAGTAGAAAATAAGATAGAGGATGCAGTAAGCGACAATTTTAAAAATATTAACTTTAATGAAACTACATATTTTACTAAGTATAGAGAATCCCCTGATGAAGTACCAATAGAGTTTCGTGAATTTATGGCAGATATTAAAGCTATTAATGATGACAATGTTGTATTAATTATTCAGCCATGTAAATCTGATTACGAAGATTTTTATATTAATGAAATAAATAGCAATAAATCAGAAAATAAAGATTTTTTCTATACTGCATTTAAAAAACAAGCTAGCTATGTTAAATTCGAGGGGGAAGATAAATCTTTTGTAGAATTAAAAAATATGAATGTTGAAAAAAAAGAAAATACAGCCAAATTAAGTTTGGCTCCAACTATACATTATTATACAAAAACAAATGTTATTACACTTCATGTCAATGAAAAATATTTAAATACGAATGATCACGATTTATATTATGCGATAATGCAGGAAATTATAACTATTATCCATGAACTTTACCCGAAACATATAGAAACATCTTAAATTTTCATTACATTGTTTATTAAATTGATTTCTATCCAATAAATATTTGATTATTTTTTTGAATGCAGTAAGATATGGAGTTATAATAATTCATCTATTAAAGCACCATTAATAACTTATGTTCAATTTGAGACAGTGTGACATTTTTATCCGTCCTACGGGTTGCTAAATATTGGACTCCATGTATAAACTATTTTGTCATAATCCCAGCAAACTAGTAAGCCTTTCTTATGTATAAATTACCCATTCGGGTTATATTTATATACCACAAAAGGGGGATATTAGAGTTTGTATTTTATTCAAAGATGAGGTAATCAAGTGTTACTTTAGAGCCTGTTCCTGCTGTATTTGCCAAAATGCCATTTAATTGCAATAGGGGTATGGCAGCGGATGAAATTTATAAATTTTGGTTAAGGTAGAGTAGGGTTAAATTATAAAAATGTCTTTTTAAATAAAAAGCAATAAATTTCCATATTATTCAAAAAAATATCTGCTGTATATTTCACTTTTATTAGAAAAATTTTAAATAAATATTTATAGTATGTTAAAGAATCAAATTCAGATTACTTTAAATGATATTTTCTCTAAAATAATAGGAATAGAATCTGAGTTCTCTCTTGATCAATTCAAAAAAGAAAAGGGAAAAAAATCTGCTAAAGGGTTGGCTTTAGTTTTAGGCATTAGTGATAGTATGCTGATCGAGTTTGAAGAAGCCCTCAGGCAGTACTATGACTTTAAAGAGGATGTTGAAAAATCCAGAATAGTTTGTTTTCGGATTGCCCTATGGTTGGAGACGGTTTGTAAAAATATGAACATACCTTTTTCTTTGGATGAGTCAATAAGTAATGAGGAGCTTGCTATAAAACAAGTAAGAGCACTAGAGCTTATTATCAGGGATGTGGTTAATGAAAATCTGGGAGGAAAAGACAATGTCCTTCAAAGGTTAGGGGAGCTTTTTAAGCAGGATGTGATTGAAAAGTGGATAAAAAGTGCTGACCAGACAGGTATTCTAAGTGGAACTACTTTCAGTGAGCTATCGAATATTTTTCTAGATAAGAATATTTTTAAAAGCGTCGAGGAAATATTTAATACTTCTAATCTCAAGATAACAAAATCATCAAGGGAATCTATACGCTTTATTTTGGAAGATATTCGATTGATTCGCAATTCGATTGCCCATAACAAGAAGATAACTAGAGTTCAAATTGAAGCACTCAATGAATATTATAGGGCTATATCGCGTTTAATTAAAGATGCTAAGTCAAACTCAATAAATCCAGATTTTTATCTTGATTTGGAAAAAGCCAATATGGAATCTTTTCTCACCGGCTTGAAAGAGGATAGTAAGACTATAACCGGGGATCTTGGTACCATCAAAGAAGATGTTAAGGATGTTAAAAAAGATACAGGATTATTACGAAAAAGATCGGCATGGGTGGTGGGAGGATTGTCCCTTATAATATTGATTACATCCCTGATTTTATATATGGTTAATAAGCAGTCGTCTTCAACTTCTGAAATGGGTAAGGACATTAAGGATGTCAAGGAAATAGTGACTGGTGATGCAGAGCTGAAGAATATGTCCAGTACAGATGATTTGACTGCAACTAAAGATCTTAATGCTAGGACAAAAGATAAGAATGCTAGGAGAATTGCTATTCTTTACTTTGATAATTCTGGAGGTGAGGCCTCTATGGATAAGCTTAAGAAGGGCCTTGCAGACATGCTTATCACCGATCTCTCCAATGTTAGCATGCTCAATATTGTTGAAAGAGACAAGCTGGAGTCGATATTGAAAGAACAAAAACTGAATAATACCAAGGAGTTTGATCCGTCGACCGCTTCCAAGGTTGGCAAACTTCTGGGAGCTGAGATAATCTTAACTGGTGGTTATTTTGACATGATGGGAAGTTTGCGCATTGATGCCCGGTTTATTGATGTGGAAACAGGAAAAATTTTGAAGTCTGATGGTGTTGACGGAGAGACTGCTTCATTTTTTAAAATACAAAAACAATTGTCCTGGAAAATCATAAAGAACATGGACACGAAAATAACTGACGAAGAAAAGGGCGAATTACAGGCTAAAGAAAAGACTAAAGCTATTTCAATAGAAGATTTGAATGAATATTCCAAAGCACTTGATTTGTTTGATCAGGGCAAAAAAACGGAGGCTAAAAAAATAGCTGAAAAAATAAATACTAAATATCCGGATTTTATTCCTGCAAAGAATTTATTAAAAAAACTATAAAATGAAAAAGATTATTTGTGTACTGATTTCCTTTTTAATATTAAAAATCTCTATCAGTCAACCCCTCCGCATCGCAATCCTTGATTTCGACAACCTCTCTGGTATAGCCAAATACGACGGACTTGGCAAAGCAATGAGTAGTATGCTTATATCTGATATCGAATCAAATGTCTCTCCCAAAAGGTTGCAATTGGTTGAGCGAGCTCAGATCAATAAAATCATGAAGGAACAAAATTTTCAAGCTTCTAAAGTTGTAGACAAAACAACTTCAGTAAAAGCTGGTAAATTACTTGGAGTGAAATATTTATTAGTTGGTGATATATATATGCTAAAAGATCTATTGGTTATCAATGCTAGATTGACAGATATAGAAACTGGTGATATAAAATTTAGTAAAAAACAAGAAGGAAAGCTTGTTGAATGGCTTGCATTAAAAACATTTATTGCTAAAGAACTTTCCAAAAGTATCTCAATGCCTTTTTCTGAGCCGAATATGCCTGATAAGGAATTGAATATGGCGACAATTACAACATTTGGAAATGCGATTACTGCTAAAGATGAAGGCGATATTAATAAAGCTGAAACTCTTGCAGAAACATTATTAGATATTAATCCTGAATTAAGCTATATCAAAAACCTTAAAGATGAGTTGGATGATATCAAAAAAGAGTTAGCAAAAATTAACGAAAAAATTGATGATGCACTAGACAATCCGGAGGAATTGGCAGTAGATCTAATCAATAGAAATTCTGAAATAAAAAAAGCGATAAATTATCTAGATATTGCTAATTCCAAAATTGATTATTATTCGAAATTTGGTGTAACAAAAGATATATTTATTCACCAACAAAAAGCAAAAGCTTATTATCGTCTTGGAGACTTTAAAACTAGTCAAGCACATTATGATTCTTGTATTGCTATTGATAAAAATTTCCTACTAGCTCACTATGTAAAAATGTCTACTATGATGGGAGGGGAATTTGCTAATATACCTCAAGGAGTTACAGTTTTAAATCCCGATAAAGATTATATGAAAGAAATTCTAGCAGATTTTGATTTTATTACTAGTTACAATAAATCAAATATTAGCAGTTTTAATAAATCAGTTTACAGGGCTCCTTATTTAAATGATGACGAAAAATGTAATAATAATCCTTCTAGTAAAGAGTGTGATTTTTTTTCCTACGCCATTGAACTTCCTAGAAAAAATGGGGCTACTGTATTTGATGATTTATTACGTGATATTGATATTTGGAATCTATACAACCATATTACCTATCCAACGAATGAAGTTTGCAGATATTTAATTTCTAGAAAAGAAAATAAATTAGCTATTCAAATTTTAGAAAATTCCATTTCCCAACAATTTGAATTTTTAGAACGCTTGCCTGGGTATTCCTATTACCACAAGTCTAACAGAGATTTTAATCTCATTAAAAAATCAAATCCATTTATTGTTGGAGATAATAGTTTTAAATATTACAAACTTATCTCTAATTACCATAACTATTTGATAGAGGAAAATAGTACAACTAGCAAATCAATATTTGATAATATTTTGCTTTTGGGTGAATTATATCTTCAAAATAATCAGCCATATTTAGGAATCAAGTTAATTGATGATTTTAGATTGATTTCCCAAAAGATTAATTCAAAAAAAGAAGGAAATGCATTCTTGTTGGCGTATTTCAAATTTTATATAAAGCAACTGTTTTTGCTAGATCTTTCTCAAAAAAAATCAGAAAAGGAATTTAAAAAATGTTCCAATATTTATGATTCTATAAAAAGTATGTTACCAAACTATTTTTTAAATTCAGATTTAGACTTTAAATCATACTATACTCAACAACTTCAGATCGAAAAGAATCTTTACACTAAAGAAAATATAGAAATTTTGAACAAATATTTAATTGACAATTTGAAAAATATAGATTTTTCAAATAAAAATTATGCAACTGTCGAAGAAGTTGATAATTATTATGATTACAATAATCAGAACAAGACTTTAATGCTACATGCATATGCTGATAGCATTTATGAATCAAAAGATTATTCCAAAGATTTCTATACAACTATAGATTGTACTGACGGATTCACTAACAATATTATCACAATTAACGTTAACAAACATTTTTTTGAAGATGCATGCTTGATGCTAGAATCATCATTAAATAAAAATAAAAAGATTACAATTTTATTATCACTAAATGAAAATGGTAAAATAAATTTACTTGATCTTGAAATCGGTTGGCTAAATTATAATGAAATAAATTTTTCTAGTAAAATATTATACACTCCTGATGATTTTGGTACATTATTTTCTAATGATTTAAACAAGTCATTACAGAGTTGCCTAGGTAATCTATCTAATTCGAATAATGAATTATATAATCAAGGGATTGTTTTATGTTTCAAAGAAATAGGTTTAGAGAAATCATTTCAATTATTAAAAAATAATTCATTTTTACTCAATAATTTATCTTGGGCAATCGCTAATTCTAATTTATCCAGTAATCAGGACTTAATCATCGCTGCAAAAATGGCTGAAAGAGCTTCTTACATTGTTTTTGATACAGATCATAACATACTTGATACTTATTCATTTACATTATTAAAAATTGGTCAAAAAGACAAGAGTAAGTCCATTTTGAATAAGGCAATTGAGACAGCTAGAAATATCAATGATATTGATTCTATCAGAAAATATGAAGAAAAGTTAAAAGCATATTGATCAAAAAAATAATAATAAAATAAGGTTTTAAAAAACTTTTTTAAATCGAAAAAGTTGCATAAAAATTGAATTAAAAATATCCTGATTTTGTTACAACTAAGATTTTTTTAAAAAAATATAAAATGAAAAAGATTACTTGTGTATTAATTTCCTTTTTAATATTAAAAATCTCTATCAGTCAACCCCTACGCATCGCCATCCTCGATTTCGACAACATATCCGGTATTGCCAAGTACGATGGACTCGGCAAAGCAATGAGCAGCATGCTTATTTCTGATATAGAATCCAATGTATCTTCAAAAAGATTGCAATTGGTTGAGCGTGCGCAAATCAATAAAATTATGAAGGAACAAAATCTTCAAAAATCTGCTTCGTTTGATAAAAATACCAGTGTGAAAATGGGTAAGTTGCTTGGGGTGAATTTTATCCTAATTGGTGACATCTATATTTTGGATAACAACCTGGTGATTAATGCAAGGCTTACTGACGCTTCTTCAGGGGATATTAAATTCAGTGAAAAGCAGGAGGGTAAGGTCAATGAATGGCTTACCGTTAAGACCAAATTGGGCAAGGATGTTGCCACGAGCCTTTCCATGCCATTTACTGAACCGAGGATGCCTGATGCTATTGTAACTCCTGCTGTGCTCACGACATATGCCAATGCCATTGATGAGAATGATAAGGGAAATTTTGAAAAGGCAGAAACTTTAATTAGTACTGCAAAAGAATTTAATCCTGAGTTTGGATATTTAGATGATTTGAAAGATGAGGTGGAGAAGCTGAAAAAACAGGTGGCTGAACAAGGTAAGAAAATTGAAGTGTTGGAGAAAAGTGGCGGTAGGGTTGTAGATGCAAAAACCTATGATGAATTGAAAAATAATTTCACCAATGATTTGACAAACTATGAAGAAAAGAAACAAATATTCGTTTCAATTATCAATAGATATTCATTAGAATGGGATAAAGACAAATCAATGCTTTATTATCTTTTTAGTAAAAAATATGATATATCTAATTTAGGATTGAGTGACTGCAATTCTTTATTAATAGATATGTTGAAACTTAGAGGGTTGGTTGATAAAGACAAGTTGAATGATTTCGATAAAAACATGTATTACTTATTTGGTTTTTCTATGCAATTTGCTCAGAAAAGAATCGCACTTGACCATGATTTTTCCGAAATTGAATATACTGATTTTAAAAATTTAATGAACAATATCATTTCCAATACATTCTATGAAAAATCAGAGCAATTATTTGCTCAATTTAATTTTTTATCCTTTTTTGATTATCGATACAACAAAAATTTCAAACAATTTGTAAAAAAAGATATTATTAAAAGTCAGAAAGATGTCTATTTTTTATTAAATTATCCTTATGCTAATCAAATCATTCAACGTTGTGAATCAGATAAATCAGAGTTAAAAGAAAAAATGGAAGTTCCAGGCCTTAATTCAATACTAAATGCTTCAGAAGAAATTATTTGTTTTCTCTCTGGCAAAAGAAATGATTTTAAAAATATCATTTCTATTATTGCAAGTTTTAATATTAAAATAGAAAGTGAAGCTGCTTTTGATTATTATTTTAAGAATAATGCACAGAATGAATTGTCAAACGAATTATATATTGAAGAGTTAAACAAAATTTGTCAATTTTTTACAGTGCCGTCAATGGGCTCTACAGATTTGTACCAGGAAAATTCATCATATCGAAATCAATTTCTTTCAGAAATTCCAGAATTTATACCTATGAACAAAGATGCCAGAAATACAATTCTTTCTTTAGACTCAATTAGTCGTCGCTACTCCCGGATAAGCCAAATTATAGATGCAAATAAAATTTCAGACCCGTGTTATATATCACAACATAAGGATTTTTTTATAAATACTTCAGATAGTTTGGCACTAATAAGTGATGCATATATATTGAATGACAATTGGCCTATTGGTTCAGAGATTACTATGATTTTCAATAATGGGAAAGATACTACTATCGCATACATTGTGGCAAAGAAATCAACCAACACAACAAAAGAATTCGAGGTAATTGAAAATGCAAAATCAAATAAAATCAATAAAAATTACACGGTTTTATTCCAAACTGAAAGAAATGGGGATACTGATTATGATTTAGTACCAAATAACAATGAAAATAGTAGAAGAGAAGGGTTTTATTCAAACTTTAAATTTTGTGAGCAAAATACCAGATACGAAAAGGAAAAAAAGGAAAGAGATGAGATGGCTCGTCAGCAAGAAGATGGAAGAGTTCGGGACGGGCAGCAAAGGCAAGCTGCTTATAGGGGAAAGATGAAAAAGGCAATTGACATTTTTGATAAGTATTCTTTTGAGATAGATACAATAGCTATTGCTCAAATCATTGGTAAAGTAGAGGCTGATGATATTAGTTTGGACTCCTTGTTTAACTTCAATTTCCGGCTATTAGGTGAAAATGATAATTACATAAAAAAATCTTCAGATTCAAAGGGGAGATACAGTGCACAGTTTTCCATTCCTCTCAATATTTATTTGATTGATGCGTTGAAAAAATCAGATTTCAATCGGGAAATACTTGATGATTTTATTAATGCCGCAATTATCAATCTTGCCCATGGATATTTACTTTGCTCAATTAAATATGGACTGGATGCTTTTTCGGATGCCTATTCTGAATATAATAGTGTAAGTACAAAATTTAAATTCTCAGAGTCGTTTAATTCCTTGTCTAGAGATCAAATGATCATTGCCGACTGGAATGATTTTATCGAAAAAGGACTTGTTTCAAGGATGCAAATTCAGGAATTCAATAAAAAATACAAAATAGTCAATAATTTTTAAACTGCTTAACTACTAAAAATAATTTTTTGAGGCCTTTGGAAGAACAAAGGGCCATGATAGACAAACAAAACAGTTCTTTGAGTGTGGCAGGCCAGCGGAAGGCAAGAAGAAGCACAGGAGGGTGGAGATATTTTTTAAATGACCTCGGTACTAAAAAAAGTATCTTATTTTAAAAAATCATGATAAATTAGTGAGGAGATAATATTACGTAAAAAAGTAATCATTAAAAAGCCATGGCAACTAAAATCTATTTTACCGATGATAAATATGCATCAGGTGTGGTCAAGGTGTTCATAACCGATGATAAATATGCATCAGGTGTGGTAAAAGTATATCCGGTAAATGATAAATACGCGAGTGGAGTCATTCATGCATATGTTACCAATGATAAGTACGCCGCCGGAGTGATGAAGGTTTTTATTTGTGACAGTCCTTATGATTGATGACTAATCGGATTTTAGTAATTGGTGCCGAACAGGAGATGGTTTCGTCCCAGAAAAGGCAGTAAATTTTTCTGAGAAAATCATTCTTTAACCCCAAAACTGTTGATGTCCAGATCTTTTTTATTTTGATGGACTAAAACGGTTTCAAATTCTTGTTTGGATATTTCTCTTTCGATAAAATACCTGTCACCAAATTCGTCGGCGATATCCGTGTTCGTAAAATCCTCGTAATAACCCTTCAGGTAGTATGCATTGCAATTGATACATCTAATGACCAGGGCACTGCTATTTCCTCAGTGATATGTCTATTTAGTTGGGAATCAAGGTTGACTTTGCAGTGAAAGCATTTCATTTATCCGGTTTTTGATTTGTTTTTCATCAATCGATATTTAGGGTTAGCCATTTAGCAATCCTTCTTCGATATCTGACAGTCTAATTTTTTAATTCGTTATTAATGGTTGTATTTTTTGTTGATTTTTTTCTGAATAACTCTATAAAACAACCAATCTCCAGGAAGTCATGTCCTGTTTCATCATTTATTTTATAATCGAATTGACTTAAGTAACCAATTTGTAGTTTAGTTGACAACGTAGGCTTGTAGTTGAAAGTAATTAGCCATCTGTTTCTTTCGAAATAAGGTTCTTTATTAGTAAAAAATATTTCATTGCTTAGGCCTACTTGAAAAGGGGAGTATCCTTTTCTTTCATTAGCTAAAGGGTAAGATAAGCCTAGTCTGTATCTGAAACGGTTACGGTAGCCATAGCTTGTGAATCTTAGTTCAGCTCTATAGCGTTGTTCTATTTTTAATTTACCTAGTGATTGCAATAAGATAACTTGTGGCCATATTCTAAATTCGCTATTATTTTTTGGCAAAACAAAATTCCCTTTTTCATTATAGGTTTGGTAGCTTCCAGCTGCAATTGTGAATTCAATATTTTTAGATTGTGTATAGCTTAACCCAGCCTTGTATTCATAATAATGGAAATTATTGTAAAATTTTAAAGATCGGATTTCTGCTTCTCCAAATAAACTCCATTTTTTATTTACGTTATATTTTAAATTTATAATGTTCCAGCTACCTAAACTATTATTTTGACAATAAGTAGCATTGTCGTAAAGAAAAAAAATACATATTACTAATAATATTTTTCTCATATTGTAATCTCCATTTCAGATTGTAGATTTGGAGCTTATCCTTATTGATTCAATTATTATTCTGATAAGGCTATGTAAGTACCCCTTATTTCAAACAGTTTTATTTAGAGCATATTCATTTTTAATAAGGTTCAATTTCCATTCGTATGGTGTTTTATTTCCTAGTGATTCATGTGGTCTTTTAGTATTATACTCTTCTATCCATTCCTCAGTTAGTACTCTTACTTCGTTAAGATCAAAGA